>Ga0209702_10000199_pt1 | contig 119581 bp, 100 predicted proteins | sample FRY01_FD_187210 | JGI IMG/M metagenome (GOLD analysis project Ga0209702, IMG submission 187210) | Freshwater microbial communities from Lake Fryxell liftoff mats and glacier meltwater in Antarctica - FRY-01 (SPAdes) (version 2) | ecosystem: Environmental > Aquatic > Freshwater > Ice > Glacier...
CGTAAGTGCACGGAAAGCAGCTGCCATTTGGGACCCGGCTGTGGCTGCGAGTCATGAGTGTGCGCAAAGAAGCTCATATAATGCAGTCGTGCTGCGGCGCGGATTTCAGCCAAACGATCGACTCAAAGATCCCCTTGTCTGCCGCATCGGCCGGTGCCGGGTAGCTGACGGGAACGTCACCGGTGTCCGGGCGGGTCCACATGGCGGTGGGGCCGGAAATTTCGCAGGAGATTTCGTATCTCTTCATGAAACTACCTCTTCCAACTTTTAGGCAATCAGCGAATCCCGATTCCATCGACGTAATGGCATTTCCACCTGCATTCCTGCGTGGCTTCTCATACTACACGCATTTTTTACGAGGCTCGGGTGGTCGAGTTAGTTTTTTTTGTTTTTTTCCCGATCCAAATTCTCGATGATGCTGGAGCCGCCCAGTCTGTTGTTCATGTCGCGTTGAATTTCTATCACCAATTCCGGTTTCAGAATTTTCACATTCGGGCCGAAGCTCCTGACCCGGCGTTTGATTTCCTGAGTGTCCGTGAGCCAGATTTTCTGGCAGACTGGTGACTGCTGTTTTGTTATGATGTTCCGCGAAAGGAGCCGTCTATGTTGATCTATAAATCGGTCTACAAGTGGGATGAAGGAGTTTGCGTGGGGGAAGTTCTGGACTTTCCGGGCACTGTGGCCTGTGGTTCGACGTTGACTGAAGCGCGAACAAGGCTGGCGGAGGCGTTGCGAGACATGGCGGAAACGAATCTGCTGCGCGGTGAGCCTCTCCCACTGCCGGATGATCGTCGCACAGATGCCGATGCTGATCTGGAAGAACCGATCTATCTGTTGCTGCAGGCAGGCCAGCAACTTGCCCAGCAAGTGACTGTTCCCGTGCCATGAAACGGCGAGATTTGATTCGGCACCTGGAACGGAATGGATGTGTTCTCCTCCGCGAGGGCCACAGTCATTCGATTTATGAGAACTCAGCCAACGGTCATCGAACGCCGGTGCCTCGCCATCGCGAAATCCCGGGTCCGCTTGTACGAGCCATTTGTCGGCAGCTTTCGATTCCCGTACCTTGATTGACAATTCACGTGCAGTCATTTGTGACCGTTTCGTTGAGCTTCCGACGGAAATCATGTTCGTTCCTCCCTTGTTGCCATATACGAACTCAGCATCCGTTGGAGATCTCTACTGACTTCATCCACCAACGCCTCCGGTCCCAATACTTTCGCATTCGGGCCGAAGCTCATGATCCAGCGTTTGATTTCCTGAGTATCCGTGAGCTGAAATTCGGCGATGAGCGAGCCGTCTTTTTTGGGCGTGAGTTTCTGGCTTTTGTGCCAGTTGGATTCTTTGACAGAAATCCAGCAGGCTACTGAATCTCAATTTGCTGCAGACTTGCCAAAACATTATCGACACGATCAAGGACGTATCCGGCCTGAGCTCGCGAGTCAGGCTCTGAGCGGCGGTCACGAAGTATGCGAGCCGGTACACCGACGGCAACACAGTAGTCCGGCACCGGATGCAATACCAGAGAACCGGCACCGATGATGCAATGCTTTCCGACGCTGGCCGCGACAATCGCTCGTTCGCCCAGCCATGTGTCTTCGCCGATGGTCACAGCTTCGTGATGGCCGACCTGTTCTCGTATGGGGACGTCAAGTCGTTTCGTTCCATGTTGATGGCAGCCGTTCATGATCGAAACATGCGACGCGATTAACACGTTCTTTTCAATTGTGACTTCGCCAATTGAACAATAGTGCCCGATGTAAACACCTGAACCAACCGAGACATCAGCACCAGAAAAGATTGTGCCGAATCCGATATGAGACTCCGCCGAACACTGATTCGTCGTGAGACGAAAAAATGCGTTGCGAAGATGCACACCGGTGCCCCCAGGTATTAAGCTGAGCATCTGCGACCAGCCTGCGAAGACTTTACTGCGTCCCATCACAATCGCCTGCAGTCGATAAACGATAATTGCCGGCAACATGATACCGACACAGACAAGCTGCAGACCGCTCTTGGCCAACCTGCGAAATCCACCTTTTTTTGACGCAGACATTTCCGCATGAACTGCAGTCTCGGCATGTTCATGACACACATGTTCTTCATGTTTTGAGTGTCGTGATTGCCACCAGCTCAGGCCCTCTTTGCCAAGCAACAAAACGGCCCACAGTCCACAACACAAAATCGATGTCAGCAACTGGCCGAAAAATCCGACATGCGGAAACATATAGAACCGAACGATCAGGTAACTTGCCACCAACCCGATCGCAGCCGCCAGGCTTTGACGCCATGGATACGCCAGCGGTCGAACCTGGCGACAGATCAGCAACGTCGTGAATGAATATGCAGAATACGTCGCCACGCTGGCCCACGCCGCACCCCATAAACCCATGTGTGGCACAAGCAGATAATTAAATGACAGATTGGTAATGACACCTGCGACACTACCGGGAACCAGCAGTGCCGTCCGTTTTGCCAGCAAAGCCGGAACTTCAAACTGCATCTGCAGACCATATACAAACAACGCCAGCAGGATGACTGAAATAAGTTCCACAGCTGGCCCGAATGCATCCGGAGTCAGCAAAGGTAGAATCGGATGCACGGTCAATGCCGCGCCCAGCAACAGAATTCCAAGTGCGTAAACGAACCAGCCGAAAATCTTTTCGAATGCTTCATCGCTATCTTTCTGGCGATTGATGTCATAGATCGCCACCTGCCAGATAGAAGCGAACGGCAACAGGCACAGCGTATTTACCGCAAAGCCGATCTTCTGAGCAAACGAATACACACCCAAATCACTATCGCTCACCAGATTGACCAGAATATAGCGATTGGATTCGTGCATCAACATGGCCAGGAAAGCCGTCACCATGAGCGGCGCGCTGAAACGAACGAGCTTCTTCGCCAATGCCAGGCTGAATTGGTAAGGGCCTCGCGTGCGAACAAACAGACCCAACAACACGATCGTGTGCGCGACCGATGCCAGCAGATTGCCCATGAGCAATCCTTCAACGCCATATTCCAGGCCGACCAGAAACCATACGTTCAGACCGACATTCAGCAGAAGTCGGCCCAGCGAAATGGAAACGAACACACCGGACCATTTCAGAACGCGCAGGTAGCCATCGACAAGCTGTCCTACAAGTTGCACCAGAATCGTGGCGATCACCAGTGTATACAGCCACTCGCCGTTGGGTACTCCATGTGGCAACGTCAAATGAACCAGCGTTTGTCTGCCCAGCCACATCGGTGTCAGCACGACGATGGACACAAAGCCGACCCAAGTCAAACCTGTCCACCATGTGCGGTCGTGATCTGCTTCAGACGGACGTTCAAAGTGAAATCGCGTGACGGCTGTTACCAGACCGCCGCCAATCATCAGCGACAGAATGGCTGCTGTTGTGTCTAGAATTCCGACAACGCCGTAGTCGGCCGGAGACAGACAGTTGGTATACAACGTCAGCAACAATACTGACGCAAATCGAGTCAGTATCTGACCAATCGCGTAGATTGAGGAATGCTTCAGTAAATCTTTAAGCGGTTTCATTCTTGAAATTCAATGCCGCGAAGTTGCAATAGTGCCACTTCTCTTTACAGATTTTTCACTTACAGATTTTCCACGGGTACGTGGACCTGATGGGCCTCGTGGTTACCATCCAAACCTAGGTCACATCGTCAGGTCAGGATTCCGTGTTGCCTCGAAGCATCGTGAATCGTTCGGACATCGCAGCGCGACTTTGTCGATTGTTGCGACTTTGCGGAGTCTGTAACTGCGTGACAATTTCTCATCAAGCTTTCAAGTTGAGCCTTTTGATGGGCATCGCCCCGTCGTTTTCTACAGGGAATACGAGTGCCTTAATTGGACAGCGCCGGTGGGTTTCACCCACGGCTACGTGCTGCCGCCCCTGCCGTGGCTGAATCGCAACAATGAACTTTTCATCTGGAATAAACTGAAAAATACTGAGATCTTACAAAAAGTGGCGCTGTCTAATTGGGATCGCTCGATAGATAAGTATCCGATCCGCTGGACTTGGAGTCCGGGTTTTCAGGCCCAACGGGCCGACCCTATGTCAGCCCAGCGCAACTCTCGGGGAATATAGTTCCACGCGATGATTTCACTGTTCATCGGATTTAACGTCTTTTGTCCGGATCTGACGTTTTACGCAGATTTGGACTTGCCGGTCGTTTTGTTACAATTCTGCATTGCAAGATGGATAAGCACTCACGCACAAGTCATGGGGCAGAATTCGTTTAATTGTCAGCCGACAGGCGCACGTTGATAATTCCCCTCGCGGACGCCTGTCGGCTGACGGTTAAACACGGAAACTTGTGCATGGGTGTTGAGCAGGTGGCAGGCAGAGGAATTGCTGGCGTGATTTCGTATCGAGTCTTAAAGAAGTTTGTCGGTGAAACGAGTCTGGAAAGGAAGTGTCGCTTTCTTTTCGGGTTCGCGTTGCTGATTCTGATCACCGGCAGTTTTTGGCTTTACGATCTCAGAACGCAGCAGCTCATCTTATCCCAACAGGTTCAGGCAGCGCGATCGCTTCTACCGAGAATTCTGCAGTTGCACCACTATCGTTTATTCATGACGAAGGAAGAGCCTGCGGCAGGTGATCAGTCAAGGTTGATCGACGACGATATTGAATCTGATGCAGCGGCCTCCAGCGCTAAGCCGATCGAGGACCGTTTGAAACGAGTTGACACGCTGGCAAACCTTCGGCTGCAACGCTTCGATCAAACCGCAAACAACGAACCCGATTACTATGCCGGTTCGATCTGGAGTCTCACGAACGCAGCCACGGAGTTCCCTGAAAACGATATCGGATTCGAAGCACGGCGAATTTTTCTGGATGAAGAACGTGAAGAAGATGATTACTGGGTGGTTCTTGCGGAAGCAGGAAAACCTCGATCCTTTTCGTACTATTCAGCGGTGCGATTGAAAGGGTTTTGTACTCAATGCCATTTGCCCGATGGCACTGTGGAAAGTATTGCCAACCTTCGACCTGAAAAATTTGCAGACGCTCTTGCGACGCCTGATGTGTCCGATCCTGATGTGCCAAATCCAAATGCCGAGGCCGAATTTGTTTCATCAAACATAGTCGCCGCAAACGGCGATGACACAAAACTCTCTAAGCCACCTTTATTGAGCATTGCCAGAATCGATCTGCCACTGGATTCCGTGGATGCTGAATTGAGTCGCAACCGAGCGATTCTGTTGGCCACTGGTATCGTAACAGCGTTTTTAGCGATGCTGGTCGCCTATGCAATCGTGCGTTACATCATTGTGAAACCCGTGTTGCATCTGAAGGATGTCAGCGATGAAATCGCACGCGGCAATTTGAATCTGCGAGCGGAAATCAGCACCGGGGATGAATTTGAAGAACTCAGCCACGCGTTCAATCGCATGTTGCGGCACATGATGACAGTCAACGATGAACTGCGGTCACTGAACGACAGTCTGGACGGCAAAGTCGATCAGCTCGCTCAAGCGAACATGGAACTGTTCAACAACAATAAACTGAAAGACGATTTTCTGGCCACGATCAGCCACGAACTTCGCACGCCATTGAACAGCATTCTGGGCTTCAGCGATATTCTGCAGACAACGGCAAATCTTGACGATCGCCAAAAGAGATATGTCCACAATATTCAAACGTCCGGACAATCACTGATGGTGCAAATCAATGATCTGCTGGACCTGGCGAAGATCGAAAGCGGAAAAATGGAACTGGACCTGACAGCGATGAATCTGTCAGACGTGCTGGAAATCCAGGCTCAACAGATTATGCCGCTGGCCGATCGAAAGAATATTGATCTTAAGACCGACACGCTTCAATCTCAGCTACCAGAGATGTTTCAGGATCGCGGCAAGATTTGTCAGATCATTACAAATCTGCTTTCGAACGCCATCAAGTTCACTCCGGAGGGCGGGCGAGTTCGCCTGACGTCACGCATGATCGATGAAAACTTCGTGGAGTTTTCCGTTGCGGACACTGGCATTGGAATTCCGTTGCAGGAACAGGAACACATTTTCGAGAAGTTTCGGCAGGGTTCATCGGACGTCACTGGCCGCGATCACACGACTCGCGAATACGAAGGTACGGGGCTTGGGCTGTCAATCGTTCGAGAACTTTCACGATTGTTGGGCGGCGATGTCACGCTCAGAAGTGAATTCGGCAAAGGCAGTTTGTTTTCGGTGCGACTCCCGCTTCGGGCACCCGAGAAGAAGCCCGAACCATTGATTCCGCTGGAATCCAGATCTTCGGCGACGTTTTCACTCATCACCAGCGTGGATTTGCTGCCCAACGACGACGCGAGAGAGTCCGCCTCATCGACACGGGAAGTGCCGATCGACGTGCAGTCCATTTAACAAGGGCTGAAAGCCATTGACCCAAAGGAGCCTACCGGCTCGTTGCCACTTCGTCGCTCACGTTGTTCGCTTACCGGTAGATGCACGCGAAGTGTGTGCATGTTACAGAGTAAGACACTTCAACGACTGAACAATTCGTCTGCCCGCAGCGATCGTCGTGGTAGAAATTGCAATTTCTGTCGCAAAACGCACAACGGTCTGTGAGGTTTTTAAGCATTAGGCAGTCTTGCTTTGTAGATTTGGCAGACAGCCCGAACCCGCGAGAATTCAATTATTTCAATCTAACATCAATGAGCGGTGCAACTTACGAGAAATCATGATTCCTGTCTAATAATTGGCGCGACAGTTGCGAATGATAGTTTAGTCAGTTCGACAACAACCAGGTTTCAAACCTGTCTCACAAAGGGAGCGAGTACCATGCGAATTCAAATGACACCGAAAACTGTTCGACGTCTTCTTTCTGCTGACGGATACATCGATTTGGGAATGCCAGAACGAGCGATCGAAGAGCTTGAAAAGATTACAGACGCCGGTCCACTGCAAGGCCCAACGCACCTGATGCACGGGATTGCCCTCAAACAGGTTGGCAACTTCACAGACGCCATCACACACTTGGAAAAGGCCGCTCGCATCATGCCATCGCCGATTCGACGCTTCGCCTGGCGTGAATTGGTTGACGCTTATCGAGCCGTCGGCAGCATGCAGTTGGCCGAAACAGCACAAAAACTTGGCGGTGATGGAGAATTCCAACTGAAGATCGCTCTTCCATTCGCCAACATGACACTCGATATCCCATCACACCCAAAGACTGCCTGATCTCGCCATTTTGCGTAGATCTCGCAGATGACTACTCCTTCCTGGGCTCCGCCGATCGTTTCGGCGGGGCCTTTTTTTTGTTCCCAGTTGAGGTAACGGTCTTTCAGAGATCCCCTGAAAACCGATATCCTTTCCAGTGTGAAACAATCTGCCAGCACTTTTTGTGTTGCGTCCCAGACTGGATGTTCCTGGCGACTGCGATTGTTTCAACCGGAACTGTAATTGTTCCAGCGGGAATGGAGTCCATTGGGTCATGGCAAGATACTGGCTAGTCATTGGTGTAGTTTTTTCACTCACTGCATTTGCAGGCATTTCAGGATGCCGCAATCGCCAGCACGCCCGTGTGCTCAGCCAGAACGACAAGGACATGGTTGGCAGCCATACGGCTGGTGCCGAAACCTGGAAGCCGCTGATTGACGAATCCGTCTGCCGCTTGCTAGCCAAATCCTGCAGCACCATTCATCAGGCATCTCATACAACAGTGAACGCAGAAGGCGCAGTATCTCGTACGGTGTGTTTCGTGGGAGTTGAAAATCGCAGCAGCGAAGAAATCGGCGACTTCAAGGAACAGATCTACGAACACATCGATTCGCAGATTTCACAGGACCCGCAGTTTAAAATGATCAGCCGTCGCTACGTGGAAGCGGCGATGTCAGAATGTCGCTGCCGACCAGAAACGCTTGTGCTTCCGTCCAAACAACGCGAGCTACAAATGGCGATGGAACGAGTTGATCAGCCGTTCGACTATCTGCTTTTCGCCAGTATCACATCCGGAACAACGACCAGCAATGGCGACTATCAGCGTGATTATCTGCTGACTCTGGAATTACTTGATATCCACACGGGTGAATCACAAAAAGATTCTGCCATGTTGCGTAAGGGTTATGCAAAAACGTTTCTCGGCAAGCTGAAGCATTGATTCAATGTACGATGCCGTCGGCCATCCTCCGCGATTCATCCAACGGCTGAGGCGACTTGCTCAGAGCTGCGGGAACTGCATTGCATGGCTGAGTGTCGTGTGTCTGTGCGGCGGCTGTCACAACTGGCAGAAGTCACACGAAGTCGCCATCGCAAATTTTGGCCACGGTGACATTCAGGTTTCCAGAGCTGCACTTAAAGAATCACAGGACAAGTCCCGCACGGAAAAAAAGTTTCTTGAACTGGACGCAGGCATTCTGGATCTGGCATCTGGAAATGTGACTCAGGCCGAATCGCAATTTCGCACCTTGCGACGTGAATTGGAACATCTGGAACAAAAAGATGTCACTGAGCAGGCCACGTCGATGATGACCGACTCCCGCGCGATCGCATACTCCGGCCGCGATTTCGAACGCCAAATGATCTTGAACATGGCGCTGCTGACCAGTGTGCTCGGCGATGGTCAGGACGCATTTGCTTATTCACTGCAGGCGACGGAAGCTGCAAACAGTCGCCGAACCATGCTGGCAGACGCTGCCAAAAAGGCATCCGAATCCAGTGTGGTCGTCGAAGCGGCTCCGACACCTGATCAGATCGATGTGATTTCTCCCGTGAGTCATGTGGTTCCTCAGCCCGTCACCAATATCGTCGCCGCGCCACTGGACCAACCGCTGGCGTTGAGTTCCTATCTGTCAACCGCCGTGCAGTCTGAACAATCGATGCGTCAAGACGAAACCGAACGGGCATTGGAAGACATCGGCTTCTGGAATCCGGCCTTTCGCCGCCACGACCAGGCATCGTCGCAAGGTGAATTTGGAACACGCTGTCAGCTTGGCAACGGAACACTGCATGTCATAACACTGGTCGGCAAAGCGCCTCTCTGGGTTTCGGAATCGGCTGTACCAACATCTGCCGCATTGCTGATTGCGGATCGCATCATAAGTGCGACGGGCAAACACACGCTGCCTCCCACGATTGCGGCCGTCAAGATCGCACGGCCGGAAATTTACGGCCACACGCTGCCGACGGGAAGTGTGCAGTGCTTCGTCGGTCCACCCGGCGCTGCGGGCGCTGCATCAAAGCCATTGACGTTTTCAACAGTCGTGGATGTAAATGAAGTTGCAATGGCTTCGTATCACGAACATCGCGACGCAGAAATCGCTAAAGTCGTGACTCGCCGCGTCCTGAAGAAAGGTACTGTGTACGTCCTCAAGGAAGCGCAGAACATTCATAACAACACGTTCGTCGATCTGGGCATCAATGTCGCGGGCGTCGTTTGGGAAGCGATGGAACAGGCTGACACTCGCTCGTGGCGATTGCTTCCGGCTCGCATTGATATTGCTCGCACAGAACTTCCCGCCGGGCAATGGTCGGCAAAGCTGCGACTGTCACAATACGGCGCATCCGGCGCGGTGCAGACGATTCCGGTTCACATCGCAGACGGCCGCAACACGTACATTGTGTGCTTGATCCCTGATCAGCAATTCACAGGAAACATCCTTGTCGGCGGCGCGGACAATGCGACGATTCCTGTTTCACGCTAGTGTTATGTCAGTTGCCAGCCTGCCATCCGCAGTTGTGCGAATGCGGAATCCTTCAGCTTCTCGTACCAGACGGTGACCAATTTGCCCGGCGAAATCTCCACTGTGAACGGATAGCCCAGATCTCCGGACGTTGCATCGCCATAGATGATCATCGCTGCCGACCAGGTCTGGCCGTTGTCGCTGCTGATGCGAGCCTGGTTGCCCAAGGGAGCTCGCCGGTGACCGTACGTCATCAGCAACCGATCATCGGAAAGACGCAGAAGTTGCGACGGCAGTTCCCAAACGCCAATCGCGTACGGAGCTGCCCATGTCTTGCCACCGTCCATCGAATGCGTTTGCAGTGTTTCGCCTTTGTTGGCCGTGTTGTGATTCCGGATCTGAACAATCAGGCGTCCGTCGGCTGCTTCGACGGCATGCAGTTCGTGGTAATTACTGGTATCGTCGCCGTCTCCCACGGGGTGTTCTGCCAGAGGGCCCCATATTTTGCCATCATCCGCAGAAAAGCTGGTTCCCACTTTGCGGCCTTTTTCCCACAATGCGACCCCGGCGTAGAACAGCCGTCCGTCGGCAAGATTGATCGGTCCGTGGGGACTGTTGAGCGGGACTCGATAGGCAGGCGACCAGTTCAGACCGCCGTCTTCGGAACGCAGCATCCAGCAAATGGTCATTGAGCGTGACTCCTGAGGCGGGATGCAGCGGGCGGGTGAGACGAATGCTGTGGCGTTCGGTGAGATTGTTGCTGAGATCGATCGTCGTCCGTAGATTACAGTACCGACCGTGCGGAGTTCAAATGACAGGCATAAACCGTGCTGCATTTCTATGCAGGGAGTCGTCGTGGAAATGAAGAGAATGTGCCGGAACCTTGCACTTGTTCGACAAATAGCGGACCATCGAAAGGTTCCACGGTATTCCTTCCGTCATTTACCCGCCTCAACATCTTCCATTTCAGGAACTCGCCCAATGAACTCCACAAGACGTCAAACCTTCCTGCTGCTGGCCGTTGCGCTGTTCTGGTTCAGTGAAGCCTCGAGCAACGCATTCGGGCAGACAGTTCAGCCGATCGACCTTGGCAATCAGCGTGAGTTGTTTATTGACGACCATTTGATCGGCGAAATGAAGAAGGTGGAGCTCCTGGTACATTCGCCGGTTCGTGAAGAGGTCGCCGTCACCTGTGACGCCCCATGGGAAGGAAATGGCTGTGGATATTACACAGTGCTGCACGACAAGCAGGCATCGAAGTATCGCATGTACTATCACGCGTGGCAGATTCCGACGGGGATCGAACCAGGTGGTCCGCTGACCATTGGTTATTTTGAGAGCGATGACGGGATCAACTGGAATCGCCCAAAGCTTGGATTGTGTGAATTCAAGGGCTCAAAGGAGAACAACATTGTTCTCGACAAAATGGGTGACGGAGGCAGCTGTCACGATTTCTCACCGTTCATTGATCAGAATCCCAACGCGAAACCTGAAGCTCGTTACAAGGCGACCGGTGCCGGGTTCCAGACTTCGAAAGGAGTCTGGGCCTATCAGTCTGCCGATGGGATCCACTGGACGCCTATGGCCGACAAACCAGTGTTCGATCAGGGCATTTTCGATTCGCAAAATGTCTCCTTTTGGTCAGCCAAAGAGCAGAAGTATGTTCTCTACTACCGGATTTTTTCAGGAGCAGGCACATCCGGAACACGACTCGTCAACCGTGCGGTCTCCGACGATTTTCTCCACTGGACGGATGAAGGAACCATTGCCTTTCCTGAAGGAGAAGGCCCGAAGCCGCTGGCGCAGTATTACGTGAATCAGATCAAGCCGTACGAACGATCGCCTCATCTTTACCTCGGCTTTCCCGCTCGTTATGTGGATCACGGACTGACACCATCGACACCACTTCTGCCGGAATGGGATCTTCGTGAGAAACGCATGACTGTTTCGCCGCGTTACGGGACGGCCGTGACGGATTCCGTGTATATCACCAGCCGCGATGGAAAATCGTTTCGCCAAAGCAATGATGTCTTTCTGAGACCGGGTCTGAGAACCCGTGACAACTGGTCCTATGGAGACAACTACATTGCCTGGCACATCGTCGAAACGGAATCAACGAGAGACGATTCGCCACGGGAACTTTCGCTTTACGCAACAGAGTCTTACTTCACCGGCCGCAGTTCACGTCTGCGGCGATATTCGCTTCGGATGGATGGATTCGCTTCGATTCACGCCAAGCTGCAGGAAGGCGAACTAAAAACGAAAGCGGTCACATTCTCCGGAAGGGAACTGTCGCTGAATGTGGCCACCAGTGCAGCCGGTACAGTCAAAGTGGAAATCTGTGACCTCAACGGATCAGCCATCCCTGGCTTTTCACTGGACGAGTGTGATCTCATTTACGGCGACTCGATCGATCGTCGGGTGACATGGAAGGAGCACATGAACGTTGAATCGTTAATCGGCAAACCCGTCATTCTGCGGTTCGTCATGCGCGAGGCCGACCTGTATTCGCTGGTCTTCGAGTAGTGCGAGTTTGCCGTGCCACGCATTTGGGCGAGCGGCAGAAAAGGTTTTACCAGCCGCTTGATGTAGGACGGGTCTCCAGACCCGTCCGACGGTAAAACACGATCTGCCGATCGCCGTGCAGGACGAACGATCCGCTGCCGTCCTTTCAACCGAAACTTTCGACCAACGTCCCACCCGTCGTGACAGACCATGACTCAGGGTGTATCATTCCCGACATGTCACTTTTTGAGCCGCATTGATTCCGCACGAAGCAACTCACACGCGGCCCCGCAAAGCGGAAAAGTTCAACGCGCAATCTTACGTGTCGGCTAACTGCCTGCCGCATTGATCAAAAGACCAGGGGTCTCTTTGTTGTAAAAATTAGTCGAAGTCGCTCCAGCAGGTCCATACATTGCTCTGACGCCAGTAAGGCAAAAGGGAGGAAAGATCGTTCATATTTGGGCGTTCGGGGGCGACTGCAACCCTTTGGAATGTGTCAGCAATATGTTCTCAATGGAATGGCCGCCGCATTCCGGACGACAAATGGAATTCCCTGAGATCGATTACGTACAATTCTTCGATATTGCTGCGGCAAGACAGAAGATCAACGCTGGACAACTGCCGCTAATTGATGAACTTGAAAAAGTCCTGAGCCAGTGCAGCGGCTGCTACAATAAGACAAGTCTGGCTCTACTTTGACCACGTAGTAATGCCTTGGGATTCCGGGACAATTGGAGAACGCCACGATACCAAATCAAATCCTTGTGATTAAACCATACTGGCACCTTGGCACGTGGGTCTTTGACGATCCATCAACTGATCTTGTGCAGGAACCATTCGTCAGCGGAGTTCCTGAAATGATCAACGATCTGGTAAAGGACATTCCCAATGCTCGGCAGGGTTTTCGTCTACAATTTTCCTCGGCACCCTTCCCCGGATTTCAGCGGAAACTGGAGTGGGATCGGAAAGAATTCGAAGGCAACTGGTATCGAATGGAAGAACCGCCGATGGAAGGCTGGCTTTGTCCGGCGATGTTTCGTTACTTCAAAGTGGCACCGGCAGAGTTGTATGTGAAGGCTGAAGAAATCAAATGAGTCAGATCAAGGCGGCTTCGAAATATCTCTTGGCAATCTTCATGATCGTTGCCGGGACAATGCATTTTGCAAACCCGGCATTCTTCCTGAAGATCGTGCCGCCGTACCTTCCGCTACACAAAGAACTCGTTTTGCTGAGTGGTGTCTTTGAACTTCTGCTGGGAGTCCTATTGCTGTTCCCTATGACTTCAAGCATGACAGTAATGCAGGCATCGCCTCGACTGAGAACCTGAGACACAAACAGCCCGAGCGTTATTGCTGGCGTGAAGACTCTGTCGCGAAACTCGATATCGAGTGTGTCACACACATGATGAATCTCTTCGTCATCAAAACAGATGATGGAGGCGGATTTTTTCCAACGCCTTGAGCCCTTCAAGTCGCCTGAGGATTTCGTCGAAGCTGAGCAGCTTTTTCCTTTCGCGTTCGCTTTTCTGTTCTTCTTCGGGTGTCTCGACCGATGCCTTTCGCGGTGTTAAAATCATCGCGTGCCTCCTTGCTTGCGGTTGTGGATTTGTTAGACCAAACCCACTTTGCATCAAGGAGGCCATTTCAAACTACCCCAGTTTCATTTCAACCGCGTTTCTCCCCATTTTGGGCTTAAGTCCACGCCATTGGGCGTCAAGCCGGAGGGGAAGTGTGAAGTCAGTTCCTGTGTTTTATGAATAGAGTTCGTATAATCAGCTAGACAAACAATCTCGCTCGCCTTAATTTCTTAGTGTTCCAGGCAAACGATTCCATGTTGAACAGCCTCAAAGATCTTTTTCGGAATTCTCCGGCAGCAAAGGATAGTGGTGCTGCTTCGGCCACCCGAGCAGACACGGAGACTGATAAATCAATCCTGAAGAGGTGGCGAAAGGAATCCGTTGATGGCCGCCGCGTTGACGTGTTTGTGCCGCAGATGGATACGCCACCTCAAGCTGCCGTGCTTTTTCTGCACGGACATGGGCGAGTGCTGTTGAACGAAAACATCGTCTTCAGTCGCCTCTTTCAGCAACACGGGCTGGTTGCTGTTTGTCCGGATGGGGAACGAAGCTGGTGGCTCGACGTCGTGTGCCGCGAGTTTGATCCGGATCAAACGCCGCAACAATGGCTGATGAAGTCAGTACTTCCATTCATCGAGCAAAGCTTTTCCATCACCACACCAAAAATCGCATTGCTTGGTGTGAGCATGGGAGGCCAGGGTGTACTGCAACTGGCATTTCGTTATGCGTCGAAGTTTCCTGTCGTGGCCGCGATCGCTCCGGCGGTGGATTTCAATCAGCTTTATGGTTCCGGCATTCCTTTGGATTCCATGTTTCCGGATGCCGAAGCTGCTCGGCAGGCGTCAGTTGTCTTGAACCTGCATCCGCTTGCGTGGCCACGGCATCAATTCTTTTGCTGCGATCCAGCCGACACAGAATGGTTCGACGGCGCTGCTCGATTGGGAATGAAGCTTTCGTCGTCAGGTATTCTGCACGAACGAGATCTCGACACATCAGGTGGAGGCCACACGTGGGACTACTTCAATCGCATGGCAGAAAAATCGCTGAAGCACATCGTTGAGAATCTCAGAAAAGTCGAATGACGCTGCAACTTACCAAACGAACGTTGAACATCGTGGGGCAGAACATCACGTTCGAATTGCCAGCCAGTCAGGATCAATTGCTCGCAGTCGCCATTGAGAGTGAAACTTCGGGAGCGTCGGACTCTGATCCGTACTGGGGAGCGCTTTGGGAAACGTCGCCAAAAATGGCTGCGATGATTCTGCAGCATCAGTGGCCAAAGCGTTTGAAAATGCTGGAACTTGGTTGCGGAATCGGTGTCACAGGGATTGCTGCGTTATTTGCGGGACATGAAGTAACATTTTCAGATCACGCAAGAGCCGCCGTCAGGCTTGCCGTGTACAACGCAGGTCTGAACGGATTTCAAGATGCGACTGGCGAAGTATTCGACTGGCAGCAGCCATCAAAGTCATTTCAATATGATTTCGTCTTCGGAAGTGATGTCCTGTACGATACCGCCCATCATCAATCGTTGCTGAACACTGTACAACAGATGCTGCAAGACGATGGTGTCGCATGGATCGGCGAAGCAGGCCGCGCGAATGCTGACCGATTTGTAGAGCTGGCCAACACGCAGGGCTGGAATGTGGAAACGATTGATGAGCATGGCCAGCGCACGAATGCTGCACAACACACGAAGTTTCGTCTCTACATCCTGAAGCCGCCGATTTGCAATGCATGCCCGACGGAATGCTGATAAGTAACACGACTATTGTCTAACACGACTACTGCCCGAAGCCAAGCTTGCTTAACCAGCGTCGTGAACTGGTTCCTCGATTCGCTGATTTTTTTGGAGTCGATACGTTCCCGTCATCGGTCAGGGTAAGTCCCAGTTGCCGTGCGTGATGCTCCAGTAACAGTCTCGATTCTTCCAGCTTACTTACCTGCCGCGACAGCCTTGCACGCTCCAGTGATAATTCAAGCTCACCAATGCGAGCCAGTTCATCCAGTTGCTGTAATGTCTGCATGACATGAACCGCAAGATCCTCAGGCAGTAATTCGCCCATTGCCGTCAGTTTTTCAGCCGGCAGATGCCCGCTGGACTGTTGGTGTGATTGTCGGAGCCGACTGATGAGAGCAGAAATGAATTCTTCCCGTTCCAGAAAAACTTCCCGCAGTTCCACGTCGGTCAATTCATCCGGATCGACAAACTCTGGCACTTCCAGAAGTGTGGCGGCTTCTCTGGAATTGGATTTATGCAGGGCTGCGACGTTCGCCAGATCCTTGGATTCCCTGATATCCGTTTCACCTTGTGATTCGCGTGCATCGCCGTGCAACAACAGATCGTTGCGTATTTCTTCCCATGAGCGACCGCTGCTCAATTTTGCCGCTGCTGACACCGAAGGCTGAACACCTGACGGAGGCTTTGAATCTTTTGCCGTGGTCAGGTCGGCTGAGCTATTCGCGTGGCCGATGCGTTGCAGAATTCGTTCTTCGAAATCAAACAGTTTTTGTTCAATGCTTTCGCCAACATTGTCACGCACCGCAGACGATCGCGAAATAACTTCAAACAGTGCCTTCAGGACAGCACTTTGACCGGCGGCAGCAGCTTCCTGTGACGCTTTCAGTTCCTGAATCGACGCACGCGATTCCTCACGCATCAATTTCAGTATCGACAGCAGATTCACAGAGTCAGTAGTATCCGGTGTGATGCCTGCGACCGGTGGTGACGGCATCGAACTACGATTCAAAGTGTTTGCGTCATGCAGAGTGCAATCGGCCTCGGCTGGACGTGATTCAACATCTGTTTCGGTTGCGCACTCGCATTGCTCTGCATGAAAAGGCATGTCGTTAAGATTGTTGGATTCAAAATCTCGATCTTCTTCAGGCTCCGAATTGTCTGCTTCGTCAGTCTCTGATTTTTGCCGGATGACCGACTGCAGCGCGCCGCAGGATTTCAGTAGCGATTCCAACGAAGGTGCTGCGGGAGAATTTGAGTTTGCCGGTGCGATCGTCGTCATCCCAATGTTGGAATTCGGTGTATCGGCAGGGTGAAGTGTTGATAATGATTGACGAGACATTGATGACGCTTCCTGGTGCAGAATAGCACTGACCGACTCATCGGAACTGCTGAATCACGAAGTGATCCACGCTGGTTCCAATGACGCGTTTAACGGAAGCCTAGCTCAGAAACGACAGCGCAGACGGAGTTCACCGGCAACCTATGCCCGGCTTAATAGCGGGTTCTTCTGGCTGTGCCGGAAAAGCGGTTTGTAGGAATACAAGCTCGCTGCTACATTCGATTCCAAATTGCCTTCTGTTTCCGATCGTATTTTGTTCTCTGGCTGCTGTATCAATTCAATCGAGAGAATATTCATGGCTCGCATTGTCCTCAAATCGGCTGTTTTTGAAGACGGCGATATCGAACTCTCAGAATCCGATTTGCCCATCACGCTTGGCCGAAGTCATCGGGCTGACATCACTATCAACGATGCACTGCTCAGCCGCATTCATGCAGAAATCGTCCGCAGTGAAAACGGTGGATTTCAAATCGTGGACAATCAATCCACAAATCTGACTATTGTCAACAATCACGATATCGCTTGTTCCGAACTCAAAACCGGCGATTGCATCCTGCTGGGTGAAACAGAAATTCACGTCGAAATTCACATGCCAGACGAAGATGTTCACGAAAAGACGACTCGTGAACTGCCAGTTGTGACACCGCGAAAGCTGGTTGAGCCGCCGCAAGGGGAAAACTAAGGAACGCTACTTCTGTGCGGCCACGGTCCGATCGGCATTCCGTTGAGGAACGGCAATGAACGAAGTGGTCATGCTGCCATCTTCAGAATTCCAGACTCGAATTTCACCATCGTAGCTTCCCGAGGCGATCAGTTTTCGGCCAGGATTTGCACTGAGCGTGTAGACCCAGTCCTGATGACCTTCCATCTTACGAAGCAGAGCACCGTCGGCAGCCTTGTGCTCGTAAACCGCTCGATCGCCGCAGGCAGAAAGAATCAAATCGTCAGGCAGAATCTGAATTTGGAATACATCACCACCGAATCCCCCGATCGCACGAACTTCCTTCGCATCGCCTGAATTCCAAATCCGCAATCGGCGATCGCTGCCACCACTGACAACCGTGGTGCTGTCGGCGAGAAAGGCCGCCGAGTAAACAGGTTCACCGTGACCGCTGAATGTAATCACTGGATTGCCGGTCGCGGCTTCAAAGACCTTGCAGGTTTTATCTCGGCTGCTGGTTACGAGACGCTGCCCGTTTGGTGACCAATTCACGTCCATAACCCAATCCGCGTGATCTTCGATTCGCAGGACTTCAGTGCCATCAGCAACATTCACCACGTTGATTGAACGATCGGCACCGGCACAAGCCAACAGATGACCATCCGGACTGAAACTTAAAGCAAATATCGCGTCACGCGCTCGCACCAAAGTTCGAATCAATTGACCGTCCGCTGCGGAGAACAACTTTAATTCGCCGAGCTGGCCAGGTGTTCCGGCTGCGACGGCTAACATGTTCCCATCGGCACTGAATTCAAGATCGTAGATGCGTTCTGCTAAGTTGGAAATGCGACGAATGAGTGAGCTGTCCGCTGAATTCCACACCAGAACCTCATGGTATCCAGAAGATGCGAGTTGACTTCCGTCCGGGCTAAAGGCAACGGCCGTCACGGGAATCGCAACTCGGTACTCAGTCGGTGGCAATGGTTGAGTCTGCTCTGGCATCACGTCGAATAAGTCGGCGGTCAACGTTACGCCCGCATCCAATGGCGCTCCGACGTCAATCCATTGCTTGACAGTGGCAATCTCGGCTGGTGAAAGCGGATCGGCGTCTTTCGGCATTGAGCCGTCTTCAATCATGCTCACCAGCAATGAATCAGCACTCTTGTGAGCAGACACAGCTTCGCCTGATTCTCCGCCCTTTAACAGCGCTGCGAATGAATCAAGATTGAGTCTTCCACCAGGACTGCGAGTGTTATGGCACGCCACGCAACGCTGAGCCAGGATAGGGGCAACATCGCGTGAGAACGAAACAAAACGTCCCAAAGGTTCTAACGCAGACTCAGCCTGCTGACTGGCAACAAGTGATTCGCTGGAAACAATCTGCGTCTCAGCCCGCAGTTTCTGCAGCGATGGCTCTAACCCCGTCAGTTGAGCATTCAGCGCCTTCTGCCAGCGCTCGCCTTCACCTTTGACAATCTTAAGGTCAGACTCTTGTTGATTCGCAGCCACCAAGGCATCGCTGGCCGATTTCCATGCCGCCCGCATTGGTTCCGCAGCAGCAACGGCAGTTTTGTGCTCCGCTGTTTTGCTTTCCAGTTCTATTTTCGCAACGGCAATCTTAGCCACCAGATCATCACGCCGAGCGGTCACTTGAGCCATCAACGCATCTGTATTTTTCTTGAGTGGCGCAAAGTTGGCAATTGCTTTTTCCAGCCCCTGAATCGCTAATGATGCATCGTTGCCTGTGAGCTTTGCGGCTTCACGTAACGTCGCCAGAGAGTTGTCCAATGATGCCACTGATGTATTGAGAGACGCCACTGAAACCGAAGTGGTCTTCAGTTGTTCTTCCTGCGCCGTCAACAGCGGAGTCATGCCATCCACGTTTGTCTGGGCCGTTGTCAGAGCAATCTGAGCAGCGTTGACTGTGACTTCAGCAGCATCCACCGCAGCCTTGGTTTCGTTTAATTTTTTCTCCAGCTCCGGACGCTGAGCCACGATGGAGGCGATCTTCTGTTCGGCGTCGGAAGATTTGCTTCGCCATTCGACGGAAGATTTTCGTAGCGACGCGAGCTGATTTTGTAATTGAGCCTGAGCCGACATCATGCCATTGAGACGCGTTGAAAATTTTTCAGCAATCAACATCAGCTGATCGGCGGCCTCTTGCAATGGAAGAGACGCCTTCATTTCGGACAGTTGTTTATCCAGCGTTGCCGCGGTCTGCTGCAGCACCAGCACTTGCTGTGTTTCAACCGCCGCTCGCTTTTGCGCTTCGTCAAGTTCCTTTTGGATTTCCTGAACACGCTGCGTTGCAACAGCGGCAGCGCCTTGCCCTAAGATCAGCTCTTTATCGGCCATCTGCTTTTGCAAAGCTGCCCGCTCAATCGCGCCAAGTACTTGCTCCGCGCCAAGTAGTTGCTCCGCGCCAGTCGGACGCGACGATTTAGCCGCATCATCGACAGCTAAAGCCTGCGAAGTTATTAGAACGGCAGCCAGTAAGCTGCAGAGCATACGACAAAGCAAGTGAATACGAGGCATAAGGAATCCTCAAGTGGAAGCCGGGAATCGCCGTGTTGCAAAAACACAACACGGCAATCAACACTAGGATTCAACTTATCACGTGCGTTGTCAAGCTCACCGGAATCCGCAAACTTCAGCATCTAAGAAATAGCATAATCGGAATTTTACCGACAAGCTGCGCAATCAAACCATGAAGCCGCGTTTGTTGGTTATCCCTTGCGGTGCCGAATCTTGGCGCGCATGCGGCGCTTCTTGCGACCAACTTTTCGCCGACCCTTACCCGTCTTCTTCGTTCCCATGAGCCAGTAATCTCCAAAATTCAAAATAAGTCCCGATTTGGAAGGGGCGAAGAATAGCACGCTGATGCATTTGGTTCAAACGTGGATCGCATCTGTTCTCGAACCAAAGCATTTATTTCGCCGCATTGCGGCAAAGCGGTGCTCAGATTCAGTTCCAATCGACACGTACTCTTTCCATAAGGCCAGGACTGTTGATCTTTGTCAAATAAAAAAACCCGGTTGGCCAAACTGGCGCAACCGGGTTTTATGGAAAGGGGAGAGTGGGAGTCGAACCCACGCGTGACGGATTTGCAATCCGTTGCCTTAGCCACTTGGCTATCCCCCCAAACTCTTGAGCTACTCAAATTTTCCTGAATAGGCAATTTGAGCAGACTTTGCCGCTCGCAACGCGTTCAAGTTTTATACCGAATGTATCGGCCGAAGGTCTACCCTGCTGCAGTGAAATCCCTTCGAATTTAGGCGGCAAATCCAGAACCTGGAATTCAGACCTTGAAAGGTGGCAGAAATATCCGGTTTCAAGTCTGCTGTTTACGAAGGAGAATCCGGCGAATCTAAGGACATTCGGGATTTCGAATGGTTCGGAGGCTCAACAGTAGCACACGGGAATTTCTGCGCGTAGGATGGCAGGTTCGCCAGATTGTTGTGGCGTACAAATTTCAGTGGTACACTAACTTCAAAAGGATCCAGATTCGTGAAAGAAACAGAGGAACTGCTGATTTCCAAGGCTCGCGAAGCAGTCAGTCAGTGCAACTGGGTCGTGGGTGAATGTGCCTCCAACTGGACGCAGCGTTATGCTCGCGGCCGTACTGATGCTGAATTTGGTCAAATGGTTGGCCTTAGCGGTGACCAGATCTTTCAGCGGCGACGGGTTTGGGAAGCGTTTGGAAATACCAACGAGAAATTCCCGTCGCTTAAATGGTCATTCTTCTACGTTGCTTTGAATTGGGATGACGCGGAAGACTGCCTGAACTGGGCTCAGGATTCCGATGCAACCGTTGCGGAAATGCGAGCATGGCGAAGGGCTCAGCGCGGCGAAGATCTGTTTGCCGAATCTTCCGATGGTTATTCTGAGTGGGCGGCACCGCTGGGATTTGATACATCAAGTGTGCCATTGTCTCGAGTTGTCGATCCGTCGCAGTTTACTCCAAGCGGCATGGGCGACCGAGCAGGAATGCCCGCTGGTGATCGGAGCGCGACGGCAACGATGGACATGGCCGCACGAGATACAGGCGAAAGTTACGCTCCGTTCCGAGCCGATGCGGCTGCTCCTGCCCCAAAGGTTCGCGACGCCGAGCCCGGAACATCCAGTGAGCGCCAGGAATTGACACCCGAACAATTCTGGAAACGCGCATCATCAATGATGGATAAACTCAACAAGGCACTGACGCCAAAATTGTTGAACGCCATCGATCAACAGCCAGAGTCAGTCCGCGAAAAGATGCGTGACGCACTGAATGAAATCGTTGAAAAACTCGAAGGCAACATCTGAAGAAATCGAAGATCAGCGATTTCATCGGCGACTAATTTTCTTCCCTGTAATTTTCTTGCCTGAATAAAATAAAACCCCGGCATCCATCAGATGCCGGGGTTTATTTTTTAGAACTTGATGAATCGGATGCCGAAAACGGCAGCCGGTTATCTTTTCTTGTTTAGTACAGGTCTTCGTCGCCGTGTCCAGCGTGACCCTTCTTGTCGTCTTTTGGCTTTTCAGCGATCAATGCGTCGCTGGTGAGCAAAAGTATTGAAACGCTGGCTGCGTTCTGCAGAGCAGTACGAGTCACCTTGGTTGGGTCGATCACACCGGCCTTCACCATGTCTTCGTACTTATCAGTCGCAGCGTTGTAACCAAAGTTACCTTCGCCAGCCGAAACCTTTTCGCAAATAACGCCGCCGTCAACGCCAGCGTTGTCAGCGATCTGAGTCAGCGGAGCACGGCAAGCGCGGACGATGATGTCGTATCCGACCTTTTCGTCGTGAGTCAGCTTACCCGGCTTTACAGCCATAGACGCTCGCAGTATTGCAACGCCACCGCCGGCAAGGATGCCCTCTTCAACAGCGGCACGAGTTGCGTGAAGTGCGTCCTCGACGCGAGCCTTCTTCTCTTTCATTTCGCTTTCAGTTGCTGCACCCACATTGATCTGAGCAACACCACCAGCCAGCTTCGCGATGCGTTCTTCCAGCTTTTCGCTGTCGTAATCGCTGGTGCTGTTGGCAAGTTCGCGTCGAATCTGTTCGATGCGAGCCTGAATGTCGCCCTTCTTGCCGCCACCTTCGACAACTGTGGTGTTGTCTTTGTCGATGACGATCTTGCGAGCCGTACCAAGGTCAGCCAATTCAATGCTGTCCAGTTTAACACCCAAGTCATCAAAAATTGCAGTCCCACCAACCATGATGGCGATGTCCTGCAACATGGCCTTGCGGCGATCGCCGTAGCCCGGTGCCTTGACAGCCGCAATCTTGAAAGTACCACGCAGCTTGTTGATGACCAAAGTCGCCAATGCTTCGCCTTCGAGATCTTCAGCAATGATGACCAGCGGTTTGCCGGAATTCACGACCTTCTCCAGCACAGGAACCAAGTCCTTAATACTTGAGATCTTCTTTTCATGAATCAGCACGTAGGCGTCTTCAAGAACGCATTCCATGCTTTCTGAATCAGTTACGAAGTAAGGAGAAAGGTAACCGCGGTCGAACTGCAGACCTTCGACAACTTCGAAGCTGGTTTCAAGGCTCTTGCCTTCTTCAACAGTGATCACGCCGTCTTTGCCGACTTGCTCCATAGCGTCTGCAAGGATCTGACCAATTTCCGCATCCCCGTTGGCAGCAACTGTGCCCACCTGAGCGATAGACTTCTTGGATCGGCAATCCTGAGCCATACCGCGAAGCTGCTCAATGATGTCGTTCACGGCCTTCTCCATGCCGCGCTTCATGTCGAGCGGGCTGACTCCAGCCACAACGGCTTTCAAGCCTTCGTTGTAGATGGCTTCTGCCATCACGGTCGCTGTGGTGGTGCCGTCACCAGCAACATCGCTGGTCTTGCTGGCAACTTCGCGAACCATGCGAGCACCCATGTCTTCGAACTTGTTTGGAAGTTCGATTTCACGTGCAACGGTCACACCGTCCTTAGTTACGGTCGGTGAGCCAAAGCTTTTCTCAATAATCACGTTGCGACCGCGTGGCCCCAGTGTAACTTTGACAGCGCGTGCCAGCTTCGAGACGCCTCGACGCATGGCTTCCTGAGCTTCCTGATCAAAGGCAATCATCTTTGCCATGTCGTATTTCTCCGGTGAATTCTATTTAAGATTTTGAAATCTGAGATTCGAGATCTCGAAAATGCGTAGTCACTGAATTCCTAAGAATCCAGACGCGGCCCGAATTTTTTTCAAATTCGGCGGCCATGAGACTACACGGTCGCCAGAATGTCGCTTTCACGCATCAGGAGGTAGGTCTGATCTCCGACAGTGATTTCGTCGCCAGCGTACGAGCTGAAAATCACTCGGTCACCCTCTTTAACGGTCAATGCAACCTTTTCGCCCTTGTCGTTGACATAGCCATCGCCAATAGCAACAACTTCGCCACGTTGTGGCTTGCCTTGAGCTGAATCCGGGAGCAAAATTCCCCCAGCGGTTTTCGCTTCAGCTTCGGCTCGCTTCAGCACTACGCGATCTCCCAAAGGTACAATTCGCGTACCGCTTGCGGCAGCCTTCTTCGCCATGACTTTCTCCTGACCTGTCAATCGCACTTCGATAATTGGAAATTTACAGAGCCCAAAAGGTCCTCACTGTCTCCAGGTGGACCTCAAGCGGCCAGATTTGCAGAAAACAAACCGTTGCGTCTGGCAGAAAGCGAATTACGTGCCATGAGTTAAATTCAATACATAAGTTGTTTACCACAAACGATTTACAGACATATTTAGGCAGCAATTCAAAATCGGGGCGGAATGAAGTCGCTCCGAAAGACTGCCGTTTTGACACGCCGTTTCAATTGACGACAAATTTGGCTTACTCGTTGTTGTCCGGCGTCAGGAAGACTATTCTTAGCATTCAAAACCCACTTCTATTTGAGCCCACCAGAATCGTCTGAGCCCACCTTAAATCCTCGCCCAGCAGTTTGGCATTCCATGACATCTTCTCTTCAGACAACTCATGCGAGTTCCGTCGGCCAACCGACGTCCGTTGCCAGTTTCGATTTCCATCAGCGGACTCGAGTCGTTTATGGATGTGGCACGTTTGGCGAGTTAGGCAGACTGGCCAGAGAATTGGACGGTCAGCGAATCCTCCTGGTGACGGATGCAGGTCTGCGTGAATCCGGTTACAGTGCCAAGGCCGAAACGATTCTCCGCGCGGAGGGACTTGAGGTCGCTGTTTTTGACCAAGTGCGAGAGAACCCCACGAGCGAAGATGTGGACCGTTGTGTTGAATTTGCCAGATCCAATGAGATTGGCCTGATCGTCGGTCTTGGCGGCGGCAGCAGCATCGACTGCGCAAAGGGTGCAAACTTTGTGCTGACAAACGGTGGCCGGATTCACGACTATAAAGGCGTCGGCAAAGCGAAATTGGCGATGCTGCCCATGATCGCCGTCCCAACAACATCAGGAACTGGCAGCGAAGCGCAATCGTTCGCGGTCATCGCGGACGCCGAGACGCACATGAAGATGGCGTGCGGCGACCCCAAAGCTGCCTGCCGCATCGCCATTTTGGATCCCGAACTCACCGTCACGATGCCTGCATCTGTTGCCGCAGCTACTGGCATCGATGCGATGACGCACGCCATCGAAAGCTACGTGACAACCAAACGAAATCCGATTTCGCAAATGTTCGCTCGACAGGCATGGGAACTTTTGTCGTCGGCGTTTCCGATTATTCTTCGAGAACCTGAAAATCTGGACGCGCGCGGACGGATGCAATTGGGCGCGTTCCTGGCGGGTGCCGCCATCGAAAACAGCATGCTCGGCGCTGCTCACGCTGCGGCCAACCCGCTGACCGCTCAATATGGGACAACACACGGCGTTGCCGTTGGCCTGATGTTGCCTCACGTCATTCGCTGGAATGCCGATGTGTCGGCTGAACTCTATCGTGACCTGGTCATCGCAGCAAAATGGGACGATTCTGAAACCAGCGTCGAAAACGCTCTGTTTCAACTTGCCGATGGCTTCACAGAATTTCTGCGACAGGCTGATTTGCCAGTCTCGGTGTCGCAGGCGATCGATGCGGAAGCAGATGATGCTGTTATCGAGACGCTGGCAGCCGAAGCAGCTCAGCAATGGACCGGAACCTTTAATCCTCGCCCGATGGACGTCGCATCATTTATCGAACTCTACCGAAACGCTCTGTGAGTCTTCCGCCAGCTCAAGGATTGATCTGAAGTGAAACAATCGCCCTTGCTTTTCGTCGCTTTGCTGACGTCTTTGTTTCCCGTGTTGGACGCTGCTGCAACCGAGCCGACTTCGAAGCCGAACATCGTCTTCATCATGGCCGACGATCTTGGTTACACGGATGTCGCATGTTTTGGCAGCAAGTATTACGAGACGCCGAACATCGACCGGCTTGCGACGCAGGGAATGAAACTCCTGAATCATCATCATTGTCAGAATTGCACGCCGACGCGGGCCGCGTTAATGAGCGGGCAATATGGTGCTCGGACCGGAGTTTACACCGTCGGCGGGACAGATCGTTTCGACTGGAGCATGCGCCCGCTCCGGCCAGTGGACAACGTCACAAATCTGCCGCTTGATCGAGACATCATCGCGAAGCAACTCAAAGCGGCCGGTTACGGGACAGGCATGTTTGGCAAGTGGCACATTGGTGAGCGGGGAGACTATTTTCCTGGCAAACGTGGCTTTGATGAGGCCATTGTCAGCGCGGGCAAGCACTTTAACTTTGCCACCGAACCAAAGACCGATTATCCCGATGGACAGTATCTCGCCGACTTCCTTACCGACAAGGCAGTGGACTTCATCACGCGCCACAAGGATGAGCCGTTCTTTCTTTACCTGCCGCACTTTGGAGTGCATTCACCGCATGATGCAAAAGCCGATCTGATTGCGAAGTTTCAACCCAAGCCTGGAGTCGGAGGACACAATAGTGCGACGTATGCCGCGATGATCGCTTCGGTGGATGAAAGCGTAGGCCGCGTGATGAAGACACTCGATGAATTGAAACTGGCCGACAACACGGTGCTGATATTCACCAGCGACAACGGCGGAGTTGGCGGCTACAACCGGCCTGATGGTCTGCAACGCGATTTGGGAATGGAAGGCAAAGGCAAGAAAGGCAAAGCGAAAGTCGAAGATGGCGGTGGCATCACCGACAACGCTCCGCTGCGCAGCGGCAAAGGAAGCCTCTACGAAGGCGGCACGCGAGATCCATTCATCGTCCGTTGGCCTGGCGTGACAACACCGGGATCGTCAAGCAACGTTCCGACGATTCATGTCGACATTTTCCCGACGTTCCTTGAACTCACCAGCGCACCCAAGCCGCGACAGGTGCTCGACGGCGAGAGTCTTGCGGTGCTGTTCCGAGATCCTGCGGCCAAATTGAAACGGGATGCCATTTTCCAGCACTTCCCAGGTTATCTCGGATCAGGTCCCGGACTCTGGCGCACAACGCCGGTGAGCCTCATTCAAGTCGGCGACTGGAAGCTGATGGAGTTTCTGGAAGACGGCCGGTTGGAACTTTACAACCTCGGCGACGACATCGGCGAAACTAAGAACCTGGCGACGCAGATGCCTGAGAAGGCCACGAAACTCCACGAACGCCTTGTCGCCTGGCGAGCCGAAGTGAAGGCTCCGATGCCTACGAAGAACGACGGTGCCGCTGAGAAACCAAAGGCAAAAGGCAAGGGAAAGAAAAAGGCGGCTTAACTGAGACCCGTGGATACAAAGCCAACGATCTGAATCGCTTGTGTGAGAGCGTCAGAAGGAAAGGCATTCATGGCAGAAAAATGGGTTCTGCGCGAAATGAAGTGCGCGACATAGAAATTGCGGACTCCGGGCGGGTCGATCCGTGCGTGTGGCGTTCAAGCACTGCGATTCGGCCCAACGGGCCTTGGCAAGTCAGCCTGGGGCAACGCCCCAGGTTTCAGGGGCACCAACGCATTTTGCCCTGAAAGGGCAACGCAGACCCACTATTGCGGAACCCTGTCAGGGTTCGTGTTCAGACGGAACGTCAACTTGGGGCGGCGTTCATCCGCATTCGCGGATTCTCTTGCCCCAAGCTGATATGCCCGAGCCTTTCAGGCTCCATCGCAGTGCCAGGTTCGTCGATCATTCATGGCTATTTACTGCCTTCCATGCTATTGATAGTTCCTGAAGCGTCTACGTGCATCTTGGGATCCCATAATCAAGTCGTCAACAATCCTTGTCTACGTGGCTGGCTCCTTAGCAGCTCACTGGCTTAATCGACCGACGCTCAGCCATGGCGAGCGGCCAGGGTCAACTGGCCGGTGCTTCAGCGATCCTGGTACGGAGTAGCGCGTGCAGCGTACCGGGAAGCTGACGCATCCCGCTCGCCGGGACGGTGAATCCTGCCGCGCCAGCGGGGCGTTGTTTCTTAACGCCTGCGGCACTGCTATTCCGAAAAGCTGACGTCGAACGTGGCAGAATACATGGAAGGGCGGTCGAAGCGGTTGGAAAGCGACTTTGCTTGAGCCATGATGGTTCGGACCGCTCGATGTTGAGACGATTGGTGAGTTGGCGATTCAACCGTGACGACTTCGTCAAGATTCAGAAGCCGGTCGCTTAGCAGCAGCGTTACCTTCTTCGCATCGGAGTGTTCGAAGACGACCGTATTACCCTTGAGCGTTGCCACAATCCTGTCGCCGGCTTTCGACTCGTCCGCCGCCGAAGCTATCCAATAGAACCGGCTGTGGATCACGTCATCCTGTACCCAGACGACTTTTTGTGGCCAGACATTGCGAGTGAACCGAGCCATCCACGGAACGGCAACGGCATCTTCCAGATTCATCCAGTGACCTCGACCGGGATGCAATGTCACTTCGTGAACGTAAGCGTCTTTGTCGCTTTCCTTTAACGCGGCGAGTTTGTCGTGCCATTCTTCGGCCTTGGTGTTTCGATTGTAGGCTGCATCGTTTGCTCCCATATGTATTGTGAAGCCAATGTTTCGCAGGCCATCGGGGAGAGCTTCATTGGGATGTCCGGCCATCATCGAAGCAGCGGCCAGACGATCAGCCATACGAGGTGCCAACTGATAGACTCCGTCGCCGCCAGCCGAATAACCCAGGATGAAAACTCTGTCAGGATTTACGTCTTCGAAAAGAATCATGTCCGTAATCAGGCGATCAAAGAACTCGTCAATGTGCGACTGATGCCACAAGTCCCATGTGTTTGTCGCGGCACGCGGAACCAGGTAAATGCCTTCTGCCGGTTGATAGAGTTGTTTCTGGTTTTCGTATTGCTGATCATTCACCGCCGCTGGGGCACCACCGCCACCGTGCATCGAAATGAACAGGCTGCGGCCAGATTCCGGACGATCGCCGAAGACCTGATACCAAAACGGCATCTCAAGATCGCCAATTGTCAGCTTCCTCGCATCAAACTCGGCTTTGCGGCTTTCTTTCAACGCATTCAGACGAGCGTTCCAGAGCAACTCTTCAGTTTTCTGTGCATCAGTCTTCGAAAGTGATGTTGCCGCGAAAGATTGTTCCGCGATGGATTGCAAATTCTCTTCATTCAGCGGATGCTGACTTAGCCAGTTGGCCAGCGATTGAACGGCCGACGCACTTTGAGCATCATCAGCCAGGACGGACGGTTTGAAACCGCAAATCGACAACAGTAATATCGTCGCAATGATGGCGGGAGCGCGAAAACGTGATGATGACATAGGGCTCTCACGAAGATGCTTGTGTTGGGGATAAAATAAAGCCCGATGGAACTCGCTGACGTTTGCGTCTGCAAGTTTCACCGGGCTTTGTGTTTGCCGAAATAAGCGGAGAGAGGGGGATTCGAACCCCCGGTCCGGTTGCCCGGACACAACATTTCCAGTGTTGCACAATCGGCCGCTCTGCCATCTCTCCGAGCGTCATCTATTGCGTGGCGCGGTTTTTACATAATCCAGCGAGTTTTGTCGATGGGCTTGTAAGTCAGAATTCATCGCTCCTCGTCAAAATTTGATATTTATGGCAGAAAGGGAACCGATCGCACCACGTTCGAATAAAATAATGCCTCGAACTCAAAAAATCTGAAGTCTGGGCCGCTTGTAGCCTTGCGAGAGTTGTCTAATAGCATTGCAATCTGCAAAAATCGGTCCATTGACCGTCAAACGTTTGAAAAACAACAACACCTTGCAGCCCAACGCAGTTCTTTGAAAAAGACGTTCGGCATTGTCGTTCGTCGTGGAGTGAAAATCGTCGATGGCCTCAGAACCGATCTGTGATTTGAAGTCTCTGGACTTCAGTAAACCCCTGTATGGCCTTGAACAGATTCGGGAAGTGAACCCGCAGCGGTTCGAAATGGAGCAACTTTCCGCCATAATTCATGTGGATCAATCGCAGAATCTCATCGTCGGCTACAAACAGTTGACCGACGACGAATTCTGGGTTCGCGGACATATGCCGGGCTTTCCGCTCATGCCAGGCGTTGTGCAGTGCGAAGCGGCCGCTCAGTTAGGCGGATTCTATGCCCGCAAATACGATCTGATCGGCGGCGACTACCTTGGCTTTGGCGGCATGGATGCTGTTCGCTTCCGTAAGCCGATTCATCCTGGTTCCCGCCTGGACCTCATGGCCAAAGTGACCCGCATCATGGCACGACGATTGGCACAATTCAATTTTCAGGGCTGGGTGAATGGAGAATTAATGTTCGAGGGTCAGATGCTTGGCGTGACTGTTAACAAAGGCTGATACTGTCAACAAAAGCTGATGCAGGTAACGAAGGCTGTCCTCATGCAAACTGCCCCAATCAAGCCTCTGAAACCCTGGTTTCAGACGATCGCTGATGTTGAAACATCGCTCAACTGGCCGGAATTCTTCGAGAACGATAATCCTGTTGAGCTGGATATCGGATGTGGTCGCGGCTTGTTTCTGTTCACTGCAGCGGTCGCGACGCCACAGACGAACTTCCTTGGCTTGGAAATCGATTTCCGCGAAGGCCGGCGCACGGCAACGCGACTGATGAAACAGAACTTGCCCAACGCTCGCGTCATTGGTGGCGATTGCCGTGTTCTGTTGACGGAACTGATTGCGCCGGGATCAGTCGAAGCCGCACATGTGTACTTCCCTGATCCATGGTGGAAAAAACGACATCAGAAACGTCGTCTGTTCAACGATGAATTCATGGGCATGCTCGCAAGAATCCTGCGGCCCGGTGGTTTCGTCCATCACTGGACTGACGTGGCAGATTATTTTGAAATGGCGCAGGGCCTGATGGATCATCACCCCGAATTTACAAGATGCCAAACACCAGCAGAACGGGAAGCCAATGGGGATATGGACTACCACACCAGCTTCGAACGAAAGAAACGAAAGCTGGGTCTGCCAATCTATCGCGGGCTGTGGCGACGGCGCTGAGAATTCATCAGTACAGACCAATCAGTCGCCGCAATGAACACACTGTTGACGAAGTAATCGCCGTCAACGTCGCATGTCTATTCCGGCTTTTGTTCTAGTGCGTTTTCGCGTTTAATGGCTTCATAAACTTCTTCGCGATGTACGGTCACATCACGTGGAGCTTCGATGCCAAGGCGAACTTTGTCGCCACGGATTTCAATCACCATAAGAGTGATCGAATCGCCAATAACGATTTTCTCGTCTTTCTTGCGGCTGAGTACTAACATGTCCGGTCCCTGGTCAATCTATCGTCTTGAATGATTGCTGTGTGACCTGATGATTCAATGCTGACCCAACAAGGATCAGCGGTCCACAGAATGAGCTTCCAAAGGGCCTCCAGAGACTTTGCGTCTTTGAGATGCCAAACTTATCTCACTTTTCGACGCTTGACGGTCTTCAGTTGCAATAATTGCCGAAAGGCAAGGACTTTGGAAGCATTTTTTGCCGATTTGATGGTCCAAATCCCGATCTTCGGTTCCCTTAGGAGCAGTTTCTCCCGGTTGTATCGATTGCACCCACTGGCGGGCTGTCGCTTTCATCGTAACCCGATGCGTCAGTTTTATCGGTTGGTGGAAGTTGCAGTAGCAGTTCATGCACTGCGTTTTACATGCAGTCAATTGACTGCATTGGGAAGTCGCGACTGCAATTTGAGACATTACTGGATAGTCGCAAACTGTTTATCAAATTGAACTTGCATCAATTTGAAATTTTTCAGAATCGTGCGGCACGCGAATTGATATGGCTCTTTGGTGACTCAGATTCACCCGCAGACAAAGGAGCCCAATCATGTCGATTCCCAGTTCGTATTTTCCTGAAGAAGTCGGCGACGAGTATTTTCTTCCGCCACAAAACTCAGCAACCTCAGTGCCTGTTGTTGCAGGTACGACGATCGATGATCGTTCGGCCCTTGAACGGTTCATCAGTGCGTTCTTTCAGGAACGCAACATCAAATGGATGTTGGTGATTGGAGCAGCGATCGTGTTTGGATCGTCGTTGATGTTGGTGAACCAGCGATTTGACGCATGGCACCCCAGCTTCAAATTTCTGACGATCCTTGGTTATACCGCGGCAACCTTTGGATTCGCGGAAATCGGCCGACGAAGGCTGGGACTGCGAGCGACAGCCCAAGTGCTTCACATGTTAACTCTGTTCCTGCTGCCAGTCATGTTTCTGGCCTTGAACTGGTTGTCGTCAACCACGGCGACTCAGAACGCCCTTGCCGTGATCGAAGTGCTGGGATTGATGATTCCGGCGACGGCGTTCTTATGGTTTTCCAGCACGCGGATTTTTGATTTCCTGCTTCGAGGACGACAGACATCATTTGTTGGCAGCTACATGCTGCTCTGCGTCGCTGGTGCATTGCCCAACGTCACACATCCGATCCCAGCAGCTTTGCTGCTCGCAGCATTATGGGCCGTGATGACGGTTGGGATCATAAAAATCAATCGTTACATGTTCTGGATGGCGGAAGAAAAACAGTGGCCACGGGTGTTTGGTTTTCTTCCGATCGCAATCCTTGGAATGCAATTCCTTTCGCTGGTTTGGTTAAAGACGTTGGCTGCAATTCCTATGGCATGGCTCGGCCTTGGATGCGTAATGCTGGCTGCCACGATCCTGTTTACAACTCGAACGATTGCTGACGTATTCAGACAACGAACTGGAAACATCATTCGACCGCTGCCGTGGCACATCGCAGCGCCGCTGTTCTTCGGGTTCGCGCTGACCATCGTATCAGTTGTCGTCGCTGGAGTTGGCTTCCCGGATGTTCGGCCAGTCGTGCCGACGGCAATTGTGGCGGCGGTTCTGATGGCACTTGCCGCCAGAGATACGCGACATTCCGGATTCGTCTGGATGTCGATGATCTTTATGACGATCGCGTATCAGTTTACTCCAGCGTTCTTTCGTGAGTTGGCACTTTCGGTGCGTGATTCCGCCGCTGGTGCCATCGGCGAACATCGCTTGCCAATCGCATTCTATGGACTGACCTATCTGCCGTTACTGGTCGGCTTGAGCTTCACCAGTAGTTTGCTGCGTCGCAAAAACGTTCTCGACATGAGTCGTCCGATGCGGCACTTTGTTCTGATGGGTTCTTCGATCCTGTTCGCGTTGGCATTCACAAACCTGAAGGCATTCTTCATGGTTTCTTGCGTCAATGTCGCATTATATCTTATGTATGCGACGATGTTTGCAGACAGACGCTATGTCGCTGCGACGCTGCTCTCACTCATTTTTGCTGCTTCTTCCGCCGTACCGTTTCTGAATGCATATCGCGGTGCGGCTGAGCAGCTTCAGCCTGAACTGGCACTCACCGTGGTGGCGGCATTGGCGTTGAGTCTGGTGGCGACGCGGATTCCGGACAAGATTCTGAACACTATTCCGTTGCCACCGGGACGACACCTGCTGTTTCAGCGCTTCGACGAATCGCCACATGCGATTTGTCAGCACACTGGTTTCGGTCTGGCTGTCTTATTGAGCGTGGCATGGACGGCAATCAGCTTGTTTCACTTTGGAGCGGAATGGTCGCCGATTCACATTGTGCAGTTTGTTTTGCTGTTAACCGTCTTCGTTCTGCACACACTGCGAACTCGCCACTATTTGAGCGGGCTGTGTGTTTCAGGACTTTTGGCAATCGGCGGAGCTTCGTACATCGCGGGACTCAACATTCCAATTCAGTCTCTCATCTCCTACGCAACGATTTCGACGGCTGTCGTAACTGCTAGCGGGTACATGCTGGTACGATTGACTGCCAACACTGGTGAGACATTTTCGTGGGACGCCGTGCGTCGACAATTGGGACTTGATCTCAAAGGTCAAATTACGTCATCAATTCAGTCTAACGAATACGACGGTCGGAATTCGTGGGCGCACGCCTTTGTGGTGCCTCTGTGTGATCTGAGTCTGGTCCTGCTCACGATTCTGGCCGTTGGGTTTCACGTTCCGCAACTGTTAATCGCCAACGCCTCGCTTAATGGTCTGATGCTGCCGGTTGCCACTTCTGTGCTTGTGCTGTGGGTGATTGCGGCCGCTTGCGGATTGAAGAGTTCCCTTGCCACCGTCATCGCCTCGGTTCTGTTTCCAGTCTGGGTGACAGCCATCGCGACGACTGCTGCCCCCGGATCTATTGGCTACGCCGTGCTTCCGTTAATCTGGTCAGTCGCGGCAACTTCGATGGTTCTGGTATTTCGAAACCGCGACACTCGACTATCTCAGCTTGTCTGTCAGAGTGCCGATCTATGGCTTGCAGCAATCGTCCTGGGATCTTTGATGATTGTGAGTTGGCCGCTACGAGTGGCATCAGTAATCGCCTTAACTGGTGTTCTGCTGCTGGATCATAAGTCCTTCACGCCTTCGCGTCGCACGTGGCTGGCGATTGCGGCAAACATCAATCTTATGCTGGTGGCGATCGGGCTCACGGGCTTTTCCGGATTCGCTTTAGCGGGTTTTTTCCACACTCACGATCTGACCACCGTTGCTGCAGTACTGCTGCCGCTGATCGGAATGAGTCTTCTGTTCTTTGACCGCAGTGGTGATCGCTTCGACAAAATTATGACACCCGCGTGGACAGTGCTGCTCCGTATCGTTGGAGCCGGGACGATTGCATTGTCCTTCTTTGAACAAAATGTTGAGTTTCCTACAGCCATGTTGCTGCTGTTCGGGGTCGGCACGTTTGCTGCCGCTGAACTTGCAGAAGCCTTGCGTCGCAAACATGAAGATCGTGTTTGGTCCAGCATGACGTTGCTAGGCATAGCAGTGTTGTGGATGTTCACGCATCACCTAATCGAATTCGGTGCGGGCATCAGTCAGTTTGTGATGCTCGGAGTTTCTGTGAGTCTGCTGGTTGTTTGTCGTCTCATTAAGGATCGGGAATCGGTCCAGGTTTTGGTGCGGCCGTTCCATACGGTTGGTTTGGTCCTGCCCATGGTGGTCGTCTGCATGGGCGTGCTTCGCGAAGTCTCCGGAACCGCCGTGATTTGGCGAGGAGCGAATTCGCTGGCCCTGTTGTGTTCAGCCGCACTCTACTTTAATCACGGTCTGGTGACGAAGAATCGCCGTTTCATTTTGCTCGCTGGCGGCATACTAAATGTGTCGCTGATGCTGCTGTGGAGAACGCTGCATCTGACTGACGCACAGTTCTACATGGTTCCCATGGGACTCAGCATTCTGGGACTGGTGGAACTGATGAACCAGGAACTTCCGAAAGGATCACACAATCTGCTGCGTTACATCGGAGCACTCACCATCCTGGTTTCGCCCACCTTCGAAATCATGGGCGATAGCTGGCTGCACTTGATAACGTTGATGGTGCTTTCGGTTGTCGTTGTCCTGATAGCCATCGGAATGCACTTGAAGTCTCTGATGTATACAGGTTCCGCATTTCTCTGTGCGGACCTTATCGGGATGATCGTACGATCAACGATCGATCACCCAGCGTTGTTGTGGGTCTGCGGCCTGAGTCTCGGAGCCGCCGTGATCGCACTTGCCGCCTACTGTGAACAGCATCGCGAAGACCTGCTGAAACGCATTCGATTGATCACCGCTGAATTCGCAACATGGAATTAGGTTTCATTTCAAGTTTCAAATTTCAAAATCTGTTTTCTTCTAAAAGGACCACTCACATGACATGGCTTACCCAATTCAGTTTCCTTATGCGTTCAAGCCTGACAGCGATTAAAGAGAAAGTCGAAGATCCTGAACGGATGCTGCATCAGCTCATCATTGACATGGAAGAAGAACTCGACCGCGTCCGCACCAGTGTCGCTCATGCTGTTGCCGATGAAATTCAGATGCGTAAACGTTGCGAACGAGAACGAACGGAAGCAGCCACATGGATGGATCGGGCGACGACGGCTATGAAACGCAACGACGAAACCGCCGCAAAATCAGCACTTGAACAAAAGCTTTCAGCGACGCAGCGAGCCGATCGGTACGAATCTGAACACGCCAAGCAGAAGCACGAAGTTCAAAAGTTGCAGGATGCCGTTCGTGACCTGGAAGACAAAATTCGTCAGGCCAAACAGAAAAAGACGTTGCTGACTGCCCGCATGGCACGAGCGACATCGACACAGAAAATTCATACTGCGATGGATCGAACTCACAGCCAGTCGGCTTTCGCTCAGTTTCAACGCATGGAGGAAAAAGTCGACAGAGAAGAAGCGTTGTCGGAGGCATGGGACCGTCTTGACGGCAAAGACCCGGATGCCGCCGAGCTGGCCCGAGAATTTGAAATTCGTGAACGCCAAGACCAGCTTTGTAAAGAACTGGAGAAACTCAAGGCGACGTTGGGAGAAACGTGAATGTCCCTCTGCTTTTCAGCGTCTTGAGAACAATCGTCACAGTCTGGATGCATTTGTGGCGTTTGTTCATGCAGGATCGCGAATTGCCGCAACTTCCGGTCATGCTCCTCGATAGGCCATCCGTGATCTGTCGAGGCATAACCGGGACGCGATACATGAGTGTGACACTAACACAAAAACCGGCTGTTAAATCAGAAACAATTGGTGAAGCGCTTCTGGCGATGCAGGGTGGAGAGAACTGCGATCTTCCAATGCTGCCAGAAGTTGCTGCGCAGCTATTAACGCTGACCAGCGAAGTGGATTGCAATATCAGTGACATCGTGCCGTTGATCAAACGCGACCAGTCACTCACCAGCCATTTGCTGCGAATTGCAAATTCCGTGCGATACAACACAGGTGTCACGGTTTCATCCGTTCAACAGGCAGTGGCCAGGTTGGGGCTATTGGCAGTGCGGGAGATTGTGGTTTTGATTTCCTGCAAATGCCGAGTCTTTGATGTCCCGGAATTTGAATCCCATGTTCGTAGGTCATTTCGTCACTCTCTGGCGACGGCCGCGTTTTCGCAGGAAATCGCCCGCAGTCGGCGAGTGAATGTTGAAGAGGCATTTCTTGCGGGATTACTGCACGATGTTGGCCGGCCGGTCCTGTTTCAAGCACTGGCGGATCGTCGAAAAATGCACGGCTTGATTGCGACAGATAGTGAAGTCCTCCTGGCGGCAGACGAGCTGCGTGTCCCTCTGGCAGCGCGATTGATCAAATGCTGGGACATGTCGGAACGAATTGAGGAAACGGTTTTGCATCAGTCCACGCCACTGGACGCACCTACCTGCCTGCTGCAAGCGGCAACATTGAATCTTGCCATCCATCTTGCAGATCAAACACTGAATCCAAGCGCCGAAGAACCATCAGACACAGCACCGCACCCGATGCTGGAAGCACTGAGTCTGTACCCTGAACAATTTGCAAAAATCACACAGAACCGCAACCAGATTCTGGAATGGGTAGATTCAACACTATGATTTCATCCAGCAATAACTTTGACGTCGTCGTCATTGGAAGTGGCCCCGCAGGACAAAATGCGGCAATGGAAGCCGCACAACGCGATGCGCGGGTGTTGATCATCGAACAGGAACCGCAGGTCGGTGGCGCATGTGTTCAATACGGCACAATTCCCAGCAAAACGCTGCGTGAAACCGCATTGACGCTGACCGCATTTCAACGCCGAAGCGGGGATGTTTACAGGATTAGTCGAGACGCCGAACTCAGCATCTGCAGCCTGATGAAACGGCTAAACGAAGTGGTCCATGCGCATCAGGAAACAACGCGCCGGTTTCTCGAACAATCCAACGTCGAACGCGCATACGGTCGCGCGACGTTTGAGTCGCCAAATGAAATCGCCATCACCAAAGTCAATGGCGAAAAATCCATCGTCAACGCGGCGAACATTATCATCGCTACCGGATCACGGCCTCGCAATCCTCCAAATGTCGATGTAGATCATGAGAACATTCTGGACAGCGATTCCATTCTCTCGATGACGTACCTGCCACGTTCAATCCTGATTCTGGGTGGCGGCGTGATTGCTTGCGAATATGCTTCAACTTTCGCATCACTGGGTGTCAAAGTCACGCTGCTGGACAAGGCACCGATGCCACTGGGGTTCCTCGATCCCGAACTGGTGGACTATTTTGTGATGCAGTTAAAAGTCAATGGTGGTGAGTTCCGTGGACACTGTGAAATTGAATCCGTTGAATGGGACGGCATCTGTTCCGTGCGCGCCAAACTCAACACTGGCGAAGTGTTGACGGCTGACAAAGCCTTCGTTGCATTGGGACGAGTTGCGAATCTTGACAACTTGCAGATTGATAAGGCTGGCTTGCTAGCATCGCCTCGCGGACTGCTGGAAGTCAACGAATTCTGCCAGACCTGCGTACCGCACATCTATGCCACTGGAGACACAATCGGACCACCAGCACTTGCCTCGGCATCTATGGAACAAGGGCGACGAGCCGCGTGCCATGCTCTTTCGGGCAGAATGCATGCTGGTCTTGGTTCATTGCCTGCCGGAATTTACACCATTCCGGAAATCGCAACGGTAGGACTGACCGAGCAGCAGGCCATTCAGAAATTTGGAACGCCGATGGTTGCTCGGGTGAATTTCGATCAGGTTGCCCGAGCCCACATTATGGCATCGACATTGGGCGTCTTGAAGCTCGTTACTGACGAACGTGGAGATAAACTTCTGGGCGTTCAGATTGCAGGCGATGGAGCCACCGAACTTATTCATCTGGGGCAGATGGCGATCATCGGCCAGATGTCTGTTGATACATTCGCCAACGCGACTTTTAACTTTCCAACGATGGCCGAGGCCTATCGAATTGCGGCATTGGAAATTCTGAACAAACGTGATTGGACGACTCAGTCAGGCTGTTCTGAGCGACGATTGGCATGGAACAACTCGTCGCCGGTGTAGCTTCCGTGAGGAAAGAACGGTCTCGTAGCGAAACTCGTCAAGAGTTTCGGCACCCACAGACGCCGAAAGTCCTGACGACTTTCGCTACCAAGGAACGCGAACAGTCCCCAATTCGCCTTACAGTCATCCCATCGCCCAGACTATCACACCACCAGCAACCAGCAGCACAACGACGCCGACGATCGTTAACACCAGGCGAGTCCGACCGTTAGTGGACTGATTTGTGTTGATAAGTCTGACGCCACCTTTGCCACCAAACGTCATTTTTGATCCGTGCGACAACGTACACATGGCCTCAACGTTACCATTCACAAACGTCGGTTTGGTTTTGGATTCCTGACGCAGCATCCAATTTTTTCCGTCGAATTCCATTCGGCACTGAAGGCTGTCGACGCCAAGCTCACTTGGCAGATAGACATCGACACCCTGTGACGATCCTATCGACACTTGTGCTTTATAGATGGAAACGAAGCGTTTAGTGCCCAAAATCCGCAGTTGCCATCCGACAGGCGCAGGACCTTTGTACGCGCTGCGTCGTGTATTGGTCGGTGCTTCATTTCGAATGGACTCCTTTCGAATTCGGTCAGGAACCGGTTGCCGATGCGCAGGAGTCTCCGACTGATTAAAACTATCGGTGCCAGCAGCAATATGATGACTGCCTTCCTGCAGCCAGCCGGAAGGAGACGTGATAGACGATCTCTGTCCGGAAGATTTTTTTCCTACCTGTGCCGCCTTCGCCTTCGCTTGTTTTGCTCTCAGCGTGACCAGTTCGCGAAAGTCAAATGCTATCGGCGTTCGAGTCGCATGCGGTCTTAGCGCATCGATCAGTTCATCTGCGTTCTGATAACGTTTCGCAGGATCTTTCTCCATCATTTTCGCGACGACAGCGCCAATTTTGGCGGGGATATCTGGTTTTAACAGGCACACATTCTTCGCAGTTTTTTCGCGATGCGCTTGCAGCTTTGCCTTGTTGGATTTTTCCGGGAACGGAACGTGAGCAGTCAATGCGACGTACAGTGTCGCCCCCAAGCTGTAAATATCCGCTCGCGCATCAACACGTCGGCTATCAACACTCTGCTCCGGCGCGATATAGTCCGGTGTTCCCAAACAGTCATGGCCAAACACCATCGACAGTGAAAATTCTTCATCCGGAACGTCGGTCATCATGGCAAGGCCGAAGTCAAGAATACGAGCCGCGCCATCGTTATCGACCAATAGATTGGCCGGTTTGATATCGCGATGAACTATTTGTTCCGCATGGGCTGCTTTTAATGCCTGCGCAATCTGCAGCCCAATGTCGCACACTATCGGCCACTTGAGCGGGCCGAAGAGAGCAACGAGCTCATGCAGGCTGATCCCGCGAAACAATTCCATCACCAGGTAATTGACCGCCCCGGTCGAATCCATGTGATACGTTCGAATGATATTGGGATGATTCAGCCGCTTGCCGGCAGTTGCTTCCAGTTTCATTCTGGCCAGCATCCCGGCATCAAGCGCGTGTTCGGTTGACAGCACCTTGATGGCTACTTTTCGATCTTCGTGGGGATCTTCCGCAATGAAGACACAACCCATGCCCCCAAAGCCCAGCATTTCACGAATGCGGTAGCCATCGATCACAAGCCCGCGATAACGGCCTTCAAGCAATCTTTCGGCTTGAAATGGCGTCAACACGTGGCCTCGAACAAGATGCTTCGCCGTATCGTGAGCCGTCGCTGTATCGGGAATCTTCAGCTTCTCACGCAACTTCTCGATTTGCAAGCTGGTAAACAGCTCGCTCTTTTCGAGCAATTCGAAGAAGTTTTGTGCTGCGACCGGAACCTGCATTTTTGTGGCTCTGCCAATCCGAATCCCACGAATCAAGTCCGCCGGAAAAGGCCACGTGGCCTGAAGATTCTGGCGAGAGTGCAGTCGGCGAGCAAATCGTCAGAGTCAAAGACAAAGTCAGACGATAGATTGCAGGTTCCGCACAGTCATTAGACTACCACTTGTCGGTCGCCGGGAAAACCATTTCGGCCTGGAAAGCAAACTTCCTGCAAAACCGCCGCCGGAATTTGCTTACTTTGATCCGAGTTCCCGATCCAACAGCCGAATCAGGCTGGCCAGCGAATAGACGTCCAGCTTTTGCATGCCGCTGCTGCGGTGTTTTTCAACGGTTTTCCCGCTGATGCCCAATTCAATCCCCGCGGCCTTATTGGTCGCCCCCTTGTAGATTAGCAGAATCACATCTTTCTCGCGCACGGAGAGCCGATCCAGATACAGCTCCCCGGAAGGCAACACTGGTGGCAAGTCTTCATCAAACGCACCGGCATGTCGAAGTTGTCGAAAGGCTTCGGTGACTGCAGCGAGCAGTTCCTGTTGATTGAATGGCTTGTCAAGAACCGTGACAGCTCCATTTTTCATCGCTTCAACAGCGAGGCTTGTCGTGGAATAGGCAGTGACCAGGATGACTTTGAAATGATTCGGGCGAGCCGACAATCGCCGCTGCACCTCGATGCCCAACATCCCCTGCATCTGCTGGTCGGTAATCACAACTCCTGCTGGCATCTGTTCAGTCGCTGCAAGAAATTCGGTTGGACACCGGTATGTGAAAACAGCATACCCCGAAATCTTCAACATCGATTCGACGACTTTCAAGACGTCGGGATCATCATCCAGCAAATACACTCGGTCTACCAGGTATTCAGAGCCAAGGTCTGGCGATTGTGCTGAAAGGTATCCATCGTCGGCGTCGTCTTTAAACTCTGGGTCATTCATCGATTGTAATTTCACAGAAATGTGCGACGCCAAATTGCTTCGCGCAAATGGGAGTGTAAGCAAATCGCCTCGGCCCGGGCACCTGATCTTGTTGTTTGTTTCAAACTGCAGCGAATCTTTGAATATATGCTCCACCGATCGCGTTATAGCTACCGGTTTTTGCATTGCAAATTTCAGTATCTGCTGAATTCAACAGATGTCGAATTGTGAAATCAATCGAGTTCCACGATTGTTTCCACATCGCCACAGTGAATTTGCCCTAAGAGTCTACTTCCAAACGAATGTCGACGAATCTGAACATCGCAGATTGCCCGCCTTTACGCTGCGAAAGCAGCGGTTTATTGATTTTTCATTTAACTGTCTCTGTCAAAAATCTGCCAAAAGCATTAGCGTTCGTGGGCGTTCCCTTGATGGCGACCGCAAAATTATATGAGCGAGTTGGTCGAGTCCCGATTGTGGCGATGGTAACTGAATTTGATTGCCAGGATGGCGAAGTGATAAATCCATTGATGGAAAACACGCAGTTAACATTCCGCTCCGCGGCTGCTACCAATACCGGCACGTGGCTGCTGATTGGCGCTTTGGGTGCTGGCATGCGGGCTTTCGCGGACATGCTGCTGGATGCCGGTGAGTCCGTCGTTGGGACGGACCAGGAATTGACGCCGGATGGTTCAGGTAACAGACCGAGTAACGAACCAGGAAAGTTCAAAGTCTTTTCGCCGGATTGCATTGATCAAGTTCTCACAACCTCGCCGCATCGAGTTGTTTATTCCACCGCAGTACCAGACTCCAGCCCGTTGCTTCAGCGTCTTCGTTCGCTCAATTTCAATCTCTTGTCTCTGCCTGCGGCCCTCAGTCATTTTCTCCAATCGCAAAGTCAAGTCTGTGTTGCAGGGACACATGGCAAAACCACAACCAGCGGCATGACATGGAATATCCTGCAGCACGCAGGCGTGAACCCGTCCGCTTATGTCGGCGGCATCATGAAGAATCAAATGCGATCCGGTGTTTATGGTGTTGGTCGCATGGCCGTTGTCGAAAGTTGTGAATACGGCAGATCATTTCTTCAACTTTCGCCAAAGATGATCGTGTTGACCGGGATCGAGCCTGATCACTTTGATTACTTTTCATCGCCCTCGGACTGCGATCAGACCTTCAGTGATTTTATCGCCCGCTTACCGGCCGACGGAACTTTGATCTATAACCAGGACTGCGTGCGTGCGGCCGCAGTCGCAGCGAACTGTGGACGTCGAACGGTCTCCTTTTCATTGCGGAATTGCAGCGATTGGAATGCTGTGCCATGCGACGAAAATACTTCGGCTTCACTGCCGAATTCTTCATCCCGCAGCACTCAACAGACATTTCTGATTCGAAACAAGACTACGGATCTCGGTCTGGTTCATCTTCAAGTTCCAGGCATTCACAATCGCCAGAATGCTATGGCCGCGATCGCTGCTGCGGTGGAATGCGGAGTGCCGGTCGAACGTGCGATTCGTGGAATTGCCGAGTTTTCCGGAATACAGCGTCGATTCGAACATCGCGGTCAGATGTACGGCATTGACTGGATCGACGACTACGCTCATCATCCAACGGCAATTCAGGCAACCCTGCAGACTGCTCGCACGATTTACCCGAATCGTCGGGTAATTGCTGTTTTTGAGCCTCATCAGTTGTCTCGTCTTTCCGCACTTTTCCACGATTTTCGCTCAGCCCTTTTACTTGCTGACGAATGCCTTATCCTTCCCGTACTTCCGGCTCGCGAAAACGCCTCAAAAGCGCACTGCAGCCGGGTTTCAGGAACTTTGGTCCGAAGTATCTCTGAATCAGGAGGCAGAGCTTTCCTGATGACGAATCTTGACCAGGTGCTGCGAAGATTAGACCATTCCGGGCGGCCCGGCGACGTAGTGATCACCATGGGAGCAGGCAGGACATATCAAATTCATGACGAAATCCATCGAAGACTTCAGCGAAATTCTGCGGCGTGACGAACCACTCAGCCAACACACATGGTTGAAACTGGGTGGCCCGGCGCAATACTTTGTTTCACCTCGAACTGAAGCAGAACTACTTGATGTCATCAAAACCTGTCGCAGCCAACGACTGCCTGTCCACATTCTAGGCAGCGGCTCAAACCTGCTCGTGCGCGAAGCGGGTGTTCAGGGTGTCGTGGTCAAAGTTGCGGAACCATTGCTGGGCGAAGTCACTGTTGACGGCACATCGCTAACCGCTGGTGGCGGCACGTTGTTGTCTCACGTTGTGGCTGAAGCCGTTCGTGCTGGCCTTGGAGGCATCGAATATCTCGTCGGTATTCCAGGCACAATTGCAGGTGCTGTCGTCGGCAACAGCGGTGGTCGAACGGGTGATGTCGGCCAGTTGATTACAAGCGTGAAAGTTCTGACGCAGAATAACGAAGTGGCTGTTCGTCGAGGCGACGAGTTGTCGTTCTCTTATCGCCGCAGCGGTATTCAGGATCTGCTTGTCCTGTCCGCGACGCTTGAACTGACACGGGATGATTCAGAGGAACTCACCCGACGTATGCGTAAAAACTGGATCATGAAACGATCCACGCAACCTTTGGCAGATCAATCTGCTGGCTGCATTTTTCGCAATCCACGCGGCTTGAGCGCTGGGGCTTTGATCGAACAATGCGGGCTGAAAGGTCTGTCGGTCGGCAAGGCACGCATCAGCGAACGACACGCAAACTTTATTGTGACGGAAGCCGGAGCCACCAGCAAAGACGTCGAACAATTGATTGGCCGCATCCAAAAGGCGGTTGCCGAAAAATTCGCAGTGGAACTCGAACTGGAAATCAAAGTCTGGTAACGCAAGGGAAACCGCGATGCCCATACCAGTCTCTTTGTTCCGGCAACTTCGAATCACCGTCCTTGCCGGCGGTGATTCCGCTGAGCGCGAAATCAGTCTGGAGAGCGGTGCCTGCGTTGCAAAGGCGCTTCAGGAAAGAGGCCACGAAGTTCTGCTGTTTGATCCGGCCAGACGTGCTTTAAGCGAAATCCCACGTGACGCAGACGTTGTTTTCCCGATGCTGCACGGCACGGGCGGAGAAGACGGAACGCTGCAGCAGCGTCTGCAACAACTCGGCATTCCATGGTTCGGAAGTTCCGCCGCCGCGTCTGCATTAACTTTCGACAAAGCGGCGACTCGCAGAATTCTGGCCAAGGCCGGGCTTCCAGTGGCACCGGGGATCGCATTGCCGCACGATGCGACGCAAGAACAGATTCACATCGCGTCCCGCCGTATTGGATTTCCGCAAGTTTTCAAACCCGCCGCGCAAGGGTCCAGCGTTGGTATTTCGATCGTTGATGCGGAATCCGAAGTTGATCACGCCGCAACTGAAGCCGCACGCTGGAGCCATACATTTCTGATCGAAAGTTTTATCGCTGGTCGAGAAATTACAGTTCCGGTCATTGACGGTGACGTTTATCCCGTCATAGAAATCCTGCCCGCCGCGCGATGGTATAATTATTCCGCCAAATACACAGACGAATCCACTCGCTATCAGGTCGCACCTGACAATTTGCCAAGCAATCTGGCGGGCATCGTGCTGGCTGCGTGTGGGACCTGTGGAGTCACGGGAATCTCCCGCACAGATTTGCGAATTGATACCGAAGGTGAACCATGGATTCTGGAAATCAACACGATCCCCGGCATGACACCTCACAGTCTCGTACCAATGTCGATTCGATCTTACGGTCAGAGTGTGGGCGAACTTTGTGAACGCCTGCTGCTGGAGACGATTGCAAACACAAATTCCTGATGGCATCGGACAAAATCGTCAAAGGCGAAAACGACATGGCTGAATTACTTTCAGAACCACGGTATTGTCTCAACGTGCAGATGAAAGCATTTGGTTGTCTTCGCGGTTCCAGCAGGTTGAAAACATCGCTGCGGCATCAGTCGATGCGAAGCGAAAAACTTCTCGTAATCTGACATTGAGTCGCAGCCGTGGATAGACAACTGGAAAAACGTTGATTGGCAGGATCATGAAGGGCAGCTTTGCATTGTGCCTCCTCTGTGCCCTCTGTGCCTTCCTGTTGAAAAATGCGATTTGTGTTTCCAACCGTCCTGCACTTCATCGTCTCGCCAAAAAGAAACTGGCGATCATCTCGCGACGAAGTTGCCGCTCACTTGCAGCTTTGAGCGAAGTCAACTTGAGATTCCGACAGAAATCTCCACAATGCCGATCTGAATGACTGCAAAACACCAACACTTGCGGCCTATTGAATGCGTACAAGGGTAGCGGAACTCGTCGAGAGTTTCGGAGGATTAATAGAATAGCCGAAAGTCTTGACGACTTTCGCTACACGGCAACCCTTGTTTTTGATCGTGACAGACCGCTCGGTGAACAGTCTTTCTGCCGTGAAACCTTGTGAAATAGTATTGAATTTAAAAGGCCACCAGACGATGAGTCATTTTCCTGAAGTCTCAAAGATCACCTACGAAGGTCCGCAATCAGACAATCCGCTGGCGTTTCGCTGGTACAACCCGACGGAGGTTGTCGCCGGTAAAACGATGAAAGACCACCTGCGTTTTACCGTTGTCTACTGGCATACTTTCCGTGGCACCGGCAGCGATCCCTTTGGCGGCGGAACAATGCTGCGTCCGTGGGACGATGGCAGTGAATCGGTGGCGAACGCCTGCAATCGAGCTCGAGCGGCCTTCGAATTCTTCGAAAAACTTGATGCACCATTCTATGCATTTCATGATCGCGACGTTGCTCCCGAAGGTGCAACATTGGCCGAGTCGCATGCGAACTTTGATGCCGTCGCGAAGGTCCTGAAGGAAGAACAAAAGCGCACGGGCGTCAAGCTGTTGTGGGGCACGGCGAACATGTTCAGCAACCCACGTTTCATGCACGGTGCGGCGACTTCCTGCAACGTAGAAGTCTTCGCATATGCAGCGGCTCAGGTTAAGAAGGCTCTGGAAGTCACGAAAGAACTTGAAGGCGAAAACTATGTGTTCTGGGGCGGTCGTGAAGGCTATCAGTGTCTCTACAACACGGACATGAAGCGCGAACTGGATCATCTGGCGCGCTTCTTCCACATGGCTGTGGACTACGCCAAAGAGATTGGCTTCACAGGCCAGTTCCTGATTGAACCCAAGCCAAAAGAACCGACCAAGCATCAGTACGATTCTGACGCGGCAGCGTGTCTGAATTTTTTGCGAGCCTATGATCTGATGGATCATTTCAAGCTGAATATTGAAACGAACCACGCAACTTTGGCCGGCCACGAAATGATGCACGAACTGGAATATGCCGGTCTGCAAGGCGCGCTCGGATCGATTGATGCCAACACGGGCGACTTACTGTTGGGCTGGGATACTGACCAGTTTGCCACAAATTACTATCTGACGACTCAGATCATGCTGGTGCTGTTGAAGTACGGCCTGAATCCAGGCGGCGTCAACTTTGATGCGAAAGTTCGCCGCGAAAGCTTCGAACCGATGGATCTTTTTTACGCTCACGTCGGCAGCATGGATGCGTTTGCTCGCGGTCTGAAAGTCGCCGCAAAGATTATCGAAGAAGGTGGACTCAGCAAATTGGTTACTGATCGCTACAGCAGCTGGGACTCTGAACTCGGCCGCAAGATCGAATCTGGCAAGGCCACGTTCGCCGGGCTCGAAGCTCTCATGCTGAAGAAGGGCGAAGTGACGCGCAACACCAGCGGTCGTCAGGAACTGTTGGAGAACATCTTCAACCGCTTCCTCGATCGCGCGTAGAGTCTGCGTGTGTTTGTAAATCCTATGAAAACGCTGATCTTTGTGTCAGCCGCAGGCGCTAGCCTTGGGCTTTGGCACGAACCATGGTTTTACAGCGAAAAGCCCGACGCTAGCGCGTTCGGCTTACGCCAACTGCCGTTGCCCAATCACGACAAGCCACGACTATCCATTACAGAACAGTTGTGATCGATTATTTATCAACGCTTCATCTGAACCAACATCGAAACAAGGACAGTACTTGGCGTTCATCTACTACTACACAAAGATTATGAGACAACCGCCCGCAGAAACCGACATGCAGCGTTATTTTCGTGTCTCGCCGCCATCCGTTCACAATATGATTGTGACACTTGACGGTCGTGGCTTTATCGCGCGAGAACGTGGTCGTAGTCGTACGATTCGCTTGCTCATCGGTCGCGAACGCATTCCCGACCTTGAATAGTCCGGTGACAGAGATGCTTTGGTGTTTTTGCCTTTTCGATGGTGATAAGTTTCCAAAAGAGGTATCCTGTTGATTCTGCTCGCGGACTCTTCCCACCTCATTTCATTGCACTGGACGATAATGAACGATCGCCAGAAAAACATAGCGCACGGATTCCACATCCTGCTGATGATTGCAGCGATGTTGGTACCGCTGTCTTCCGGGAACGCTCAGACGCCTGAGGGCGATGTTGCACCTGAGGGCGATGTTGCACCTGAGGGCGATGTTGCACCTGAGGGCGATGTTGCACCTGAGGGCGATGTTGCACCTGAGGGCGATGTTGATGGTGAGCGATTCTTCAATGATAAGATTGAACCGCTGCTGAAGGCACATTGCCTGGAGTGTCATTCGCATGCAGCGGAGGAAATGGCAGGCGGCCTGACGCTGGATTCTCGGAACGGATGGGCGGAAGGTGGTGGGCGCGGTCCGGCGATTGTGCCTGGTAAACCAGAGGACAGTTTGCTCATCAAAGCAATTCGCCGGGATGACGTGAACCTCCAGATGCCGCCGGATGAAAAACTCACGGCTGCGAACATCGAACTGCTCGTCGAGTGGGTTCGTCGAGGAGCTACCGATCCCAGAAAAACGACGCCTCAGCCGGAATCTCATGTTGACCCGCTGGACTGGTGGTCTTTGCGTCCTTTGAAACGTCAGGATGTTCCCGACCTGCAGGACGAAGCTGCAGGATTCAATGCGATCGACAGCTTTGTACTGGATCAACTTCGACAGCAGCAGTTGACTCCCGTTCCGCAAGCAGACAGGCGGACATTGATTCGGCGTTTGTATTTTGATCTTCACGGACTGCCGCCGGAACCGGACGCTGTGACGGCATTCGTTAAAGATCCCGATCCGATGGCTTACGAAAAGCTGGTGGATCGACTGTTGGCTTCTGAACGTTATGGCGAACGCTGGGCGCGGCATTGGCTGGATACTGTCCACTTCGCGGATTCACACGGCTGCGAACATGATGTGTTCCGTCCGAATGCGTGGCGCTATCGTGACTATGTCATCGCGAGCCTCAACAATGACACGCCATGGGATCGGTTCATTCGTGAACAACTGGCGGCAGATCGCTTCTATCCGGACGACTCTGGTCTGACTGCGGCGCTTGGGTTTATCGCGGCTGGACCGCTGGAATTGAGCCGTGCCAGCACCGCTCCTGTCACCTTCGATTATCTTGATCGCGACGACATGGTTGGCCAAACAATGGCGGCGTTCGCCAGTACGACGGCCAATTGTGCGCGCTGCCACAATCATAAATTCGACCCGATCACGCAGGTAGATTATTACTCGCTGCAGGCGGTTTTTGCGGGCACCGGAAAAGGTGATGTGGAATTCGATACCGACCCGGTTGTGGCGAGCCAACGGCGTCGTTGGAAGTCGTTGTTGACTGCAGCAGAAACAAACGATCGAACCATACGGCTGGCACAGGAGTACAGTGAAATTGTCTCTGAATGGGAACGGCGATTTGCCAGCGAGCCGACGACCTGGGCAACACTTTCTCCAGCGACGTTTGTATCTTCTGGCGGTGCGACTTTGCAGCGCCTGGATGACAGTTCGTTGCTCGCGTCTGATGTTCGTCCTGACGTCGAAACTTACACCATCACCGCGCCGACCGCGTTGCAAAAACTCACGGCACTGCGGCTGGAGGTGCTGACGGATGACAGTCTGCCGATGCGCGGGCCGGGGCGGCAGGATAACGGTAACCTGCATCTGACAGAATTTGAAGCGTCTGTTTTTGATGCTGAGGCCACTGAACCGACTCGCGTGAAGTTTAGCAAAGCCACCGCTGATTTCGATCAAAGCGGCTGGACGAGTTCTCACGCAATTGACGGCAATGTCGCGACGGCCTGGGGAATCCATCCTGCGGTCGGCCAATCACACTCGGCGATTTTTGAACTGGAAGCACCGCTTGAATTGAAGCCGGGGACTTCGCTTACTGTCGTACTGAAACAGTTGCATGGCACCGGGCATGTGATCGGACGCTGGAAACTTTCCGCAACAGATTCCGCTTCTGCGACTGCAGCCGTTCCGCCGGAACTGGTGCGATCGGCAGTTGAGCTTCCAGTGGATCAACGATCCGAAGAACAACGCGCGGCGATCGCAGCTTATGCCCTGCGGCTGTATGCTGAGCAGCAACTCAAGGAGCTGCCTGCGTCGTCTGAGGTCTATGCTGTTTCAACCGGTAACTCGCACGGCAGAAAGCTGGATCGTCCGCAGACTCCAAAGACAGTGCATGTGCTGCATCGGGGAGATATCGAAAAGCCGGGCGAAGTCGCTGTGTCTGGAGCGTTATCCGCAATCGCTTCGCTGCCCGGTCGGTTTACGCTGACCGATGCAAATGACGAAGCGTCGCGTCGAGCGGCGTTGGCCGACTGGCTGGCTGCTCGCGACAATCCGCTGACGTGGCGAAGTATTGTGAACCGCATCTGGTCGCATCATTTCGGACGTGGTCTCTGCGATACGCCGAATGATTTTGGTCGCATGGGTGGCGTGCCCTCGCACCCGGAATTGCTCGATTGGCTGGCCGTCTGGTTTCGCGATGATGCCCATGGTTCGTTAAAACAGCTCCACCGGCTGATCGTACTGTCAAAGACTTATCAGCGAAAAACGAATTCAGTGGAGTTGTCGGAAGGTGATTTTCCGTTGCCGCAATCCGTTGATGTTGATAATCGGTTGCTGTGGCGATGCAATCGTCAGCGGCTGGACGCGGAATCGTTTCGCGATGCCGTGCTGCAGATTTCCGGTCGATTGGATCAGACCATGGGAGGTCCGGGCATTCAGCAGTTCACGATGACAACGGGGTCTCAGTTAACGCCCAAGCTGCATTACGACGCTTTCGACTGGAATTCTTCAGCCGCCGCCAGACGCAGTATCTATCGAGTTGTCTGGCGTGGCATCACAGATCCATTTATGGAGTCTTTGGATTTTCCGGACATGGGACAACTGGCTCCGCAGCGCGGGGATTCAGTATCGTCCCTGCAGGCGTTGACGTTCTATAACAACGACTTCGTGCTGCATCATTGTCAGGTGCTGGCGGACAAGATCATCGCACAGGAAACGACACTGGACGCACAAGTGGCGGAGGCTTTTCACCGAATCCTTTTGCGACAACCAGGCGATGACGAGCGACTGATGTTTGTCGGGTACGCTGAAAAGCATGGGCTCGCAGCCATGTGTCGAGTGTTGTTGAACAGCAATGAATTTCTTTTTGTGGATTGAGGCTGAGATCCCCTGTTTGGGAAAATTCCATGACTGATTCACGACGAAACTTCTTGTGGAACATCGGAGGCGGCTTTGGCGGTCTTGCCGTGTCACAGATGCTTGCGCGCGAAACGTTTGCGGAAGAGCGCAGTCAGTCGCGACCTGAATTCAATGGGGGATTGCATCATCCTGCTAAAGTTCGCCGCGTGATTCAACTGTTTATGACGGGCGGCGCAAGTCCGATGGACCTGTTCGACTACAAGCCCGAACTTGAACGACTGCACGGTCAGAAACTCGGCCCTGAAGTCAAGCCGGAAGGCTTCACGGCAATGCCGGGTGCCATCCTGAAAAGCCCGTTTGCCTTCAAGCAGCATGGTGAGAGCGGTCGCTGGGTCAGCAGTCTGTTTCCGCATCAGGCCGAAGTTGTGGACGAGATGGCTTTTCTGATGGCGATGGCGTCCAAGACCAATGTCCACGGTCCGGGAACCTACATGATGAACTCCGGGTTTCAGTTGCCCGGATTTCCGTGCATGGGAGCCTGGCTATCTTATGGTCTGGGAAATCTGACCGACGAGCTGCCAACCTTCGTGGTGCTCCCGGACGCCAAGGGACTGCCTTACAACCAGAAGGGCGCATTCTCGTCGGGATTTCTTCCGGCCGTGCATCAGGGAACGATCATCAATGCCAGCGGGAAGAGCCCGGTTCCGGATTTGTTTGCCAACGATCGTTACAAATTTGCAACTCGCGCGGCCGATACAGATGGCTTTGAATTATTGCGGAAGTTGAATTCTCATCACGCTTCAGAAAATCCACTGGATTCGCGACTGGATGCTCGCATCCAGTCATATGAACTTGCTGCAAAAATGCAGTTGTCCGCGCCCGAAGCATTCGACGTGTCAAAAGAAAGCGAGACGACTCACAAGGCCTACGGACTGGACAACACGGTGACCGAAGACTTCGGACGTCGATGCCTGTTAGCTCGGCGCTTGATCGAACGCGGCACTCGGTTTGTACAAGTTTGGAGCGGTCAACAGGGAGCAACTGAGAACTGGGACAATCACGGCAGCATTTCGAAGGAGTTGCCACCGATGGCGATGTCCGTGGATCAGCCGATTGCCGCATTACTGCGAGATCTGAAATCGCGAGGCATGTTCGAAGACACTCTGCTGATCTGGACCACGGAATTCGGTCGCACCCCGTTCGCTCAGGCCAGCGATGGACGAGATCATAACGGCGGCTCGTTTGTAACCTGGCTGGCGGGTGCCGGCGTGAAGGCCGGAGTCAGCTACGGAAGCAGCGACGATTGGGGCTACAAGGCTGTCGAAGGCAGAACGTGGTGCTACGATTTTCACGCCACGGTTCTACATCTGTTGGGCATCGACCACAAACGTCTGGTCTATCGCCAAAACGGAATCGACCGCCGCCTGACGGACGTGCATGGACACGTGGTGAATGAAGTCCTTGCGTGACGCTACAAATCCGTCAACGCAAACGATTCCGGATTGAAACGATAGAGGTGATGTTCTGGGAACGCATGGGCAAGTTCGTCGATCACTGCAGCAGCTTCAGGCAGGCGGCAGACGATGACGTCGCCGGACAGGTCAGGTGGGTTGATGATGTAGCTGAGTTGTGGGTTTGATTTACCTTCATCGACGAGCACCAAAGCGGGACGCTGAACTTGATCGGACATCGTTAGCCGGTGGAAGTATTCGAATCGAACTCGCGAGAAAACCTGTTCGCGAAATGCTATAGTGACTCTTGAAGTGCCCCAGAACGTTTCGGCATCGATCCAGTTGGGAATGAGCGATGCGAAGATCAGCGAGGCCAGCCAAACGGTCGTCCATCGGCTTCCAATGCTGGGCCGCAGGATCTGATACGTGACGCTTAATCCCAGCGTGGCCAGCATCAACAGCAATGGTGCGGTTTCAAATACGTAGTGCCAATGCATGATACCATCGTACCAATATGGAATGTGGACGGCATGCAGTGTCAGCACGGAACACAGCAACAACAGTGGTCGAGGATCTCTTATATCCAGACAGGTTGCCATGGCTGCGATGATGCAGAACATCAGGGCGGCGATGCCAAGTGTCCAGCGCAGGCTGTAGACGGTTCGTTGCACGACGTTGGATGCGGCTTTGCCGCGCGTCAGGTTTTCTGCCCAGTCATCATAAGTCTTCAGCACTTTGGATTCCGGAAAGGCTGGATCGATGTTGGCATTGTCGAAGCCGTAACGATGACGCGGCGTCCATGTATCGGTGTACAACTGATAGGCCGATTTCATCCAGCGGCCAGTGATGGCATGATTCATGATTGTCAGCACGACAAATCCCAATAAGATCGGGACGCCGATGCCTGCCACGATCTTCATTGGTGACCATGTTACTGCGAGTCTTTTTGTCGCGGTTGTCGATGTCGTCACCGACTGCCTGCGAGCGAATTGTTGCCGGATCAACCCTGCCAACAACCAGACTCCAAAGGGAAGAGCGAAACCAGCCGCTGTCATGGGTCGGCCCAGCATTGCAAGTGACAAGGATATTCCAGCGATTGTGGCATCGGTCACGCAATGATTTTTCATGAGCCGCAGAAACGCCCACAAGAACACAGACAGAGCCATCATCGTTGGGTGATGCGCCAGTAGCAAGTTGCTGAATGAGGCCAGGCCAGGACTTAAGGCAATCAGAGCACCGCCGATAAACGCCCATCGCAGGTCAAGCATGCGATACAGGCAGCGATGAAAGAACACGCATGCAATGGCACCGGCCAGCCAGTGTCCGAAGTACGGCGCGCCGGTCAGCATCGGCGAAAGAGCAACGAACGGTGTCATCCACATGCCCGTCCATGGAAAGTAGCGACTTGCCGTTGTTGGACGATTCAACACATGCACCTGATGAAACAGATCGGGCTGGACTGTCATCGCCGGCCAGGACAAACGACCGGCAAGGAAAGTTCTGGCCTGCAGCAGGTAGCTGAATTCATCATGGTACGCGGGCGGCAGTTCGTAAAATTTTACGTTTGATTTTGCCTCTGTCTGGCTCGGGATTGCCATTATGGAAACAGATCGAAAACCGATCGATGCGCTGCAGCACATTGACAGACAAAACAAGAATGTCGCTGCGACGAATTGAATTCGAGTGCTCGGGGTTGGAGGGCCATCGCTCGCATCTCCAGAGCTTCTTTCGCGGCGTTCGGTCCCGCCGCGGCCATCCAACGGCTTTGAGCCCGACAATTTAACCACGATCACGATGACAGGCAGCGCCAACAGCACCAGGACTGGAAGCGACCAGTCGGCATCTATGCGGAAGAACCAACCTAAGACACCGGCCGGTGAATCAGCGGCAGCCAGCAATCGTGGAACTTCATGCCACAACGCGACCGCAGTTGTCGCCAGCCACGCCAGACACACGAACGCGGTGCACAAAAGGAAACCACGCCGCATCACTTCTCATCCAGATAGTAATTCCAGCCTTCGAATTGTTCATCCAGATGCAGCAATTCGTCCGCATGCGCCGGCGAATCGATATGATACAGAGCATTTTGGATGGCATCATCACGGCCGATCGATGCTGACAGCGCCTGCAGCACCTGAAGGTGTCGTTCGGGCATGGTTCTGGGAGTCAGAATCAACACCATGCAATGCACCGGGTGACCATCGGGTGTATCCAGCTCCAAGCCGTTGCGGCTGATCCCCATCGCCCCCACGATTTTGGCGCCGACATCCAGTCTGGCATGTGGCAGAGCCAGCCCCTGGCCGACGCACGTCGAAGCCGCTGATTCAGCCTTCATCACTTCAGCATAAAGCGTGTCCGTATCAACGGGTAATTTATTCACGCTGACAGCGAGTTCCACAAGTTCGCGAATAGCCTGTTCTTTTGTCGGCCCGACGAGTGTCGTGGTGATGTTTTGTTCGGAAAGAAAATCGAGCACCCGAGCGCGGTCGCGACCGAAGTCACCCGAACGTCGCAAGCCGACACGCGTCAGAATCGGACCGATGGTTTCGTTGAGTAGCACGACGGTCAGCACGACTGCGAGAAATAATTCGCGTATCGCATCGAAGTTTTTGTCTTCCGTCACCAGCAGCATCAAACCGACCGCCAGACCTGCCTGCGGAATCAAAGAGAGGCCCAGCCATGTTCGAAATCGCGGTGTGGCGCTGGCGAACTTCATCCCGAAGTAGCCTGCCGCAATTTTTCCCATGGCTCGCATGGTAAACGTAATGGCTGCTATCAAGCCTCCCTTCGCCACGGTGCCGAATTTCAATTCCATACCCGCGACGGTGAAGAACACAGCGAAGATTGCCGATTCGAATGTTTCAAACACACGATGGCCGATTTCCTCTCGATCCGGCGACACATTCGCAAGTGTGACACCCAGACACAAACACGCCAGCAGGACCGACAAGTCCAACTGCGCCGACAGGCCTGCTGTCAACAAGATTGCAATCAGCGACAACGCTGAAAGTCGATCGGATCGCACGACTTGTCGTGTCGACAGAATCAAGGCCATGCCTATGGAAAATCCCAGCAATAAACTGGCGCAGATCTTGATCAGCGGTGCGATCAGATCGGACGAAACAAACACGCCGTTCGGATTGATGGCCGTTCTGGCAATGGTGCGAGCGATCTCAAAGAACACAATACACACCAGATTGTTCAAGGCCACGCCAGCCAGAAGTGTCGCTACGAACGACCCTTTTGATCCCGTCTCTTTCACCAATGCCAGCACCGTTGCCGGAGCGGTGGATATGGAGATCGCGGCAAGCAGTATTGCCGTGTACCAGGTTGTCTGTGAAAAAGTGATGACACCACAATAGACAAGTATCGGCGTAAGCGTCGCTTCCAACAGTAGCAGCCAAAAGAGTCTGCGCATGGCCGGACGTAGTCGCTTAAAGTTCAAATGACTGCCGACGGCGACGGCCATGAGTCCCAACGCAAATTTGATAAGAGCGTCCAGGGAATGAAGTCGTTCCTCGGTCAATAAGTCCAATACAGATTCCCCCATCAACACTCCCGCCAGAATCTGACCGGTGACGGATGGCAGGTTGAATCGCTTGGCAATGGCTCCGGAAATAGTCCCAGCGACCAGAATCACAGCGAGAATCAGCAATGTGTTTGCATCATCCAGCATTGTTTGTTCCTGAGAGAATAAGATGAATAGCGGCCATAAAATTATCGCGAAACAGATTCTCAACATGTCCGCGACGGAACATCACAACCCGAAACGTAAGTGAGGGATTCATTGTGAAAAACCTTGTCCATCGCTAACACTTCGGGTAATGAAAATAATGCCCCGCTTCGTTTCTGGGGCAGCACGATTTTGTGTAGTGGGATTCGCCAGAATTCCACACGTTTTGGTGTGCCGGGGAATTCTGGCGAATTCCACTACGATCATATCTCAGCATGGAAGCGGCGAAGTGTAGTGTTTGGCCGTGCTTCTCGCGAATACCAGCCTGCAGGACAACTTTTTGAGATGGCCTTGCGAAACCAGCTCGCTGCGGAAACAATTCCACTGATCGGGAGTTAATATAATGAACCACGAAACAGTTAATTCTTCCCCCCTCACCCTATCCCACCGTGGGAAATCCGTGACGTTGGCAAATCGAATGCGGGGGGGAGAGGCGACATTCGCAAGACGATCGACAGCCTTATTTCTGGCCGTGCGAAGTCTAGTTCTCAGCCTTACGCTTCTCTGCAGTCTGTCGTTGGAAGGTATCTCAACGGCCGACGAAAACCTGACGCCCGCCGAAAAACTACCGTCCCCCAAACCACCCGCTGCGGCTGTTTCGATTCAGCCGCCAGAACCGTCAATAACCGCCGAACAGGTTCACGAGGCCATTGATCTACTGGCCGCACCTCAGTACAGCGTAAGACAAAAGTCATTGGATGCATTGAAATCCGTAAGCGCAGACCAGGTGGCACTACTGGCTGAGGCGACTGAAAAACATCCCGACAACGAAGTCGCCAAGCGATGTATTGAGCTGCTGATAAGAATCTATGCGACTGGCGATCGAGATTCGGGAGTGGTGCGTCAGGCTTCCGACGCGATTGAGATCGCTGCAAATTCAGAACGTTGGTTCATTGCTGAAACAGCTCAGGATGCGTTGGAACGCCACTGGAAGCGACGCGTAGAAATTGCCATGCTACAACTTCAATTGCTGGGGGGCAACATGAGTCCTCGAGATCCAGCAAAGCTTTGGGAACGCAGCTCCAGTAGTTATCAGTCGAGTCCTACCAGCAATGAGCATCTCAAAGTGTTTGTCGATGAGTTCTGGAAGGCAGACGAATATGCCATTTCGCTGATGAAGCGATTGACACCTCTTTTGAATCACAGCTTTGTACCTGGTCGCAGCCGACTTTCGTTCGTATTGATCGACGGGCACACCCAAACGCCGGAAGAGATTGCTCAGATCAAAGGTATGTTTGGAGATACCAATGTCATGTCGCGTGGTCAGGTTTATCTTGGCATCGTGCATCAGAGTTCCAATGCCGATGACAAGGGAATTCAGATTGACCAAATTGGACCTGAATCTTCTGCCGCAAAGGCGGGACTTGAAGTTGGTGACAAGCTGGAGAAATTTGAAGGCATACCATTGAAAGAGTTCGATGATCTGATCGATCTGCTGAAAACTCACAAAGTCAACGACGAAGTCACGTTCAAGGTTTATCGCGAAGATTACACGACTCCTGGCAGACGTTTTGATGTCAAAGTCAAACTGTACGGATGGTACGAACGCCCATGAAGCCTGTTATTGCATCTCGCAGTCGAAGCAAAATCATCCGGCTGTCACGAATTGTATCCGGCGGTCAGACAGGCGTCGATCGTGCCGCGCTGGATGCCGCGATCGCTGCCGGTATCGAAATCGGTGGTTGGTGTCCGCGTGATCGCCGGTCAGAAGACGGAAGCATCCCGCTGCGATATCCGCTGCGTGAAACGGCTTCGAAGTCATACGCCGTTCGGACGGAATGGAACGTGCGAGATTCTGATGCAACTCTGATTCTGGTCTTGGATCGTATCTCCAGCGGGACGCGACTGACGATTGATTCCGCAAAGACTCAGGCTCGGCCACTGCGAATTGAATATCTATGTCCGCCAGCTGCTGGAACTTTGAATGCCACGGGGACCTTGATTTCCGAGGACGTCTCGCCGGAACAGCGAGTCGCTGACGTTATTGAATGGATTGGTCGCGAACAAATCAAGACGCTTAACATAGCAGGCCCGCGTGGAAGTTCACACAAGGACGTGTATCAGAAGTCTCTGCAGTTTCTGACGATGTTGTTTGAGACTGTTACATCGAAATCAGGCCACCGCAAGTCGATGCGTGCAAAATGTGCTGTCGATAGGCAATCGCATAGTGATCACGCGGAATAAATGCATTCCGGTATAGCCTGTAGATCCCATTTGTTTCACACGGTATGCTAGCGATCGTTTCGCGAAAACACCTGAACTGCTTGGAAAATAGAAGAAACAACTTTACGAACAGTTCGCAGTTCCAGAATATTGGATCGTTGATCCGGAAAACTCAATCGTGTCCCCGTATCAACTAGGGACAGACGGTACGTTCGCGGCCCAGAATGTCTTGACCGAATCGATCACATTCGACGGCATTCCAAGCGGCGTCAAAGTGGATCTGCAGCGAGTCTGGTAGTGGGATAAGCTTCCAGCTTGTCAGTCCGAGCAGGAGATCGCAAATGGCGCACGACGCCGATAACCTTTATCTACCTCTTGCCGTCGAAGATTCTCGCGTAGATCCTCGCGAATGGCGTGTTGCAGAATTGTCGGCATTCGCTTCGCAGGGCGTGGTCGTTGCGGTCGGGTTCGCGCCGTTTCAGTTGGCCTATCAACTGTTTGGGGTTGGCTCGGGCCGATGTTGACAACGTCGCCTGTCGCTTGGCTATCGCTTTGGCTGGCTTACGTGACGCTCGACTTTCTGAGTCACGGAGTGCTATTGATGACCTGTGCAAAGCTTGTCATTGTGGCTACTCATCTTGATCTTTTTGCATCTCGCCGATCGCAGAATGTCACGAAACTCAGCGCTGACGCTGTTTGCAGCCGTTGCCATTTCCGTCTTCACCATGGACTTCCTAATCAAGGGAGTTGCTTTGACGATGGCTGGTCCTCAGATGTGGGCGTTCATTACGGTGATCATGCAAGACTCCGTCATGCTTGCCCTGTTCCTTGGGATGGCCTGCCGCATGTCGCGGCGCCCCAATGCCGCATTGAATGTCATGCCGTCAAAGTAGGGTGTGTGCAGCGCAGCTAAACACACCACGACAGCAATCGTGATGATGCCGGACCTGCGCTCGAAACATCACAGACCAGAACTGGTGCGTTGCGCTCCGCTTCACGCACCCTACAGTACAACCGGCTTCTTCAGCCACACTCGGGATACATCGCCTTGCTCACGCAGCCGTGACTGGCTTGGGCCACCGTGGCGGACCAATCCGCCAAGTAGCCTCGACGCGGATCCAAGGGCGGACGTGGTTTCAACTTGCCTCGACGGGCCGCCATCTCAGCGTCGCTGATGTTGACGCTGATCTTACCGTTGAGCAGATCGAAGGCAATCACGTCGCCGTCTTCGACACACCCAATCGGGCCACCGACAATGGCTTCCGGTGAACAGTGAACCCCGATCGCTCCGTGTGAGACTCCCGAGACGCGGGCGTCGGAAATGAATGCGATTTTTCCGTCGAGTTCCGGAACGGCCAAAGCCGCCGTGGCAATCAGAACTTCCGGCATGCCGCAAGCCACTGGTCCCATGTTGCGAAGCACAATGACGCTGCCCGGAGTGATCTTTCGTTGCTCAACCGCACGGACAATGTCGCGAGGATCATCGAAGCACACAGCCTTGCCTGAAAACTCTGGATTCTTCATGCTCGACACTTTGAACACGATACCTTCCGGTGCCAGGTTCCCGAAGCAGATCTGCATATCGGCGAATGGCTTGTAGCAGTTTTCCTTAGTGACGATCAGATCCTGCCCGTCGGGCGGCTTTGGAACATCCTTCAGATTTTCAGCCAGTGTTTTGCCGGTGACGGTCATGCACGAACCGTCCAGCAGGCCGCTGTCGAGCAGATGCTTCAACAAAATCGGTGTGCCGCCAATCTTATGCAGATCAACCATCGTGCGAGACCCGCGCGGAGCGAAGCTGCAGAGTACTGGTGTTTCACGGAAGATTTTTTGCAGGTCACGCAGCGTGAAGTCGACACCAGCTTCGCGAGCCAGTGCCAGGATGTGCAGCACGCCGTTTGTTGAACCGCCGGCCGCTGCAATTGTGACGGCACAGTTTTTGAAAGCAGCTTTCGTCAGGATGTCACGCGGTCGCAGATTCAGTTTCAGCAGATTAGCCACCGCCAGACCAACCTGGCGACACTCTTTTGTTTTTTTCGGATCGACGGCCGGAATAGAACTGCTTTCCGGAAGCATCAACCCGATGCCTTCCATTGCCAGTCCCCACGTATTAAATGACGCAGCGATGCCACACCCGCCAGGACCGGGACACGCGTGCCGAATGATCTCTTCGGATTCTTCGTGCGTCATCGCTCCGACAGAAGCTTTCGCCTGAGAATCATAGACGTCCAGAATTGTGATATCTTTTCCGTTGTGGCATCCGGGAAGAATGCTGCCGCCACTGACAATCAAGCCTGGATAATTCGTGCGAGCCAGCGTCATGGCGAAGCCGGGGCCGTTTTTGTCGCAGTGGTGCAGGCCGATCATCGCATCATAACAGTGCGACGTGATTACACATTCTGCACTGTTTGCAATCAGGTTGCGCGATGGCAAACTGGCGTTACCGCCTTCGTGCCCCTGAGTAATATTGTCACTGACACCGGGCGTTCCAAATGGAAACCCAAGCATGCCCGCTTCGCGACATCCGGCGGCGATCTCCTGAGCAAGTGAATACGCATGGATATTACACGTGTTGCCGTCCAGCAACGGTACTCCAATTCCGACCTGCGCTTTATTGAAGTCGGCTTCGGTCATGCCCACTGCGTAATAAAACGCCGTGATACCTTTTTGCCAGCCGTGTGTAAGTTTGTTGCTGTTCCAGTTGAGCATGGGAATGAGTTTTCAGTCGTTAGTTTTTGGTGTTCATCGTTCCGGGGCTCCAGCCCTGGAACCCGCTGTTCCGGAGGCTCCAGCCTCCACAGTGACCGCCGGAGGCAGGAGCCTCCGTGCAGTGTGTTCCGAGGCCGGAGCCTCGGAACAAGTTGCTACTTTATCGTTCGAATCCGCAAATTTCGATAATGCGCTTCACCGGGACCGCCGCTATGAATCTGCACGGCGATTAAGCCAGACTGTTCGATGGCTGGATCTTCTTCGGTGTAATCAACGGTTTGAAAATCATTGATCCACAGTTGAATATGTCGGCCTTCACACAGAATTCGATACGAATTCCAATCGTCGCGCTTCAGAACTTTCGCGAGTTTGTCTTTGTCTGGAGCAACGAGAATTTTGTTTCGGCGAGATTCATCGTACAGCGCGCCCCAGTAATTCTGGCCGAGATCCGCTTGATAGCCAATCATCTCATGATGATCGGGAATACGTTTGCTGCGAAGTTGAACGCCAGCATTGGTGTCGCTGCCGATCAGTTTGAATTCCAATCGTAGTTCGAAGTCCGCGTATTCCTCCTTTGACGACAGGAAGTAATTGTGCGGAATCTTTTCTTTCAGTTGCCCGCCGATGATCGTTTGATCTTCAACGCGGAATACTTTTGCGTCTCCATCCCAACCGTCCATTGTCTTTCCATCAAACAATGACTGAAACGCTTCCTCGCTGGGTTTGTCGTCCGCAGCACAAAGCACATTCAGAGAAGACGAAAACATAGATGTTGCAACAATGCAAATCGAAACGGCACCGGTAAGAATTCTTAAGAAGTGAAAGTTCATTGAAGGCTCCGTAATGGTTGCTTACTTCTGACCGCTAGACAGCCGAAGTCTATCGAAGTGCTCAAACAAGTAAACTAATCGCAGAGGCAAAGAATGACGAGTTCGTCTACAATGCCACGCGACGGACGATCGTTCGCCAAAAAAACAATGGACCACGGAAAGAAAACACGGAATGTTTCGGATTCGACGAATTCACGACGACGTTCTGCCGGTGAACAAACAGTCGATTGCAGAAGTGCGGTAAATCTTTTTTGAGCATTTTCCCGGTGCTCCCTCGGCCGATATTGAAGGACTAGAAGAGAAACTGCGAAATCCGTTCATGCAGCGATTTCGCATGATTCTGTACGTCGCCGAAAACTCCAAAGGCCACGTCAACGGGTTCGCAATGGTCCTGCTCGAACCCAAGCTGCACTTCTGTTATCTGGACTATCTCGCTGTTTCTGGCGGCACGGTCGGACGAGGCGTAGGCGCTGCGTTGTATGAATATGTGCGTGACGAAGCGGTGGCACAGGGAGCCATGGGGCTGTTCTTTGAATGCCTTCCCGAGGATGCAGACAAATGTTCTGACGCCAGCGTGAGAAAGCAAAATGCGTCTCGGCTGAAATTTTATGAACGCTATGACGCTCGCCCGATTATGGGAACGGCGTACGAAACGCCAGTTCCAGGTGGTTCAAACGATAATGTGCCTCATCTGGTCTTTGACGGACTGGACCGCGAAAAAACGCTCAAACCAAAATTCCTGCAGGACGTTGTGCGTGTAATTCTGGAAAGAAAATACGGCTCAATTTGTCCACCAGAATATGTCGCAAAGGTTGTCGGATCGATTCAGAAAAATCCCGTGGAACTCCGACCGTTCCGATATCGCAAGCAGCCCGTTGAACGTCCCTTGGCGCAGCCGCATGGTCCTGAACCAGTCGCGTTGGTCGTGAATGATCGCCACGACATTCATCACATTCGCGAACGCGGCTATGTGGAATCACCTGTCAGAATTTCCATCATTATGTCGGAGTTAACTGCCAGCGGTTTGTTTGAAACCGTGCCCGCGAAATCCTATCCAATCAAACATATTCAGGCAACGCACGATCCGGATCTGGTCGATTATCTGGAAAAGGCATGCAAGACGACACCTGCCGGCAAGTCCGTCTATCCTTATGTCTTTCCGATTCGCAACCGAGCTCGGCCGCCGAAAGAATTATCAATCCGCGCGGGATATTACTGCATTGATACGTTCACTCCGATCAACAACAACGCCTATCCCGCTGCGATCCGCGCCGTTGATTGTGCATTGACGGCTGCCGATGATATCCTGCGTGGCCGCCGCATGGCCCATGCATTGGTGCGACCTCCGGGCCATCATGCCGAACGTTCTTCCTTTGGAGGATTCTGTTACTTCAACAACGCGGCTGTGGCGGCTCAGTATCTTTGCCAGTATGGAACCGTTGCGATCATGGAACCGTTGCGATCATGGAACCGTTGCGATCATGGAACCGTTGCGATCATGGAACCGTTGCGATCATGGAACCGTTGCGATCATGGACATCGACGACCACCACGGAAACGGGCAGCAAGACATTTTCTATCATCGAGCCGACGTGCTGACGGTTTCGATTCATGGCGATCCGGATTTTGCGTATCCATATTTCACTGGATTCTCAGACGAAATAGGAACCGGTCCTGGAACGGGTTTCAACATCAACATCGCATTGCCAGAAGTTCAGGATGGTGCTCAATACAGAATCGCCCTCGCCACGGCAATGCGACACGTTCAAAAGTTCTCGCCCTCGTTTCTGATCGTCGCATTGGGACTTGATCCGGCAAAGGGTGATCCCACTGGAACATGGTCGCTGGGACCCAAGGACTTCGAAGAGAACGGTCGCATGTTGAATTCACTGAATCTGCCAACTGTTGTCATTCAGGAAGGCGGCTATCGCACTCGGACTCTGGGCAAGAACGCTCGGGCATTTTTTCAGGGCCTTGTTGCGGTGAAGGCAAAGTAAAGCGGAAATCAACAACTAACAAGGCAGGTAGTTTGAATAGCGTCAAGGTCGACGTAGACGGCAATCGACGCTTGCCCAGAGTGATTTGAGATAGTGCGGAAAATATTTTCGCGCAGACTGTACGCAAAAAATCTTAAACTCATTGCAGATCTATTTAAGCAACGGAAGAATTCGAGTTTGCAGCATCATCGTTGCCGTGCCTTCCCACAATTCATCTGCTGCTGCCAGCAGTGCAGAAGACTGTGACTCAGTGTTTACGTCTATGATATGTCCTCCGCGCCCGGCGGCACGGATCGCCCACTCAACGACATAGTCGAATGAAGCGGATGTCCCAATTGTGATAACCAAGTCGCATTCCTCGCCACTAATAAATTTCAATACCCGTGCCACTTGCCGAGTTGGTAAGTCTTCATCAAACCACACCACTGCGGGCCGCATTAGAGATCCACACTCAGCACACTGAGGGTGCTGGTCCGCGGAATCATTGCGCCGCTTGTCTTTGCGGCAGTTTGTGCATTGGTCTTTAAGAATCTCACCGTGGATGTGGCAGAGTTGACTTTGCGATAGTTCACGTTCCGTCCGTTCATGCAGATTATCCACATTTTGGGTGACAACTAAGAACTGGTTTGCTACTGCGGCCATCGAACTGACTATCTCGTGTGCCATATTTGGCTTCGCTTCGCGAACCTGCCGCCGACGGTAATTGTACCATTCCCAAATGGCGTCGGGAGCTTCGTCAAATGCTGTCCTAGTTGCCAGTTTTCGAGGATCCCGATTCTTCCAGATTCCACCAGCACCACGGTAGGTAGGAATATTGCTCTCGGCAGAAATCCCCGCACCGGTAATCACCAGAACTTTGCCCCGCAGGCGGCGATGGAGTTCATCTGCCGCGAGTCGATGCGTCAATCGCCAACCGAAGTGTTCAGGTATGAAAAACCTATAAATTGACTTCCGCTTAAAAACACCACGGTCGTTGCGAATCCACCGCGCCAATGTCGGAAACATTGCATGGATGTACAGACGAAGCTCACGCCGTGCTGGATTATGATACTGCGTCAACCAGTACGCGTAGCATATACGGAGAGATGCGTCTGGAGCTTGGTGTGCTCGCTTTAGCCCAAAAAGCAAGATGTAGAAACGCAGTAGAGCATCAATGGCCTGAAGTTGCTCAGAATGTTTGGTGGATCCGTCGCCAGCATCGCCGGATAAGAATGACTTGGAATGCTCGCCAGTCAACGACTCTCGAATCAGCAGACTGGAAACGGTCAAATACGCTCGATCACTTTCGACCAGTGATCGGCCCAGTTGAACAACAGGGGAGTTGAACAGTTCTTCCAAACGAAAAAGTACCTCTGCCGAGCGATCACGCCTTTGATATAACCAATGGACTAGAATAAAAGGCCCGGCAATGATCGCCAAAACTCCAGCAAGGTTCACGCAGATTTCAGAAAGAACTTTCCAATCATTCTTACTCATTTGAAACACGTATTCGAAATACGAATTTGAAATACGAATTTGAAATACTCATTTTTCGCCATTCATCAGAGACATATTTACTTGGCTTGGCTCCGGGTGGTTCAGCATGTTTTGAAGTTGCGGTAAATGCCAGTTTTGTGTCAATGCTATGCCGGTGATTCAAGAGTGGGCATCACCACCAGACGTTCGCCGTCGTGTTTTCCGAACAATACAATGCGATTTAATGGCAGGCAACCAACTTCAGGTAACAGACGCGACCGAGGCACGGAAAAATGTGGCGTTTTTCAAAACTTGACATTCACTATGCTCAGTCAGCAATCTTCACACCCGCCGACGCCGAGTTCGCCCGTGACGCCGTGGCTGCGGAATGCAGTGCGAATATCGAAACGATGATCATCCACGACGTGGATGTCGAGCAGCTGCGGAGACATCGACAAACTGGCAGTGTTCAAAACTGGAATGACCGGCGCCGCGATCTGTACAAGGTTGTGTACACTGAAAACGGTCAAGAATTCACGGTGTGACCTCCGAGAGATATCACGCCGAAGGAATCCGACCTGAGACAGGTCGGACTGCGTAGGCAGATCTGCATCCTTCGGAGCGGATGATGGTAATCTGGCGGTCTGACCTTCAAACTCGCCGATGGTAATTTCTTTCCTGCCGCTCGCCTCACGCGAGTGAAAATCTCGCGCGCATAAGCCAGATCCTGCGACGTCTGTACAAACCCGATATTCCAGCAAAACCAGAATTCGCGAGTGTAAACATCGCCCGGAATAGGACTTACGAGTCGCAAAACTCTTCAGGACGATTGGATTCGCGCTGATACGCCCTGAAGCGCCGTAGTCTTGACGACTTTCGCTACGCAGGGCGTCCAGCACTCAAAATCACCATCGCCGCAGTGCCCGTAAATCTCGCGCGACTTTATGCGAACGCGGGTTCGGCAAGTTCGCAATCGGAATAGTCGGTCGGCTCAATCCATGAATCGCCGGATTCATCATCTTCTACGTGTAGCTGAGCTACATTGCCTTCAACCGCGACAAGTGTCACGATTTTACTTCCAACTCGAATCGACTCTCCAGGACTAAGGTCAATTTGGTGGAGCTGCATGATAGAAGGGCTACCTTTGTGGAAACAAAATCACATCCACTCGGTGTTATTGAAGGCCGAATGTGTGATGAGAATTGTCAAATAGACATCTGCAATGAAGTATCAGCAGAACGCTGACAGGAGTCTTCAATTGTTAGACATTCGCAGAGGTCTCTCAAAGTGAAGTGGGCTTTATACCGACGAGTTCACAATTCATCAATCTCGATTCTTAACTGATTTTGATGTTCGTGTCAGCTTTTTTTTTGCGGCAGATTTTTTGTGTTTGGCCCTTTTCTTTCTCCAACAATCAGTTCTCAATCTCGTTTGAGAAACAGAAAAAAGAATCTCACAAATTCTTTATTCAAGATCCCTTGAATGTCGTTGCAATTTTGCAATCAGTTCCTGGCGAGCACGAAAAATACGGCTGCGCACAGTGCCCAGTGGAATATCCAGAATCTTTGCAATCTGTTCGTAAGACAGACCGTCGATTTCTTTCAACACCAGCGGCTGTCGAAACTCTTCCGAAATTTCATGGAGCGCATTTTGGACCAGTTTGATCTCTTCGAGCTGCTTTAACGCATGTTCAGGAGCAGACTGCGAATTGCCATCAGTGGGCTCAAAACCAGCAACGTCTTGCAGTTGGTCAAGGGACCCGGATTTAATCCTTGGCTGTCGAATACTGCTGATCGCAACATTGCGAGCGATTCTGTACAGCCACGAGTAGAATGCGGATTCGCGACGAAAGGTGCTCAGCTTTTTCCACGCCAGCACAAACGCCTGCTGAGCCACATCCAGTGCGTCGTCACGCGAATTCAGCGCGTGTTCCAAACTGTGAACCAGACGATCCTGATATCTGCGTATCAACTCATCGAACGCTTCCGTATTTCCCGAAAGCGTGGCATCAATCAGTTGCAGGTCAGTTTGGCTGTTCACTAATGTTTTTCTGCTGAATGCAGTGAAAGTTGTGCAAGTACGTCAGGCTTTCCAGCCTGACACTCAGAAGAACAAATCCGCCTGGAAAGGCAGCCGTACTTTATTCGGGGGACTGTTGCCTGGTCAGTATCTTCCGTTGCGAAAAAAAGTACATCGCGGCAATGCCGGTGATCAGAAGTCCGATGCTTACTAACTGAGAAAATGTAAAGGGCGTGCCCCAGCGTTTTGGTTCATCATCGCGAAGTGCTTCAAGAACAAAACGATTGATTGGATACAGAATCCATCCGAGGGCCAAAACAGCACCATCGTATGGACGGCGTCGAAAGAACCATGCCAGAATTCCAGCCAATGTAAACGCTGCGACCGAACTGTAGAGCTGCGTGGGATGCAATGGAATTGTGGACAATGGGTTCTCTATGATCCGACCTTCCAACTTGAGTTTTTCGAATGTCAAACTGTCCTGTGGAAACTTAACGGCCCAAGGCAGATCGCACGCTTTGCCGTAACAGCATCCATAAAGAAAGCAGCCAATGCGGCCAAAGCCTTCACCGATAAACATTGACGGCGCGATCACGTCAAACATCGCGAGCGAGTGAATGCCTCGGCGTCGGCAATAAATGACCACTCCACAAATACCGCCAATGACGCTGCCATAAAATACAATTCCGCCGTCCCACAAAGCGAACGGAGCAATCAGCAAATCGCCTCCCTGTTTCCTGATTCCATGCTCGTCTGAAAATACCTGATTCCAGTTTTGCATCAAGTAGATCACACGAGCACCAATGAGCCCCGGAACGAGAGCCCACATCATCATGTCCCAGATGGCCTCCGGCGGTTGTCCGATTTTGAGGACTCGACGCGACGCAAGCCATGATGCTGAAGAGAATCCCACAAACATCATCAGACCATATCCGAAGACCGGAATACCTGTTTTGACGATTGGTAATTTCAGAAACCATGCGGCAGCCAATGCGGCGGGCACGATCAACCAGAAGCCAGCCGACATCGCAGATTCAGCAGCCTTCTTTGTTTGCAAATACATGACACCAAACGCGATGCCAACGAGGATCCCCCACAGCAGCATGAACCATGCAGCGCCGATGTGAAATTCATTTTCCACCGACTGCCATTGCCAGAAGTTATCGAACACAAATCGCACTAACACTTTCCGCATAGCGGCAGAATCTCCCCTCACCCGAGCAATGCTGTGATTGTGATTAGTTAAGGCTTTTTAAGCACACGGAGAATGATAGCCGACTTGCGGTGGTTAGCGAAACCGCAGGATTTTGTTGTCGATAAGCCGCGTTTGACCCACTTTGGCTGCGATCAACGCAACAGCAGAATCTGAACGTTCCGCCAGCGGTCGCAGCGTCATCGAATCGGCAACCACAGCGTATTGCACATCAATCCCACCGACGGAATTCAAATGTTCCTGCATGGCCGTGGCAATGTCCAGCGGAAGCAACTGTGGATCTGCGGCCAGTCTCTCTGCCAGCTTCAGTGCCTGGAAAAGCTGCAAGGCTCGTTGCCGTTCATCGAGCGACAAGTACCGATTACGACTGCTCATGGCCAGGCCGTCGGATTCCCGAATGATCGGACAGGTGACGATTTCAACTGGCTGATCGAGATCAGTCACCATCTGTCGGATAATCAACTGCTGCTGAAAATCCTTCTGACCAAAGTACGCACGATCGGGTTCTGTAACATTGAACAGCTTGGTCACAATCGTTGTCACGCCGTCGAAATGTCCCGGACGATGCGCACCTTCCAGAACGGTTGAAAGTTCTGTCACTCGCACGATGGTTTGAGCGGATTCACCATACATTGCAGAAACCGGCGGCGTGAAGATCAAGTCCGCGCCTGCCGTGCGGCACATGTCCAGATCCGACTCCAGCGTGCGCGGATACTTTGAAAAATCTTCGTTCGGACCAAACTGAGTCGGATTGACGAAAATCGTCCCGACAACAAAACCACAATCCTTACGAGCGGCTTCAAGAAGACTGACGTGCCCTTGATGCAAGGCGCCCATGGTGGGAACGCAACCAACTGTGAGGCCGCGTTGGCGGGCGGCCCGCACAGTGCGTCGAACTTCAGCGGGCGATGATTCAACTTTCATGCTCTAGTAGTTATAGCTCGGGTTCTTGGTATCGAAATCGCGGTCGGTCAGACGTACTTCGGCTTTGATGTTGGTAAATGTGTAGTCTTCCATCGCAGGTGGCTTTGCTCCACTCTTCGCTGGAAAACCGAATTGCTGCACACGCACAGGCAGCCCTGTCTGTTCTTCGATCCAGACGCGTGTCATGTGGAATTTGAATTGTTTGCGTGGCTGTGGGTGAGAGCTTTCGATGACGCGGCATTTGAGGTTGCCAATTTTTGCATCTTCAAAGTATTTCACTTCTGTTTCACCATACTTCGTTTCTTCTTCCCACTGAGCAACAATGGCTTCCATCATTTTCTGGATACCAGCTTTTGTGATTGGATGGCGATTTTCTGCCATCGCCTGACTTCCTTCCGGAGGCAGTTCCAGCGTACCAATCAGGGATGCGAAACCGGCTTCATGCACCAACAAATTATTGTTGTTCTTCCCATCGACGAAAATGACTTCACGACCTTTGTAAGGATCTTCAAAGTGCATATAAACGCTGAACGGCTTGTGACGCACCTTCATTCTGATCGTTTGAGAAATCGTTTGTCGCCCAACGACTTCCTTCTTTGAGAATGTACACTCGTAACCTGTCAGCTTCTCAACATTCTCAATAGATGCCTTGGCGTGTCGCAAGGCTGGCACCAACGGATGCTCTGCGCTGGCTCCCACGACTCCGTCTTCCCCGACGGCAGACTGACCCGAAATGCCAATCATGCCAAATACCGCAAGACTGGCTGCAAAGCTGCGGCGTGAAATGTTCGATTTCAAAGAATTGGATATGCGTTTCATCTTATTATTCTCTCCTGAAGCCTTTTGGTTGTCTGCGGCTGCAATTTCAATTCGGCAAAAACCGCCGAAAAAGTTACGTGTCGAAAAAACTCGAACACCCGTAGCAAGCGGCGCAGTCCTGTTTTGATCAATCGCAGATCCTGTGGCGATCTCATCAGCCAATCCTGGTCAGACTCATAATACGCACGTCGGTTTGATGTGTGGAGTCTGCAAAAAGTCGCTGGTCCCCGTAAACGGTAAAAGTTTAGGTAGTACACAAACACAGTGACTAGACGGATGAATCGATTTTCCTTTGATTTTCGGCGTTTTTTGCCGGTGAAATTGCGATTGTGGGAAATCACCGTCTGCTCTAAACTTCGGCAGAATCTGCTCGTTGGAGCAAATTAGAACCTCGTGAAGATTGGAAGAGTGGGAATGGATTCCTCTCGCAGCGGTCTGCTGTCAACACTTCTAATGACTCTGCCACTGATTGTGGTTCCTGCAGTCGCGTTGTTGCGCCCGCCGGGACAGGCTGGGGTCTCAACAGCACCACTGGATGCGTCTGAAGGCGATGAAGTCGATTCGATGTTTGACGACTTCGACAACTTCGATGCCGATCCGTCTGGCGCATTCAAGAAAGAACAGGAAGATTCTCCCGCTGTCAATCGCCAAAGCGAGCGTAATTCCAAACAGCCGTCGTACGTTGAAGATGAATTCTTCAACGACATGGATTTGACAGTGAATGAACGCCGCGAATCATTTGCACCACGGTCTGCTCCTTCACGCACCAAGCCCTCTGATCCATTCATTGCGGACGTTCCAAGTCCTGACGAGACGCCGAAGAAGCCTCAAGAATCAGTACAACGCCCCGATTCAAATACCGAAGATCATGCTGAAAAAGTTGATGCGAAAGTGATTGTCCAACAGTTAAATTCGATGGGTGCTTTGAAAACACATTGGTTCGCAGCGGGCGATAAGAAACCGGTGGGTCTTGCAGTTTTCTTTCGTGGCGATTCAGAGCAGACTCGCATTCGATTTGAAGCCGTTGGTCTAAGCCGAGATGAATGTGCCGAAGATGTACTTCAGCAAGTCACACGCTGGCATGAGCAGAATCCGCAGTAGTCTTACAGTCTTGTTCCGAGGCTCCAGCCTCGGAACACACTGCTTAGGAGGCTCCTGCCTCCACTGGTTTTCCATGGAGGCAGGAGCCTCCGGTACATTGCGTTCCAGGGCTAGAGCCCCGGAACGAGAATTCACAGCCTCATTTCTCAACGCGTTCTCTATAAGATGATGTGATGATTGCAACAATTCTGTTCAAATCATCGACCAACTCCCTGGCGTCATCTGGCAACGGCAACACACTCTTCGGCCACTGCCCGGCAACGTCGCTGCCTCAGCGTGAACAACTTCGCTGGCTGAGTCGCTCATTCCGCTCCCGAAAGTCCGCACTTGCGTCATTAGAGAAGCTGGCCGACGGTGGCTTGGTTCGTTCCACACGCATCGCACGTCTCGAAGCCGCTCTTCTGATTGCCGAAGGTGCTACACCCGCTAAAAAACTTGCGCAATTGGCGCGGCTGATTGACCACAAGGAAGTGCAGCAGCTCATCCAGGCTCTGAATGAGAGCTACGATCGGACGCGGTCTGCCTTCCGAATTGAACAGACGGCCGCAGGCTACATCTTTATGACACGGGCTTCTCTGTCGCCGTGGCTGGATCGCCTGCACAATCGTCAGGCGGAGATGAAACTATCCGCTCCTATGATGGAGACGCTGACAATCATCGCGTATCAGCAGCCGGTAACACGAGCTGACGTCGATGCAATTCGTGGTGTTCAGGCATCGGAAATGATTCGTCAATTGCTGGATCGCGGTTTGGTCAAAGTCGGCGGCGAAGACGATTCGCTGGGACGTCCGTTTTTGTACATTACGACGAAACAATTCCTCACGATGTTTGGTCTATACCGCCTGGAGGACCTTCCAAACCACGCTTCGCTGCGCCGTAAACGCACGTTGCCTGCGATTGCTGAAATTGTTGATGACGAAGACGAGGAATCTGACGCCGCTGCGTGACGCTCGGGAGGGCTGCGAAGTTGTTTCCGGCAGAAATGACCTACGTAGGTCCTCCTTGCCGAGGAGGACTTTCGCCGCAAGGCGAACCCAAGGGCGGACGTCCGCTCAACGCCGTCGCGTTGTCCTGCTATCAGCGTGGATCTGGTCGCTGGTCGCGACAAGTCGAGAAGTCCTTTCCGGCAGAAAGGACCTCACTTACAGAATGATACGCGCGGCGGTGCTATACGAAAAATCACTCGCGGCGGATCAACTTATTCTGCTTCTCAGAGTCGGGGACATCAGATGGCCTCTGGAAAAAAGGTGGCTGGCAAACTAGCATCCCGGCTCCGTTCGTAGTTGTTTTCCTGAGCCTGTTGACGAGAGTCCGGTGCTATGCCCAAAGTCAAGTTTGTCAACGAAAAGATTACCGTCGATGCCGTTGAAGGCGAAGACCTCAGAACGATTGCCCGCAAAAACGGTGTGCAGCTTTATTCCGGTCCTCACACGATCGTGAACTGCATGGGCATGGGAACGTGCTGCAGTTGCAATGTGATCATCAGCAAAGGTCAGGAAAATATTTCGAAAAAAGGGATTCTTGAAGGACTCTGGAAGTGGCTCAACCCACTGCTGACGCTCAAAGTCTTCTCAAACCCGGACAAAGAAGTCCGTCTGGCCTGCCAGTCCAGGGTCAAGGGTGATGTAGAAGTGGAAACGCATCCTCCGATCAATTGGCACGGCGAAAAATTCTGGAATTGATCGCCATCGACGCTGCTCGTAAACGAAAACTCCGAACGGCGGTACTCAAGTGGTACGATCAGCACGGCCGCCGATTGCCGTGGAGAACGTCAGCTGATCCCTACCGCATCTGGCTCAGCGAGATCATGCTGCAGCAGACGACAGTGGCGGCTGTGGTACCGTACTTCGAACGCTTCACTTCGAAATTCCCAGATATCCCTGCGTTGGCATCGGCCGATGTGGACGAAGTGCTGCGACTGTGGGAGGGACTTGGTTACTATAGCCGTGCCAGGAATCTGCATAAAGCGGCGGTTGCGATTCAACACCATCACAACGGTGTATTTCCTTCCGACCTTAAGGCGCTGCAGCAACTTCCGGGGATCGGCCGCTACACGGCGGGAGCCATCGCTTCATTTGCATTTAATCAGCCCGCACCAATCGTTGAAGCAAATACAGAACGGCTGTACGCGCGACTCATGGCCTTGACGGATGATGTGCGATCAACCGCCAATCAACGTGCATTATGGGATTTTGCCGAAACGATCGTTCCCAAAACGCGACCGGGGGATTTCAATCAGGCGTTGATGGATATCGGTTCGCAGATCTGCCGACCGCAACTTCCAAACTGCGAACAATGCCCGCTGAAGACGTGCTGCGAAGCATTCGCACATGGGAAGCAGAACGAGTTGCCTCATCGCAAACCTCGCACAGCGATCACCGAAATCGATGAGATCTGTGTTGTGATTCGTCGCAAAGAAAAATACCTGCTGCGTCGCCGGGAAGAACGGGAGCGATGGGCCGGCATGTGGGATTTCGTTCGCTTTGAAATTGATGAGGAGGAACTGGACCTACTTCCGTTTGTCGCCATCCGGAAGCGGAAGGGAAAAACCAAAACATCGGAACCAAGCCTGTTTGCTTCATCATCGAGTATTCTGCCAGCGAACATTCGACATCGAGTCAAAGAACAGATCGGCGCGACAGTTGGCGAAGTTGTCGCCGGTACGGAATTCACCTATTCGGTCACTCGCTATCGTGTCAGACTGTTGGGATTTCTGTGTGATGGCAACGCTCCGAAATCTTCAATGACAGACATGGAGCAATGGTTCACGATGGAGGAAATTGCAGAACTGCCGCTTTCCAAAACTGGTCGTCAGGTCGCCGATTGGCTGGCCAGCTGCTGTCCCGCAAAGTAGAACGCCCCTCTCAGGCCGAACGACGCAAGCAGATCTTTGGTCAGATCTGCATCCTTCAGCGTGGTCCCTTCGCAATTGAGGGCAGCCCACCGGTACAACCTCGCGCGATCGATAACGATTTTCAAAACACGGATTTAGCGTTGCCGCCGAAGGGCAGGTCAAGATTGGTGTTCGCTAACGTATCGCCGGTTGCAGACAAACCAAGACTTATCGTGCGGCATGAGTGGAGTTGGGGCGGGTCACTTCCTGAATACATTCAATCGCCACATCACACAATCGATCAATCAATTCAACAGGCATCGCAGGCGCTGGCATCAGGACAATCACATCACCCAGCGGTCGCAGGACGACGCCACGTTTGCGGGCGGCGAGAGTGACCTGATGACCGAGACGCAACTTTGTGTCGTAGGATATCAGCCCGTCGCGGTCTTGTACGAGTTCGAAACCGATCATCAGCCCCTTCTGACGCACTTCTCCGACATGCGGATGGTCGTGCAGCACAGTCAAGCGCTCGGCGATTCTGGCGGTTGTCGTTTGGACGTTTTTCAGCACGTGATTGTCGTCGAACAATTGCAACGACGCCAGCCCTGCAGCACAGCCGAGAGGGTTGCCGGTGTAGGTGTGGCCGTGAAAAAACGTGCGGCCTTCCCACGGATGTCCCAGAAACGCAGAATAGATGCGTTCCGTCGTGAGCGTCGCGGCGAGCGGCAGGTAGCCTCCCGTGATGCCTTTCGCGAGACACAGAAAATCAGGACTCACGCCTTCCTGTTCGCAGGCAAACATGGTTCCCGTTCGACCGAATCCTACGGCAACTTCGTCGGCAATGAGCGGGATATCGAAATCAGTACACAACTGTCGCACGTGTCGCAGAAAGCCTGGCGCGTGAACCAGAATCCCAGCCGCGCCCTGGACGATTGGTTCCATCACAACGCCAGCGATGCGGGTTTGATTTTCGCGGATCAGCCGAGCGACTTCGTCGAAACAAAACGCCAGCCATGAATCTTTCGTGTGCCCCACTGGAACGCGAGTCGCAACTGGCGAAGGCGTTGTCAGCGTCGCAAACAACAAATGCTTGTAACAACGATGAAACAGATCAATACCGCCGACGCTGACAGTGCCCAGCGTGTCGCCGTGATACGCATTGCCAATGCACAAAAACGTATCGCGGTCTTCGGCACCTGCGGGCTTCTGGCGGTGATACTGATAGGCCATCTTCAGCGCGACTTCGACGGAGGTCGCTCCGCTGTCGGAATAGAATACTTTCGTCAATCCCACCGGTGCACGTTCCACCAGCGCGCGGGCCAGACGGATTGATGGTTCACTGGCGAGACCCAGCAGCGTTGTATGAGCCACCTTTTGCAGTTGCTCAGCCACAGCTTGATCAATCGCCGGAACAGCATGGCCATGCACGTTGCACCAGAGCGATGAGATGCCATCCAGATAACGGCGACCAGTGGCATCAATCAGATCAAAACCTTCGCCTCGTACGATAATCGGAGCGTGTTCGTCGATCCATGCGGACATCGGAGTGAACGGATGCCAGACGTGATCATTGTCCCACTTGCGTAGGTTGTCCCACTGGCCTGGTTGGTCGGTGGTGACGTTTGAGGATTGCGGGACCGTCATTCGTACGTGGAATTTTCGTGAATCTGAGCTGTTGTTAGTATGAGCTGATGTCAATTTGAGATGTGTGAAATGAAGTGTAACACGCTTTCACTAAAATAGTGGTACGCCTGTCAAACCCTACATGTTTGCCAGATCAATCGTGACAGGCGTCTCGTTCCACGGTCCTTGAGGCACATCGCCTTTCGCCAGAGCAAACACCATCGCAACAGCCAATAGCAGTGTGGGGATTGTAATCACGGCGAACACGGGAGTCGCAGCGATCTTGCGAAGCTTTGTGCCTTTTTGCCATTGTCGGATGCCACAACCGGCGGAACAAACGCTCATCCACATCAATCCAACAACAATTCCCAGCCCGATGATACGATCTTTCTGCATGGCGTAACGAATCTGTCGCACTGCAATTTGATCAATCGTGTCTGGAAACTCCACTAAAGCAAACATCAGCTTAAATGGCGTATTGCCGCGAACTTCGGAGCCCATCGAGTCTGGTCGTTCATATTGATCGACGATGTATTTGCTGGCAATCGCCTGTGGCAATTCGATGTGAACGCGTTTTGCGTGGCCGAGCATCGCGGGATGCATGCTGGCCGCCACTGATTCCACATGCTTCGCCAACGCTTCTTTGATGCCCGCCGTCAATTTAACTTTGGAATCGTCGTCTGGAAAAACCGCCCCTGACTTCGCAATGAGTCGGCGTCCTTCGGTCTTAGACATCCATTCCGGTTCGGGACGAAGTTCCGGTGCCACGGTAAGTGTGCCATCGGCCTCAGCGGTCATCGGAACGGATTCCGGCGTGGCATTGGAGGACGCAGACTCAGCATGTTGTACGAGCCTGACAATTGAATTGGCAATCATCTCAAGTCCGCGAGCTGCGATCATTGGCTGCATGGGAACGGTTGAACCAACGGGCGGCGTCAGCGGAATCAAGGCGTATGTCTGACGAATGCGACCGGGTAATTCTGAGTTAAACGATTTGAGCAGATCCTGACCGCCAGCACCCAGCATTTGCTGCACCATTTCATCCGAAGGCTGGAAGATGACGACGTCGCCGTTGTCTGATTTTGCTGCCTGGCCAAATGCCGTGGCAGTCGATTTGTCGCCAACCTTTTCTAATTGAGTACGCAGGAACGCTCCGATCCCAGCGACCATTTCTTCAAGCTGCACTTTGCGACGTTCGGCTACATCTGGACTCGTTGAATCTGTGCCCGACGCAACGGCTACTGCGGGCACCGATGATGAAGAGTCCTGGGCCTGATTGCTTTGGCTTGTCGACTGCTCTGACGAATCCAGGACAACAGAAACCGCTGAGCGATCCTCCGCTTCTGCTTCGACTTCAATTCTGGGTTTCGCTGGGGCAGAAGCTTGGTTGCTATCACCCAGTATGGACTGTCGTATCGTTTCTTCTTCAACCTTCGATGTTTGAGTTACAATTACCTGTTCGTGAGCCCATGCTGTCCTTGTGGGACGACGAAACTGGACCAAAGATAAAGCGATGAGGACCAGAACTATGGCGACCAGCCCGGCTGAAATACCCACCGCAGACTTTAGCCCGGACCACGCATCAATCTTTTCCGCAGGATTGGCTTTGCCACGACCGGTCAGTGCATTGATGACCAGCGACAGCAGTGCCAACGCTCCCATGCCACGTCCGATGACGACAGCAGCGATTAATATCAGGCCAAAGAAAGATAACATCATAGCTCCCTATTCCAATCAACGCGCGAGCAACACATTGTCAGGACGGGTATGGAGACCCGTCCTGCATATTACGAATCCCGCAATTCAAGCCTTATGCCCCGCAGCGGCCGGAACCGCGACGACGACGGGATGACGCACCTGAGCTAAAACCGGACCTGCCTGAGAAGCTCCCGGTGCCTGTGTCAGCAGCCGGTCTTCCTGCGGTGTCCAACCAGACGACAACTGTACCACTGCTGAAATTGCCAAGGCCCAGATTGCTCCCAACTGTTCTGAAAACGGCAGGATCGCAGATAGTACAACACCCAGAAACAACGTCACGAGCGAACTGGAAATTCGAAATCGAGCCTTGCGAAAACTGTCGGCCTGCCACCACCAGCGACGAATCAAAAACAACAATCCAAAGAACATCATAAATCCGGCCATCGTCGGCAATCCACCCTCCAGCATCTGCATGCGTCCAATCGTGCCGTGATTGAAAATCCCATCGCCATCAACACGTAACAACTGCGAATCATTCAGCATCAAAAATTGTTGCAGAACTGCCGCGATCGCTCCGACACCCAAACCGAGCCCCGCGAGAATCAAACGCCGCACGATCGCATCACCCGTGCGGCCTTCCCACAATTTGGCAGGCACGATCAAGGCCCATGCCGCCAGCAATGTGACAGTTCCAAAGAATGCCACATCCGCCGCGTTCGGCAGCAGATCGGTCGCCATGTGGACGGCGGTTGTCACCAGCGCCGCAGCAGCCAGTGAAATTGTCAAAGACGTTGTCACGTCTGTCACTCGCTGACCAGCAGGAATCTGGCGCATAGTCGCTGGCGTGTAAACAACCGCAGTTGCGGCCCTTGCCTGAGGGGCCGCTGCCATCTGTCTTTGCGGAGCATTCATGATCACCGGAGCTGGCGATTGTGTGGCAGTCGATCGCGTGGCTGCTGATTCCTGATGCGCAACTGACGAGGCTGTTTCTGGTGAAAGAAAAGTATTTGCCGCGACTGCTGCACGCGGTGCCACCGTCGGTGGCCGCTTCATGAAGAATTGGCGATACACAAGATAAGCCATGCCTCCGATCAAACCGCCCGCAGTCAATGGCTGGAAGGCACCGGAACGCAGGATCATCCACAACACCGCACCACACAAAACCCATTTGATTGGCGTGGGGACACGAGTATTCCAATACCCCAGCCACGAATTCACCACACCAACTTTGTTATCTTTTTCACTCGCAGCCGCCAGACCGAAACGACCATTCGAGGCCGTCTCTGCCGCAGCCGCTTGCGCGCTGAGTTTTGAAACATACACCGGCGTTGGTTTTGCAAGTTCAAAACCTGAATCTTCAATTGCCTTTCGAAAGCGACGTTCCAGTTCATCGACGTCACTAATCCGCCGATCTGGATCTTTTTCCAACGCGGCAGCCAGCACCGGACGCAGCTTCTCCGGCAACACGGACAAGTCCGGTTCGGCCGTCAGATGCTTCATCAAAATCTCTGCGGTCGTCTCACCTTCAAATGGGACACGGCCTGTGATCATTTCATACAGGATCACACCCAGCGAATAGACGTCAACTTCGCGACCGTAACGCCCTCGGGCGACTTCGGGAGCCATGTAGTACACCGTGCCAACACTCTGCGTCTGCGCGCTACGGCGACTTTCAGAGATGTACTTCGATAACCCGACGTCACCAATTTTAACCAGATCCGCATCACTGAACACATTCGCGGGTTTCAGGTCACGATGTACAAGACCGCGGTCATGCAGAAAGCTCAGGCCAGCCGTCATGCCATGTAGCCAGCGAAAGACTTCATTCAACGGTAGCCCAGCCGGATTCTCCTGGAGAACTTCGTACAAACCTTTGCCACCGACATATTCCATGATAATCCAGTGATCTTTGTCCGCGTCCTGCCGCATATCAAAGATCGTCACCAGATTCGGGTGTTTCAGATTCATACACTGTGAAACTCCACGCAGTTCCACTTCCGTATTGTTGTGCAACAGCTTCAACGCGACTTCTTTGCCAGCGTCCGTCAGAGCGTAGTACACTTCACCAAATGCGCCGCGATGAATCGCGCGTTTGATGGTGTAACCTTCCAGTGGCCTAGATTCGGGAGCAAGTGCAAATTTCATAACGCTCTCAGTCTTTCAATCCGAAACCGAAAGTCATCCCCGGAAACGATTGTACCGTCGCTTAGCACCGCAGAATCCCGTACTGCGATTCCATTGATGCTGAGCGGTGATTTTGAACGACACCGCAACACACCGTTCTGAGTGTAGATGACAACCATCTCCGGCCAGTCAGGACAGGAAATGTGATGATCCTTGCGAGGCCCCAACAAAATACTGTCCGTCATCAGTATAATACCATCGACACTGTGTTTTGGACGATGGTGACTTTCAAAATCGATCAAAGCCGACCCCGCCAGCACGCTTGGAATGCGAAAACCCAGCCGAACTCGTTCTGCCAGACAAATCGCATCGCCCGACCGTAACAGCGTCGGCCCAGTAATCGCTCGGCCCGAAACAACGCTGGAATTGTGCGGATGGATGAACCAATCTTCCCCAATTCGCAAAAGAGACGCATGTCGCCGCGACAAATTGGCCATCAGGCAGATGTCAGCCGGTGGGCCTTCCTGAGTCGGTCCGCCGATCAGAAACTCCGCCCCGACGCACAATTGCCATGCGCCAACTCCATCGATCCACAACATGTAACGATCCGTCGACATTTTCCCGTTCGATCCCCTGCGGTCCATTCTTTCCGCCGCTGTAGTGCTCATGCGATCATGTTTATCAACAGCAGGCCAGATCATTGTAAAGCCTTTGAGAGGTGGAACCAACCAGCGAAGCGACTGCCAGACCACCATTTCTGGGTTGTCAGTAGTTTGACCCGACTCGAAGAGGAGGTATCGAACGCCCCGCCTCCTCTTCGAGTCGGGTTAAACTAAAGCATTAGACTTCAAAGCGAAGGCTTTGCGGCTCAAATAAAAAACTCCGGGCCCGAGCATTCCCGAGCCCGGAGCGATGTGTGTCCCGGTCATGTTCCATTCTTCTGTGTTCAACCAGTGGGGCAGGCTTCCAGCCTGTCAGAGGAATGGACGACAGGCTGGAAGGCTGCCCCACGTCAAACCCATCTCAGATCGAAGGCTGGACGCTGACTTCGGCAACTGATGCATCACTCTTCAGGCCGAAGTGTGAATCAATCTCGCCGACGATGTTGCCATTCTTCGGAGCAACTTCTTCGTTCACCGGGATACGTCCCAGCACAGTACCTTCTGTTTCCAGGACAGATTCACGCACATCCAAAGCGTGATTCATTTCCTTGATCATGCTTTCAACATGGGCCAGGTGCGAATCATCAATCTCGATGGAGTTGATCGCTTCAGCCGCCTGAACTTGTTTCAATCGAGCTTCCAACTGAGCCACCTTCACGACCAGATCCTGCTTGCGCGACAGCATCGTGTCCAGCTTCTTCTGATTGGCTCGCAACGTATCGCGCTGAGCTGTCAAGATCTGACGATCCCGCTTGACGCCTTCTTCGGTGGAGCAGAATGATTCAAAGCGATGGGACAGATCCGCTTCGACTTCATTGCGAGTGTATGAAACAGCTCGGTAGGTGAACGAGTTATTACCGCTTTCCAGATCACTTCGCAGAGCCAGGATCGCATCCTTCTGTTTGCCAAGTGCCGCTTCTTTGTCTGACAGGTCGCGTTCCAGATCTTTCACATCGACAGACTGTTCTGCCACGATCGTCATGTGCCGACGAATCTCAGGCACCAGATTGTCAACTTCATCACGGATGCGATCGAGTTCAAATTCCACCGAAATTTCAGACTTTACGACTTCTCGCAGCTGACCGCCAAACGTTCGCAGGTAGCTGAAGGCGTCGGACCCAAACAGCAAACCACCCACCAGAAACATTGACAACCCACCAACAACGATTTTCTTCAACATGTCCATTCTCCTCAGACCGGAACCACGATTCATTTTCGCGGGCACACATCCCGCAGCATGGGGACGTGATTCGACGGCCAGGCTCGATGCTTAGAAGAATTCGAAAGATTTTCAGAAAACAGGTAAAATCGCCTGCTATCGAGCTTCAGAGGCCAGATTGTGGTCGTCGATCTTCTTATGCAGCGTATTGCGATTGATCCCCAGCCGAGAGGCCGTTCTCGTCTGCACACCCTGACTCTGACGCAAAACCTGCAGCAGCAGCTCTTTTTCCACAACGTTCATTACCTCGTTGTAGACATCAGAACTGTCTTCCCCGACTTGCGCCAATCGGCGACTCACAAGATCGCTGCAAAGTGAATCAAGGTCTTCGGCAGCCCGGCGACCGATGCGAACAGGTGCCAGGCCGCGAACATGTGGCGGCAGCAAATCCGCCGTGATCTCCGCGCTCGTTGAAAGGACAAGCGCACGCTCGATATAATTCTGCAACTCGCGAACGTTGCCTGGCCAGTTGTATTGCTGCAAAAAACGTAACGCTTCCGGCGTAATCCGAGGCGTAGGAAATCCATTCGCCAAGGCGTAGCGACGAACAAAAAATGTCACGAGGTCGCCAATATCGTTGCCACGCTCTCGCAATGCAGGCAAATAAATTGGAATCACGTTCAGTCTGTAAAACAAGTCTTCGCGGAATTTCCCAGCGATGATCTCATCCTGCAAATCAACATTCGTCGCAGCGATGACTCGCACATCGACGCGAATCGTCCTGGTATCACCGACACGTTCAAATTCGTGTTCCTGCAGAACACGCAACAGCTTCACCTGAAGCTGGTAGCTCACACTATTGATTTCATCCAGAAAGATTGTGCCACCATGAGCGGCCTCAAATCGTCCGGTACGATTTTCAATCGCACTCGTAAAAGCCCCTTTGGCGTGGCCGAAAAGTTCGCTTTCCAGCAAGCTTTCAGAAAGAGCTCCGCAGTTGACACGGATAAATGGACCGGTCGCACGAGGGCTGAGTTCATGCAATGCCCGAGCGATCAACTCTTTTCCAGTACCCGTTTCACCCGTCAACAAAACTGTCGCAGAAGTCGGAGCAACTTTCCGAGTCATGCGGTAGACGTCCAGCATTGGTTGGCTACTGCCAATCAAACCGCTGATGAGCTTAGATTCAGATTCAATTTCAAGCATATCGACTCGACGAAATACGCCAAAATGCAAAACTAGTAAGCAATGCGTCGCCTGTGTGCTTAATAAACTAGCAGTTGCGAGACATGCTGAGCGCCAAGTGTGCTCTCTCGCTTCAAATTTAGCATGTCAACGCAATGTTGCCACCCAAATATCATGCGATTCCTGAACGCGAGCGTAAAAAAGCGGCGTGGATGGAGACGAAATTATCATAACCCGAAGCGTGACCGAGGGATTTTTTTTAAAAACTCCGATCCCTCGCTCACGCTTTTTGAAGTTGCGCTAATTGTGCGGTTCCGGGCCAAAGGCCCAGCTATTTGCCTAGCCCAGCCCAACGGGCTGGGTGTCAATAAAAAAGAATGCCGAAGGGCCAACGGCCCGGCCATTTGACTCGCTCGTCATCGCATCAAGCCAAACGGTCGGGCCGTTGGCCCTTCAAATCATTTGATCTTCTCCGAACCCAGCCCGTTGGGCTGGGCCAGGTAAATTTCCGGGGCGTTGCCCCGAATACATATAGCGCAACTTCAAAACTCACGCTTCGGGTTGTGAAAAACCGGGACTTATTTCCGAACTGTTCCTTAGGAGATCTCTGTAAGTTGCGCCACGTATTTCTGAATCTCAGCAAAGCTGCTGGATGTTGTAATCGCCGCTGCCGCATTCAATTCTTCCGGCAAAGCCCCTAGTAATTCAGCGTGAACAACATTGGTCAGCCAGCTTGCTCGCCGAGCCGTGAATGCTGAATGCAGACGATGAAACCATGCCTGCAACATACCCGTCCCGGAACTTGCCGCGCTTGACACCGCAGCTTCACCAGCAATCGCAGCAGTCGCACCGCCAGCCACATCCGCAAAGACATGCACAACGGCCGAAGCCGCAGCATGACCTAAAAACGGTGCAACGATTTCACCTGCAGGACCAAAGCCAATGGAAAATAGTACAACACTGGTCATCGGTCGAACTACGGCCGAAACGTTGTTGAGCTGGCGATACATTCCAAACAGATCGGGCTTTGTTTTCTGCAGGCTCTTCATCTCCTGATCCACCACCTGCGTCAGTTCTGCTTCAAAGTCGATCGCGTCGTGTCGTTCCTTCAGAAGCGTGAGCAGTCGAGACCGTGCTTCACCTTTTAGAATGGCTTCAATGCGAGGTCGAATGATGTCGTTTCCGGAATCTGCCATCCATTGCAGCTTGTCAAAAAGTTCTTCGACAACGCCAAGCACTGCCAGCCATTCGCGGCTTCGATATTCTTCCATCGGTGGATCTGGTTCGCCCTGCAAGGCTCGCCGCGCAGCACGAATGGGCCAAAGCAGACCGGACCCGACTGTGTTGTAGGCGGAATTGATCGTGCGAGCCCAGCCTTCCTGATGAGCGTGCCACCACTGTCGAATTTCCGCCACGAACAACGCGTTGGCTGGCGAAGGCCAATTGCGAACCTGCACAACGCTGTCGGTGGTGAGCCGCGTCGCCGTCCGTGCCAGATCCTCACTGGCCAGGCGTAATTCCCGGAGATATCCAGGAATGCCTCGCTGTGGATGAGTCAGCTCAAGGAGTGAACCCAGCAGCGTTCTCATGCGAATTTCGCGGAATCGCAGTTTTGCCAGATCAGCTGCGAGATTCCGAGGAGTATTGTTTGGCTCAGCCGCCGCAGAAGCCGCAGTCCCCGCCGCAGCCCCAGCAGCAGTCACAGCAGCAGTCACAGCCGACTGTTCAGCAGCCGCAGATACTGAAATCTGTCGTTCATAAAACGGCAGCCGCAGATCTTCCGCTGCGCGGCGGTCATTTGGTGTGATATAAACTGCGTCAGGTTGAATGTGGGTTTCTCGGCAAAATGTCTCGAGCCAAATCGGCCAGTACGGTTCGTCTTCTGGCAGCAGGCACTGATTGAAGACGACCAGCACGGCTTTATCTTCGTCGCCAGCTTTGCGGAAAAATTCCTTCACGGCGGCGTCGTTGTACTTCTGTTGAGTCAACACGGCGATTAAAACATCGGCCGATCGACGCACAGCATCCGCTCGCACCCAGTTCACACGAGCGTCACTGTCGATGTCCGGAGTATCCAGCACCAGCAACGACGGCGGCAACTCCTTTGCCACGCGCCAGAACAGGCGGTGCGTGTCGCATTCTTCGAGCGCCAGCGCTGCGTCTGACCATTCGTGCAATTCGAAGTCCGGGAAGACGTCCTGCAGATTGTGTTGAGCGTCAAAGCCCTCGGGCACCAGACACGTGGCATGCTTTGTTCCCGAGGCCAGCGGACTGGTTGCGCTGGCTCGCGAACCCGCCAGATGATTAAAGATCACGCTCTTGCCGATATTTGTACCGCCAACCACTGCCACGACCAGAAACGCTTGCTCACCAAGTTGAGGAATCAATTTCTGTCGCAACAATTCAAACCATTCGCGCCCGGCCAAAGGTGCGGGCTGTAGCAATCCGGCTTCGCGTTCCAGTTTGATCAGCGCAGGGAGCAAAGTCCGAACGGTAGCGGCACAGTTGTTAAACAGCAGGTCTTGCTTTGAATCATCCACGATCAGCTTTCACTTCAGCGTTTGTGTCAGGAAGCGTGATTGTAATCGCGATACGCAGCTCCGACAATTCTGTGAATATTACATGCGTGCCGCTGTGCAGCCAGCAGGCTGTCGATGCTGTTCGCCTTTATCCGCCGCATCTACTGTTGCGTCTAACATGGCACCTACCTGCTACGCCAAAGTTGAGGCATCGGAACTTGAAGAGACGCGACAGTTGCTGCGATATCATCTCGGAAGCGTTTGGCATCTAGTGGATAGCCTTGCGTGGGCTTGAGTCCGGGAACCTGTTTTGCCCAAAATTGATTGAACTGGTGCATCAGAACTTCACGGGTATATTTTGCGACCATTGACGCCAGAGCGACCGGCAGAAATTCTTCGGCCTTCGTGCGAAAACAGAAATCCATCGAGCCCATACGATACCGGGATCGTTCTCGTGATTCTTCCAGACGAAACACAAACTGATCATCAAAGTGTTGCGAGATCAATGCGTCGTATCGATTTCTGCCACCATGTTTGTCGCAAACAACCAACGTCGCCATGTCACTGGTTGTTGGGTCGGCTGAGCAATCATCGGTCAGATCGCGGATAAGTTCCATCGTGGCATTTGATAAGACAACGCCCTTGGAATCTACCTTCGCGACACGTTCATTGAACTCTTCGGGGAACATAAATCTTGCTCGAATGCCAAGTAGGCGAATGCCACGCTCTTCAAGTTCTGAGTTCAGCGTAATCACCCACTCGCTGATATGATCTTCGCTGGAATCAATGGGTAACGACAGTCCAGGCGAAGTGTTCCACGGTTCGGCCTGATAGGCGGCGAAAAAAGCATCTCGCTGAGATTTCATGGTCACGCTGCGGCACAATTCATCAATCGAATCGGTTTTGGCTTTCAGAAGAGTTGCAAATGCCAGCACGGCAACTTCGAGGGATTCCAATCCTTGTCCCGGCGAAAAAACCTTCTTGGAATCTGCCACATGCAGTCGTTGATCCCCGCGTTCCGGCGTGCAGGTGAGGACCGCTTTCAACTCATTCCACAGATCCAATGGTTCGACACGATCAGGCAAGAGCCATGCGGTTGCAGCAATGGTCAGTGGGCCAAGGTTTGGTCCATAGCCCGCTTCGTCTGTTCCAATAAAAATTCTGGCCGCCATTGTGAGTTTTTCGGTCTAGTATTTTAATTATTTTTCGCCAAAGAAAAACAATCGTCGAATGGCATGCAGCAGACCTTCGGGGGTGCCTGCCTTGGCTTCGTCCTTGAGAGCTTCCAGCGGCGGGTGCAGCAGCTTGTTCACGATTCGCTGGATCGTGGCTTCGATGGCCTGACGCTGAGGATCATCAAGCGTTGGAATTTTGCGATAAAGGCGATCGAGTTCACCGCGACTGATATCGTGCCAGTGCTCCCGCAGACGATGGATCACTGGACCAGTCGCTCGGTGATAGATTTCCTGCATGAAGGTCTGCGTCTGGTTGGCAATAATTGCCATCGCTTTGTCGACTTCGGCCTCGCGTGCCATGCGATTGCGATTGCACGTTTCTTCAAGTGCATCAATGTCATACAGGAAGACGTTGTCATCCACTGAGGCTGCTGCAGGATCGAAGTCGCGTGGAGCTGCAAGGTCCAGAATGAACACCGGATGGCGATTCGATTTCGCTCTGGCGGCTGCGAAACGAGCCTTGGAAATCAGGGTTTCCGATGCACCGGTGGTACTGACAATCACATCGGCTTTGGATAACCAGTCATCAAGTGTTGCATAGTCCACCGCCTCGCCGCGAAACTGCGTCGCCAGACGTTCCGCGCGGTCTCGATTACGATTTGCAACGACAATCTGGCACGCACCTTCGGACTGAAGGTACGTCAGAGTTTCTTCCGCCATTTCACCGGCACCGATGACGAGGACCGTTTTGTTGTCAAAGCGACTAAAGATACTCTTGCCGAAGTCGCCGACTGCAACACTCGCGATCGAAACACGTCCATCGGCAAGGCCAGTTTCTGTCCGAACCTGTGCCGACACCTTGAGAGCGTGCTGGAAGAGTACATTCGTTAACGGACCGCAGGCGTCATTTTCCTGAGCGACGCGGTACGCTTCTTTCACCTGATTGACGATCTGCGGTTCCCCCAGCACCATGCTGTCAATGCTGCAGGCGACCTGAAACAAATGTGATACGGCATCGACGCCGGATTGGGCGAGGACAGAATCGACGAACTCGTCCGTTGGGACATCGTGGAATCTTGAAATGAACCGAGTAATGTCGTCGAACGACACGCCGGATTCACCTCGCTCATCAGCCGCGTAGATTTCGACTCGGTTGCATGTTGAAAGCACGACAAGTTCGGAATCCGGATGAATTTCGTGCCACTGGCAGTAGGCTTGCTGCAGTTTTTCCGGGTTGGAAAACGCCAAGCGTTCCCTCAACTGCACACCCGCTTTGTGGTGGTTGCAACTGACGACCAGCACATTCATGGCGACACCTCGTCATTGCCGGGTTTGGCATCTGTCGGAGTGTTGCTGCTTGTGTTCGGCTCTGGGGCGGGCGAGCCGGAATGAAACGAAGTTAAACTGCCGGAGCCTGATAGAATCATCAGCCCGAAGACAGTCGTCAGCAGAAATCCACCACTCAGCAAAGACAATTGTGCGACCGCTTTGCCGGTTTGATGCGAACTCGAAAGGACTCGGATAAGAACGGCAACCATCGCAATCCACATGACGACGGTCGTCACGATCTGCGGATCGGACAACTTGATGCTTCTGGCCGCATCAGATCCGTTCGGCCAGTAGATCAAAACGAAACCAGTCACGAGTCCGATCGTGAGGCAGGGAATCGAGAATACGACCATCCAGCGATTTGCTGCTGTGAGGTTTTCGAGGCTGGGAAGCGCGAGTTTTTGAAGCCATTGATTGCGAGTTCGCAAACGTTGGTGGTGCAAAAGATACATTAATGCAGAAATCGCAGCCCCCAAAACGGCCGCGATTCCAAGGACCAGCGAAGCGGCGTGGAACATCACCAGGCGTCGCACGGCCAGCGGATCCTGCAAGCCAATCGCTTGGCTACTCACAAAAATCGCCACAATGACAAGCAGTAAAATTGCTGGCAGCATAAACAATCCGTGAGCCAATTGCGGTAGCGTGAGCAGCAGAACCAGATAAAGTAACGCGCCGATCCAAGCCAGGACCAGAAGCCAATCCTGCTGACTACTCAGCAATGGCGGCATTCCAGCAGTTTGACTTCGAGTGACCAGATAGGCGGTATGCGCTAAAAATCCGGCAACGGTGAAGGCGATGATCACCACCCGTGCCAACGTCGATTGGCGGCGCAGCAGAAGCCAGACTTCGCCGATCAGTGACGCAGCGTAGCTCATCAGAAAGCAATAAATCTGAACCTGTGCCAGAAAACCCATGTCCGACCAGCCAATGAAAATCAAAAAGTACAACCAACTTTTGGATGTAAGGTTAGGGAAACCTTAATCACTGTGTTTGTGATCCATCCCGAATTTGGACTGGAATGGCGTATTCTAGCGGTCGTCATGCTTTTCTTGTCTGGTCGAAATCGAACAGAATCGACTTTCACGGCAAAAAAAGGAATTAAAGGACCAGAAACCGAGCTTTCCGCGTTTTAAACTTGATTCATGCAGATTGAATTAAAGCAAAACACTTCGGTTCCTTCTCGATTCAGAACGGATCGACGTTTGGGATTCAATGTTTGTTCGTCTTCTCTATTGGTAACTGCTAAAACAAGGCAAAGGGATACGTTCTGAAACCTTTGAATTGCGGAAAAGAACGAGTTTTTATTGTTGGATCTTTTGACAAAAGACGTTTTCACTGGCTAGGTAGAGTTTACCAATTAGCAGAAAGGCGACAGCTTTTCGGTCCAGCGAAATGATTCTGTGAAAATCGACGTGATTCACCTGTGTAATGTTCACTAAAAACATCAGGACAAATCAAGAAATTGCTCCGCTGGAATGCTGTTGACTTGTCGAACTGTAACGTTTTTGACGGTATCGTGACTGCTGGAAGTTACAGTACCCCGAACCAGCATGTTCTTCTGCAATTTCGGGAAGATCCTCTGGATTCTGCGTCGAAGATGAATTGAGATACAGCGATATCTTCGCAGCGCTATGTGGTTCGGTCGGTCACAGACTGAGTGTGCCAATTAAGAAGGAAATGGTAAATGTTTTTGAACGATCTCTTGCGGAACTTGTTGGTTTCGAACTCGGCCAAGCAGCGCAGACGTAATCAATCTGTAACGAAGCCACACAGTACCGAACCACTAGAGGTTCGTCAGTTACTCACGGCCTTCGCTCAACATTTGTTGGATCCGTCTCTCGCCAGCACATTTAGTGGTAACGATACGTTTACCCAGCATATTGCGGTTTTTACCGCCCCAAAAACCACCGAGAGTCTCAGGATCGCAACTGGCGCATCAAGCGTCGTGCCGGCTCAGTTCCTCTCGAACGGCTACCAGTTCACGTTTGCGACGCCAAAATCGCTCACTGACGCGGACACGACGTTCTCGAAGATTGCCAATTTCGACGGTTTCACACCCGTTTACGCGCAGCAGCTAATCAAACGATTCGTTCCGAATGATCCACTTTATGTAGATCAATGGCATCTGAATAACACCGGGCAAGGTGGCGGAACCCCTGGAATGGACGTGAATGTTGATGGAGTTTGGGACAATTATCGGGGTGCTGGCGTCGTTATTGGTATCGTTGACGATGGCGTCCAATTGACGCACGAAGATCTTGCGGCAAACGTTCGTGTCGGACTTTCGTTTGACTTTAATGGAAACGACAACGATCCGTCACCGGATGTGACTACTGATTATCATGGAACCGCAGTGGCTGGAGTCGCTGCGGGCGTGGGAAACAACAATTTGGGGATCAGTGGTGCCGCACCTGAAGCTGGGATTGCAGGAATTCGCCTGATCGCTGCACCGACGACCGATCTGCAGCAAGCGCAGGCACTGACGTGGCAAAACAATCAAATTGACATCTATAACAACAGTTGGGGTCCAGCCGATAACGGTCGAATTGCTGGCATTGGACCACAGACAGCGGCGGCGATTGCTCAGGGAATTACCACCGGCCGAAATGGACTGGGATCTATTTTTGCCTGGGCAGGCGGCAATGGCGGCAATCGTCAGGACAATGTGAACTACGATGCGTACGCGAATTCTCGCTACACCATTGCGATTGGTGCCCTCGATCAAAACGGAATTCGCGCCAGCTATAGTGAGCCCGGTGCACCCTTAATCGTGACGGCATACACTCAGGGAAGTGGAATTGCGACTACGACGTCAGACCTGATGGGAGACGATGGCTACAATACAGCGGGGACTGCAGACGGTGATCCTTTGGCTAACGTGAATTACACAAGCACTTTCAACGGCACGTCATCCGCAACTCCGCTGGCAGCGGGCGTGATTGCCCTGATGCTGCAGGCCAACCCAACACTGACTTCTCGCGAAGTGCAGGACATTCTCGTACACACGGCTCGGCGCACCGACCTGAGCAATCCCGGCTGGACCCAGAACGGTGCTGGTCTTTGGGTGAACCATGAGTATGGATATGGAGCGATCGATGCACAGGCGGCTGTGACTGCGGCTTTGAGCTACGTAAATTTGGGGCCAGAAATAACAGCGTCCACCGGCATCAGGAACGTTTCAGCGGCAATTCCAGATGGCTCGGGCATCGTGCGAGACACGGTGGATGTCACTGCGAATATCTCATTGGAATATGTTGAAATCTATTTCACCGCAACACATACGAACCGAGGCCAGTTGAATGTCACTTTGATTTCACCTTCCGGGACGCGATCTATTCTAGCCGCGAGCCGCACAGTCGATGATAACGCTGCAGCCGATCCTGGCTATTCGCGTTGGCGTTTTACAACTGCTCGTTCGTGGGATGAATCGTCTGCGGGAACCTGGACCATCGAAGTAAGTGATGCGGTATCCGGAGAGACGGGAACGTTCGATTCCTACGAACTCCAGTTCTACGGAACGAACATGGATGTTCCTGTTCCGGCTGCCCCTCAGATTATTGCGCCGCTCGGTGTGATAGCGAATTCTACGCCAACGTATCAGTGGACGGCCTCAACCTTTGCCGCATCCTACGAATTGGAAGTAACGAACTCGAGGAGTGTTGTTGTTCTGACAAGGTCAGGTCTTACTCAAACGTCATTGATTCAGCCAACGCAGTTGCCCGAAGACGTTTACACATTTCGAGTCCGTGCCGTCAATTCAGAGAACGAAATCTCCCCATGGAGCGAAATTGCTGCGTTCACAGTCGATTTTCCAGCTCCGGCGGTGCCACAGATCACTCGACCAATCGGAGACATCACAGATTCATTCCCAACGTTTGTCTGGACCGGAGATGCGGTATCGACAAGCTATAACCTGTGGGTCAGCGACATTTCCAACCCGAGTACCCCTGTTCGTGTGATCTACCGAACAGCATACTCGGACACCTCGTACGTGCATTTCGCGCCACTGAAAGATGGCACCTATCGAGCGTGGGTGCGTGCATTCAATGCCGTTAGTGAATTCAGCGATTGGAGCACGCCCGTGACTTTCACGATCGACGCTCCCATTCCTACTGTTCCCAGAATCACAGGTCCAGTGGCGCTCTCAACAAACGAAACTCCGCGAATTACGTGGACTGCCGCAGAAGGGGCCGCACGGTATGACTTGTGGGTTAATAACCTAACGACTGGCGCATCCCAGTACATTCGTAACACCAGCATCTCCTATAGGACTCCATATTTCGATACCCCTGCTTTACCGCAGGGAAGCTACCGAGCTTGGGTGCGAGCGGCAAACGGCAACGAAGAAGTCAGCACGTGGAGCGATCCATACGTCTTTACTGTTGATATCGAGCGTCCCGGAATTCCCAGAATCATTGGCCCTGGTGGTGCCATCGTCAACCAGACGATTATTACAACCAATCCAACATTCACATGGACGGCTGCCATCCGAGCTGTCAAGTATGATTTGTGGGTGAACAACATCACCACAGGGCAGACTCAAATCATCCGTCAGCAGAATATCAGCGGCCTGTCATACGTCGCACTGAACAATCTGCCTCAGGGCAACTACAGAGCATGGGTGCGCGGTATCAATAGTGCAGATGAAGTTGGTGAATGGAGCACAGTCAGCATCTTCAACCTGGATGAACCAACGCCAAGTCTTCCCACAATTGTAGCCCCTGTATCAAATCCCGCAGGCTCTGTCGAGAATCCAAATCCCACGTTCGTTTGGACGTCTGCATTTGATGCTCCGTTTTACGAATTTCGTCTGGACGATACGACACTGAATCGAACCGGTGTGATCAGCGTTTCTAATCTTCAGACAAAATCGTACACAATTCCTAACGACAAACGATTGGCCGAACACATCTATCTGGCTTTTGTTCGTGGTGTGAACAATGCTGGCGAGAAGAGTAATTGGAGCCCTGCGTACCGAGTGCGTATTGATGTACCAAATCCAACCACTCCGACAATCATCGCTCCAAAGCTAACCTCAAGAGACACGACGCCGACGTTTGAATGGAGGCACGATACTGGTTCAGTCCGATACGAGATTCTCGTCCGTGATCTGGAACGCAATGAGACGATCGTACTTCAGGTCAGATCGTTTTTGGTCAACGGAACAGACCCCACGAACATGTTTGCATATTATACGTTGCCCGACAGTCAGGCATTTAAGACTGGCACGTATCGCTTTTGGATTCGAGCCTTCAATGTGCTTGGGACCTCCAGCAGTTGGAGTTCGGCACAGACGTTTGTGATTTCCGCGTCGCTGGATCTTAAAGATCTGAAGATCGTGGAGCCTGCTCGGCTGCTATCGGCTGAGGAATTTTATGCCGACGCAACCTTCTGCACTGATCCGGAGGTTGTATCTCAGGACGTGATGGAAGTGGACGTGGCGGATGTAAAGTCACCCGCGATGGAATTATCGTCTGTGATGATTCCAGAGCATATCGAAGTGATGTCGGCGGCTATGATTGAAAATGTCATGGAATCGCTGGCTGATCCGGCAAGTACGACATCTGCAATGTTCTCCAACATGACATTCACAGACGACGCCCCTCAGGCACAGTCCGGTAAAACGACAACAGCCGCTGCGTCAATACTGGCACTGGGGATGATTCCAATGCGACGCAAACGTCGCGAAGAATAGAGTTCGTTGTCACTCAACAAGCGAAACGAAAAAGGTCCCGCATTGCCTGCGGGACCTTTTTATTTGTATTCCCCGCTGCGTGGCTCGCAGTATTGATTGCTGGCCAGCCTGGTGTCACACTAAACGCACTGCTGTTTCGAATCCACCACGATCGCGCCAAGAGTCCTTTCATGCGTCCATTGATTTCTTTAATTCTTTGTCCATGCTTTTTTGTCCTGAGTGCTGCAACAGTATTAGGTCAGACGGCTGATAATCCCACGGACTTTGCTCACAAGGTTGTTCCGATCCTGCAAAAGCATTGCATCGGTTGCCACGGAGGTCGTGAAGCCAAGGGCAGCTTTTCGATGAATACGAGTGAACTGCTCGTCGAATCTGATCACGTGAAAGTGGGAAAACCTCTTGAGTCCCACCTCATCGAATTAATTCTTTCGACGGACAAAGAAGTCCAGATGCCGCCATCCGATAAGGCAAGACTGACGGAGAAGGAAGTCAGTGTGTTGAAATCGTGGATCGCGGATGGCGTCGCCTGGGATGATGGCTTTTCATTTGCTCCTGTGGCATATGAGCCGACTTTGAAGCCACGCCGACCGGATCTGCCGGCCGCAATTGACGGGCGTGCGAATCCGATTGATCGAATTCTGGATGCCGACATGTTATCGCATGGCGTGACTCGTCCCAAACGGATCGACGACGCGGCCTTTCTGCGGCGTGCGAGTTTAGATTTGAACGGACTGTTGCCGACTCCTGAAATGCTGGCTGATTTCATCGCTGATCCTGCAGCAGACAAAAGAGACCGGATCATTCGTCAACTACTTGATGATCGCATCGGCTATGCAGATCACTGGCTGACATTTTTCAATGACCTGCTACGCAATGACTACAGCGGTACCGGTTTTATCACGGGCGGTCGCAAACAGGTCAGCACATGGTTGTATGACGCACTGTTGACGAACAAACCGTTTGATCAATTTGCAAGGGAACTCATTGCTCCACCAACAGACGCCAGTCAGGGCTATATTGACGGAATTCGCTGGCGTGGCGAAGTCAGCGCGGGGCAGACGGTGGAGATTCAGTTTGCTCAAAGTGTGTCCCAGTCATTTCTTGGCATCAATATGAAATGTGCGTCGTGTCATGACAGCTTTATCGATCGCTGGAAACTGGACGAAGCTTACGGTCTCGCGGCGATCTATGCGTCGAGTCCAATGGAGATCCATCGTTGTGACAAACCCATCGGACGGCAAGCCGAGGCGCAATGGCTGTTCCCGGAGCTCGGCACCGTTGATCCTGCGGCGACCAAAGAGGAGCGTCTACGGCAGCTTGCAGCATTGATGACACATCCTGAAAATGGCCGGTTTACTCGAACAATTGTCAATCGTCTGTGGTACAGGCTGATGGGCCGAGGCATCGTGCATCCACTGGACGCGATGCAGACAAAACCGTGGAATGAAGATTTGCTTGACGCGCTGGCGATGCATCTTCAGGACAACAAGTATGATCTGAAATCTGTGATGTTCCTGATTGCGACGTCCGAGGCGTACCAATCAGAATGTGTTGTTCGAGACAAGGCCGTGGATTCCGCTTCCGGTGAATTCACTTATCGTGGTCCGATCGCACGACGGATGACTGCCGAGCAGTTTCTGGATGGAGTTTGGCAAATTACGGGCTCAGCACCTGCGACATTCGACGCCCCAGTGGCTCGCGCGATTGTCGATGATCTGCGAATGACGAGAACCTCGCTATTGAAGAGTGATTTCCTGATGCGATCATTGGGACGGCCGATGCGAGAACAGATCGTTTCGATGCGTCCATCTGAAGTCACGACGCTGGAAGCCATTGATCTAACAAATGGATCTACGCTCGCCAACTATCTGGCACAAGGCGCAACTCGACTGGCGGATCGCTGGAATGACGACAAATCGGGGCTTGTGATGCATCTCATGGAATTCGCATTGTCCCGCTCGCCGACTGCTGAAGAAAAAACGTTGCTGGAATCGTCACTCAGCGATGTTCCAACATCGCAGGAAACAGAAGATGTTCTGTGGGCCATCTTTATGATGCCTGAGTTCATGCTGATACGTTAAATTCGTTCGGGGAGCCGATGAGTCCCGAGAATGGCCTGTTCGGCGATATGTTTACCGATATTCAATGACGCCGTTGCGGCTGGTGATGGTGCATTGCAGACGTTGATCACTCGTTCGTGCCGCAGGATCACGAAGTCGTCAAGCAGTTTGCCGTCCAGACCCAATGCCTGAGCGCGCACACCCGCTGGTGCGGATTCTAAATGCTCGGCCTGAATCTCGGGAACAAGTTGCTGCAGCGCTTTGACAAAGGCGGCCTTGGAAAGCGAACGCCAGACCTCGCCCAGACCGGCCTTCCAATTCCTTGCCACAAGTCGCAGGAATCCTGGATAGGTGACAGATTCAAAAACATCCCGCAGGTTAATAGTTCGCCAGTTATAACCTTCGCGGGCCAGGGCAAACACGGCGTTCGGACCGCATTCAACGCCCCCGTGAATCATGCGAGTGAAGTGTACGCCAAGGAACGGAAATTTCGGATCCGGAACGGGATAAATGAGCGTGCGACAAAGATGATGTGCCTCCGGCTTCAGATCAAAGTACTCGCCTCGAAACGGCACGATGCGTTCCTTCATCTGCTGACCGCTTTGGCGGGCAATACGATCGCTGTGCAGCCCACCGCAATTGATGACTTGAGTCGCTTCGATGCCGCCCACTGACGTCAGCAACCGCACGTAGTCCGTCTGTTGTTCAATCACATTGACGCGGCAATTCAGATGAATCCCGGCCCCTGCATCGCGAAGCAGGCTGCCAAGTTTTTGGCACATGCCGGGGTAATCAGCGATGCCTGCTTCTGGAACATGAATCGCTCCGATCCCCGCGCAGTGCGGTTCAAGTTCCTTCAGCCGATCGACACCGATGATGGTACAATCGACGCCGTTCTGTTGACCGCGTTCGTAGATCGATTTCAACTGGGGCAATTGATGATCATACGTGGCTACGATGACTTTTCCAGTACGTCTCCACGCCACATCGTATTTGTCACAGAACGCTTCCAGAGCCACTTTGCCATCACGACAGTTGCGGGCTCGCAAGGAACCCGGTTTGTAATAAATTCCGGAGTGGATAACTCCGGAATTTCGTCCGGTTTGGTGGAACGCCAATGTCGCTTCCTTTTCGACGATTGCGATCTTCAGCCCAGGCTTTAACTGGGACAATTGCCATGCGGTGGCCAGCCCGACAATACCACCACCGATGATTGCGAAGTCGAAACGAGGCATGGCGTTTGGAAATTGCGATTTTTGATTTGCGATTTTTGATTTCAGATCTGAAATCGACACAAACAGCGAAGAATCAGACTCTGACGTGTTCCAGCGCCTCGCGGGCACCCATGATGTAGCTGACGTAAAACGGACCGAATTCAGCGTATTCGGCAGACGCTTTGTCGAAACGCATCGTGTACACAATTTCTTTGATGTGTTCAGGAGCGCGGCTCCACAATGTGACGCCCCATTCCCAGTCATCGAAACCTGTGGACGCTGTAATCAACTGCGACACGCGTCCGGCGAACTTGATGCCGGAAGTCGCATGTTCAGCCATCAGGGAACTGCGTTCGCTGACCGGCAATGTGTACCAGTTTGCCAGCGGATGCCGCGCCTTGTTCATGGGGTAGAACGTCATCACTGGAAAGGCCGGGAAATCTGGATACAGACGTTGCTGATTCATTGCGGGCAAGCGTTGTTGGTACGCATTCATCTTTGCCTGGAATGCAGGATCGTCTGGTTTGGTGCCTTCACGTTCCAGTCGAGAGGCATACTGTTCGACAGTTGGAACGTACTCACTGACTTCGGTGATCGATACGAAGGAATAAGTCGGTTCCAGCACAGTTCCCAAGCGACTGGCACGAAGTCGCTGGACGATGGCATCGATCTTCAGCGGGTCGGCATCCATCAGCATTAGTCCCAGATCCGCACGATGTCCCGACACGACAGAAACCTGCATGCGGGCGGGAACGTAGTCGCCTTCTGGATTGAGCAGATCGATGACTTCCGCCCGCCCATAGGCTCGATCTGATGGATTGATCGCCATTAAAGCGGCTTGGTTGATTCGATAATAGATATGCAGGCAGTGCCAGCCTTCAGACATAATGACAGTGGGTTCTGGCAGTGGAGCAGAATGTCCATGTGGGCGTTGCACGTCAGGAACTTTCGAAAATGAATTAGAAAAACGTTTCGTAGCGGAAGTCGTCAGGACTTTCGGCTATTTCGCAGGGCATCCGAAACTCTTGACGAGTTTCGCTACACCATGATGGGCAGTCTTCACCATAGTATTGACGTTTAACCATCAAACCTATGCGCAGGTGCCTAAAGCCGATCTGCGAGCAGTGTCAATCCGGAGTATAAACTATACCGAACGATCTGCGGAGCGGGATGTTCATTCAATTGGGCGTTGATTTGTTTTTTCGAAAGCCGGAAGCCTGATGTTGCAACGATATTTTCGCGTTTTCTTTACAGAACGCATGGTGAAGATCGTTGGATTTTGGCAACATTCCGTTGTGGTAGGTCACCGTTTGCGTACCGAATCTCCAGAAGTCCCGAAATACTCTGGAAATCGCCGAAAAAGCCACGAACATCCGAACCGGAATATGCTGTAGTTATTTACAGAGCCGCCAACGTACAGGATGGCCGCAATTCAGGAGTCACTTTAAATGAAAGACGTGGGATCAATGCCGCAATGGATCAAACGCTTCACGGCGGATGCGTGTCACCGCGCAGCAATTTTAGTTGTAATTGCGGCAGTTGGATGTTCACAGCTTGCGATTGCCGACGAAGCCGCTGAGACGGGCCGTGTTACTGCAACGGAGAAATCAGCAGCCTCAGAAGGTTCGTTGGTGGAAATTATCGATCAACAGGTTCGCCAGGGCTGGACGGATAATGAAATTGAACCGACGGATGCAGCGACGGACGAAGAATGGGTTCGAAGAATCTATTTGGACATCTGCGGCCGAATTCCTACGCTGGAAGAAGTCAAATCCTTCAGCGCAGACAAAAGCCCACGAAAACGCTTTACTTTGACTGAAACGTTGTTGGCAGACGAAGACTATGTTCGGAATTTCACGACGATCTGGACTAACAACAGTATTGGACGAGGCACACCGCAACGCGTAAGCCGAAAAGGCATGGAAAAATTCTATCGGGAAGCCTTTGCAAAGGATCGTCCGTGGAATGAAATCGTGGTGGACATAGTAACGGCTTCAGGTCACTACGAAGAAAATGGCGCGGTCAATTACACGCTGGCTCAGATGCAGAATCAGGACGAAGGCGTCCAGTTGACGGCGATGACGACTCGCCTGTTCCTGGGTCTGCAGGTTCAGTGTACTCAGTGCCACAATCATCCGTTTAACAAGTGGCAGCAGGATCAATTCTGGGAATACAACAGCTTCTTCCGTCAGGTCGAAAAGAAGGACCATCGAAAACTTGATCCAAACACTGGTCGAATGGTCGATGACTACTCTGAAGTTCTGACGAAAGACTTCTCTGGTCCGGTCTATTATGAAAAACGCAGTGGCGTCATGCAGGTTGCATATCCGCGTTTTGAGGGCATTGAAGTTGATGCGGGGAACGATACCGACCGACGCGAAGAATTTGCAAAGCTGCTGACGCGATCGATTGATGGACAGGCTCCCCACATTGCTCAGGCGATGGTGAACCGCATGTGGAGTCATTTCTTCGGCTACGGTTTTACTCGTCCAGTGGACGACATGGGGCCGCACAATCCAGCGAGCCATCCAGAATTGCTGGATCGCCTGTCACACGAATTTGCAGACAGTGGCTACGATCTTAAACAAATGATACGAACAATTTGTGCCACTGAAGCGTATTCACTTGGAAGTCAATTCAATGATAACAACAAGTCTGATGATCCAGCGGCTGGTGAAATGCCTCTCTTTAGCCACATGTATTTGAAGTCGATGCAGGCGGAACAGTTGTATGATTCTTTGATCGTGGCCAGCAATGCTCATCAATCCGGACGTGGTGGCTGGAGTGCTCAGGAAGAACAACGCCAGAAGTGGATGCAGCAGTTCATCGTAGCATATGAAAATGATGAAAATGACGAATCGACAACCTTCAACGGTACGATTCCGCAGGCGTTGATGATGATGAATAGTGAGCTGATCGAAAAAGCTTGCAGTATTGAACGAGGCAGTTTCCTGTTTGAATCCATGAGTAAGCCGGGCACGGAGTTACAGAAGATTCAGGAACTGTATCTGGCAGCTCTCAGCCGTCATCCGACGCGATCGGAGCTGAGCAAAGTTTCAAAGTTACTGAGTGACAACAAATACCGTGGACAACCATTGAACGCTTATCAGGATTTGTTTTGGGCTCTATTGAATTCGAATGAGTTCGTATTCATCCACTGATCTTTGTTGAATTAAATTTCGCTTGATTGAAAGCCACGTTGATTCAAATCGGCATCTCGCCGACAACGATAATTTTTGCGTCCACAAACTTACCGACAACTTTAGCTGGAGAAATCTCAATGTCTCTTTGGAATAACTATGGCATGAATCGCCGTCACTTTATGCAGCACATGGCTACGGCTGCTGCAACAGTTCCCGCGATTAACTTCCTGTCACATGTCCAGGCAAATGCCGATGTGGTTAAGGCAAAGCAAAAAGCCTGCATCCTGATGTGGATGGGTGGCGGACCTCCCACGATCGACATTTGGGACCTGAAACCAGAATCGAAGAACGGCGGAGAATTTAAGCCAATCGATACAGCGGCTTCAGGTGTTCAGATTTCTGAGCACATGCCTGAAACGGCAAAGATGTTTCAGGATCTGTCGATCGTGCGTTCCATGAGTACCCGCGAGGCCGACCATGGCCGTGGACGTTACTACATGCAGACTTCGTATGTGCCTAACCCTACGGTTGTGCATCCGACGTTTGGCTCTGTTGTAAGCTACGAACTGGGTCGAAACCGTAAGGCTCTGGAAATTCCAGCTTTTGTCTCTGTCGATGGCGGTGCAGGTCAGGCTGGTTTCCTTGGGATGACATATGCTCCATTTGCTGTGGATAACACAGGTCGGATTCGCAATTCACCTTCCGAAGAGGGCAAGAATCGCCTGCAAGGACGACTCACGATGCTGGAAGAAATTGAAACCAGCTTTATGGCTTCTCGCCGTGGCGAACTTCCAAAGGCTCACAAGGACATTTACGCCAACGCCGTGAATTTGATGACTTCGAATCAGATGGCGGCATTTGATCCCGCCAAGGCTGATCCAACCCTTGGTCTGGAAGCCGAATCAGAAGCCACAAAAGAAGCATACGGTAAGAATGGTTTTGGACAGGGCCTGTTGATGGCTCGTCGTCTCGTTCAGGTTGGCGTTCCATTCGTGGAAGTTAACCTTGGCGGCTGGGATCTTCATACGGACGTCTTCAATACTCTGAAGAATCAGCGTCTGCCAGTTCTGGACAAAGGCATTGCAGCGATTACTGCGGACCTGAAACAGCGTGGCATGTTGGATAATACTGTCCTCGTCTGGATGGGTGAATTTGGTCGTACGCCTCGCATCAACCAGGACGTCGGTCGCGATCACTGGGCTGCTTCATGGAGCGTCATGATGGGCGGCGGCGGCTTGAAAAATGGTCAGGCTGTTGGTGCCACTGACAAAGATGGACTGCAGATTGCTGACGGCAGCAAGGCTTATTTGCCAGGCGATATCTGGGCAACCGTGGCGATGGCCATGGGTATTCCAGTGAATACCGTCCATACGTCAAAACGCGGCCGTCCGATGAAGCTGGCCAACGGCGGAACGCCAATTCAGGAACTGATTGGTTGATTTCGGTGATTTGGTGAGAAGAGTTGTGGAGAGAGTTCGATTTTGGAAGCCCGGACTGCTGCAGTCCGGGCTTCCTTTCTCTAGCCAGCAAATACAATGTGAGCTGCTAGTCAACACTGCTGCGTGACCTTTCATGTCTGATGCGTCCCAACAATCTTCAGCGACTGCTTCAGGGAATCAATCGGCTCCCAGTGAAGACTTTGTACGACTGTTCACACAATCTCAGCGACCACTTTATCTGTTTATTCTTCCTCTGGTTCACACAACTGCAGACGCTGATGAAGTGTTGCAGGAAACGAACGTCGTCATGCTCAGCAAATGGACACAATTTGAACTAGGGACCAACTTCCTGGCATGGTGTCGCGCGATCGCCCGATTGGAAGTGTTTCGATTTCGCAGATCCCGGCACCATCGAATGTTTTTGCTAGGCGATGATGTGGCAGGGCTGCTCGCAGATGAAATGCAAGAGCAAACTCCGGATCTTGAGCAGCGACGTGATGCTCTGACGGAATGTATCGGTAAGTTACGAACGCAGGACCAGGAACTCATTCGCCGTCGCTATTCAAATGGCACAACGGGTGACAACGTTGCCCATGAACTTGGACGGCCGGCCAATTCGGTCTATCAGTCTCTTGGGCGAATTCGTCGCGTGTTGTTGGAATGCATTCGGCGACGCATGTCAGTGGGAGGTGTCCAATGAGCAGCTCTCAGGATCATTTCATTACGCTTTGCAATCTATGGTGCGAAGAACAACTGTCTTCAGATCAATTGATTGAGTTGCAGTCACTTTTGCGTGCCCATCGCGCGATGCGAGCCACGTTCGTGGAGTTTGTACAACTACATGGACAACTTGCATGGGACGCGGGTATTGGCGTTGGATCCCAACTTTCAAACGACACCGCTGAAATCGGGACTTTTGAAATCGAAACTGTCCCTTCGCGTGGCACACAGTCCAGCGTCCGGTCCGTGCGACAAGGCTCGCGATTCAGCCCACGGATGGTGGCTGTGGCAGCCGCTTGTCTTTTTCTGGCCAGCATCGCGGCGATTAACTTTCGCGGCACGAACGCACTTCAGATGGTCAGTAATGGTGTCAACCAGGATGTAAAACCCAATTCCGACACAACCACTTATCGACCGCAAGATCCACAGCTTGCCAGCAACCATGACAGCGCGTTGCAAAAATCTCCCAGCGACGATTTGAAGCCACTTGAGTTGAACGGAATACTGCCGAGCACTGGGTCGTCTGACGTTCCCTCAAATCCATCATCAGCAGCACATGATAACGTCGTGGCAACTCCCGTCGAAATTCCCTCGGCGAATGACGACGCTACGATCATCGCAGCAATTGACGGCTTGATTGCTGCTGGTTGGTCCGAAAACGGCGTCATCCCGGCAGCCACAGCCGATGACCACGAATGGGTGCGTCGCTGCTATCTAACATTGACTGGCCGCATACCGACCGTCAATGAAGCATCGTCGTTTGTCGCTCGCCAATCGCCACGAAAACGAGCGGAACTTGTCGATTCGCTGCTTGAGGATCAAAGATTCGCTGAGAACCTTTCCGTAACATGGTCAAATCTGCTCATTGGCCGCAGCAATGCCCGTGGTGTGAATCAGGATGCCTTGTTTGACTTCCTGTTGAAACAGTTCTCTGTAAACCGGCCGTGGATGGAAACTGTCGGTAACCTTATTGCAGCCGAAGGTCGCAGCGATCAGAACGGGGCCACAAATTTCCTACTGGCGCATCTCAACGATCAAGCGACTCCGGCGACTGCCGTCACGGCGCGTCTGTTTCTTGGACAGCAGGTTCAGTGTACGCAGTGTCATGACCATCCGTTCGCCAAGGATAGACATCAGGATGAATTCTGGTCTCTGAATGCTTTCTTTAAGCAAGCAGAACGCCAAAAGCTCATGATCGAAAACGGCGACGGAAATCATCCACCCGTTTGGGTTTTGAAAGACTCCGAAAAATCACCGGGAATGACTTTTTACGACACGTTGCGAGGCCAGCAAAAAGCGGTTCTGCCAGAATTCGATGGTCACGCCATGTCCGCTGATGATGCCAGTTCACGCCGCTCTGAACTCGTGCGATTATTGGCTTCTGATAGCCATCAATTGGTCGCTCAGGCCATGGTGAATCGTTCGTGGTCACAAGTCTTTGGCTACGGATTTTCGAATCCAATCGACGATCTTGGTGCGCATAATCCTGTCAGTCACCCGGAACTCATGAAGCTGCTGACAAAGTCATTTGCAGACTCAAACTACGATGTCCGCCGCCTAATGCGATGGTTAACGTTGTCTCAAACATTCCAGTTGTCCAGTGATCAGGACGGACGTTCGTTTACGACCGATGATCCTCAGGAAGGTGGCACGCCTTTGTTTTCTCGAGCATATCCGCGTTCGATGGCTCCTGAACAGGTTTATGATTCGATCAGAATTGCAATTCGCTCGGCAGCGGATCAGCCGATTGATTCATCGATCGGCAGCCAGCATCGCAGAGAATGGGTTGAGCAGTTTGTGCAATCTTATGGGACCGATGAAAACGACGAGCAGTTGGCATTCGATGGCAATATCTCTCAGGCTATGCTGCTGATGAATGGCGAAGATATTCAGACCGCCATTCCGCTGACCGCAGTAGAAGTTACAAAGTCAGCGCACGTTGGTCCAAATGGTGTCACGAAGTCGCTGGAGCGCATTGCGATGGCGACGCTGAATCGTGAGCCGTCTGAAGGCGAAGAAAAGGTGTTCCGTAATCGGTACCGCGCTCTGAGTCGCTCGCTGCCCGCTGACCAGGCAATTCGCACGGCCACAGAAGATATGCTCTGGGCCTATTTGAACAGCAGCGAATTCACCTCGGTCCACTAACAACAGTCCCGAAAAGTACGTCAGGCTTTCTAGCCTGACGTTCGATGGGAATTGACCTTTCTTTACTCCCAACTGGCATAGGGTTCATTCAATACATTCCCCGCGTCTGGCAATCGCCCCCGCCCCGGCAACTCAGTCAAGCATTTCATAGCTTCAGAACCAGCGACCAACCCCCTCCGGGCTATCAGCCACCTTCCAGCAGACTGTCGATTTCATCCCAACCCGAAGCGTCAGTTTCGAAGTTGCGTTATTCGAAATTCCGGGTGATGAATTGGTCGAAAAGACAGGGGATTATCATAACCCGCAGCGTCAGCGAGGGATTTGTTGGTACGCCGCCGAAACGCCAAAACTCAATCCCCCACTCACGTTTCGGGTTGTGAGAATGGAAAACGCGCAACGGCAAAAAGCGTCAGCGAGGGATGCTTGTCGAAAAACGCCGGTAATTTTATCCCTCACTGACGTTTCGGGTTGTGAAAACCCACAAAATCGACAGCCTGCCCACCGAGGAAAAATTGTGAAATCGGAAATCTGACTGCTGGGGAATGGGACAATTGTCAGACAACCCACAATATCATTTATGACCGCCTGAAGTATATGATTGAGATACAGGCGACACGCAATCTGCCGACACGCAATCTGACGACATTCAATCTGCCGACCGCAAGGCCCGACTTTTTCCAGCGTATTTCCCTGAACCACCTTTATCAGGAATCCTATCAATGTCTGCCTTCTTGACAACCCGCAGAACAATGCTTCGTGGTCTTGGTGTCACCATGGCGTTGCCATGGATGGAATCACTGCGAGTCTGGGGCCAGGAGGTTGGCACAACTGCCGCAACCGGAGAAGCTCCGGTTCGCATGGCGGTTTTGTTTTCCGGCAATGGATTCCACAAGGATCACTGGTGGGCCACTGGCGCGGGCAAGGAGATGGAACTCGGCAAAGTCCTGGAACCGCTGAACGTTCATCGTGAGAAGCTGTTGTTTGTCAAAGGTCTGTACAACGAAGAAGCGCTGAAGGGCAACATCCATAGTTCGCAAACCGGCAATCTGCTCAGCGGCGCGCCTCTCGAAGCTGGTGGCGGCATTCGCAGCGGTACAAGTATCGATCAGTTGCTGGCTCAGAGCTACGGTCAGACGACGAAGGTGCCGAGCCTTGTGCTGGGTTGTGAAAAGGCCAATCCATCGGTTCACAAAAATTACTCGATGCTGTACAGCAGCCACATTTCGTGGAGTTCACCGACATCTCCAACGCCGTTGGAAGTTTATCCAGCTCTGGCGTTCGATCGACTGTTTCGTGACGAAGCGAGTCTGGGCGACAAGAGCGTGCTGGATGCTGTGCTGGAAGACGCCAACGATCTGCGTCGCAACATCAGCGTCAGCGATCAGCAGAAGCTCGACGAATATCTTTCATCCGTCCGCGAAGTTGAACAACGCATTTCGCGGGCGGGACAGCGTGGCGAATTGCAGGGCTGGAAGCCGACGCTGGATAAACCAAATATTCCGCGTCCGGCCGATGGTATCCCGCAGGACATCGCCGAACATATGCGCTTGATGAGCGACATTCTTGTGCTGGCCTTCCAGACCGATGCGACTCGACTGTGTACTTTGAAACTTAACAATGATCATTCGTCGCTGCGATTCCCGAACCTGAACGTGGACTACATGATTCACCACTTGCTGTCGCATCAGGAATCTGACGACTGGTTGAAAGTGAATCGTTTCTTTATCGAGCAGTTTGCGTACATCGCCACGAAACTTGATGCCATTCAGGAAGGTGAACGCACAGCATTGGATAATTCGATGCTGATGTATTGCAGCAGCATGCACACCGGAAGTCACGACGCCACCAAACTACCAGTTGTGATTCTTGGCAAAGGCGGCGGCAAGCTGGAAACCGGTCGAGTTCTGGATTATCTCGACAAGCCAAACCGCAAGATGTGCAGCCTGTATTTGTCATTGATGGATAAGTTCGGCTTGCACCTCGACAAATTTGGCGATTCAACGGAACGCCTCGCGGAGGTTTAATACGCAGTCGAATCACTTCGTTTACAGTTCAGGCGGCATTGGCAATGACGGTTCTCTGATCTGCAGTCGCCGTAGTGAAATTCGACTTTGCTCCAAGCCACTGGTCACAGTGGTCCACAACTCTGCGGTCGTATTCTTCAGTGCAGATTTTGCGCGACATGTTATGCTTGGCACCAGGAGCAATCCACAGTTGACAGCCTTGACCTACGATGTCCTGCAGACGTCTGGCAATTTCCGGCGTGACGTAGGAATCACGACCACCCGAAATTAATAAGACAGTCCGGCTGTCGAGTGAAGCTCGTTCGCGTTCCAGATGAACGTACTGGCATTTGCGTCTTTGTTCGCTGAGTTTTATGCCGTTTCTTAAGGTCAGATCGACATGCCACCCTGGCAACAGTCGATAAACCCACTCCGGAATAACGTAAGAGACGAATCGGTCCACGAAGTATCTGGTCATCGACATCGTGCCAAATGCACTGTCGGCGACCACGCCCGTCACGCAGGAATAACGGCACGCGGCAATCAAAGCAGCAACGCCGCCACGGCTGACGCCATAAGCGAGTAACGGCAGAGTCTTTAATGTCGATCGGGATTGAATGAAGTGCATCATTGCATCCACATCCATCATTTCGAATTCAGTGACCCAGTGGATTGGAGAATATCCCGGTTGCGAAGCGCTTTCGCCCTGACTTCGAAAATCCACAGAAAGCACCACGTATCCCCGCTCGATCAATGCCGCGCAATAGCGTCTTGCCATCCAGTGGCTGCCACGAAGTTCTGGTAGAAAGAGTACCAATCCTTTTGCGTCGCACAGGTGCCCATTGATAAGGCTTCCTTTCAGGTTCACACCATCTGCTGTGACGATCGAAATCGTTTCTGCGGTTTCATCGGCGTTCTCAGTCGCCACGTTGAAAGGCGGCACGTTCTCGAAGATGTCACAAATTCGTGGTGTCACGTATCGCCGAAACACCCGGTCGCAGGCTACGACCGCAGAAATCCCAAGCAGTGACATCCAGACGATCCACATGACTAGAGAACTCCGGGATTCCGCGTGACTCGCGACAAAAACTGTAAGCTGGTTCCAATCTGAGTCATCATCTTCTATTGATCGACTAAGCCTTAAACTCAGACACAATCAAAGCGACGTTTTGGCCGCCAAAACCGAAACTATTCGACAGAGCGGCTTTGATTTTCTTTTCCCGAGGCTGATTTGGAATATAGTCCAGATCGCATTCAGGGTCAGGCGTTTCGTAGTTGATCGTGGGGGGCAAAACTCCGTCGCGGATGGCCAGCAAACATGTCATTGCCTCAACAGCACCCGCGGCCGCAATCAGGTGCCCCATCATACTCTTGATGCTTGAAATCGGAGTGTTCCGAGCATGTTCACCCAGACCGCCTTTGATCGCCAGGGTTTCCACATGATCGTTGACCTTGGTGCTGGTTCCGTGAGCGTTCACATAACCAATTTCGTCGGCATTGATCTCTGCATCTCGCAATGCCATCTTGATGCAACTAATGGCTCCACGGCCTTCCGGATGAATATCGGTAATGCGATAAGCGTCGGCGGTTGAGCCGTATCCTCGGATTTCACCGTAGATTTTCGCACCGCGAGCCCGTGCGTGTTCCAGTTCTTCCAGAATCAACATGCCAGCACCTTCGCCCAGGACGAAGCCGTCTCGTGTCAGGTCAAACGGGCGTGAAGCCGTGGTCGGTGAGTCATTGCGTTCGGATAAAGCTGTCAGAAGATTAAATCCAGTGACTCCAAACGGATGAATCATGCTGTGAGCCCCGCCAGACAGCATCAGTTCAGCATCTCCGCGACGGATGATCTCAGTCGCTTCACCGATTGCCTGGCTTGATGCTGCACAAGCCGTCAGGCAATTCAGATTTGGTCCCTGCGCATTAAAGAGACTCGAAAGGTGCGCGGCTGGCATGTTTGGTTCGAGTTCAAGTTCAAACCGTGGATTCATCTGGTCGATGAAATCCTTGGTGAAGCGATGCAGATCGGGCTCGCCGTTATTGTTGCAATCAGCAACCAGATTCATGAACTGCATGAAATCCTGTTGCCCCTCGCCGGCACCTAAATAGACGCCGAACCGAGCCGGATTGAAAGCACGATCGTCGTGAATGCCGGAATCATCAACAGCCTGCTTTGCGGCTCCGATTGCAAACCGAATATTGCGCCCCGCATCGGCGAATCGCTGCACATTGTCCACGTAAGATTCGAAGTGGTAATCGCGAACTTCAGCAGCAAATTTTGTCGGGAAATGTGTTGCGTCGAAATGCGTAATCGCCCCGACGCCGTTGCGACACGCCTTTTGCGCCTGCCAAGTCGATTCCACGTCGTTTCCAAGCGGTGTGATACATCCCATCCCGGTTACAACTACGCGACGTTTCATCATTTCAGTCAATCCCACAACGATTAATAGACAGCATTAGCAAACGCGATCAAGACGCAAATGACGCACGCGGCACTATCCGCCAGCACCCGCTTCGCCAACTGTTAAAATATCCAACAGATTCATGCGAAAAACAAAATTCTTTTGGTCTATACGACTCAATTGAGGATCGTCGGAATTCAGATGCACAAATACAATTTCGGCATCAGCGACCAGTCTTTCACCGACTGTCGCTTTGACAGTTACGCTGCCACCTTCGACACGAGCGTCCTGAAGTTCAGCGGAATAGATCAACTGGTCACCCGGACAAGCCCAGCTATGAAACGTCACTTTGGGTACTTTTGCCAGAATCACATTGTATTCGAACTTGAAATGTTCGCCCAGCAGAATGCCGCCCGTCTGGGCCATGCCTTCGATCATCAGCGAGCCTGGCATGACAGGAAAGCCCGGAAAATGGTCGTGCAGATGCTCTTCGGCCAACGACACATTCTTAACAGACTTCGCGCGTTTGCCTGATTCAAATTCAATGAAACGATCAATCCAATACCAGCGCATAGTCCATGGTCTCAGTATTTTAGAATCGGCGATTTCCCGCAGCCCCGAAAACAGCCTGGCCGATCAGAATTAAGATCTTCACGAACAGGAAGGTGCGACCAAGATATTTGTTGACCCCAAGCCAGGGCCGAGACAATTGAAATTCACAACCTCGGCGGTGGCTCGGGTACAACACGCAATCGCACCTGACGTGCGCTGCGATCCGACAGCTTTGTCAGCAACGTTGTGTTACTTCAATCGTGCGGCAACGAATTTGCAAATCATGTCGACGGTGAAGAGATCCGAAAGTTTTGACACAAGCGGATTGGCAGCGAAGGCGTCTATGTTTGCGTGCGGCATTTTGGTACGCAACTGCGCGATGCCGTCTTCAGTGACCTTTCCGTCGGCTACGAACCCGGAATCAGCCGTGGCCAGATTTTCCGGGAAGAGTTCGCCCCGAGGAATCTTGATGTCAAAGTTCTTTTCAAGACGAAACACGATGTCCAGGAAGTCAATGGATTCAGCACCAAGATCACCAATGAGCGTTGCAGTCGGCGTGACTTCGTCGTCATCGACTCCCAAAGCGTCAACTAATGTCTCACGTACTTTTTGAAGAATTTCATCAGCAGATGGCATGAACAATTTCTCCCGGTCGCCGCCAATTATAATAAGGCAGAGACTTCGATCGCCAGAAAACCCAGTTGTGTGCTTTGGTCTGGCGACCGATTCCAAAGCACAAATTACGGCAATCCCCGAACCCAGTTATCGAGCACTGCTTCAGCAAATCGACTGAAACTTAAACAACGAACTCTATCCCAGCTTCCGTTGCAGCGTTACAGCAATCGCAATTGTTACCAGATCAATCAAACTGTTCCAGACGTCATGCGGTTGAAATCGTGACACAAAGCAAAAGAACCACGATTTACCAAGACTGCTCAATTGAAATAGTCCGCCACCACAATCGATGAACCAGCATCTTTTCCAGTTGTGAGAAAGAAGCGGGCAGCACGTGGCAATTTCCAAAACTTCGTCTTCAAGTGGAACGGGGCAGTCACGTGTGATTGAGAAGATGGGAGGGCGAGGCTCCTGCCGAGCCTTGTGTTTCGGCAGATCATCAGCTCGGCAGGAGCCTCGCCCTCCCGAGAATCAATTTTCGATTCGTATGAGCAACCTGCGATATACACGATGCCGTCTAAAAGCCTCCAAGCGTCAATCCGCCGTCAACTTTGAGGATTTGCCCTGTGACATAGGAGGATTCGTCTGCAGCGAAGAAAAGGACAGCATTTGAAATGTCATCCGGTCGCCCAAGCCGACGTACGGGAATCTTCTTTTTGATTTCATCGCCTGCGGCATTCACAACCGCAACCGTCATGTCCGTTTCGATAAAACCTGGCGCGACAGCGTTGGCAGTGACACCGCGTCGAGCCAATTCGGTGGCGACACACCGTGTGAATCCTTCGACGCCGCCTTTGCTTGCGGCGTAGTTCGCCTGGCCTGGATTCGAAACATCAGCAGCAACGCTGGACATGTTGATAATTCGGCCATAGCGTTGAGACATCATCTGCCTTGTCGCCGCCTGACAAAAATTGAACACGCTCGTCAGGTTTGTATCAATCACATCCTGCCACTGCTGTGCATCCATCGTCGCCAACAACCCATCACGAATAATGCCGGCATTGTTCACAAGGATTTCCAGTTTGCCCCATTTTTCGACAATGTCAGCGACAACTTTGTCTGCTGCGGGCTTGGATCGAACATCGGCTTGAATCGCCCAGGTTTCATGACCTTCGGCCGCCAAGGCGTTGACAACCTCATCCGCCGCTGCAGAATTCGAGTTGTACACAAAAGCGACTTTAGCTCCGTTACGTGCCAGTGTTTCAACGATAGCACGACCAATACCGCGGCTGCCACCTGTCACGAGAGCAATTCTGCCCTGAACTGTCATTTTCAATATCCTTAAACTAGATGATGCACAATAACAAAAAACAGCAAAATCGAAACAGTTGACTTCCACTCCACAATACGATCAGGTCCTGAACTGCGGCGGTACACATTGCCGCTCGGTTCAAGCTGCAGAACCGCCAACAACCAATGCTATTCAAAGCTGCGCATCTGTTGAAACAGATCCTTCATCGAAGCAATCAGCCTTGCATCGTTGTCTGCAAGTTTTGGATTCCGTGAGGCCAGGTTTTCTTTCGAGAGTGTCAGCTTAGCGCTAACCGCGGACAGGCCGCCCACTGTGCCCGATGCGACAAACACAGCGGTATTCGTGTCTGCTGATTTCATCGTCGCCGTGACTTCAAGCGTCTGGCCTGGTTTCAGAAAGTTGTTGAACTTCACCGCTCGAGCCTGCTTCAACAAAATCGCACTGTATTGAAAATCATCGGTGACGCGTGAAAGCCAGGCACATGACTGAACCAGACATTCAACCATCATCACGCCCGGCAAAACGGAAAACCCTGGAAAGTGATCCTGCAAATATTCCTCTGCCAGTGAAACATGCTTGATGGTGGAAATGCTTTGGCCAGGCACCAGCGATGTGATTCGATCCACAAGACAAAACTTCATATCGATACCTGCAGACTCATTAGAAATATTTTGTACAGAGAGTACGCGGTGTTAAAAAATCTTTGCCCGAATGCTCAGCAAAAGCTACGTGCTGTTTCAGAGACTGTCCATCCAAAACTCAGTCGCACCTCATCAAAATCAATTTGCCTATTTCCAGCGACCGAGTAAAGTTTCGGCCTCAGGACGACATACTAAATTCCTACTGCCGAAGCGGAACGCAGTCTATGGAATCGACGACCATCATCAAAAGGTGGGCAGCGCCCTTAAAATATTTTGGGCAAAAATCACAAAAGTGGACATTGGTCGGTCTGGCTAATACCCCATCGAGGAATTTGATAAAATTTCTCTAAACGTTCATCTCATCTGTTGATTCCCCAAAGCCCCAAAAATACGCTGGCTCTCCGTTCGGAATAGTTAGCGGAAGGCCGCAAAAGCTTGATGCGTTGTCATTTTGATTCAAAATTCGACCCGCATAGTGTGCCAATTTTGCGACCAAAGCTGAAATATTTACCCATTCAGCGGATTCGGCTGGTTCGCAGTTAATTAAAATGGTAGTTTAGGTCGTTAAAGTAGTGTGTGTTGAGTTTTCGCGATGCGTTGCGATCACTTGGTTTTCTGGTTGTTTCGGATTCAATGTCTGACGGGGTGTCTGACGGGGTGTCGGACTTCACTGTGGTTTTGGTTGATCTAAGAGTCTTTGGGAGGAGTTACAGAGTATGCGTTTAATCTTGTCTTTGGCAGCAATTGTTGCCATGACAGCGTCTGTGGACGCTGGTCATTGTCGTCACCGAGTCAGCCGATGCTGCTCAGCACCTTGTGCTTCAAGCTGCAGCCCATGCGGTGCCAGCTCATGCAGCACAAGTGCATGTGGTGGTGCATCATCATGCGGAACATGGGAAACGGTTTCCCGCACAATCCTGGTTCCTCAAATGGTAACCGAACCTCGAACCGTGACTGTCAATGTTGCCGTTCAGGAAGAGCGGACAGGCGTTCGCAACGTTTGTAAAACGGAGTGGACGGAAAAGGTAGTGGACTATACCGTCATGGTTCCACACAACGAAGATCGCACCGGTGTTCGTCATGTTTGCAAGACGGAATGGGTCGATCAGGTGAAGGAATACACTGTAATGGTTCCTCACACGCAGGAATGCACCGGGGTTCGCAATGTGTGCAAGACAGAGTGGGTTGATCAGGAACAAAATTACACTGTTTTGGTCCCCCACACCGAGCCACGCACTGGCATTCGTGTTGTATGTAAAACCGTTCCCGTGAAAAAGACCCGCAAGGTTTGTCAGGATCAGGGACACTGGGAAGATCGCGTTGTTGAATGTGGTGGCTGTGGCCATAGTTCCTGCTGCGGCACCGTCGCATCATCCTGTGGTGGATGCGGAGCCTGTGGTGCTGCAGCTTCATGCTGTGGTTCATGCCAGCAAACATGCAAAGTCTGGGTTCCAAACCTGGTTGAGACAGAAGTTGAGTACACATGCTGTGAACAGCAGCGAACTGAAGAAAAGTACAACTACAATGTGACTGTCTGTACGTCAGAGCCTCGCACGCGAATCGTCAAAGTGTGCAAGCATGTGATGGTTCCGGAAGAGTACAAGTACTGCGTGACGGTCTGTAAGCCCGAAGCACGTCAATGCAACGTTAAAGTGTGCAAGCGCGAGATGGTTGAAGAGACGTACAAGTACTGTGTCACCGTCTGCAAGCCGGACATACGTCAACGTACTGTGAAGGTATGCAATCACGTAATGGTTCCTGAAGACTACAAGTACTGCGTGACCGTCTGCAAGCCCGAGCAGCGCGATATTCAGGTCCAGGTCTGCAAGATGGTCGAAAAGGTTGTTTCCTGTCAGGTTTACCACCCCGCAGCACCAGCTTGTGGCGGATGTCAACCTGCTGCCGCCGCCGTTGCTCCGGCAGAAGTTGCTCCAGCAGAAGTTGCGCAGTGATTCCAGTCGAAATGGCAGTTCGCTGCTGATTCGAATTCAAAACAAGAACACCTCGGGAAGCAATTCCCGAGGTGTTTTTTATTGCTTGCAGCAAGATGTATTAACCCAACTTCCCCAGAAGTGTCACAAAATGCAACCGGCCGAAAAAAGTTTGGCGTGTTTTTGGATCTGAAATTCGAAGACAGCCGTGTTTTGAAATCTGAAACGCGATGTCGTGAGAAGAAGATATCTGGCGGGCTTGAAAACGGGGTATAAAATCCCGGCCATGTTTATCCGACAATACTTCAAAGAAGAAAACGGACAGCGAACGGCGTACTGGGCGCTCGTCGAGTCTTATCGAACCAAGCGAGGGCCACGGCAGCGGGTTGTGGCGTGGCTTGGGAAGCTCGACGAAGCCGGGCGGCTTGGCGTCAAGCAGGCCATCGACAGCACGGACACCGCCACAGGTCTGCAGGACAAATCCACACGTGATCATGACCGTCAGCAGCTACTCTTCGAAGACGATGAGAACACCACGAAGCCGCGATGGGAAGAAGTCAACGTCGCCGGTGTCCGTGTCGAAAACACGCGGCAGTTTGGAGGACCGTGGCTCGCGCTGCATCTGATTCACATGCTGCAGCTCGACACGTTTTTGCAGAAGGCAATCCCGGAAGGACGTGAACAGGTTCCGTGGGATGTCAGTTCGCTCATCCTTATCATTGCGAGATTGCTCAAACCTTCCAGTGAACTTTACATCGCCGAACAATGGTATTCGAAAACGGCGTTGTCCGATCTGCTCGGTGTGCCGGCACATCAGGTCGATGGCTCTCGCAACTGGGCCACGCTGAGCAGCGGTTGCTACCTGCTTCGCACGAACGTCTCAGGCTGGTCAGACGAAGAACTCTGGAAAGCCTGCATCCAGTTGACGGAAGCCGAAGCCGCATTTCGAATTCAGAAAAGTGATCTGTCGATTCGTCCGATCTGGCATCAGAAAGAGGATCGAGTGCTGGCACATATTTTTGTGTGCTTCATCGCTTATGTGCCTTGGAAATCGCTCGGGCAACTTTGCATAAAAGCGGGTCTCGGCAACGAGCCCCGCCGCGTGCTGGACGAGCTGTCCGAGATCCATTCGATGGATGTCGTCCTGCCGACAAAATCGGATCTGGAGATCCGCACTCGCTGCGTTCCGAAACCGTCTGATCACCAACAAATTCTGCTCGAAAAACTGGGTCTGAATCTGCCGACAAAAATCAATTTGAAACAAATGTAGTGAGAAAAAACACCCCTAAAACCTCGAAAACACAGTGCTTTTTCGCCGAGTTGGGGAAGTTGGGTTAAGTTCGAACCGATGCGAGTGGCTGCTTGGTGGCAGGTTTCCGTTGCACAATGAGCAGATTTGCGTCGTACGTCAAAATCCCCAGCAGGATGGAACATATGACGCGATCAAGATCGATGACGTAGATATGATCTGAAGAGATGGGATTGAGTTCCCATGGATCTGCGACCAGCACGCTGCGTTTTTCTTTGTCGTAGCCGCACAAAACCACGAAGTGTCCAGACGGTTCGCCTTTCACATCATCCGGCGTTCCCGAACTGCCAATCTCCCGCGCTTCCCGATAAAGATATGTCGCACTCAATCCTGTGAGCAACGGAATATCCTGCTTCAGATATCGTCGCAATAACGCAGGCGTCAGTTCCTGCATCCGAACCTTGCCACCTAGTCGCAGGAACTCGACATACGTTTTGCTGGCCATCGTAAGCTTTGGACGATTTTTCTCTTTGGCCTGTTGTTCCAGCTTTAAGATCATCAAGTCGCGATTCAGCATTTCCCCGCTGGCATCGAACCATGTGGGATCAAACACCTGCAGGTTGAATGTATCGATAGCAACGTCAAAACCGCGTCGCAAGGCGTGGCACCCCAACATCACGGCCAGCGTACCACCTTCCTGCAGTGCCTGAGTTTCTGTAATAACCTGAGGGAGCGGCAATTCGTCACCCAAGTATCGGTAGACCGCATGCAGGCATGTGGGCCCGCAGGTGGTGTCGTTGGGTTGAGGAAGAATTTCCAGTTGAAGTCGATGGTCCATGGCCTAAGCATATCCTCGATTCTGCCGGACACAATCTCGCACAGGCAGCGACAACTTGACCAAATGCCGAAATTCTGCGATATGACCGCACAAAGGCCAAATACGCCTCGATCAGGACGGGCGACTGATCACGGTGGATTCTGGATGACTTGCAAACAAAACACTCGCCCCCCCAAAACGCCGTTACCCCCGGTTTTTCGCCGTCATATTTGGATAAGTCCATTGATTACCAAGATCAACAATCGCGACCAGGCCGTCCAGTGGCTGTACGACCGAATCGACTACGAGCGAATTCGGCCAGCGCCCATGTCGAATCCGTTCCGACTGGAACGCATTGAACGGCTGCTGAAGCGAATCGGATCGCCACAGGAGAGGATTCCTGCGGTTCACATCGCCGGAACCAAAGGCAAAGGCTCAACGGCCGCAATGATCGATGCCATTCTGCAGGCGTCCGGAATTCGAACGGGGCTGTTTACGTCGCCGCACATCGAGCAATTCGAAGAACGCATGCGCGTGTCTGGCAGAATGCCTAATCCCGAGCAACTGACTAGGCTTGTTGCAAAGCTGGCAGATTTGTTACAGGAATCCGACCAGGAGTCGAGCGATCGAATCCCCACTTTTTTTGAAATCACAACGCTGTTGGCGTGGATGATGTTCGACGAAGAAAAAGTGGAAATTGCCGTCCTTGAAACAGGGCTTGGCGGTCGCCTGGATTGTACGAACGTCTGCCGTCCGCTTGTGAATGTTCTCACAAGCATCGGTCTGGATCATACGCAAATTCTGGGCGACACGATAAGCCTGATCGCAGCCGAGAAGGCAGGCATCCTGAAGGCTGGTGTGCCTGTTGTTCAGGGGCAACTTCCGGAAGTTGCCGAACTTGTTGTCACAGCAAGGGCTTCAGAACTGGGATGTCGCCAGTTTATTTGCGGACGAGAATTTGCCTGGCACGTTGATCACAACGACAATCAGCTCAGTGGTCGCAAACGATCACAAAAGATTTTCGTACTGACGCCGTCTGGCAGTTACGATGGCTTGACGATTCCTCTGTTGGGTAATCATCAGGCGCACAACGCCAGCCTTGCTGTCATGACTGCTGAAATTCTGCGAGACGCTGGCTACCGTCAAATTGACGCGACTAGCATTTCACTGGGTTTGCGTTCGACGCACTGGCCGTTGCGTTTTGAGGTCTTCGATCGACACCCAACGATTGTGCTGGATGCGGCGCACAATCCGGATTCCATGCAGGCCGTAGCCAGCGTATTGACTGGTTCGGAATGGTTAAATCGTCGCCGTGTCCTTGTGTTTGCGGCGTCAGCCGATAAAGACGCGAAGGCCATGATCGAAATCATTCGTCCGCACTTTGATCACGTTGTTTTCACGCGGTTCCTGGGAAATCCCCGCAGCCGTGCGCCAGAGGAATTACTTGCAATTGCTGAATCGTTTCCGGAAGACAGTACAACGGCAACTCACTGCCACGTTGCTGAAAGTCCTGCAGATGCAATTGCAGAAGCAGAGGAACTCGCGGGCCACAACGGCTTGGTCGTCGTCACCGGTTCAATTTTCCTGGCGTCTGAAGTTCGATCACTGCTCGTCCGTTAATTCTCGTCTTGCCATGGACACGCATCTCGTTCCGGGGCTCCAGCCCTGGAACGCAATGTACCGGAGGCTCCTGCCTCCCCTGCGTATCCAAGAGGCAGGAGCCTCCAAGGCTGTGTGTTCCAAGGCTGTCGCCTTGGAACGAGAACACTAATCACGTCCGCGAGCTGTTAACTATTCGCTACCCGACGTCGAACTTGGGTGCAGAGAAATCCTCCTCATCGGACGTCTCTTTCTCTGTCGGTTTCGGACGGTCTTCATCGGTCGATTTTTTTTGCGGTGGTATGTAAGTAATCGTCTTCTCGGCATCGCGCGAAACTTTGTGGAATTCTTCCTGGAATCCCGAGATCCCCTTTTTGAATTCAGCAAAACTCTTGCCGGCATTGCGAGCCACGTTAGGCAGGTTTCTGCCAAACAGCAACAGCGCAATGACGCCGACGATCATCAGTTCCATAGAACCAACACCAGGTATTCCGAACATGGCAGTCACTTCGCTTTAATAACGGTGCAGAGGAATCGGAAGCTTCAATCAAGAAACGTATTCCAAAATCAGCTTTTCGTCGCGTCGCTTAGGAACAGTCCCGAGAAGTACGTCAGGCATTCTAGCCTGACACGAAGACACAGATGTCTGCCTGGAAAGGCGAACGTACTTTATTTCAGGACTGTTTCTTCGAGTACAATTTTGTTAGCAAAATCAGACAAGTCCATAGCGAGCACAACGAACTTGAAAGATCCAGGCGCAACAAACATTTCTATCGGCGCGAAGTCCTTCGCTAAAATAGAATGCCTACGGCAGCTTGTCGCCGGACTTGTCGTTGTCGTCATTCATGCCTTTTTTGAACTGCACGAGACTTTGGCCCAGCGATCGCATTGTTCCCGGCAAGCGGTTACCAAACAGGACCATGACAATGACTAGCACTATGACTAATTCCATAGCCCCTGGTGCCCAAGCGAGTGTCGGCTGGAGTATGATGTCGAAAATTGAATTGATCATGGCGAGACTTCCACAAACAGTTTTTTCAGGAACGTACGAACTGCCACTATCTTACCGATTCAACGCGCCGAGTGACAAAGCTGACATTCAAAATTGCCATTCTGGCTGAGGTTTCGTCCGGAAAACCGGCATACTCCCGCAAATGCGAAAAGTGTGCCATAGTTGTCGCATGGGCCAACATTGAGCCGTCTCCAGAATCCACGAACTTAATTGAAGGCTTCCTTGATAATGTGTGTTTGATCTCTTACGACTATACTGCCAACTGGAATAATGCAAATCAGATCTATAAACCGGATGCCTATAAGTCGATCTGGCGTGTAGCTTTCTCAGACTGCGGACAGTTGTTTCGGCTTCGACAGGAAAAAAAAAGAATGGAACGTGTCATTGGTACGGACGAACTTCAGACCGGAGAACGTCGCAGCATATTCGTGGACGATGTCCCGGCTCTTGTTATTCGAATTGAATCAGAGTATTTTGTGATCGAAGACGTCTGCTCGCACGACGGTCAACCGTTAACCACAGGCCCGATCGAAGGCTGCACGATCATTTGCCCGCGTCATGCAGCTCGATTCGACCTCAAGACCGGCAAGGCACTTTGTATGCCCGCAACCGATTCCATTCGCGTCTTTCGCACAGAAATTCGAGACGGAGTTGTTTGGGCGGAACCAGTCTAGGTGTCGCCCCCGGAATAACCATATTTTACGAACTTCAACCAAAATTCCCGACCGGACACGCACATGGCAACTGCTGAAGAATTGATTGAGACACTGAAGCAAGTCATTGACCCTGAACTCATGGTCAATATTGTCGATCTTGGCCTGATCTATTCGGTCAACGAAGAAGACCGCAAAGTCGCCGTAGAAATGACACTCACCAGTCCCGCCTGCCCCGCTGGTCCGCAAATTGTGCAGCAGGCCAAAATGGCACTGGAACGTTTAGATGACGTCGATGAGGCGACTATTAGGATCACACTGTCGCCACCATGGACACCGGATCGAATGACCGACGATGCGAGGGACATGCTTGGCATTTTTTAGGCCGGAACTTTGGTTCCATCGCTTACGTGGGACAAATGGCGTGGTCATTTGCTTCCCAAAGCGCGAACTTTTTCTCGTAAGATCTGTCCTGACCTGAACCCGCTTGCGAAAAGTCGGCCCGAAGCTAAACTTCGCAGCCGATCCGAGCCGATGAAAGGCTTCGGTCGTGAAATCGCACTCGTAGCTCAATTGGATAGAGCATCGGTCTACGGAACCGAAGGTTAATGGTTCGAGCCCATTCGAGTGCAATGAAAAAGCCAGTGTTTTACCGTACCAAACGGTTACACTGGCTTTTTTTGTTTCCGCCGTGTGCCCACCGAATGTGCCCACTGGCTTTTTGCCGTCAGACTTTCTTGCGTTCCATCATCTCATCTAGTTTGCTTGTGGCTTCAGCTTGAGCCCCCTGCAATAAATGCGCGTACAGGTTCGCAGTCGTCTCGTACTTCGCATGTCCGAGCCTGGCTTGAATCACCTTCATGTCAGCACCCGAGTACAGCAACA
>Ga0209702_10000202_pt1 | contig 119433 bp, 104 predicted proteins | sample FRY01_FD_187210 | JGI IMG/M metagenome (GOLD analysis project Ga0209702, IMG submission 187210) | Freshwater microbial communities from Lake Fryxell liftoff mats and glacier meltwater in Antarctica - FRY-01 (SPAdes) (version 2) | ecosystem: Environmental > Aquatic > Freshwater > Ice > Glacier...
GGGTTACGGGTTACGAGTTGTTAGGCACGGAGATCGTGGCCTGTCATTTGAATAAACACATCTTCTAAATTAGCTTTCTTAACTTCCTTAGGTCGTTCAAAACCAGTAGCCACTAATTCATCAATAAGTTTATCAGGAGAATTTAACGCAATAATTTTACCGCTATCAATAATAGCTACTCTATCACACAATACTTCTGCTTCATCCATATAATGTGTAGTAAGAATTACTGTTGTCCCTTTTTTTCTGATTTGTTGAATCAACTCCCACAAATTCCTTCTTGCCTGTGGATCTAACCCTGTAGTTGGTTCATCTAAAAAAATAATTTTAGGCTGGTTAATTAAAGTAGTAGCAATTGAGAACCGTTGTTTTTGTCCACCACTCATTTCCTTGTATTTCGATTTTGCTTTATCTCTCAAATTAACCATATCGAGCAAAGCCATTGGATCTACCTCTTCATTATACAATCCTGAAAAAAGCGAAATAAGTTCTATTAAATTAAGACTCGGATAATAACCTGAGGTCTGCAACTGAACCCCAATAATTTTTTTAATTTCATTGGGTGATTCGTCCAAATTAATTCCATCAACAATTACTGTCCCACTTGTTTTTTCGCGAAGCGTTTCAATAATTTCTAATGTGGTAGATTTACCGGCACCATTCGGACCAAGCAATCCAAATATCTCTCCTTCCATTACATCAAAACTGATTCCTTTTACTGCATGAAAAGTTCCATATTTTTTATGCAGGTCTTTAACGCTAATCATTACTTTGCTCATGTTACTAAAATTTATATACTAACCCTGCTGATCTGTCTCCAACTCCAATTCCGATAGAAGCTTTATTGTATTGTTGATTAAAAATAGCAATTGCCATTTGCAAATTTCTTTGTCCAGATAAAGTAAAATACCCGCCAGCAATAGATGTTAGCAATCCGCCACCAATCATTGACCATCCAAAACCTTTTGTATCTCCATTCAAATTATTAATTCCTACAAAAATACCAATAGCACCAATTACACCTAGTGTTTGTCCCACTATTTTATTACTCTGGTGTTTGCTATATAGCGCCAATAACTCAGGATTACCCGTTCTATAAAATAAATGCTTGAATTCATTACTACCTCTAAACACACTATCATGATAAATAATATTATTCGTTTTGGGCCCGATCAAATAATTCATTCCTTTAGGATCAAACTTTTGCTGTGCAGTACAAAATGTAAAAGATCCAATAACACAAATAACTAATAAAAAAAACTTATTCATATTTTTAAATTGATGCTACAACGGTTTCTAATTCTTTCATCATTTCTTTACTACCAATATACAATGGTGTTCGTTGATGTAATTCAGTTGGTTGAATATCTAAAATTCTACTTACACCATCAGTTGCAACACCACCAGCCACTTCTAAAATAAAAGCAAAGGGATTTGCTTCATATAATAATCGAAGTTTCCCTTTTGGCTTATCGGTAGTTCCAGGGTACATAAATATGCCTCCTTTAATAAGATTACGATGCACATCTGCCACCATACTTCCAATATATCGTTGCGTGTAAGGGCCACCATTTGATTTATCTTTTCGTTGGCATCCATCTATATATTTTCTAATGCCTTCATTGTATTGGAAAAAATTTCCATGATTAACTGAATAAAACTTTCCTGTTGGTGGAGATTGTATATCGGGGTGACTCAAAGTAAATTCCCCAATAGATGGGTCGAGCGTAAAGCCATTTACTCCCCTTCTTGTTGCATATACAAACATGGTACTCGACCCGTAAATTATATACCCAGCTGCCACTTGGTTTTTACCAGGCTGCAAAAAATCTTCTTTAGTGCATGGTTTTCCCAATTCACTTACTCTTCTATAAACTCCAAATATGGTACCAATAGAAACGTTTACATCTATGTTTCCACTACCATCTAGTGGATCCATGTGAACTATATACTTACTTGTATTACTTATTTCATCATCAAAAACTACAAAATCATCCAACTCTTCACTACCAACCCCTGCACAACTAATTCCATGCTTTAGTACACCCAAAAACTGGTTATTAGCGAATATATCAAGCTTTTTTACGTCTTCTCCTTGAACATTTACACTACCCTCATCGCCAAGAATATCAACTAATCCTGCTTTATTCACTTCAACATTTACTCTTTTGGCAGCAAGGGCAATATCCCTCAACAATCTACTCAGTTCCCCAGTAGCTGTAGGAAACTGCCTCAATTGTTGTAGTGTAAATTCGTCTAAAGTGAGTACTTTTCTATTTACATTCATAAGGAGTTATTCGTTTGCATAAAGATAGTAAGCTACAGTTAAATGGAGGAGATTTTTTGAGCAGTTTTCACCTCGTATATTTGCACCATTCATTCAACCAATGATCCTTTTTTAAAAGTTATGAAAATATTCAAATTTGGAGGCGCCAGTGCAAATAGTGTAGAAAGAATAAAAGCTTTAAAAGACATCGTAAAATCATTTCCAAATGAACCAATGGTAATTATCATTTCGGCTATGGGCAAAACTACGAATGGGCTTGAAAAAGTGGTGGACGCTTTTTATGATGGAAGAAAAGATGATGCATTGCGATTGTTTGAAATAGTAAAACAGCAACATTTAACTGTAGCGAAATATTTGCTCATTAAATATTATAATAATTGCTACTTACAATTGAATGATTTTTTTACCGAAATAGAATGGCTTCTGCATGATAAACCTGTACGCGGTTATGATTATTATTACGATCAGATTGTTTGTGTTGGCGAATTATTGAGCACTTGCATCATTAGTCATTTCTTAAATCAAGAAGGCATTAATAATTCATGGGTTGATGTTAGAGATTTAATTAGGACAGATAATAATTTTAGAGATGCTCAAATTGATTGGAAATATTCTGCTGAAAAAATTGAAGAAGTTGTTTTAAAAAATACCAATACAATTTCCATAACACAAGGATTTATTGGTGCTACTGATGATAATGAAAGTACTACATTAGGCAGAGAAGGAAGTGATTACACTGCTGCTGTTTTTGCAAATATACTTAAGGCAGAAAGTGTAACTATCTGGAAAGATGTAGAGGGTGTGATGAATGCCGATCCGAAAACATTTCCTGAAGCCGAACTAATTGAAGCGCTTAGTTTTACAGAAGTGATTGAGATGGCGTATTACGGGGCTCAAGTAATTCATCCTAAAACGATAAAGCCACTTCAAAATAAAAATATTCCTTTATTGGTTAAATCTTTTTTAAACCCGCATTTAAACGGTACTATCATTCATCAAAAAAGTAAAAAAAATCTACCTCCAATTATTGTAATAAAAAAAGATCAGGTTTTATTACACTTAAGCACACAAGATTTTTCATTTATTGGAGAAGAACCAATGAGCTTTTTATACCAACTTTTTGCGAAAGTAAAAATTAAGCCCAACCTTATACAAACCGGGGCAGTTAGCTTACAGCTTTGTTTAGATAATCACGCTTCAAAAATTGATCGTCTTGCACAAGAAGCAAGTAGTTTTTTTGATGTACAGATAGAGAAAGAGTTGAGCTTATTAACCATTAGGCATTACAGCAAAGCATCTTTAGAAAAATTGAGTTTAGGAAAAACAGCAATTCTGCATCAACAAACTCCCGAAACAATTCAAATGGTTTATAGAGCTACTGTATAGATGAACTGAGCATTTCATAATCGCCTTTTTTATTAACACCTATTAACGGAATTTTTTTAGTTGATTCAAAAAAATAGAAAACCAATTTTAGTTGATTCGTAAAAACTTTATATCGCTCATCATCATTCACCGCTTTTTGTAGCACGATTAAGCTTTTGGAATTGTTAAAATTTATTGGGAAAATATGAACAGGAATAAATTGCTGTCCTTCATTATAAGTACGCGCTGCTAGAATATACAACTCTTCTATCTGATGATTTTGCAAAGGTATACAACCAACAGTAGTGCATGTTCCATGAATAAAAATATCTCCTCCAGGATTTATACCATTACTTCTAATTTTGTCGGAAGTATTAGGATAATTTAACCCAAGTGATAAATGATAGTTGCTATTGGGATTAAATGCATTGATAAAGTAAAACCCCTCTGGCACTTGGTAATCTCCCTCAAATCTTTTTGGCCCAAGAGCGCCAGACAATGCACAAACCTTATATGTTTTAAATAAAGTAAAAGTTTCATTATTGCTGTTTCTAGCCCAGACTTCTAGTTGACTATCATATTTAAAACTTCTTATGTACAATTGCTTTACTGGCCAATTAATTCCTTTTTGGCTCAATTGTACTTTGAGAGAATCTTCCTTTTCTTTAAAGGCATTTGCAACACGTGGATGACTTAACTGATTGCTGATAAAAGAAGATTGACAGACCCCATCAATTGTAAAAAATACTACCAGCAGGTATACAATCGATACTCTTATCATGAATTAATCGTTTGAAGAAGAAAGATACAATTAAAAAAAATTAGCTATACAATTCTGCACGCAATTCTTTTACCCTACTATCTTCCATGTATTCATCAAAAGTCATTAAGCGATCAATAATTCCTTTGGGCGTTAGCTCAATAATTCTATTGGCAACGGTTTGCATAAATGTATGGTCATGTGAAGTAATGAATACAATACCCGGAAAAGTTTGACAACCTTCATTAAAGCTTTGAATACTTTCTAAGTCTAGGTGATTGGTAGGTTGATCTAATATAACAAGATTTGGGTTTTGCAACATCATGCGGCTCAACATACAGCGCACTTTTTCTCCTCCACTTAGTACATTTGTTTTCTTTTGAATATCATCTCCACTAAACAACATTTTACCTAAGAAACCCCTTATAAATGGCTCATCCGCATCGGTTACATGTGCAGGTACATATTGACGAAGCCAATCCATTAAAGAAAGTCCTGCAGTAAAAAACTCATGATTCTCTTGTGGTAAATAGGCTTTTGTAATTGTTGTACCCCACTCAAATTTACCACCATCATATTTAGCATCTTCTGAAATAATTTCAAAGAATGAAGTAATAGCTAAAGGATCCTTACTTAAAAAAGCTATTTTTTCTCCTTTGTTTACACTAAAAGATACTTTGTCGAATAATTTTCTTCCATCAACAGATTTAGAAAGATTTTCAACATTTAAAATTTGATTGCCCACTTCACGCAATGGCTGAAAAATAATGCCAGGGTATTTTCTGTTTGATGGTTCAATTTCTTCAATCGTTAATTTCTCTAAAGCTTTTTTTCTTGAAGTTGCTTGTTTACTTTTAGAAGCATTGGCAGAGAAACGTGCAATAAAGTCTAATAAAGCTTGACGCTTATCTTCATTCTTTTTATTCTTGTCGTTAATCTGGCGGCTCATTAACTGACTACTTTCATACCAAAAAGTATAGTTACCAGTAAAGGTCTTTATTTTAGATCGATCAACGTCTGAAACGTGCGTACAAACAGTATCTAAAAAGTGACGATCGTGACTAACAACCAAAACAATATTTTCATAATCTGCTAAGAAATTCTCAAGCCAACCGATTGTTTCAATATCCAAACCGTTCGTAGGCTCGTCCAATAAAAGAATATCTGGATTTCCAAATAAGGCTTGTGCCAATAATACACGAACTTTAAAATTACTAGGGATATTGCTCATTAAACTTTGGTGTATTTCATCATGAACACCAAGGCTATTTAAAAAACTTGCAGCATTGCTTTCCGCTTCATAACCACCCATTTCTCCAAACTCACCTTCTAATTCACCCGCTTTCATTCCATCAGCTTCAGTAAAATCTTCTTTAGCATAAAGTGCATCTTTTTCATGCATAACATCCCATAATCTTTTATGCCCCATCAAAACGGTATTGAGCACTGTACAATTATCAAATTCGAACTGATTTTGCTTTAATACAGCCATGCGTTCTCCGGGCGTAATCTCCACATTTCCTTTGTTTGGTTCAATTTCCCCACTCAAAATCTTCAAAAATGTAGATTTTCCTGCTCCATTTGCACCTATTACTCCATAACAATTACCCTTGATAAAGTTGATATTCACTTCATCAAACAATACTCTTTTACCATAAGCTAGGGTTACATTTCTTGCACTAATCATTGCGTACGCTGTTTTTCGGCGGCAAAAGTAACACTTAATGGTGAATTTTTAAGATGGATATTTTGACTTTAATTGAGCATAATCATCGCTAAAAAACTGTCATCGGCGATTCTTTGGCTCGCTTTAGTAATAAGAAAAATTTATTCTTCGGCAAAAGTGCTATCTAGTTTTGCCCTAATTTTTGTTGAGAAATCATTGCTGCTTATTGTACCATTAATTCTAGCAATTTCTAAATCAATAATTACATTAGTTGCAATTAAGTGTCTATTGTAATTGTCTAATTTAGTATCAAGTTCGCTATTGTTCTTATTACCATGCGAAGAAATTATCCATTGCATATCTATTAAAAGATGTTCTCTAATTAAGTTAAATTCTTCGTAAGTTAATGGGTGAATTATTTCATTGGCGATATCTGTTCGCAATGTTTGTGAGTAAAATGGCGGTAGTTCTATATTCAAGAATTTAATTAAAACATTTTTAGATAAAGTATCAGCCACATGTTTAATCGTTTTTGTTCTATTTGTAAGCCAAACAATTTCCTGTTTACTGGCCTCCATCATTTTAACCATTTTTTGTTTTTGGGCTTTCTCGTTTTGCCACCCATCCACATACAATCCAATTACAATACCAATGAATGTAGCAACAATGGATGAATAACCAAAAGTTTCTGGGTGTTGAGCCCGAAATTTTTTTATTAGACCTGTAAATAGAAGAATAGGTAAAATACAGATAAGAATTAAAATCCAAATGTTCATTTCTTTTTTTTATAAAAGTAAGTACTAAATTTAAAATTGTAATTTTCTAGTATAGCATTCAAAGTTCGATTAATAATTAGAATAAAATTCTGCTTTAGAATAGCCCCTCTAACTCAGCATAGCTTGGTAATACTTGGCGTTAGACTTCAGTATTTACGCCTGATATATTGTCATTAAACTGGCTATTATCAAAATCATAATTGTTGAATATTGCCATTTTCTTCTTTAAATTCAATAAATTTAGCTTTAAATAGAAGCAAAATGAGCAAGAATCAGCTAGATCAAAATTCTAGAAGGTCATTTATAAAAAGTATATCCATTGGTGCCGCTGTTTTATTAACTGGCAAAATTGTACCACTATCGGCAAAGGATATTTTTTTACAAAGAAAAAATGTGGCACTTCGTTTTGTGGTTGCATCGGATTCACATTACGGTCAGCCCAAAACTTTATACGATGAAATGTTGAATTCATTAATATCTAGCGTAAACGATTTCCATCAAACATCTCCACTAAATTTCTGTGTAATTAATGGCGATATTATTCACAATGAAAAACCGCTACTTTCTGTTGCAAAAGAGAAAATAGAAAAACTCACCATGCCTTTTTATGTTACACGTGGAAATCATGATATGGTTTCCGAAGAGCATTGGATAGATGTTTGGAACACTCCTCTAAATCACCATACAACAATCAACAATTATGCAATAGTGCTTGGTGATACTTCTAATGAAAAAGGAGAATATTTATCGCCCGATTTAAAATGGCTTGCCGAAAAACTGGAAGAATATAAAAAGAAAAAAGCGATTTTATTGTTCTTGCATATTCCACAAGCAAAATGGACGGCCAACGGAATTGACAATCCTGCTTTTTTTGAATTGATAAAGAAATACAGAAATATTAAAGCAGTATTTCACGGACATGAACACGATCAGGATGGAGTTAAGATGAATGATAATATTCCTTACTTTTTTGATGCTCATATAGGTGGCAATTGGGGAACAACCTACAAAGGATTTAGAGTTGTAGAATTATTGAATGATGGTTCAATGCTTACTTACATGATGAACCCAATTCAAAAAATAAATGAAATTACCATTTAATTACCATTCTGCTCTTGCAGACGGATTCACATCTAACTCAACAAAGTCGTTAGCTAAATACTTGTAATAGCCTGTTATAGCAATCATTGCAGCGTTATCTGTACAATACTCAAATGCGGGAATAAATGTTTTCCAACCTTGCTTAGCTCCCATTTCAGTTAGCCCATCACGAAGTCCTTTATTAGCGCTAACACCCCCTGCTAAACAAATTTCTTTAATCCCAGTTTCTTTAACCGCTTTATTAATTTTCTTTAATAATATTTGCACAATAGTATATTGAATAGATGCACACAGATCGTTTTGGTTTGCTTCAATAAATCCTTGCTCTTGTTTTTGCAAAAAATACAAAACAGAAGTTTTTAATCCGCTAAAAGAAAAATTTAATCCAGCAACTTGCGGTTCTGCAAATTTAAATTTTAAGGGATCTCCAAGAGCTGCATATTTATCAATCAATGGTCCGCCCGGATAAGGCAACCCCATTATTTTAGCTGTCTTATCGAACGCCTCACCTGCAGCATCATCAATAGTTTCTCCAATTATTGTTAAATCTAACGGAGATTTAGCCAAAACAATTTGAGTATGACCACCACTCACTGTTAAACACAAAAAAGGAAAACTAGGTTTATCATCAGTAATTAAATTAGCTAATACATGCGCTTGCATGTGGTGCACGGCAATCAAAGGTTTATCTATTGCGAGTGCTATAGATTTAGCAAATTGAGCACCTACCAATAAACATCCAATTAAGCCTGGCGATTGTGTAAATGCAATTGCATCAATGGATGATAAATCTTTTATTCCAGCTTGCTTTAGTGCCTGATCTACAACAGGAACAATATTTTGCATATGAGCTCTACTAGCTAGCTCAGGAACTACTCCGCCATATTTTTCGTGCACAGATTGACTAGCAATTACATTGCTGCAAATTTTACCATCAACACAAATAGATGCTGCTGTTTCATCGCATGAAGATTCTATGGCTAGTATGGTTATCATAACTACTTAGTTCTTATAGCCACTACAGGATCCATTTTAGCAGCAATTGAAGCAGGAATAATACCTGCAAGTATACCAAGAATTATACAAATACTTAATGCCAACCCTATAATATTTGGAGCTATATATATTGGAAATGGCAGAACTGAACTCAATGCCAATGATAATAACCACACTAGCCCCAATCCTATTAGTCCACCTATAATACATAAGAATGCACTTTCTAATAAGAACTCTGTTAATATAGTACTACGCTTTGCTCCTATGGCTTTTTTTAGTCCAATTTGGCTAGTTCTTTCTCTAACAGTAACAAACATTATATTGGCTACGCCAAATGCACCTACAATCAAACTTAAACCTGCAATAGCCCACCCGCCTGCGCTTACCTGTCCAAAAAAACCACTAATCTGTTCTCCAAATTGAGCTACATCATTACAAGAAAAATTATCTTCTTGAGTGGGACTTAATTTTCGTAATTGACGCATAACCCCATTTAATTCATCCGCCAATGCCGTTGACGCAACATTTTCTTTACCCTTAACCATTATATATGGGTTACTATTATCAGGATTAAAAATGCTTGCAAAATATTTATACGGCACAATCATGCAATTATCATAATCAAAACCTCCTAATAAGCTTTGACCTTGCTTTTTTATTACCCCTACTACATAAACTCTTCTCCCCCTAAATGCAATTTCTTTGCCAACTGCTTTTTCAGCGCTTCCATATAATTCATCTGCTACTTTATTACCTATTACTCCTATACTTGTACCACTAGAAAAATCAGCTTCATTTAAATAGCGTCCATTATTTACTACAATTTCTTGTATACTATTAAATTCATTAGATACCCCATATAAATTAACATTGCTTAATATATTATCGGCATAATTGAGATTAATATTACTACTAACAAAGAATGCTGCAAATGAAGCTAAATCGGTTTTGCTTTTTATCACTTTCAACTCTTCATATTTCATTGATGGACGTTTAACATACTTCCACCATGGATAGTCATTTCCACCACCATAATTCCACTTATCTATATAAATTGTATTGTTCCCAAATGATTTTAAATCGGTCTGTACTTTTCTTTCAAGACTATCTACTGTAGCTAACACTCCAATAATGCAAAAAATGCCAATTGTAATTCCAAACAGTGAAAGGAAAGTGCGTAGTTTGTTCACTTTTAGCTCTTGCAAAGCCATTCGGAAACTATTCCATAAAATACTCAATAATTTAAGCATCCTCAAATGTAACAAGCATCTAGCATTTTAGTATTTAATTTATGTAAACGGTTATTATATGTGTTCAACCCTATTTTATAAATGATAACCTTAAACTCTACAAAATCGAAAAAATAACGGTTGCGCAGAACTAATTAACTCAATACTTGTTATAAATGATTAGAAAATTAACATTTTTGACAATAGCATCAAATCAAATGCTATTTTTGCGCAGATTTAACCAAATAATCTTGCTATATGACCTGGAAACAAGTCTTCACTTCATCGGTTGGTAAAAAGCTTGTAATGGGCTTAACTGGTATCTCTTTAGTTTTATTTTTAGTTGTTCATGCTGGTATCAATGCAACCGTTTTTGCCGATTTAGTGGATTCAAATGAAAATGGTGAAATGTTTAATAAAGCAGCTCATTTTATGGGATCAGCCGTATTAATTCGAATTATAGAAATTGGGTTGTTTGCTGGCATTATTTTACACATTTTACAGGGCTACTTACTTACGCTAGAAAATCAAAAGAAACGCAAAGTGGGTTATGCGGTAGCTTATAAGGAAGGCAGTAAATGGTACAGCAGAAGTATGGGGCTTTTGGGCACTTTAATTCTTCTTTTCTTAATATTACACCTTTACAATTTTTGGGTATCGGCAAGATTTACTGGCAGGGGCTTAGAAGAAATAACCTATAATGGTGTAAAAATGCACAATTTGTTTGGACTAATGAAAGCCACTTTTACAGAATGGTGGGTTTTAGTAGTTTATGCACTTGGTTGTATCTCATTATGCTACCATTTGGCACATGGTTTTCAGAGCGCATTTAAAACTTTAGGGGTGCATAATAAAAGATATAACCTAATGCTTACGAGCTTAGGGTATGGATTTTCAATAGTAATTGCATTGGTATTTATCATGATGCCAGTAAGCTTTTATTTCGGTTGGATTAATTAATTTATCAAAGTATATTCTAATCATCGTAAATCATCGGATCTATGTTAGATGCTAAAATTCCTTCTGGCCCATTAGATAAAAAATGGACTGAATATAAGGGACATTGCAAATTGGTAAACCCTGCCAACAAAAGAAAGTTGGAAGTAATTGTAGTGGGAACTGGCCTTGCTGGAGCTTCTGCTGCCGCTGCATTGGGAGAACTAGGCTATAAAGTGAAAGCATTTTGTTTTCAAGATTCTCCTCGTCGCGCGCACTCTATTGCAGCACAAGGAGGAATTAATGCGGCAAAAAATTACCAGAATGATGGTGATAGTATTTATCGTTTATTCTATGATACCATTAAAGGTGGTGATTATAGATCAAGAGAAGGTAACGTGCATCGTTTAGCTGAAGTTAGTGGTAATATTATTGACCAATGTGTAGCACAAGGTGTTCCCTTTGCACGCGAATATGGTGGTTTATTAAGTAACCGTTCATTTGGTGGTACACAAGTACAAAGAACTTTTTATGCAGCTGGTCAAACCGGTCAGCAATTATTAATAGGTGCATACCAAGCGCTTGAACGTCAGGTAGCTTTAGGAAATGTAAAAATGTATGCCCGCCATGAAATGCAAGAAATAGTAAAGATTGATGGGAAAGCTCGCGGAATTATTGCACGCGATCTTGTAAATGGAAATTTAGAAAGACATTTCGGACATGCCGTACTATTATGTACTGGTGGATATGGAAACGTATTTTATTTATCTACCAACGCAATGGGAAGTAATGTTACTGCTGCTTGGAAAGCCCATAAACAAGGAGCCACTTTTGCAAATCCTTGTTTTACACAAATTCATCCAACATGCATTCCAGTAAGCGGCGACCATCAGTCTAAACTTACTTTAATGTCTGAATCTCTCAGAAATGATGGTAGAATTTGGGTGCCAACAAAACAAAATGATACAAGAATTGCTATCGATATTCCTGAAGAAGAAAGAGACTATTATTTAGAAAGAAGATACCCTGCTTTTGGTAACCTTGTTCCCCGTGACGTTGCATCAAGAGCAGCAAAAGAAAGATGTGATGATGGTTATGGAGTTGGAACAAGCAAACAAGCTGTTTACTTAGATTTTGCGGATGCATTTGTACGTTATGGTAAAATTGAAGCTGGTAAAGAAGGTAAGGACCAAATGCATATCGATGAAATTAATAAATTAGGTAAACAAGTAGTGAAAGAAAAGTATGGTAACCTTTTTGATATGTACCAAAAAATTACTGGAGAAAATCCTTACGAATTACCTATGAGAATATATCCTGCTGTGCATTATACAATGGGCGGATTGTGGGTAGATTATGAATTACAAACCAATGTTCCAGGTCTTTATGCATTAGGCGAAGCAAACTTTAGTGATCATGGTGCTAATCGTTTAGGAGCATCTGCTTTAATGCAAGGATTAGCAGATGGTTACTTTGTAATACCTTATACACTAGGTAATACTTTAGCAGACGAAATTTATAATAAAGCAATAGAAACTTCACATCCTGCTTTTGAAGCTGCAGAAAAAGTAGTAGCTGATCGTATCAACAAATTGATGAGTATCAAAGGAAAGCAAACCGTAGAAAGTTTTCATAAACGCTTAGGAAAAATTATTTGGAACAAATGTGGAATGGCCAGAAGTAAAGAAGGACTGGAAGAAGCTATTAGAGATGTTCAAGCATTGAAAAAAGAATTTTGGAGTGATGTGAGAATTCCAGGATCTATCAATGAGATGAATCCAGAATTGGATAAAGCCAATAGAGTAGCAGATTTCATTGAATTAGGAGAATTAATGTGTGTTGATGCACTAAGTAGAAATGAAAGTTGTGGTGGTCATTTTAGAGAAGAATACCAAACTCCAGAAGGAGAAGCTTTACGTGATGATGCAAATTATATGTATGTAGCAGCTTGGGAATATAAAGGGGAGCATGAATGGAATTTACACAAAGAACCATTAGTTTATGATGTAGTTAAACCATCTCAACGATCATACAAATAATTGAAGGAACCCAATTGCATAACAATTAATTTTTTTTAGAATGGAACATAACGAAATGAATCTTACAGTTAAAGTTTGGAGGCAAAAAAACAGTAAAGTGTCTGGTAATTTTGAAAGTTATCCTGTAAAAAATATTTCTTCAGAAATGTCATTCTTAGAAATGATTGATGTGTTGAATGAAGAATTAATTGTTGATGGCAAAGACCCTATTGCTTTTGATCATGATTGTAGAGAGGGAATATGTGGTATGTGTTCTATGTATATTAATGGAAAACCACATGGACCATGGCAGGCAAATACTACTTGCCAATTACACATGAGGGCTTTTAAAGATGGAGATACTGTTGTTGTAGAACCTTGGAGAGCAACTGCTTTTCCGGTGATTAAAGACTTAATGGTAGATCGTTCTGCTTTCGATAGAATTATGCAAGCCGGTGGATATATTAGTGTGAATACCGGTAACGCAGTGGACGGTAATTCTTTGCCAATTAATAAAGACAAAGCAGATGCTTCTTTTGCAGCAGCTATGTGTATTGGTTGCGGAGCTTGTGTAGCTGCTTGTAAAAACAGCTCAGCAATGTTATTTCTCAGCGCCAAAGTAGCTCACCTTGCATTATTACCTCAAGGAGAACCTGAACGTCATTCACGTGTAATAAATATGGTTGCACAAATGGATAAAGAAGGATTTGGCGCTTGTACTAACACCGGTGCATGTGAAGCAACTTGTCCGAAAGAAATTTCTATCAGCAATATCGCTCGTTTAAATCAAGAATATTTAATAGCTAGTTTGGTAGCAGATAAATAAATAGAATTTTTTTTATTTATTCCCCTTTTAGGAACACTATAAGGGGATTTTTATTGGTACAATTAGGCTGCCCCTTTCTTTTTTAATATAAAAGCCGCTATTAAACTAACACCTAATCCCACTGGAAGTATTTCCATATAAGTAAAAGCAGCATTAACTAAAGGGTTCTTATACATTTCACCAAATTGGGTCATTTCTGAAGCTTGCTTTGCTATATCAGCAGCACTAGCACCGCTTGCTTTAAGTTTTTCGTTAGCATACTGAGCATATTTTTCCATGAAATCGGGCATGAAATAATAATAATCAACTAGCCAAGTTATTACATAACAGGTAGAAGCAATCAATGTAATGAACATTCCAATTTTAAAAGCAGTTCCAAATGATACAACTCCTAGATTAATTTTGTCTCTATAATTTTTTATCCCAACAAAAATCATGGAGAATGCCAAAATCATCATTGTATAACCAAAATAAGCCCCCTTGTCAAAACCAATTTGATTGTGAAAAATAGTAGTTATTGTTATACTCACCATGGTGATGGAGCCCGCAATTAATCCATGTTTCCAAATAATTTTTTTCATACTTTTTGATTTAATTTTAAAAGATGAAGCAAAACTCTAATTTATTCAAGACAATGGAATCATACTTTAGGATGATTTTTTATAGTGTTTACGGAAACGAATAACTCATTGGCAATTTCAATATTACTCATACCATTGGCCATTAATTGCAAAACCTCCAATTCTCTATTACTAATATTGCATATTACTTGATTCATTTTATTTGATTCAAAAGAAATTGCAGATCTATGAATCATTTGCCCCTCATGTTCTACTATTCCCTGTTTTTTAAAATTTAAATTTTTTGCCAACCAAATACCTAGTAACGTAAAAAAAAGCGCAATTAACCCAATATAAATATCATAAGCTTTACTCCATATTAGAAACTTAATTTCAATCCATTTTAAATAAAATAGAAGGACAGCTAAACTTAAACCGTATATTAAAATCATTTTATATCTAAACTTTGCCATCTTTATATCTGTTAAAGTTAATTTTTTTAGGTAACTTTTCAAAGAATTCAGACTGTTTTTTATATCTTCAAAAAAAATATACACTATGCGTATTTTCATCTCTCTAGCGGTTTTAATTACTGGATTAGCCGCATGTAAAAATCAAAATTCTATGAACAAAGAACAATACCAATGGCCTAATTTGAATGCCCCAAAAGCTACCATCAAACCATATACAAGAACAATTCACAATGATACGGTGATCGACAATTATTATTGGATGATAGACTTTTTTAAAAAGGGATCTGATAGCACCAATGTAGTAAACTATTTAACAGAAGAAAATGATTATACAGATTCAATGCTTAGTGGTACTAAAAATCTTCAAAGCAGTTTATTTACGGAGATGAAATCTAGAATCAAAGAAAAAGATGAAAGCGTTCCGGTTTTTAAAAATGGTTATTATTACTATTCTAGAACAGAACAGGGAAAGCAGTATTATAAATATTGTAGAAAAAAAGAGAATTTAAAAGCTCCAGAAGAAATATTGCTAGATGTTGATGAAATGGCAAAAGGAAAATCTTATTTCAGTGTTTCGGGATTTGCATTGAGCGAAAATAATCAATTACTTGCTTATGGAGTAGATGAAGTTTCGAGAAGACAATATACTATTCATGTAAAAAACTTACTAACTGGAGAAATATATAAAGATGCAATAGCTGGCACTGGCGGAGATCCTACATGGGCCAACGATAATGCAACTATTTTTTATACATCCAATAATCCGGTTTCTCTTTTGTCGGAAAAAATTAAAAGACATACCATTGGGTCTGATGTAAAGCAAGATCAAATTGTATATGAAGAAACTGATAAAAGCAATTATATAGGTGTTGGCAAAACAAAAAATAGCAAATTTATTTTTATTGTTTCTCAAGCTACAATATCATCCGAAATTCGCATGATTAACGCCAATACACCAACTGACAATTTCAAAATTTTTCAGCCAAGAATAAAAAATGTTTTATATGATGTAATAGCGTTAGAAAATAAGTTCTTAATTAAAACCAATTTAGATGCGCTCAATTTCAAACTAATGGAATGCCCATTAGACAAAACAGATGTAAGTAATTGGAAAGAACGCATCCCCCATCGCAAAGATGTTTTGTTGCAAAGTGTAGAGGAATTCAATAATTTTATTGTGATCAATGAAAGAAAAGATGGATTGGTAAAATTGCGTGTTCAAAATCTTCAATCAGGAACAGAACATTATATTGATTTTGGTGAAGCTGCATATACTGCTTCATTTAATGCCAACCCAGAGTATAATACTACTAACCTACGGTATAGTTATACATCGCTTACTACACCTTCATCAGTTTACGACTATGACTTAAATACCAAAGCGAAAAAATTGATGAAGCAACAAGAAGTAGTTGGAGGTTATAATTCAGAAGACTATACAACAGAGAGATTAAATGCAACTGCAGCTGATGGAACAAAAATTCCTATTTCTATTGTGTATAAAAAAGGATTCAATAAAAATAGCACTGCTCCCCTATTATTATATGCTTATGGCTCTTATGGAATTAGTTCGGATGCGAGTTTTAGTAGCACAAGACTTAGTTTATTGAACAGGGGTTTTGCATTTGCAATTGCTCATATAAGAGGTGGTGAAGATTTAGGTAGACAATGGTATGAGGATGGGAAATTAATGAAGAAGAAAAATACATTTACCGATTTTATTGATTGCGGTAAGTTTTTGGTGAGTAATTCATATACTTCATCTGAACATTTATATGCACAAGGTGGAAGTGCTGGTGGATTGCTAATGGGTGCTGTAGTTAATATGGCTCCAGAGCTTTGGAAAGGAGTAATTGCACAAGTTCCTTTTGTAGACGTTATAAATACCATGCTCGATGAAAGTATCCCATTAACCACCAATGAATTTGATGAATGGGGAAATCCAAAAAACGAAGAAGCTTATTTATATATGAAGAGTTACTCTCCTTATGAAAATGTAACCGCGAAAAATTATCCGAACATACTCGTAACAACAGGATTGCATGATAGTCAAGTACAATATTTTGAACCTGCTAAATGGGTTGCAAAACTAAGAACACTTAAAAAAGATAAAAACATACTCTTATTGCATACCAATATGGAATTTGGGCACGGTGGAGCTTCTGGCAGATTCGATTATTTAAAAGACATTGCCTTGAATTATGCTTTTCTTTTTGCATTAGAAGGAATTAAAGAATAAAACTGTTAATGCCAAATCAGTTTTTTCAATTTAAACAGTTTACCATTTATCAAGATCAATGTGCAATGAAGGTTTGTACCGATTCTTGTTTATTTGGAGCATGGGTAGCTGATTATCTTGAAAAAGAAAAAAATGATCAGCAACATATCCTCGATATTGGAACTGGAACAGGCTTGCTTGCATTAATGCTTGCACAAAAAACAACTGCCGATATTGATGCAGTTGAAATTGAACAAGATGCTGGATTACAAGCAAGAAATAATTTTGCAGCATCTCCATGGAGTAGCAGATTACAAGTTTACAACACTCCAATACAATTATTTAAAACAACAAATCCCAATAGCTACGATTTTATTATTTGCAACCCTCCATTTTTTGAAAATAATTTAAAGACTGATAATACATTAAAAAACCTTGCCCTGCATAGCGAGGCGCTCACTTTATCAGAATTAATTTTACAAATTCAATTTCATTTAAACCCAAATGGACAATTTGCTATATTACTTCCATTTGATAGAAGCAATTATTTTATTGCCGAAGCACTTAAATTGGGATTCCATATTCGAGTAACCATCAATGTAAAACATACTCCAAATCATCCTTTTTTTAGGAGCATGATGCTTTTTGGTAATAACTCCACTTCAACAATAACCAAAGAGCTAATCATCAAAGAAAACAATGAATATACCACTGACTTTAGTCGATTACTTACCGACTATTATTTACCATTCTAAATGATTACCTTAGCAATAATGAAAAGATGGAAAATAGTATTATCAGTTAGCCTATTTATTTTCGCTTCCTGTAAAAGCACCAAGAATGAAATGCTTCCCGCCGAAAATGGATTGGATGCTGGTCGCGAATTTATTGATGGCTGCTTAAAAGGTGATTTCACAAAAGCCAATTTTTATATGTTGCAAGATGAAGTAAATATTCAATTTTTAAAATCTACTGAAGCTGCATTTAGAGAAAGAGATAAAGAAGGAAGGCAAGAATTGAGGCTTGCATCTATCAATATCAAAAATGTAACTGAACCAAATTATACTACTGTAGAGTTATTGTATAGTAATTCTTATGATACGTCGCAACAAAGACTAATAATAATTCAACAAAATAAAAAATGGTTTGTTGATTATAAAAAATCATTTAAGTAAATAATACATGAAAAACATTTTGCTAGTTGGAGTTGGGGGAATGTTAGGATCTATTCTCAGATACGCTGCTTCACTAGTTATTAAACAACCCAATTTCCCTTATGCAACAATTTTAGTAAATGTAATTGGGTCTTTATTTATAGGGATGATTATGGGCTGGTCGGCAAAACAGGATAGTCCTGAATTCTGGCGTTTATTATTAGCAACAGGTATTTGTGGAGGGTTCACTACCTTTTCGGCATTTGCTTGGGAAAATTTGCAACTTTTAAATGAACAACGGTATGCACATTTTTGCATTTATGCAGGAGGAACACTAATTTTATCATTAATTGCAGTAGCAATTGGTTACTGGCTTATCAAATAAAATCAATTTTATTATGGAACCACAAACAGTTGTACATCCTTGGCATGGTGTATCATTTGGAGAACATGCCCCAAGAGTTGTTAACGCAATTATTGAAATCCCACAAGGATCTCGTTGCAAATATGAAATTGATAAACCAACAGGATTATTAAAATTAGATCGCGTAATTTTTTCATCATTTTATTACCCAATTAATTATGGATTTATTCCCCGAACCTATGGCGGAGATAAAGATCCTTTAGATATTTTAGTAATTACCTCACTTCCTGTGCAACCACTTACTCTAATGGATGCAAAAGTAATTGGGGTAATGCAAATGGTAGACCAAGGAGATCCAGATGATAAAATAATTGCCGTAGCGGCAAATGATCCAGGCGTTAATCATTACAATAATATTGAAGAGCTTCCTAAACATTTCTTTGATGAACTCAGGCATTTCTTTTCAGAATATAAAAAATTAGAAAATAAAACGGTGATTGTAGAAGATTTTGGCGACAAAGCAAAAGCATTGCAGATTATTGAAGAAGCTATAGAATTTTACAAAACAACATTTCTAAAATGATACTATGAGTTTTACTACTATTTTATTGCTAGTTGTTGTTGGTTTAGCTGCTGGGTTTTTAAGCGGACTAATTGGCATTGGTGGTGGAGTAATTATTGTTCCTGCACTAGTATTTTTTATTGGATTTACCCAGAAACAAGCTCAAGGAACTTCTTTAGGTATATTATTACTTCCCGTTGGTATTTTAGCAGTAGTTCAATATTACAAACAAGGTTACTTGAATATTAATTATGTTCTAGTTGTAGCAATAGCATTTGTTGTTGGCGGTTTTTTTGGTAGTAAGCTAGCACTTACATTAAGCGACGAAAAAATGAAGAAAATTTTTGCAATAATTTTATTGCTTATTTCGGTAAAAATGCTGTTTTTCGAAGGAACTAATCATCCCAAAAACCCAGAATCCACAAAAATTGAACAATCAAGTACTTAATGAGTGGTAGATTGGCATCTCGAGCTTATATTTGCAAAAACTAGTTTCATGGAAGCAAAACAATCATCAGGTAAATATTGGGCACTTTGTTTTTTTTGGTTAGCAATTATGATTACGCTTTTAGTTGTTTACCGCGAATTTTTCTGGTTAGCATTGCCTGGAACTGTAACTTATTTTGCTAAGGCAATAAATATAATGTAGTTATCGTCAAATTCTTTTGATTATTCTTAATTGATGAGTTCTTTCACCTGTGTCGGAGCTCACTATTCCCATATTATCAATTTTATCTATTCTAACTCTTCCAGATGAATGAATAATTGTTTCATTGTTGAGTAGAATTCCTACATGGGTAATTTTTCCTTCTGCATTATCAAAAAAGGCGAGATCGCCGCAAATTACTTCTTGTAAAAAACCAACTACCTCTCCTAGGGCAGCTTGCTGATAAGCGTCTCGGGGCAACTGCTTGTCGAAGAATCGATACACTTGTTGAGAAAATCCACTGCAATCAATTCCAAAAACCGATCTGCCTCCCCATAAATAGGGCGTATTTAAATAAACAGTAGCAATATGCTTAATATAATCGGGCTTAAACAATAATAAATTGGGCTTGGCTACCGCTCCTTTGTTTTGAAAATGAAATTTTCCTAGAGTAGCATTATTATTAATAAAAAAACCCAAAGACGCTCCATACGGCACTTGCATTTCTGATCCATTTACTTCAAGTAAATTGGTAAATTCTGCTACAAGATCTTTATGATGAGTTGCAAATTGTTCTTCAGAAATATTCATCAATTGGGTACGTTGGCACCAGCCCTCATATCTATCATAAACACATTTAATTTTTATAAATTCACCAATAGTATCTAACACTTCTGCAGGTTCTCCAAACAAAAGCTGACTAACCATTTCGCTTCTGTGAGCAGCTTCTGCTCTTAGTGGTGAAACTGCAACAATTGAAACAACATAAATCATACAAAATTATTTACCTGTAAGTTATGGAAAATAACATTCAAAGCATCTTACCTAAAAATGCTTATTTTAACGTGTGAGTAATACCAACTATCAACATATAAGTGATACAGATTTACTTCTTCGATTTAATAACGATAGAAATAAAGAATGGCTAGGCATTTTGCTAGAACGCTATACTCTATTGCTTTTAGGTGTTTGTATGAAATATTTAAAGGATGAGGAAGATGCTAAAGATGCTGTTCAGCAAATTTTTATGAAAGCACTCAATGAATTGGAGAAATATACTGTTACCTACCCAAAAAGTTGGTTGTATAAAATAGCTTGTAACCACTGCTTAATGAAGTTAAGAGACGAAAAACAAGTTGTTTCACTTTCAGAGAATTCAGCTTATGTAGACGAAAATGTTGATGTAGAAGCGCTTCAATTCAAAGAAATCAATCTAAACTTGCTTGAATCTTGCTTAACAGAATTGAACATCGAACAGCAAACTTGTATAACTTTATTCTATCTACAGAAAAGCAGTTATCAAGAAATAACACAAAAAACAGGCTATTCTATACTGCAGGTTAAAAGCAATATTCAAAATGGAAAAAGAAATTTAAAATTATTAATGGCGAAAAAAAGAAACCAATTGAATGACTGATTGGAACGATATATTAAAAAATGAAGAAGAACTAAATGAGCAAGAACTCATGAAGTACTTAGAGGGTAACCCTTCGGCTGAAGAGCGTTATGCTATTGAAAAACAAATGGCCGAATCCGACTTTATGAATGATGCTGTTGAAGGGTTGCAACAATTTCATCATCCTACTAAATTAATTGCTTTAAGAGATCAACTAAATAAACAGCTAAGAATAGTAACTAGCAAGAAAGTAAAAAGAACAAAAAGCAGAAAGCTAAAAGACCAACAATGGCTAGTAATTGCAGTATTTGCAATATTATCTTTATGTGTTCTAGGATATTTATTGATTCATTTTTATCTAAAAAAATAATTTTTAAATATTGTTACTTTTATAACGCAAAACTTATTCATAGAAGAACAACTAGTACTTAAAAATATATTTCTCAATACCCGTATTTAACTTTCTTCACTCCCTCATAGGTTTCTAAAAATCTTTTATCAGAAGGCATATCCCACATGGTGATGTAGGTTTTCACATCTCCGTTAGCTACAATTTCAAACCTGACTTTATTAAAACTGAGGCCACCCTCAAAAGTATTATTGCCTTTATAAACAAGACCTTCCATGATCTGGGCGTTCATCTTTAAAATCAAAAGGTCATCTTCCCTAGAAAACTCTGCATTGCCTTTATTTAATTCATAGAGTCTAGTGATCTTTTTATAACCTGCATTTTCTAGTAGATATGCCTTCCCCATTACGACGTTGAACTTTACTTCATTTTCTGCAGATGATTTTTTTTTGATCTCTAGTATGCGCTTTGCAGATTGGGGTGCACTTGCAGCTGCATCTTTTTCGATATGCGGATCGCCTTTAAAATAAATTTGAGTGATAAGATCTTGATGATTGGCACTTGAAATACGCATGTGAATGTGTGCAGATCTCCAGTCTTCTCCGTCTTTATACGGAACGGGAATAATTATTTTAAAAGTGTACTTACCATCCTTACCAGTTTTAACTGCACCTCTGTACAAATAATTATCTGAAACATTATCGTATTTAGTAGATTCATCGCAATGCCATGCTTCAAGCAATACATTTGAAAGAGGTGTTTTTCCATCATGATGTAGAACAGTTCCCGACAGATGCAACACGTTACCAGTTAATTGCACCAAAACAAACAACGCCGAAAGCAGTTAAACTAGAGTCTTTAATAAAGGTTCTTCTTTTCATGTAAGTAAACTTTAAGTAAAATTTTTAATTGTCGTTTTCAATTACCACCAACTCATAAATTTACAAAAGTTTTTGGTATTTCGTATCGATCAATAATTACTTGAGTTATTAATATTTTATTATCAGTGCATTATCATAATCCGTAACTTGTTCCTACTTTAAACCATATTAGTATGCTCAAGAAACAGTTACTTCTTCTTTGCTCATTTTCCGCTATGTACTTATTGAATCCTACAGAAAATTTTGCTCAAAAAACAATAATCGATTCTTCGTTAAAGGGCATGAATTGGAGAAATATTGGACCAAACAGAGGTGGAAGATCATTAGGAATTTCGGGAAGCACCAAAAACAAAATGGAATACTATTTTGGAGCTGTAGGTGGAGGCTTATGGAAAACAATTGATGGAGGATTAAATTGGAAACCAGTTACCGATGGTCAAATTACCAGCTCTTCTGTGGGAGCTGTTGCTGTATCTCCCTCTAATCCTAACATTGTATATATCGGAACAGGAGAAACCGAATTTAGGGGCAATATTATGCAAGGCGATGGAGTGTATAAATCTATTGATGCTGGTAAAACATGGAAAAATATCGGTTTAATAAATACGCAGTCTATTTCAAGAGTAAGAGTACATCCAACCAATCCAGATATAGTATATGTTTCGGCATTAGGACATGCATTCGGACCTAATGAAGAAAGAGGTGTATTTAAAACAATTGATGGTGGGCAATCATGGAAAAAAATATTATACAAAGGCGATCAAGCGGGTGCAGAAGATTTAGTAATTGATCAACAAAACCCTGAAACCCTTTATACTACTATTTGGCAGGTATATAGAACGCCATATAAAATGTGGGCCGATACTGGAATTTCTGCATTATATAAATCCATAGATGGTGGTACTACTTGGAGTAATCTCACTAAAAATTCGGGTATGCCTAAAGGACCTGTTGGTAAAATTGGTGTAACAGTTTCTCCTGCTGATCCAAATCGAGTATGGGCAATTGTAGAAGCTAACGATGGAGGTTTATATCGTTCTGATGATGCAGGACTAAATTGGAAAATGGTAAATAACGAAAGAAAATTACGTCAACGTGCTTTTTATTATTCTCGAATTGTAGCAGACCCAAAAGATAAAAATGTGGTATATGGTTTAAATGTAAATTTTTATAAATCCAATGATGGGGGAGTTACATTTAAAACAGAAATTAAAGTACCACATGGCGATAATCACGATTTATGGATTGATCCTGAAGATCCAATGCGAATGGCTACTTCTAACGACGGTGGAGGTGCTGTATCGAATAATGGCGGATTAACATGGACGGATGAAGATTTTCCTACTGCGCAATTATATCATATTACTGTTACCAATGATTTTCCATATCAGGTAGCTGGTGCTCAACAAGACAATTCAACTATTGCAATACCGAGTGAAGATTATCGTCATAGAGCAGTAAGAACCAACTCTACAAAACCTGGAATTGGTTTCGCTTATGATGTTGGTGGTGGCGAAAGCGGTTATATAACACAAGACCCAAAAAATCCAGATATTTTTTATGCTGGTAGTCAGGGTGCTTTATTAACAAGAATTAATAGAATGACTGGCCAGACCAGAGATGTACAAATATACCCTCGATTTTTTTCTGGGGAAGAAGCTAAAACTTTACCAGAGCGTTGGCAATGGACCTTCCCAATTGTTTTTTCGCCTGTTGATTCAAAAAGATTATATGCATGTTCGCAGCATGTTTGGATGACTACCAATGAGGGACAAAGTTGGCAGCGTATTAGTCCAGATTTAACCTATGCCGACACTGCAACACTTGGTGTAAGTGGTGGTGTGATTACGAGGGATATGAATGGACCTGAAATTTATGCTACTGTGTTTGCATTGGCACCATCATATCAGGATGTAAATATTATTTGGGCAGGATCAGATGATGGGCTTGTACATATTACCAAAGACGGTGGAAAAAGTTGGCAGAACATTACTCCACCTGATATGCCAAAAAATACCAGAGTGAGTATTATTGAAGCATCGCATTTTAACGCAGGAACTGCATATATAGCAGCAAAGAGATATCAAATGGATGATAGAACTCCTTATATATGGAAGACCAATGATTATGGTAAACATTGGAAAAAAATTATAGCTGGAATTAGAGCCGATGATTATGTGCATGTAATTAGAGAAGACATCACTAAAAAAGGTTTATTGTATGCAGGAACTGAGCATGGTGTTTGGGTTTCATTTAATGATGGAGAAAACTGGGAATCATTGCGATTAAATCTTCCTGATGTACAAGTTGCTGATTTAGCAGTAACAGAAAAAGATATTGTAGTAGGAACACATGGAAGGTCAATTTACATTTTAGATGATATTTCTCCTATTAGAGATTATCAATTTGAAATTTCAAAGGAATCAGTTCATTTATTTAAGCCATATTATGCTGTAAGAAATGTGCAGAAAGCAGTATTTCAATATTATTTAGGGAAAGAAAATAATGATGTAAAAATTGAAATACTTAACAAAGAAAATAAGGTTATTCAAACATTTATTGGAGAAGCAAAAAAAGCTGTGACAGACAGTACAATTGAAGAAGATGAAGATGATAGAAAGCCTCCATCTCCTACTATCAAAAAAGGATATAATAAATTTGAATGGGATTTAAAATATCCGCCAGCAACTTCTTTTAAAGGAATGATTCTTTGGGGAGCGAATAAATACAATGGTCCGCTTGCAGTGCCAGGCATGTATAAAGTACGTTTAACTGCTGCAGGAAAAACGATGACTCAACCGTTTGAAATTAAATTAGATCCAAGGATAAAAGATGTAACAAAAGCTGACTTAGAAGAAAAATTTAATTTGGCAATGCAGATTAAAAATGAAGTATCAAAAGCCAATGAAGCAGTAGTTAAAATAAGGGCTATTAAAGAGAAAATGGCTAAAACAAATAGTACCGAAAATGATCAATTATTTGTAAAACAACTATCGGTTATTGAAGAAAATTTATATCAGGTAAAAAATCAAAGTTCTCAAGACCCTTTAAATTTTCCTATCAAGTTAAATAATAAATTAGCAGCCTTGCAAAGAGTGGTTGAATCGGGCGAATCAAAACCAACGGCTGGTTCATATACTGTATTTAAAGAATTGAAAGATGAATTGACAATAGAACTTAATCAATTAGAAAAAATACTTAAAATGCAATAAGAAAGAGCCCCTTGATTCTAACTTTATTTTGGCCGATTTGATGGCTATTTTAAGCCTCAACACAAAATGGAACACTATTCTTACTGAGTTTAAAGGTGCATTGACCGAGCAATTTGTTTGTCAACAATTATGTTTAAAAACAACATTATTTTATTGGACAGCAACCAATGCAATGGCAGAAGTTGATTTTATCATTCAAACTGAAAAGAAGATTGGCTTACAAACATTCCTCTATATGCAATTGATACAATACTTAATTAAGCTTTCCTAAAAACCATAATAAAAAAAACCGAACACATTTCTGTGATCGGTTAATTATTATTTTTGAAAATAATTATTATTTCCAAAAATAACAGTTGTGGAGCCGACCGGATTCGAACCGGTGTCCAAACATCGCAACCATTAGCTTTCTACATGCTTATTTCTTTATTAATTGTAGGCAACTAACCGGAAAAGAACAAACCAATTAATCACTTAGCTGAATAATCTTAAGCAACAGTCACAGCCTTCTGTTACAGCATCTCCTTTTGATTTGAGTCGGCGGAAGCACTTGGAAAGTAGCGAACCTGTGCTTCGGCCCAAATGGTTACTTAATCACTGATTAAGCAGCCATGGCATACTGAGTATTGCCAGTTAATGTTTGAATATTCAGATTAAAGTGCTAATTATCCAACGCACTGCATGCTTACACCAACCGTAACCTATGCTGTCAAAACCAACACGGCCCCATTGAAGTTATAAGTTTATAAAGTGCAAAGTTACCATTAAAAATAGTTATAAGTTGAACCTTATAAACCTTAATACTATATAAACAGAGAACTACTTAAACAACCTCCAAAAATCTAATCCCAATGCATACGCCATTAATCCTAATAACAACACCATACCAACCATTTGAGCATACTCCATGAACTTATCGCTAGGTTTACGACCAGATACCATTTCATAGATAGTAAACAGTGCATGCCCTCCATCAAGCGCAGGAATTGGCAGTATATTCATAAAAGCAAGTATGATAGAAAAAATGCCTGTCAGCGTCCAAAATCTTTCCCAATCCCAAACCCCAGGAAAAGTATTCCCAATACTTATTACACTACCCAATGAATCGCTTGCATTTACTTTGCCAGTAAATATTTGCTTAATACCAGTAACATATCTTTCAAGTGTTTCCCAACAACGAGTAATTCCCAATGGAATTGATTGAGCAAAACTGTAATTTTTAGTTTCAGTACCTAGTATTATTAAAGGACTTACAGCAAAAAATCCTAAAGCACCTTTATTACTTACCAACGCTTTAATTTTAACTGTATCAACTCCTCTTAGCAATGTAATAATTACTAAAGAATCACTATAACCTTTTTTAATAACATCAAATTCTTGATAATATTTGAATGGCTGATTATTAAGCGCAATAAGTGTATCGCCTTTTTTCAACTCACCACTAGTAATGGTAGCAGATTTACCAACAGAATCTACGATTACAGGATAACGAGGAAAAATTAAACCGTTGAATTTTTTTTCTTTAACTAAGGTCTTCATAAATCCTTCAGGAATTGAAATATCTATTTGACTACCATCTCTAATAACTTGCAACTTTTTAGCTTCAGTTAAAATCATTTCAGCTTCAAGTGTTCCAAAGTTTACAATTTTCTTACCATCAATTCCAAATACATTATCGCCATCTTTTAATCCAATAGATTTTGCTAATGAATCGGTGTAAACACCATATTTTAAATTCTTTACAGGTAATTGTTCTTCACCCCAAAACCAAGTAATTCCAATAAAAATAACAATCGCTAAAATTATATTTACAATTACTCCACCAACCATAATAATTAATCGTTGCCAAGCTGGCTTTGATCTAAATTCCCAAGGTTGAGCAGGCAACTTCATTTGCTCTTTATCCATACTTTCATCAACCATGCCAGCTATCTTTACATAGCCACCAAAAGGAATCCATCCTAAACCATATTCTGTTTCTCCCTTTTGTTTTTTCCAAAGGCTAAACCATGGATTAAAAAATAAATAGAATTTTTCTACTCTACATTTAAAAAACTTTGCTGGCAAATAATGCCCTAATTCATGTAAGACAACTAAAATAGAAAAAGACAAAATAAACTGCCCCATCTTTACACCTACACTCATCCAATCAATTGCTAATAAACTCATTTTAATGCCCGAAGGTTTTTTTTATTAATAAATTACATGTGTACCAAAGATGCAGCAAAATCTCTCGATTCAGCATCTGTATCAAAATAATCCTGCAAAGTTGGTTCTGCTATAAAACTAACTTTTGCCATTGTTTGTTCAATGATTTCCGTCATATCTAAAAAACCAATACGATTTCTAAGAAAAGCAAAAACAGCAATTTCATTTGCCGCATTTAAAATACAAGGCATGTTACCGCCTTTGTACAAAGCATCAGTTGCCAAAATTAAATTTCGAAATGTTTTTAAATCGGGTTCTTCAAAAGATAGAGTACTGGGTTTTTTAAAATCGTATCGAGGAAAATCATTAGCAATTCTTTGAGGAAATGCCAATGCATATTGAATCGGTAATTTCATATCTGGCAACCCCATTTGAGCTTTTATACTCCCATCTTCAAATTGGACCATACTATGAATAATACTTTGTGGGTGTATTACTACTTGTATTTGGTGAGCAGCTAAATTAAACAACCATTTAGCTTCTATCATTTCTAATCCTTTATTCATTAAGGTGGCAGAATCGATTGTGATTTTAGCTCCCATAGTCCAGTTTGGGTGCTGTAATGCATGATCTCGTTTTACATTCACCAAGAAATTGGGTTTTTTCCCCAGAAAAGGACCTCCACTTGCTGTTAAAATAATTTTGTCGATTTTATTTCTTCCCTCTCCTACTAAACATTGAAAAATTGCAGAATGCTCACTATCTACAGGAATTATTGGAATTCTTTTTTCTGCAGCTTTCTTCATCACTATATCTCCTGCTACTACCAATGTTTCTTTGTTTGCTAATGCAATTGTTTTTCCTAATTCAATTGCATTTAATGTTGGTTTTAATCCAGCATACCCTACAATTGCAGCCAACATAATATCGTAACAATCTACTGAAGCAGCTTCTGCCATTGCCTTTTCGCCAGCAAACACTTTAATATTTGTTGAACTCAATGCTTCTTTTACTGTGAGGTATTTTTTTTCATCTCCAATAACCACCATATTCGGATTAAAACGGAGCGCTTGTTTAATTAATAGTTCATCATTAGAATGCGCTGTTAATATTTCAGCAGAAAATAATTCGGGATTACCCTTAATCACTTCCAAAGCCTGTGTGCCAATTGAGCCAGTTGATCCAAATATTGCAATACGTTTTTTACTCATTCACTTTTTTTGTTAGATACTGAATTTGATCCAAAATAAATCAAAATGTGCTACTCTTTGTGATTATTATAATTTAATTATGACGTTTTAATATAAATGGGTTCAACTTCTCAGCAATAATACGATCATTACTTAAGCGAGGAACTTTGTTTTGTCCACCTAATTTACCAATCGATTTCATATAACCAATAAATCCATTTTGTTGAATTATCACCATTTTTAAAGGTAATAAGATATTTCCTTTTATTAAATCGTCATAATACACGTTTTTAGATCGCATAATATTATTAAGTTTTTCACCAAAAGCAGATAAATCATTTGGCGCTTCTTCAAACTCAATAAACCATTCATGATAACTCTTCCCTTCCCCTTGTTCAATCATTGGTGCAACAGTAAATTCCGTTATTTTACATGGATGTTGTTGAATTGTTTGTAGCATTGCTCGCTCAACTTCTTCTCCAATAACATGTTCACCAAAGGCAGAAATAAAATGTTTAATTCTGCCAGTTACCAAAATTCGGTATGGGGCTAGACTCACAAATTTAACCGTATCACCAAGGTTATAACCCCATAATCCAGCATTACTATTAATTATTAAGGCATAATTTTCGCCCAATTGCACATCTTTTAATGATAATCTGCGTGGATTTTCATTAAATATCTCTCCAGCAGGTATAAATTCATAAAATATACCGCTGTTGGTATTCAACAACATGCCCTCAGCTATTTGTGAATCTTGAAAAGCAAAAAATCCCTCACTTGCTGGGAAAAGCTCTATGGAGTCAATTTTTTTGCCAATACTTTCAAAGATTCTCGATTTATAAGGCTCAAAATTAACCCCACCTTGTACCATTACGCTGAAATTGGGAAACAATTCACCTGCTTTTTTACCACTTTTGGCTATTAAACGATCAAAATACATTTGCATCCAAGGAGGTATGCCGCTGATTAAGGTCATATCCTTATTAATAGTCTCTTCTACAATTTTGTCTAATTTGGTTTCCCAATCTTCTATACAATTGGTTTCAAAGGAAGGAAGTTGGTTAGCCCTTAAATAAGCCGGTATATGATGATTTACAATACCACTTAACCTGCCTGTTGGAATATTGGCGGTACGTTCTAAAACTGGAGATCCACTTAAAAAAATCATTTTTCCATTAGCAAACGACACATTACCAGTTTCTGCCATATAGCACAAAAGTGCATTTCTAGCTGTTTGAATATGATTGGGAATTGAGTCTTTTGTGATAGGAATGTATTTAACTCCGCTGGTTGTTCCACTGGTTTTTGCAAAATAGATGGGTTTCCCTCTCCAAAGAATATTTTCTTTACCCTCCTTAATTTGGTCGATATACAACTTCAATCCTTCATAATCCTTGATGGGCACTGCTTGTTTAAAAGATTGATAATCATTTACTTGAGCCAAATGATGGTCATTCCCAAAAACGGTTTTCTGGCCAACTTTTAATTGTAACTTAAAAATAGATTCCTGGTGCTCTATAGCCAGCATCATACCCTTACGGGTTTTATTACTGATTAGTTGGGCAAAGGGTTTTGCCAATAGTGATTTCAAGTTCATGATAGACCAAAAGAGTGTTACTAAGCAAAAATAGGTGCTTGTTGGGGGCTTTAGTGATTCAAATAACTAAATTTGTGATAAATTATTTCTAAAATTGTGATGATATGTTCCTGCAAATCCCTACCTTCGCCGTCCTAATTTTGGATAGCTATGTTAGCAGTTGTAAAAATCGCAGGTCAACAATTTAAAGTGCAAGAAGGTCAAAGCTTGTACGTCCCACACCTGCAGGGTAAAACCGGAGACAAAGTAGAGTTCAGTGATGTATTGTTTGTTGAAACAAACGGTGCTATTGCAACAGGATCAGCTGTAAAGGCTACTGTTAAAGCAGAAATCATTAGTGACTTAGTACAAGGTGAAAAAGTGATCGCCTTTAAAATGAAAAGAAGAAAGGGCTTCCGTAAGAAGCATGGTCACAGAACTCATTATACTAGAATTAAAATAGAAAGCATCGCTTAGTAAAAAATCACTTTAATTGCTTCGGCAAAAGGAGTTTTAAAATTATACATTATGGCACACAAAAAAGGAGAAGGAAGTGTAAAGAATGGTCGTGACTCACAAAGCAAACGCTTAGGTGTAAAAATCTATGGTGGTCAACCTGCACTTTCTGGTAATATTATTATCCGTCAAAGAGGAACAGTTTATCATCCCGGAAAGAATGTTGGAGTTGGAACTGACTTTACATTATTCGCTTTAACTGATGGAATCGTTGAATTTAAAAAAGGAAGAAACGATAGATCAACAGTTTCAGTTATGCCAGTTGAAATAACTGCTTAAAAATAAAATTTGTAGTTCTAAATAGTTTTTTTATTTTTAATGTATTATTAACTAACCATTAAATCTAAAAACATGGCAACTGCAAAAAAAGCCGCTAAGAAAGCTGCACCTAAAAAAGCTGCACCGAAGAAAGCTGCTCCTAAAAAAGCTGCAAAGAAAGCTGCTCCTAAAAAAGCTGCTCCTAAGAAAGCTGCTCCTAAAAAAGCTGTTAAAAAAGCTGCTCCTAAAAAAGCTGCTAAGAAAACTGCTAAGAAGAAGTAGTTATCTAATTTCTTTAACAGAAATAGATTTAGATCCCGAACATTGTTCGGGATTTTTTTTTCAATATCTCAGCCTACTTTATTACTTTACACTATGATGAACAATAACGAAATAGCCGATAATTTTTCATTAATTGCCAAATTAATCGACATACATGGCGACAACTCTTTTAAGGCCAAATCCTATGCTGCAGCGGCTTTTACGATAGAAAAACTTACTGCTCAATTAAATTCAATATCAGCTGAACAAATTAGAACCATAAAAGGAATTGGAGATAGCATTGCAAAAAATATTATTGAACAAATTGAAACAGGAAATTTATTGGTGCTTCAATATTACTTAGCAAAAACTCCACCTGGCATTTTAGAAATGCTCAGCATAAAAGGAATCGGTCCAAAAAAAATTTCAACCATTTGGAAAGAATTAGAAATAGAAACACTCGGAGAATTATTATATGCATGCGATGAAAATCGATTGACATTGTACAAAGGTTTTGGAGAAAAAACGCAAAAAAATATTAAGGAGTCGATCGAATTTTACATGGGCACACTCGGAAGATTTCTCTTTCATCAAGTTGAATTGTACGCACACACAATTGATCAAAAATTGAAATCAACTTCAAAATCCACCTTTTTCCTATGTGGAGAATTCCGGCGACAGCTAGAAGTTATTAACAAATTGGAGTGGGTAACCAATGAATCTGCAACAAATTTAAAGTCATTTTTTACGCAAAATGATTATGAAACTATTCAAGATGAAATCAATATTATCTCATTTAAAGGCAAAGAAAATTGTTTACTTGAATTTCATTTAGCAAACGATGCAACTTTTTATTCAACTCTTTTTAAAAATAGTTGCAGTGAAGAATTTTTAAATGAATGGAATAATATTACAAATTGGAATGATCAATTTACCTACCGATCTGAAGATGAAATTTTTAATCAATCCAATATTTGTCCAATAGCAGCTTACCAAAGAGAAACTGCAAAAAATGTACATGCTGCAAAAAATAATGATTTACCATCAGTAATTGAGACAGACCAAATTGTAGGAATTATTCATTGCCATAGCAATTGGAGTGATGGAAATAATACGATTGAAGAAATGGCTACTGCTGCAATCAATAATGGTTATCAATATTTAGTTATAAGCGATCACTCTAAATCTGCCTATTATGCAAATGGATTAAAAGAAGAAAGAATTAGGGCCCAACACCAACAAATAGATGAATTAAATCCAAAGTTAAAATCGTTTAAGATTTTTAAAAGTATTGAAAGTGATATTCTTAATGATGGCAACCTCGATTACTCAAATGCGATTTTAGACAGCTTTGATATAGTTATCGCTTCAATACACGCTAACCTTAAGATGAGCCAAGAAAAAGCTATGGCTAGGCTTTTAAAAGCTATAGAGAACCCTTTTACCTCCATTCTTGGTCATGTAACTGGGCGCTTATTGCTTAGCAGAAATGGGTATCCAATAGATCATGATATTATTATTGATGCTTGTGCTGCTAATAATGTGGTTATTGAGCTAAATGCACATCCTAGAAGGCTAGATATGGATTGGAGATGGATTGATAAAGCACTTAATAAAAACGTGTTAATCTCAATTAATCCAGATGCCCACTCAATTGAAGGTTATTCTGACTGCAAATATGGAGTTTTAGTTGCTCAAAAAGCTGGCCTGACTGCAAAAAACAACCTTAGTAGTTTTTCGTTGACAGAATTTCAAAAATTTGTTGAAGAACAGAAAGCTAAAAGGCCATAATCTAATCATTATCATGCAAGTGGAAACATAATTGTAAAAGTAGTGCCAATTCCAACTTCACTATCAAATGATATTTGACCATTGGCATTCTCAACTATTCCTTTGCAAATTGCAAGTCCCAAACCTGTTCCAGCAGTTTTTGTAGTAAAATTAGGACTGAATATTCGAGATCCCATTATTTCTGGAACCCCACCCGACTCATCTCTAATAGTAATCATTACCTCTCTATTTATTACTTGTAGTACTATATAAATCTGAATATCTTTTAAACGGCTCTCTCCTGCTTCTACTGCATTTTGAATTAAATTTGTAAATAATCGGTTAATTTGAATTTTATCTGCTAAAATCAACGAAGCAGATGTAGGCTTTTCCCAATGAAAGTGAATTTTTTCATTAGAACCATATAAAGTAATTAAAGATTGAATCACATCAGATAGTTCAAATTGAACTAGTTGTGAATTTCCAATATTAGCAAATTGCGAAAAGTCGCCCGCTATTTTAGCCAATTGATCAATCTGTTCAATTAAAGAATCAGTCATCTTTTCGGTAAGCTCTTTTTTGTTTGGCGCCTCTTCTCTAATAGCTTTCTGTAAAAATTGAATGCTCAATTTCATTGGAGTAAGCGGATTCTTAATTTCGTGAGCTACTTGCCTTGCCATTTCTCTCCAAGCACTTTCCCTTTCACTTTGCGCAAGTGATTGTACACTTTTATTTAATTTGAGCACCATTGTGTTATACTCTTTTACTAAAATCCCAATCTCGTCGGACCTAGTCCATTCAATCACTTCATTTGTTGAACCTAAATTCATTTTCTGCATTGTCGCTCCAATTAAATTGAGCGAAGCAGTGATACGATTTGTAAGAAAAAAAGCAATCGTTCCAGCTAATAAAAAAATAAAAGCATTCAGGTTAATTAATGTTGCCAAAAAACCAGAGATTTCTTGATTCAGTTCCATTTGCGAGTTCAAATAGGGAATATTTAAATACCCAAACACTGTTTGTTGATCGTCTGTTAAAGGCACATAAACACTTAGGTATTTTAATTTCCCGATCGACTCAGACTGCAAAAATCTAATTCTATGATTGTGTTTCATCGCAGTAAATGCAACGGGTTCCATTTTTGGGGCAAGTAAATGCTTATTGTATATATATGGTTGAGTTGAAATAATCAAATCTCCATTTATATCAAAATAATTAATATCAACATTGTGCAAATCCGATATATCAGCAGTAACCTTTTCTAATTCATACCTTAAAATATTATTAATTAGCCCATTTTTGTTGAGTCCTACCATATTTACCTTTGCATTCATTTCGTCGGCCATCACCTGAATTGATTTTGTTAATCGCTCTTCATTCGCAGAATTGAATCTTAAGATGAAAAATGAAATTGTGGCAATAGCAATTACAATAAATGAAAAAAGGCTGACAAAAATAATCGTACCCTGAATTTGAGACCGAATATTCAATTTAAATAAAGATTGAATACCAACCCATTTAAACTTCATATTAACCAAAACTTTCATTGCTTGAAAGAATCCGATAACCATTAAAAAAGAACAAAATAAGTACGCAAATAAAGTAAAAGCTTCAATCACCCAAGTACTTCGTTTAACTACTACCACCTGTCTATTGTTACCAGAATTGTACCATAGTTCAGAAAAGTCACCTTCATTTTTTTGAACAAATGCAAAAGCTGGTAGGTCTATAACATTTAATTGAGCGGGGAAATTATAATTATTAAAATGATTAATGATTTTACCATCAAAATAAATACCATAAGCATAATTACTACTTATATCAGTTAGGATATCTTGCGATTGGTTAAAAAGTTCAAGATACAGCGTTTCGCTTTTATAACGTTTCGATTTTAGCAATACAAATAAATAGCCAACTGTTTTATTATCATTATAAATTACTTTTTGAAAAATATAACTAAAGCCTTCTTTACTTTTTTCATACCTATATAAATCAGGCACTTCGGTTTGTATAGCCTGATTGAGTACAACTGTTTTTAAAGAAGCGTAATTAAGCGAATCGTCATTAAATAATGGATGATACATGCTATCAAAAGCATAAATTCTTGTTTCATACTTATTTAAGTACCCAGAAAAATTTTGATTGATCAGACTATCCTTAAAGTACTTATTACTTATTTCCCCATTTACTAATCTGTAAAAGTTTTTTGCCAAAAAACCATTATCGAAATTAGTAGTAGCAATATTCATTAAGTTTTCGCCAGAGGGATCGGTTTGTATTGCCAGCTTCTCTGCAATTCTTTTCCGTTGTTCAAACTCTATTGCTCGATTTTGAAAAATTAATAATGTAGCTATTGACATAGCAAAAATCATCACCCAAAAAATAAAGAATGACGACTTAAAAAGAGGCACAATTAAATCGGCTTTTCTAAATTGCAAAATCGATAAAAAAAACATTAACCAAATCAATACAACTAAATACAATACTACATTAGCAGATTTCACAAAAAAATAAATACAAATAAGTCCACTAATTATAACTGGAATAAATACATTAAAACTAAATCGAGTATTTTGAATTATTGAACGCAAGAGTAATTGAGAAAGTAAGAAAAAAATAAGTGCCAATAAGCATAGTATTATAAAACTAACTACACTATAAATATTTAAACTAAAAATATTGGTTACATCAAATGAAATTTTTGAATCAAGCACTAAGCTTTGAATAATACTTATAATTATAAAACAAGAGATAGTGAATATAGATAATACAATCACTTTAAACTGGCTAGCAGTGGTTTTAATTTCCAATAAATTCTTACCAGTAAAATTATTTTTATAAAAAAGAAGTAATAAAAAAGTGATGACGGAATTGATGAATAAATCTCCCAAAGATGGGTGCAGTATGTTGGATGCATAAATGGTAGAATCAAACAATGAAAATTTGCTATAGTCAAATGGGAAATTTGTAGAATATGCCAAAATCCTAAGTAATGCAACTGTAAGGATAAAAAATAAAAAACCAGTTTTAAAATTAATGGCAACAATTATTTCAGCTGAAACTAAATGTAAAAAAATAAATAAAAGAAGTATAGCTAAAATTCTAAGAAGAACTGTAATTGAATCATATGAAATGAATTCTTTACCTACTTTCAAATCAATACTAAATAAATAAGTTCCTTTACTACTAAATATTGGCAACGAATTAGAATCTGTGCTGAGTTCATACTGTTCTCCTAATTCTGGATAAGCAGCAAAATCTGAGTGGAAATATTTATTCTGAATAAAGTAGGAATAATAAACTGGTAAAACCGCATAAATGGAATATTCGGTGCCTTTAATTTTCAGTGACTTCTTAAAAACAACAAAACTTCCATTTGAATTAACATAAAACTGTTCATCAGCTGTCATTTTTAACTGACTAGTTGGGACTTCCATTTTATTGGTACTCCAATAAAGATTTACTGCATTATCTAAACTATCGTTACCGTAAATGAATAGGCCGAAAAATGCTGATTCAACACTTAGAGAAGCTTCTTTTGAACTATGATTGAGTAATTGCTCAATTAATAAAGTATCCGCAAATAATTGATTAATTTTTAGCTCTTCTTGGTGTATACTCTGCTCAAGGGTAGTTTTTACTTTCTCCGGGCTTGCGTGGTAACTCCAGTAATTGGTGAAAATAAAAGAGATAGTATATAGCCATGCAGCTATTATGATTAGATAACCATTCTTAAAAATCGAATTACGAATACTATTAATCAACTAGTTTATTTTTGTTTTTTAACCTTATTCCAAATTGCATCCATTTCTTCGAGACTCAAGTCGGCCAAACTTTTTCCTTCCTTTCCAACAATAGTTTCCATTTGTTGAAATCGATGAATAAACTTACGATTGGTTCTTTCTAAGGCAGCTTCCGGATCTACTTGCAAAAATCGTGCATAATTTACTAAACTGAATAATAAGTCGCCAAATTCATCCGTAATATCTTCTTGGTTATTCGCTTCAATGGCTTCTTTTAGTTCATTGGACTCCTCTTCTACTTTTTTCCAAACATCTTCTTTGTTTTCCCATTCAAAACCCACTTGTTTCGATTTCTCTTGAATTCTTAAAGCTTTTACAATTGCAGGTAAAGAAGTTGGCACTCCTTCTAAAACAGATTTTTTCCCTTCCTTTAATTTAATCTGCTCCCAGTTTCTTTTCACGTCCTCCTCATTATTTACTTTTACATCTCCATAAATATGTGGATGCCGATTAATTAATTTTTCAGCAATTCCATTAATCATTTCTTCTAACTGAAACTGATTTTGTTCAGCACCAATTTTAGCATAAAACAATAAATGGAGTAATAGATCGCCTAGTTCTTCTTTAATCCCTTTCCAATCATTCTGGTCAATAGCATCTACCAATTCATAGGTTTCTTCTATCGTTAAAATACGAAGTGAATGAATGGTTTGCTTTCGATCCCAAGGGCATTGTTCACGCAATTCATCCATAATTTTAACCAACCGTAAAAAAGCTGCAGCTTTTGTATCCATAAATTTTTAAATGGTCATTGCAGAGAAAATAAAGAAACTAATAAATAAAAGCATTAATAAAAATAAATTAGCAATGAGTAATAAAATAAATTTTAAGATGCTTTTTCCTCTTGATTGTGCATAAAAATACCTTATTGATTTATACCAGTAAAATAACAATATCAATGTAAATAACCCGCTCACCCATTCAGAAATAGATTTGTTAATCAATGCTATTATAGTACTCAATACTAATGAGCTAAAAATAAAAATAAAGAAAGCACAATATAGATGAAGCGTATATACCACATGATCCGAATAAAAATATTGCTTGTGGCTCCAATATAATAGGTACAATAATAAAGCAAACAATGGTAATGAAATAAATAATAAAGTGGGAATAGAGTGTAAAAACTTATCTACAACTGCATTTTTAATTTCTACAATATTGCTATCGTATTTCTCATTTAGATATAACCATTGACGGGTAAACCTATTGCCAATAAACCGTTTTCGCTCCGCTGGAGGCAATTTGCTTTGAATAGAGTCGTATTGTGCTAAAGTGCTGTATCGAATGGTATCTCCAGCTATAACCACGTTACGTGTTTGTTCTTTGTTTAAAGATTTTACTTTGCCCTTCATGGTAGAATCGCGCTGCAAAATCAATATATCATTGTCGATTTGATTAATGATTGCTTGCAAAGAATCGCTTTGTCTTTTAGAAAAGAGTTTGTTTAAAGCCACTTGGGACTTTCCCAATTGCAGCTTTTTAGTATTCAATTCTTCTATATCACTGGCAACTGTTTGGGATGTAGTTTGGTTGATATTAATAAAAGTTTGTTTATTCTGAAAGAAATTAAAGAAAATCAAAAAGAAAAAAGCAGAGGTAAAAACATACATCCTAATTGGATGTAAATAAGTAGCTCTCCTTCCTCTTAAATGCACTTGCGATAGAAACCCTGGTTTAATCAATAAATACTTTAAAGTGCTAAAAAATTTGCCGTCAAAATGAAAAAGGTCGAAAACAAAATGGGTAATCATATTCCAGAAAGTTTCCCTAGGCTCAATATTCTCCTGCCCACATATATGGCAAAACCTCCCTTCGAGAGCAGCCTTACAATTCAAACAGATTTTTTCACTGCGTTCGGGCAAATTCGACAATTTGGTTAATTTTTCTTAAAAATACATCATCATAAGTAGATTTAAAAATGAAGATTTTAAGTTAATTCACTAATTTGACAAAAATTATCAATTATGAATAAACAACTAACGTTGGTTTTCCTTTTAGTCATTCTTGCTTTTGCTGCAATTGCTCAAAAAAAGAATTTAACGCCTGAAAATTATGGTAAATGGCAAAGTATAGGCTCAAGTGAACTTTCTCCAAATGGAGTTTGGGTAGCTTACCAAATAGTGGTTGCAGAAGATAATGATACTATGTTTATTGTAAATAGAACTTCTAATAAAGTATTCAAATTAGAATTTTCGAGTAACCCTGAATTTTCTAAAGACAAAAACTGGGTAGCTTATAGAATTGGTTTGCCTTTTAAGGATGCTGAAAAATTACGTGATCAAAGCAAACCGATTGAATATAAAATGGGACTTCTAAATCTTGAAACAGGTAAAAAAGAAATAGTGAGTAACGTAAGTAAATTTGGGTTTTCTAAAAATGGAAAATTTCTTGCTGCATATTTAGCTCAACCTAAAGAAAATAAAGAAAAAGGTTCGGTTCTTTTATTAAAGAATTTAATCGACAGCAGTACTAGAACCATAGGAAATGTTACTGAATATGCTTTTAACAAAAAAAGCAATATGCTTGCGTATATAATTGAAGCAGCAAATACAGCGGGCAATTCTGTAGAATTATTTAATTTAAACAGCTACACACTCAAAGTAATTGCAAGTGACACTTTAAAATTTTCGAAACTAAGCTGGTCAAAGGAAGGAGAAGGAATGGCTTTTTACAAATCATTTAAAAAGGATGGATTTGAAGAGGAAAATGCCGTAGTTTATAGTTACACAGAATCAACCAAAGCACCATCATCTGTCTTAAAAACTTTCGATCCCTTAGCTATAAAAGAGTTCCCTACTGGCATGCGCATTCACAATGGATCGATTATAAAAATAAGTAATGATTTAAGCGCCGTTTTCTTTGGTCTGAAACCTTGGACCATTAAAACCAAAAAAGACGATTCAAAAGCATCAGACAGTTCTAAAGCAAAATCAGACAGCAGTAAATCAATGGCTGTAAAACCAATTGCAAAACCAGATGAGAAGTTAGCAGCAGTAGATATTTGGCATTGGAAAGATCCAGAAGTGCAACCTCGCCAAAAAGTAACTTATACGCAAGACAAAGAAGCAAGTTTATTATCCGTTTGGAATCTTGAAACTAATAGTTTTTATCAATTAGCTAATAATGAACAGCCTGATGCATTATTAACAGGTAATCAAAAATTTGTAATCGCATCGACCGATAAAAAATACAAACCAGCTTTCAAAGAAGATTATGCTGATTATAACTTAATTAATACAAAAACTGGCGCAGCAAAATTATCGATGATAAAAATGATTGATGGCTTTTATACAGGTCCACAATCATCGCCAGATGGTAAATATCTATACTATTTTAAAGATAAGAATTGGTTTTGTTTAGATATTTCAAACGAAAAAAATATAAATATTACTAGTTCTATAAAAACCGATTTTTGGAACACAAGAGATGATCATCCAGCAACTAAACCTCCATTTGGTATGGGCGGATGGACCAAAGGAGATAAGGAAATTTTATTGTATGATGAATACAATATTTGGGCTGTAAAGCCTGATGGATCTGGTTCTCGTAAACTTACTGATGGTGAAAAAGAAGAGATCGTATTTAGAGTAAGTAGAGTAGATTTTGAAGAACAATATATTGATGATGCTCAACCAATTTATTTTTCGGCATACGGCGATAAAACTAAAAAGTATGGTTACTATAAGTTTGAAAACGGAAAAGCGAGTCAATTAATTTTCCAAGATCTTTCCATTGGTAGATTACTCAAAGCCAAAGATGCCAATACTTTCAGTTATGTAAAACAAGATTATGATTTATCTCCTGAACTACATGTAGCTGATGATTTTATAAATGAAAAAAAAGTAGCAAGCACCAACCCTCAACAACAGAATTATTATTGGGGAAAAAGTAAATTAATTAGTTATACCAATAAGTTGGGTAAAAAAATGCAAGGCGCACTCTACTATCCTGCTAACTATGAAGCTGGAAAGCAATACCCGATGATAGTTTACATTTATGAAATATTATCCAATGGAGTTCATGGATATGTATCACCAGGAACTAGAAGAGCTTATAACACCACCAATTATACTACCAATGGTTACTTTATATTTCAACCAGATATAGTTTATGAAACAAATGATCCGGGAATGGGTGCTGTTAACTGTGTAATACCAGCAGTTGAAGAAGTATTAAAGACAGGAATGATAGATGCTAATAAAGTGGGCATATTTGGCCATAGCTGGGGAGCTTATCAAACATCATTCTTAGTAACACAAACAGATATTTTTAAAGCAGCGTGTGCTGGTGCACCTTTAACCGACCTAATTAGTATGTCGCTTTCTATTTATTGGAATAGCGGAACTCCAGATCAGAAAATTTTCGAAACTAGTCAGGGTAGATTTGATGGCCCATGGTATGAAAGAACAGAAGCACATATTCGCAACTCTCCTATGTTTAATGCGAGTAAGATAAAAGCGCCATTATTAATTGCATTTGGAGATAAAGATGGCGCTGTAGATTGGCACCAAGGTATTGAAATGTATGGCACAATGAGAAGAATGGAAAAACCACATGTGATGTTGGTTTATGCAGACGAGAATCATGGATTGGTTAAAAAAGAAAATCAAATAGATTATCAAAAAAGACAAAAAGAGTGGTTTGATCATTATTTGTTAGGCAAGCCAGCAGAAAAGTGGATTGTCGATGGTGTGAGTTATTTAGATAAAATGAAAGAAAGAGAAAAGCAAAATGAAGCGCCTAAAAATTAACGCATATCTATAATATTACCTCATGATAAAAACAGCAATTCTTTCTTTTGGAATGTCTGGCAGGGTATTCCATGCACCTTTTATTTCTTTGCATAATGGCTTTGAATTAAAAGGGATTTTGGAAAGAACAAAGAAAGAGTCATTGATATTCTATCCATCCATTTATATTTACAGATCATTAGAAGAAGTATTGCATGATGATGAAATTGAATTGGTAGTTGTAAATACGCCAACAAATACGCATTTCGATTTCGTTAAAAAAGCATTATTGGCAGGAAAGAATGTTGTTGTAGAAAAAGCTTTCACTAATACAGTAGATGAAGCTATAGAATTAAAAGCTTTGGCCGATTCAAAACAATTACTTTTATCTGTTTATCAAAACAGAAGATGGGATAGCGATTTTAGCACTGTTAGGCATATTATTGAATCTGGCGATTTAGGAGATATTATTGAAGCCGAATTTCATTACGATCGATTTAAACCATTACTTGGTCCAAAATTACATAAAGAAACTCCAGGACCAGGTGCTGGATTATTAAATGATTTAGGTCCGCATTTAATAGATCAAGCAATTAGTATTTTTGGAATGCCTCAACAAGTATTTGCAGATATTAGAATACTAAGACCTACATCTTTAGTAGATGATTATTTTCATCTTATTTTATATTATTCAACCAACAGGGTAATTCTTAAAAGCAGTTTAATGGTAAGAGAACCAGTGCCTTCATTTGTTGTTCATGGCAGAAATGGAACTTTTATTAAACCAAGGGCCGATGTTCAGGAAGAAGCTTTATTGGCTAATGAAAAACCCAATTTAAACGAATGGGGAAAAGAACCCGATTCGGCTGCTGGCTATTTTTACAAAGAATTAGACGGTAAGTTCATAAACCAAAAAGTGACTAGTTTACAAGGAAATTATTACTACTACTATGATGGGATTTACAATGCAATTATTAATAAGAGTATACCACCTGTGACTTCGCAGGATGGAATTAATGTAATGAAAATAATAATTGCATCTCGTGAAAGTGCATTATCAAATAAAGCAATACAACTTTAAATTAAAAATCTATTTATGAAAAAAGATTCATTAAAATATCTTAAGTCGTTAAAAGTACCTCAGGGGAAAAAAATTATTTTAATGAGGGACTTTAATACAGATAATAATCAAAAGCTTATTAACAAAAAAGAAGGCGAGTTATTACTGCAAAGTGGAATTAAAAATCTTGCTAAAATGCAGGATAAATTATATGCACATGACGAATACAGTGTGCTAGTTGTATTTCAAGCAATGGATGCTGCTGGTAAAGATGGATCTATTAAACATGTATTGAGTGGCTTAAATCCACAAGGTGTTAAAGTAGCATCTTTTAAGGTACCTACATCAACAGAATTAGACCATGATTATTTTTGGAGGCATTACAAGGAACTACCTAGTAGAGGAGAGATTGGTATATTTAATCGTTCTCATTATGAAAATGTATTGGTAACAAAAGTGCATCCAGAATATATTCTAAATGAGAAACTTCCCAATATCAATACTATAAAAGATGTTGATGCGAAATTTTGGAAAAACAGGTACGAACAAATTAATCGATTTGAAAAGAACTTGTGTGAAAACGGGACTATCATCATAAAAATCTTTTTACACGTATCAAAAGATGAACAAAAGAAAAGGTTTCTAGACAGGATTGATAGCCCAGAAAAAAATTGGAAATTTTCTGTAGCAGATGCAAAAGAAAGAACCTATTGGGATGAATACATGAAAGCTTATGAAGATATGCTCTCAGCTACTTCTACCGATTATGCCCCATGGTATGTAGTGCCTGCAGATGACAAATGGTTTTCGAGATTATGTGTAACTGGTATCATTACTGAACATTTTGAAAACCTTAAATTCGATTATCCAAAAGTATCCAAGGAACAATTGGCAAAATTGCAAGAAGTAAAAGCTGCATTACTAAATGAAAAGTAATATTTAATTAAGAGTTAATAATTTTTCTAAGAATTAAACTAATTATTTGTGCATTTATTCTTTAAAGAAGGCCATATTTTTTTAAGAAGGGGTGTAGCATATTTTTCTTCAACTATATAACTAAAATAGCCAAAAACAGATCTATTTCTACAAAACAATTAATGCCACTAATAAATGATAAAAATAAAAACAACAAGCAAACAACCAATAAATTACTGGTTAACTCGGCTGCAAATATTGCAACACGTAGAATAACATTCAAACGAATAAACTCATACTGGATATATCGATATTTTCTTATACTTTTAGTAAGCTATCCAATATCATTGATTGTTTGCATTGTAATTAAATTAAATGACACTTTCTAAAGTTTCAACATTTCGGTTCATTCTATTCTTAAGTTCAATTCCTTCTTCATTAACATAACCTACAACTTCTTCTGCCTTATTTCTAAGCGCGGTTACTTCGTCTTTAACCATTCTCGAAAAATCGTTGGCCATATCCTTAGCGCCTCCCAAAATTCTATTTCGTGTTTCACTACCTTTATGAGGTGCAAATAAGACACCTAAAGCTGCTCCAGTAATTACTCCAACTACTAGTGCTCCTATTACTTTGAAACTGTCGTTTGAATTGTTCATTTTATTTTTTTTATTAATTAATTAAAATATTATTGTGCAATGCTTTTTGCTTGTTCTTTCATTTTTTCATTTGCAGTAATTACAAATTGTACCCGCCTGTTAGTGGCTTTATTTTCGTAACTATCATTTTCTACTCTAGGTTGACTTTCGCCATACCATTTAGTGATTATTCTGTTGCTGGACACTCCTTCTGATTGTAAATAATTTTCAGCAGCATTTGCGCGTCTTTGAGAAAGTAACATATTGGATGACATAGATCCAACATTATCTGTATGCCCTTCAATTAAAATATTAGTATCTGGATATTCGGCAAATATTTTTTGTAACTTTTTTAATGCCAATTGTGAGTTAGGGCTGATGGAATAATCATTTGTTTTAAAATAGACACCTGCTTTGCTCCCATCAGGATTATTTTCATCGAAAGTTACATTTATACCTTCTCCAACTCTTTCTACATTAGCACCTGGCACTTCTGCTTTAATTTTTTCGGCCTGCTTATCCATGTTGTTTCCAATAAGCCCTCCTGCTACTCCACCAATTGCTGCTCCTAATATGGCTCCTAAAGCCGTATTATTCTTGTTTCCCACGTTATTTCCCACAACTCCTCCAATTACAGCACCGCTCGCGGCCCCAACTGCAATTCCCTTGTTTTTATTACTTGTTTGTTTGATCGACTCACAGCTGCTGATGATAAGCACTACAGAAGCGCTGAGCAGGATAATACTTTTATTAATTTTTCTCATTTTAGGTGTTTTTTATATTAATTTGAATATTACAAAGGTTGATTATTGAAACTGATTTATTGTTACAGCTGTAATTGAAAATATATCAAAATTCACAGTTCATATTTTGTACCTTACTTTTAAATGATTTATATGAAACAGGCTATTCTAATTGGATTGGTTGTATTATACATTGTTGCTTGTAAAACTGCTCCAGAAAATACCAATTTTAAACCCATTGAAGTGAAATATCCTATAACTCAAAAAGACAGCACCATAAATGATAACTATTTTGGCACTTCGGTAGCCGATCCTTATCGTTGGTTGGAAAACGATACTGCAGAAAATACCAAGGCATGGGTTAAAGCTGAGAATGAAGTTACATTTGGCTATCTCGATAAAATTCCATTCAGAAAAAGTATTCAAAAACGTTTAGAAGAATTGTGGAATTATGATTCTTATTCTGCCCCAACAAAAGAAGGTAACTATACTTATTATTATAAAAAATCTGGCTTGCAAAATCAATCTGTTGTGTACAGACAAAAAGAAGGAAAAGCTGAACCTGAAGTATTCATCGACCCAAATACTTTTTCTACAAATGGAACTACTTCATTAGCTGGCCTATCATTTTCAAAAGATGGTTCGTTATGTGCTTATCAAATTTCGGAAGGTGGAAGTGATTGGAGAAAAGTAATTGTTATTGATGCTATCACAAAGAAACAATTAAGCGATACTTTAATTGATGTAAAATTTAGTGGTATTTCTTGGAAAAAAAATGAAGGATTTTATTATAGCAGCTATAATAAACCTAAAGAAGGTAGTCAACTTGCCGGAAAAACCGACCAACATCAATTATTTTTTCATTCACTTGGAAAGTCTCAAAGCGAAGACCAGCTTATATTTGGTGGCACTAAAACACCTCGTAGATATATTGGCGCGCAAGTTGCCGAAAATGAAAAGTGGTTAATTATTTCTGCAGCTAATAGCACTTACGGAAATGAATTATATGTACAAGATTTATCGCAACTAAATGCACCAATTGTAACAATTTTAAGTGACATGAAATCATCAACAGGTATTATTGATGTTGATGACAATTATTTCTATATACAAACAGATAAAGATGCACCAAATAGTAAAATCGTAACTGCATCTATTAATCAACCACAATCGGCAAATTGGAAAGTACTTGTTCCAGAAAAGCCAGAAGTATTGTCTGTATCAAATGCAGGAGGGAATTTATTTTGTAGCTATTTAAAAGATGCCATTTCAGTTGTAGAGCAATATGATATGAAGGGTAATAAAATTAGGAATATTCAATTGCCAGGCTTGGGATCGGCAGGTGGATTTGGCGGAAAGCGAAATGAAAAAGAAGTGTATTTTTATTTTGGATCTTATATCAATCCAACTACAATTTACAAAATGGATATTGCTTCTGGCAAAAGTAATGTGTACAAAAAACCTGAAGTTAAATTTAAAGAAGATCAATACGAATCTAAGCAGGTATTTTATACGTCAAAAGATGGAACTAAAATCCCCATGATCATCACTTATAAAAAGGGAATAAAGTTGGATGGCAATAACCCAACACTATTATATGCTTATGGTGGATTTAGTGTTAGCCTCACTCCCTATTTTAGTACTAGCTCAATTATTTTATTAGAAAATGGCGGTGTGTATGCAGTTGCAAATTTAAGAGGTGGAGGCGAATATGGAGAAGCATGGCATAACCTTGGCATCAAAACAAAAAAGCAAAACGTGTTTGATGATTTTTTTGCTGCAGCTAATTATTTAATAACTAATAAATATACTTCTAAAGAAAAACTTGCAATTGAAGGAGGCTCAAATGGGGGATTATTAATTGGAGCTGCAATTACCCAACAACCTGATATTTGCAAGGTTGCTTTTCCTGCGGTTGGAGTGTTAGATATGTTGCGCTACCATAAATTTACTGCAGGTGCTGGCTGGTCTTATGATTATGGAACAGCAGAAGATTCAAAAGAAATGTTCGACTATTTAAAAGGCTATTCTCCTTTGCACAATGTAAAAGCTGCTGCTTATCCTGCAACTATGATCACCACTGCTGATCACGACGACAGAGTAGTACCTGCACATTCATTTAAGTTTGCTGCTACACTTCAGGATAAACATACAGGAACAAATCCGGTGTTGATCCGCATTGAAACAAAAGCTGGACATGGAGCTGGAATGAGTACCAAACAAATTATTCAAGAAGAAACCGATAAATGGAGTTTTATGTTTTACAATATGGGAATTAATCCCAAATAGTATTACATTTTTTTAGCATCTTCTAAAAATTTGGCTAAGCCAATATCAGTAAGCGGATGTTTTAACATACCTAAAATAGAATCAAGCGGACAAGTACAAATATCTGCTCCTAATTCGGCTGCTTTAATAATATGCAGCGGGTTTCGGATAGATGCAGCAAGTATTTCTGTTTTGTATTGTTGCATATCAAAAATATGACGAAGCTGACCAATTAATTCCATACCATCCCAACCACTATCGTCAATTCTACCAATAAAAGGAGAAACATAAGCTGCACCCGCTTTTGCAGCAAGTATAGCTTGACCTGCAGAGAAAATTAATGTGCAATTTGTTCTAATACCATTATCTGTAAACCATTTGATGGCTTTGATACCATCTTTAATAATAGGCACTTTTACAACAATATTTGGATGAATTGCAGCCAATTTCTTTCCTTCTTCAACCATGGTTGCAAAATCGGTAGACAATACTTCGGCACTCACATCGCCATCCACTAATTCACAAATTGTTTTATAATGTAGAGCTATGGCTTCTTCCCCTTTAATACCCTCTTTAGCCATTAATGATGGATTAGTAGTTACTCCATCTAAAATTCCTAAATCATTGGCTTCTTTAATTTGAGCGAGATTGCCGGTATCAATAAAAAATTTCATGTACAACTGTACTTTAAGGGGTAAAAAAATGGCAGGCTACTCACATCGCACCGCTACAACCGCTTGTCCTTGCTGCATTCCTGCCCTGGGGAAGTTCAGCAGGAGCTGGTCGTGCGAGACCTGCCGCGGCAAAAATAAGGATTGGGCAATTAAAAATGCATTTTTTATTTTTCAGATAGAAAATCAACGAATTCTTTATGGGTTCAACCATCTATTTCCTTGGAATCAAATTCTAATTAAGCTTAGCTTTGCAATTAAAAAAAATATATGGGAGTTTCAGATCAATTGGCTCAAATAAAAGCAGATAAAGCCGCTGCAAATTTAAAAGATGGTCAAGATTTTTTATCAACTAACAAATCAAAAGAAGGTGTTGTTGAACTTGAAAGTGGTTTGCAATACGAAATTTTAATTGCTGGTACTGGTGAAAAACCATCTGCACATAATGAAGTTACTTGCCATTACCATGGAACATTAATTGATGGTACTATTTTTGATAGTTCAGTTCAAAGAGGTCAGCCAGCTTCATTTCCATTAAATATGGTAATTAAAGGTTGGACCGAAGGTTTACAGTTAATGCCAACAGGTAGTAAATGGCGCTTTTATATCCCTGCAAATTTAGGTTACGGCGATAGACAAGTAAGTGCTCAAATTGGAGCAAATAGTACGCTAATTTTTGATGTTGAATTAATTAGTTTTGTATAAGTTCACTTAACTCTAACCACCGCAATTCTTTAATTTCTAATTGTTGCGATATAATTAAAATACGGTCGCTTATTTTTTGAATGGCATCAAACTGCAAAGTTCCAGTGCTCATTTCATTGGTAAGCGACTGTTTTTCTTTTTCTAGTTCAGGCATTTCTTTTTCTAATATTTCGAACTCTCTTTTTTCTTTAAAAGTTAAAGTCTTTTTTAATACAGCAGCTATTGGCTTTTCGTTTTTAACAATACTTTCTGTGGTTTCTCCTTTTCGTTTACCAGCTTCTAGCATTTCCCATTTATTTACCGATTTCTCATTGTCTTTTTGCCAAATCCTATATTGGGTGTAGTTTCCAGGAAAATCCCTTACTTCTCCATTTCCTTCAAAAACAAATAAATGGTCTACTAACCGATCCATAAAATATCTATCATGTGATACAATTAATATACAACCTGGAAAATCGCATAAGAAATTTTCTAGCACCGAAAGTGTTGGCAAATCCAAATCATTGGTTGGCTCATCTAATATTAAAAAATTTGGGTTACGAAACAATACAGTTAATAATTGTAACCTCTTTTTCTCACCACCACTCAGCGCAGATAAATAAGTGTACTGCTTATCTGGAGTAAATAAAAACAATTCTAAAAATTGAGCAGCACTTAAACTTCCACCATTTGCTAATGGAAAATTTTCTGCAAATGTTTTTACATATTCTATCACCCGCATGTCTTCTTTAATCACTAAACCTAACTGAGAAAAATTACCAAAAAGTACAGTTTCACCAACATTAATTTTTCCACTATCGGCCGATTCTAATTGTTGCAGCATATTTAGGAATGTAGACTTCCCTACCCCATTTTTTCCGATAATTCCAATTCTTTCTCCTTTACTAAAATTGTAATCAAAGCCTTTTAAAATTGGTAAGTCGCCATAAGACTTGTACACTTTTTTCATCTCTACAATTTTTCCTCCCAACCTACTCATTTTTACTTCTAATTGCAACTGAGTATCTTCAATTTTTTGCTTTGCTCTTGCTTCTACTTCATAAAAATTATCTTGCCGGCTCTTACTTTTTGTAGTTCTTGCTTTAGGCTGCTTTCGCATCCATTCGAGCTCCTTTCTATAGGTATTTTTTGCCTTATCAATACTAGCCTGCTCACTATCTAAACGAGCAGCTTTTTGTTCCATATATTGGTCGTAATCTCCTTTATAAGTATATAAATTCTCACGTTCCAACTCCCAAATTTCATCACATACCGCATCTAAGAAATAACGATCGTGACTAACCAGTAACAAAGTAACTTTTTCTTGATTGATATAATTTTCGAGCCACTCAATCATCTCAACATCAAGATGATTTGTAGGTTCATCCATCATTAAGAATGTATGCTGATGGGAGAACCCTATACTGATTAATGTTTTGGCAAGAGCAACTCTTTTACGTTGACCACCACTTAAATCCTTTACAGGGTTTTTAAGGTGATGAATATTCAATTTATCTAAAATCTGGTGCACTTTAGTTTCAAAATCCCAAGCATTTAGGTCATCCATTGCCTGAATGCCTTCTGTAATACCATCAACATCCTCCTCTTCTATGGCTATTTCATACTTTTTAATAGCATTAATAATGGGATGATTGAGTTCGAAAATATTTTCAATTACAGATTTACCTTCCTCAAACTGAGGATCTTGCTCAAAAAGAGCTACAGTTACATCTTTATTAACCCAACTTTTACCCGAATCGGCAGTTTCTTTGCCATTTAGAATCCTTAACAGGGTTGATTTTCCAATACCGTTACGAGCTATCAAGGCTATTTTATCGCCTTCGTTAATATGGAATGAAATATTGCTAAAAAGCGGATTTATACCATAGCTCTTGGTTAACCCTTCTACCGAAACATAATGCATGCTGCAAAACTAAGTATCTTGTGCGCGAAAAGTTCACAATATCGAACCTGTTTTATAAAGAAATGACAAAAAATCCTTTTCAGAACTTAAGTATAAGAAATAAATTATTTATTTCACATTTCACTATTCTACTAGTTACAGTATTGATTATTTACATTACTATCCGCTTAAATAATAAAAGCGAAAAAATTGAATTTATCATTGAAAAAGTTGAACAAATAAGAATTAATGCGCAGAAACAGAATATTGCCAAACAAGATTTCCTATTAAATGAACGATATAGCGAAGCCTTTTTTAAAACAGGAAATAGTGAATCTATTGGTACATATGTTGAATTATTAAAAAGAATAGATGATGATATCAGGCTAATTAATCAAAATGAATTAAGCAAGAACCAACAGATAACTTCACAAATTTTGGCTATCACCAATGATTTTCATGAGCTTGATGAACTTTTTAAACAAATGGTTGATTCAGTTAAGCAATTAGGATTTGGCAATATGGGTTTAATTGGAAGTTTAAAAACTTATGTAAATGAACTATCCACCAATAAACTAATTAGCCAAGAAATTTTAACTGCATTACATCAACAAGAAATAAACTATTTTTTATATAAAGAAAATAATGCGTTCAATCAATTTGATTCTATTGCATTATCAGCTATGAAAATTTATAACAACAGTCCTAGTACTTTATTGATTTTAGGAGAATACCGAAAGAACTTTAACTGGGTAGTTAATATAGAAAGAAGCATTGGTTTTTCTAAATATACAGGACTACAAAATGAATTCATTGAAAAAAGTAAAAAGACCGACTTACAAGTACAACTTACCATTGATACCATTAAAGAATTGTATCAAAAAGATATTACTAAACTGAATTGGATATTTCTTGGATTGATAGGAGCAACTTTTATAATAGGTGGTTTAATGAGCTACGCTTTAGCCGTGCAAATAACCAACCCAATAGTCAACTTAAATGCTGCAATAAAAGATGTAGTTGCCATTAAGTTTAAGGAGAATATCAATCCAAAATTGATTAATCCTTTAAGAAGAGATGAAATAGGAGAGCTAACGAAGAATTTTAATTTAGCTTTTCGAAAAATCAGAAAAAGCATTCAGATTATTCAAGATAAAAGAAATACGCTTCAGCAAAAAAACAATGAATTAATAGCCAATCAGGATATTTTAAAAAAAGTAAATTCTCAAAAAGACAAATTTCTTTCTATCATATCCCATGATATGAGGGCTCCACTCTCTAGAATTGTCAGCTTTTTAGATTATTATAAAGACAATTTTAACAGTTTTACCGAAACAGAAATCAATTTTGTATCTACAAATTTAAATTTGCATGTAAAAAAAGTGGTAGAAATGCTTGATGGATTATTACTTTGGTCAAGGTCGCAAACAGGAGAAATACAAACATCATTAGCACCAATTGATTTATCAAAAAGTATCCTTTCAACTACTGATATTCTCAATCAAACTGCCGAAAATAAAAAAATAATAATTACTACTAATTTACACAATCAATTGGTGTGGGCCGATAAAAATATGACAGACTTTATTATTCGGAATGTAGTATCCAATGCAATCAAATTCACAAAAGAAGGCGGATCTATTACCATATCAACCATGCGAAATAAAAAAAATGCTTTTATCATTATTAAAGATTCTGGAGTAGGAATAAGTAAAGATAATTTAGCAAAATTATTTAAAGATGATATTAGTTATTCTACATTTGGAACAGATAATGAAAAAGGCATTGGACTAGGACTAGCGCTTTGTAAAGATTTTATGAATTTACAAAACGGCGATATTGAAGTAGAAAGTATTGTTGGTGTAGGAACAACTATAAATTTATTATTCCCCTTAGTTGGAATAGAATAATTATTAAAATGCAATCGTCTCAACATCGCTATTTTATATTGAATAAGCCATATAATATGGTGTCGCAATTTGTTAGCACACATAAAGTAAGATTATTAGGAGATGTTAATTTTACATTTCCAGAAGGAACACACGCAGTTGGAAGGTTAGATAATTTTTCGGAGGGATTATTGATACTTACAACTAATAAAAGAGTAACGCGATTATTATTTCAAGGCGAACAACCACATAAGCGAACATATTTGGTTTTAGTAAATAAAATAGTAAGTGAAGAAAGTTTGAATCGTTTGAGAACGGGAGTTGAATTTACCATTCAAGGTGGCATAAAATATACCACCACTCCTTGTGAAGTATCAATAGTTATTGATCCTCCCATTAATTTTAGCTCTCCTTATATTATGACTGATAAAATACCTTTTACATGGCTTAGTATCAGCCTAACAGAAGGAAAATTTCATCAGGTACGCAAAATGGTTTCAGCAATTCATCATAAAGTAAAGCGACTGGTTCGTGTAAGTATAGAAAATTTACAATTAGCCGATTTACAACCCGGTGAAGTAAAAGAAATTGAAGAGAAAGTTTTTTTTGAATTACTTAAAATTGATTATTAAACCTTTAATTCTTCCAATCGTCTAACGAAAAACTAAAGAGATGAAGTATACCTTATTGCTATTGTTATTTTTAAGTTTAATGATTTTAGGATGTAAAAAAACCGATACTCTTTCAACTATTACTCCTCCTAATAGCAATGAACCAGTTTATTTTCCTCCTGTTAGTGGAACAGATTGGCAAACAACTACACCTGCTTCGCTAAATTGGAACGAAGCCGAACTAAATTCCCTTTACCCGTATTTAGAAACTAAGAATACCAAAGCATTTATAATTCTAAAAAATGGGAAAATAGTAGCTAAGAAATATTTTAGAACTTTTACCAGAGACAGGTTATGGTATTGGGCTTCAGCCGGAAAAACAATGACTGCATTTTTAGTAGGCATAGCACAACAAGAAGGACTATTGAATATTAATAATAGAAGTTCATAATATTTGGGTACTGGCTGGACCTCGGCTCCCTTAGTTAAAGAAAACCTCATAACAATAAGGCATCAATTAACAATGACTACTGGCCTAGATGATGGAGTTCCTGACAATGATTGCACCCTGCCAACATGTTTAATTTATAAGGCTGATGCAGGAACTAGATGGGCATATCATAATGCAGCTTATACCCTATTAGATAAAGTAATTGAAACATCTAGTGGTAGCAGTTTTAATAGTTTCTACCAACAAAAAGTTAGAGATAAAATAGGCATGAACGGACTTTGGATTAAAACGCTTAATTCCAACAATGTACTTTACAGTAATTCAAGTTACATGGTTCCTACCGTACAAACTGTATTCCCAAACTCACTCATTCCGAATGCACCAGCCGATATGTATGCAGCTCTAGGTAAAAACGACCAGAAAATATATGTTGTTCCTTCTCAAAAATTAGTGGTTATAAGAATGGGAGAATCTGCTGGTTCTGTTCAGTTTGCAGTTTCAGGATTCGATAATGAATTATGGGGGAAATTAAAAACCATCATAAAATTTTAGCAATTTTAACTTTGATAGTGATTGATGGCGAATTACCAACTAACAACAAATTCGTACATTTGCTGTTTATATAAGCAATGAAACAATTTACAATTCCCAATATATATCGTAGCAACCTCATTAGTAAGGTAAAAGAATTGCGAAAAGCTTCGGATAAATTAAAGAAAGACTTTACTCCTACATTACTGGATCTTGGCCCTGTTCAAATTTATCTTGCCCGCCATTTTGGTTTTTGTTATGGTGTAGAGAATGCTATAGAAATAGCTTTTAATACCATAGATCAAAATCCCGAAAAAAAAATATATCTATTAAGTGAAATGATACATAACCCTCAAGTTAATGATGACTTGATTGCGAGAGGTGTTAGCTTTTTACAAGACACTTATGGAAAACAAATTATTCCATTTGATACTATTACAAAAGATGATATAGTAATTATCCCAGCTTTTGGAACAACAATAGAAATTGAGAATATTTTAATTGCTAAAGGTATAGCTATTGAAAAATACAACACCACTTGTCCGTTTGTAGAAAAAGTTTGGAATAGAGGTGAACAGATTGCAGAAAAAGGGTACAGCATAGTAATTCATGGCAAACCAAAACATGAAGAAACAAGGGCTACTTTTTCTCATGCAGCGGCTAATACACCATCAGTTATTGTAAACGACATAGCCGAAACAATTGAGTTAGCCAAATACATTACGGGAGAAAAAATAGCTTCTCATTTTTACGATGAATTTAACGGGCGCTTTACTGAAGGATTTGATATTAGTAAAGACCTCCAAAAAGTTGGTGTAATAAATCAAACAACACAATTAGCAACAGACACACAAGCTATTTCCGATTACCTAAAAAATACCATTCAACAACACTTTCAATTAAACGAAACTAATATTAGTGAACGATTTGCTGATACAAGAGACACTTTATGTTATGCAACCAACGACAATCAATCGGCCGTAGTTGGAATGCTGAAAACCGAAGCAGATATTGCCATAGTAGTTGGAGGGTATAATAGCAGCAATAGTTCTCACTTGGTTGAACTTTGTGAAGCAAAATTACCCACTTATTTTATAGATTCTCCCGAAAAGCTAATCAACAAATTTTCCATTCTAAATTGCAATTGGCAAACAAAAGAAATGGCTACCATTAATCATTATTTACCTGATGCTAACCCGCTTCGAATTCTTATAACAAGCGGCGCTAGCTGTCCTGATGCAATTGTAGAGCAAGTAATCAGAAAAATAGCTGGATTTTATCAATCGGAAGACAAAATCGACAATTACATTACAATGTAGTTACTCCTCGGATTTATTTTTTAGCATCCCTAATAAACGATACGTATTTTTTGAAACAAATTTATCTTTTATCAGATCGATATTATTTGATTCTTTAATGGTAATCATTCCAGCTTGTTTAGTTCCAGTTTCAACTTCAACCATTTCAAAATGATGAGTATCTTTTGCAATAAAAAGATACGTTTTCCCTTCAAATCGCACTACAGACTCTTCAGGCAATATATTAGTTGGAGAGGCAGGCAAATCAAAGCTGCCATTTAAATACATGCCAGGCAGCAAATCGTGACTTGCATTTTCGAAATGGCAATGCACTAAACCGGTTCTAGATTCATTAATATTTTTAGTAGTTAATAATACTTCTACTTCATATTTTTTGTTGGGATTATTGGCCAATGATACTGTGCCTTTCATGCCCTTTTTAATACTAGGCATATCTTTTTCAAAAAAACTTAATGCAGCATGAATATCATCGGGGTTAACCAACTCAAACAGAACATCAGAAGGATTTACATACTTACCTATATTCACATTAATTTTTGTAACAAATCCATCAATTGGTGATCGCAAAGAGACTGATCTAGAAATATTAGCAACAGTTAACTGAGTTGGATCAATCCCAATGATGCGTAATTTTTCTTCAACTCCTTTAATCATCACTTGGCTAGTTTTATAGTCGCTTAATACTTGTTGGTAATTTTTTTTACTGGTTGCATCGGCATCACTCAATTCTTTTTGTCGCTGTAAATCGATTGTTAAAAATTCCATTTTTACTTTATCAATCAAATAATCTTGCTGAAGCTGAACATAACTTTGGTCTTCCATCAGGGCAATTACTTCGCCTTTTTTAACGCTCATACCTGGCAGCAATTTCGTTTTTTTTAAGTATCCACCAAGTGGGAAACTAACAGAAACCATGTTTTGCGGAGGAACATCAACCAACCCATTCACTTGAATTGTTTCGTGCAAAGTTTTAATACTCGCTGAGCTTATTTCTAGTTCAGCTTGCTTTAATTGTGCATCTGTTAGCACTAGTAAAGAGGTTTCTAATTGCGTTGCATCTTCTTTTGGTTCAGCATTTTTGCTAGCACAGCTTGCCATCAGAATTATAAAAAATGCATATATAATTTTATTCATAATTAATTAGTTGTTTAATAAATAATTTAGTTCGGTTGCTGCAAAATTTAATTGGCGTAAAACTTCTAAATATTGGGTTTTAATACTAATGGCCTGATTTAAAAGAGTACCCCATTCGATATAATTAATTTGTCCATTTTTATAACTAAAGTTGGCAGTATTAATAATAATATCCGCCTGTTTATTTGCTGTTTTTACAAAATAAGATGTTGCTTTAGTATATTTTTCATAGTCTTGCCAAGCCTTATCTAGTTTAGATTGCAGCGAAAAGGTTGAGGCTTTTGTTGCTGCAGCTATTACTTCTTCATTTACTTTTGCTACATTGATTTTTTGTTTTTGCGATTGATTAAACACAGGAACAGACATACCTAATGTAACCGAAGAAAACCGATTGCCCATATTATACAACTTTTCCGATCGATCATTAAGCGTTTGCCAACCACCTAAAGATTGATTATTGTACCCTACTAACCAATCAGGTTTTAGCTTAGCTTTAGCCAACTCGGTTTCGGCAGCTGCTTGCTTTTGTTGCTGTTCATACAAATTAATATATGGGTTATTTTTCCATTGAGCAGTATCAAATAATTGAATGGATGATTCTAAAAGATCGGCAGCTGTAATAAGTACTTCAGATTGAATTAATAGTCTCAATTGTAATTGAACTGTTCTATTATCTGCATCCTGCATTTCACTCATTAATTTATTTTGCATTACTAAATTATCAAGTGATACTTTTTCTAATAAATTACTCTCTCCTTTCTCAAAGCGCAAGGAAGCAATTTTTTGGTACCCTGCATAAATGCTATCAATTTGTTTGAGCAATAAGTGATTGGCCTGAAAGTATTGCAATTGTACATATAAACTTCTAGCAATCTTTTTAACATCCATTATTTGAACTTTAGTATTAGCTCGAGATGTAGCCAAAAATGTTTCAAATAACAATTTTTGCTTTTGGTTAACTGCGCCAGCATTTAATGGTTGAAGTATACTGAACCTTACATCAAATGCAGCAGTATTATAATTACCCAATTCAGAAGAAAACTGTGTTTTAGGAATTTCCTTTGCTGTTGATGGCAACAAGCTGTAATACTTATCTTGCAATTGATTTACTTTAAGAGTAGGAGCATTTTCAACTGCCTTTTGAATTACTTCATTCAAATGCATTGAATTATTTTGAGTTAGATTTTGAGCATTACTGACATTACTCAAAGATAATAATCCAAATATCACAATTGCTTTCATAGTATTTTTTTTAATCCCTTTATCGAATATTAAATACAAACAAGGCAACACAATTAAAGTAAGTAAAGTGGCAGTGAGCAATCCACCAATTACAACAGTTGCCAAGGGCCGTTGCACTTCTGCACCCGCTCCATTACTTAGAGCCATTGGCAAAAAGCCTAATGATGCAACAGCAGCCGTCATCAAAATTGGTCTTAATCTTGCCTCTGCTGCTTTTACAATAATATCTTTTACACTACTTTGATCATTTTCCTTTATTTGTACAATTTCGGTTATTAATACAATACCGTTTAATACTGCTACTCCAAACAAAGCAATAAACCCAACACCTGCAGAAATACTAAAAGGCATATCTCTTAACCATAAACTAAAAATTCCACCAGTAGCAGACAAAGGAATCGCAGAAAAAATGAGTAAGCCATACTTAATTCTGTTAAAGGCAAAATAAAGTAATACAAAAATCAGCAGCAAAGCAATTGGCAAAGCAATTGCTAACCGATTGGTAGCATTTTGCAAGTTTTCATATTGTCCACCATAAGTAACAGAATAACCTATTGGCAATTTTAATTGTTGACTCACTTTTTGCTTTAGTTCTTCTACAATAGTCTTAACATCTCTCCCACGAACATTAAAACCAACCACAATTCTTCTTCTTGCCTCATCGCGTTGAATTTGATATGGGCCTTCTTTTAATTCGATACTTGCTAATTCATTTAATGGCACTTGCATACCGCCAGTAACACCCACCATTAAATTGCTCATATTATCGATATCACTTTTTTGATCTTTGTGAAGACGTACAACTAAATCATACTTTTTATCTCCCTCAAACACAACCCCAGCCTTACTCCCAGCATAAGCAGCCTGTACAGTTTGGTTAATATCATTTACAGAAATACCATATCTGGCAATTGCATTTCTGTTGTAACTAATTACCATTTGTGGTACACCCGTAATGGTTTCAACATATATATCCTTTGCACCATCTACTTTATTAATTAGTATTCCCATTCTTTCGGCAACGGCAGACAAGCTATCTAAATCATCACCAAAAATTTTGCAAACTACATCTTGTCGTGCACCAGTCATTAACTCATTAAAACGCATTTGTACTGGAAACTGAAACCCTGTTGTTACCCCAGGCACTTGTTGTAAAGCAACACTCATTTTTTCTGCCAGCTCATCAAATGTTTTGGCAGAGGTCCATTCTTTTTTATCTTTTAATACTACTATCATATCTGCTGCTTCTAAGGGCATAGGATCTGTAGGTATTTCACCTGAACCAATTTTAGAAACTACTTTTTTTACTTCCGGAAATGAATCGAGAAGTACTTTAGCAGTTTTTTGTGTAGCAGCAATTGTATTTGATAAAGAAGATCCTGTAAGCAAACGCGTATCAACCGCAAAATCGCCTTCTTCCAATTTTGGAATAAATTCTCCACCCATTTTACTCAACATAAAAGCAGAAATCAAGAAAAGTATTAAACTTAAACCTATTACTGTTTTTGGAATAGTTAATACTTTTTGTAATATTGGCTTATACCATTTTATAAGTACGTTCATCATCTTATCGGAAAAATTTTGAGCAGTATTTATTTTTTTACTTAAAAACAAAGCACTCATCATTGGAATATAAGTAAGTGATAAAATAAATGCACCAAGTATAGCAAATGATACTGTTTCAGCCATTGGACGAAACATTTTTCCTTCTATTCCTTGCAATGATAATACTGGTAAATAAACTACTAAAATAATCACTTGTCCAAAAGCAGCAGCGTTCATCATTTTTTTAGAACTGGTTCCTACTTTCTCATCCATTTCATGCTGACTTATTAAGGAACCATTATTAGAGCGATGTAGCTTATGCAATATTGCTTCAACAATAATTACTCCCCCATCTACTAATAAACCAAAATCTAAAGCACCTAAACTCATTAGATTTCCGCTAGTTCCAGATAAGTTCATTAAGATAACAGCAAAAAGAAGCGACAATGGAATAACAGATGCTACAATAAAACCGGCCCTTAAATTACCTAAGAAAATAACCAACACAAATACTACAATTAATGCTCCCTCAATTAGGTTTGTTTTAACTGTTCCTATTGCGTTGTTCACCATTTTGGTTCTATCCAAAAATGGCTCGATAATTACACCTTCTGGCAAAGAAGTTTCAATTATTTTTATTTTTTCCTTAATATTCTGAATTACTTCTTTACTGTTTCCACCTTTAAGCATCATTACAACTGCTCCAGGAACCTCACCATCCGCACCGTATACAGTTGCACCATATCTAACAGCAGATCCATCTTGTACTTCAGCAATATTTCTTATTAAAACCGGAATAGATTCATTTACTCTTTTAACAACAATATTTTCAATATCTTCTTTGTTTTTAACCAGTCCCTCAGTTCTAATAAAAAGTACATTGGGACCTTTTTCAATGTATGATCCACCGGCATTTTGATTGTTATTTTCCAATGCATTAAAAACATCGGTAATGGTTATACCAAAACTTTTTAGTTGATCTGTTTTTACGGCTACTTCGTATTGTTTAACCGACCCTCCAAAACTACTAACATCAGCAACTCCTGGTGTACCTAATAATTGTTTTCTTACAATCCAATCTTGAATTGATCTTAACTCCGATAAATTATATTTGCCTTCATACCCTTTTTTAGTTTTTATAACATACTGAAAAATTTCTCCTAGTCCAGTTGTTACCGGACCAAGTTCAGGAACTCCCATCCCCTGTGGAATTTGAGATTGCAACGCCATTAACCGTTCAGAAACTTGTTGCCTTGCCCAATAAACATCCGTTTTATCGTCAAAAACAATGGTAACTAAACTGAGCCCGAAACGCGAAAAACTTCGTAGTTCTTTAATTCCAGGAATATTACGAGTTTCTTGTTCAATAGGCACTGTTATTAATCGCTCAACATCAGGAGCACCTAATCCTGGAGAAACTGTTATAACTAATACTTGGTTATTGGTAATATCTGGAACAGCATCTATCGGGAGTTTCATTAATGAAAATATTCCTCCTATGATTAATGCCAAAGTAAAAAGCCCAATAATTAATTTATTGCGAATAGAAAAATCAATGATTTTATTCAGCATAATTTTGCTTTAATATAATATAATACATTTCCATTTATTCAAATCAATTTGAATAATGCAAACAAAAGTTGCATGCAAGTTTTACATGCGAAAAATTAAGGTAATTATACGATTATATTTATTCGCGGAGGCTGAAAGATATTCACCATTGGTAGAAAAAAATAAGGACTTTCTTCCAGCAAAGAATATACAATTGGAGAAACAATTATAGGTGGAGCTTCAATAGAAATTTTTTGTATAGGGATACTAATGGCACTTATCATACATCCATCATTTTCATGCGTTTTAAAAGGCAATTGCATGTCTTGATCAAAATCGTCATCTATTACTAATGGATCTAAGTAATGAATTTTAATAAACCCAGCTAAACTTAGTCCAGCATTTTCCTTTTGATGAAGTATAAAATGTTTAATAAACAGAGGAAGCTTCAACAACTGATACGCATCTGTTGCTCCAAACAAATAAATAGAAAAAGCCAATATAGCTAATGTTCGCTTCACTCTCCAAAGCTAACGAATTAATTGATGAAATTCCACCATACACCAAATCTCAATATTAAACTTTGACCTACATAATCATTTGCCATTAAATTCCGCTTGGTAAAGCCTAAATTACCGTTTTCCAACATAAATGTATTTAAATTTTCTGCTCTAAAGAATCCCTTAAAGCTTTTAATTCTAAAATGCATAAATGCATTGATATCCGGCCGATTATTGATGGTATTAGCAGTTTGATAAAAGTATTGCCCAATTTGCGGACTATAATTATCTGCCATATACCCCGAATTATATCGTACTTCAACTCCTGTAGAAATAAATAAGTTGGTATAAAAGTTTCCTTCGAAAGCAATCCTATTTCTAGTAAAGAAAAAAGGAATATTAACTGGAGGATTTCCAGTTGTTTGTTGAATATGTATTTCGGTGTACCAGTTCCAACGTTTAGATAGCCTAAATTTTTTCTCAGCTGAAATATGAATTACATTAAATAATGTAGCTTCTTGTTTTGCTGTATAAAAACTATCGAAATACATAAAATTATTTACTGCAAAATATTCTGCGGATAATTTAAATTGCTTTTTTGGATTTTCATAGGATGAAAATAACCGAATGATGTTTTCTTTTGCGTAGTTTATTCTATTGCTTATAGGAAATGTACTCAATGGATTTAAAATAAAAGATGGAGAGCGATTTGTATTTTGAAACCCTACATTAAAATATCCATATTTCTTACTTAATAATCGCTTCATAGTAATAAATGCACTATAATCACCAGCGTTGAATCCGTTAATATAAAACTTTCCAGTAGCTTCTATATCCCAAACCTGATTTCGTGTTCTGTTTCTATACTCTCCTGAAGCATACACATTGTACAAATTGATAGAGTTAATAGTATCAAAACTTCCTTTCAGGTTTTGTAAAGCAATGCTAGCTTTAAAATACTGACTCTGGTTATTCTTATCTGGGAAAGTAATTAAACTAAATTCGTTTTGAAAACTACTCCAACTGTCTTTATAAGAAAAACTAACACCTGTTTTTGCTTTAAAATTAAAATAAGTTTGATACCTAGCAGAATCTACATTATTGTCGAAAAAATTATAGCTCTGTTGGGTTACTCTTAAATTATGTTCAATTCTAAACCTAGGGTAAAATATTTTATACGTAATAGAATCTGTAACAATAGAATCTTTCTTGCCAAAATCGAAATGATGACGAAACAAAAAATCAGTCTCTCTGTAAATATTGCCCGTATTTACAGCTGTATTGAATGGATTACTATTGGAAGCCCCTGCTTTTCCCATTCTTGTTTCAAGTTCATAAGGATTATTTAGCGCTAAACTGTCTAATAATTTAACATTCACCAATCCCCCATTTTCTGAAGATGCAGCTTTGTTGCTCAACAACACTATAAAAAATTCGTATTTACGATTATTGGTTTGATAATGAGAAGTAAATCTAAAATTATTGTGACTTGCATTTTGATTTTTTAAGAACCCTGGAGAATTACTAAATCGATATTCAATAGCAAAATTGAAATTTGTTTTTCTATTTTGTGTATGTTTTAAATCAATTAATTGTTCTGCCTTACTTCCCAACATATAAGCCAATTCAGTATATGGTCTTGTTGTTTGATAAAACTTAGTATTTTCTAAAGTAAACTTATACATATCAAATTGATGAAACCCTGCATCAAAGCCAGCTTTCATCAATGGATTAAAAAACAACGATTGAGCAGCTGTACCATAATTGCCTACATGATGGTACCAATATGGCTGAGGAAACCTTGTAGTAAAATCATTGATTGAAGAATCAATTGTTCTATTTCTGGTTGAATCGAAATAGCGATAAAATATAGTAATAGAATCTGCAAAACGGTCGCGTTTTTGTAACGAGTCTTTTTTTGATGAGCCACCAGACGACTGTCCTCCTAATGATCTGTTTTGAAAATTACTCAGATCTTGAACGGACTGTGCCTTAGCTGCAAACCCAATGCTTGCAAGCCAAAAAAAGCAACCTATATATTTAAGACAATTACTGCCTTTCATTATCCAAAGCTTTTATGATACAACTTTAACAAGTTCACTAATCAATAAAGTTAATTTAGGCTCAGCATCTTTTGCGGCTTGTAATACTTCTTCATGGGTAATAATATTTTCTTCTTCTCTAATACCTAAATCTGTAATTACACTAATTGCGAATACCTTCATACCACAATGCACAGCTGCAATTGTTTCTTGCACAGTACTCATCCCCACTGCATCACCGCCCAAAGCTTTTATCATTTTATATTCGGCCCTGGTTTCAAAAGTTGGACCAGTTACTCCTGTATAAACTCCTTCATGTAATAAAATATTATTGGCTGCCGCAATTGATTTTGCTTTTTCAATTAATAACTTACAGTAAGGTTCACTCATATCTGGGAAGCGAGTACCAAGTGTTGATTCATTTTTTCCTAATAATGGATTGGTTACAAACATGCTGATATGATCATTAATAATCATAAGGTCACCCACTTTAAAAGAAGTGTTTACTCCACCAGCAGCATTGGATAGTAATAAGGTTTTTACCCCCAACATATTCATTACTCTAACTGGATAAGCCACTTGTTGAGCAGAATAGCCTTCATAAAAATGAAACCTGCCCGACATTACCCACACTTTATATCCATTGAGTTCGCCTAAAATTAATTTCCCAGTATGCCCTTCAACAGTACTAACAGGAAAATGGGGAATATCGGCATAAGGAATAGCAATTTCAGTATTAATTACATTGGCCAAATTACCCAATCCGCTACCTAAAATAATTCCAACAGAAGCTTCCGTTTTAACTTTGCTTTGTATAAATGCCTTTGTTTCGGCAAGTTGCGTTAATAAGATCGACATGAATACTATTTATCTTCAAATATAAATTAATAAAAAATAAGGCCATCAACTTGAAGCTGATGGCCTTAGGTAAGGTATAAAAGTTGAATTTAACCTAAACGTTTTACGTTAACTGCGTTCAATCCTTTGCGTCCTTCTTGTACATCAAAAACTACTTTGTCGTTTGCTTCGATCTGATCGATCAAACCATTCGCATGTACAAAAGTTTCTTTGTTGGAATCATCATGCTTAATAAATCCAAAACCTTTTTCTTCGTTAAAGAACTTTACAGTTCCTTGAATTTGTGTGTCCATTGTAAAATTATAAATATTAATAAAGTGTAAAACTACTGATTTATGGCTCAACTACCTAATTTAACTGGTTATTAAGCAGTTGTATAATTTTATTACCGTTAAAATAGTCAATTTTGAGGCTACTAATCAATCGATTATCTTCATTTTTTTTAATTGTTAATGTTATTACATGTTTGGAATTTCCTTTTTAGATATTTCTGGTTCAATGGGTTTATTAGCTTGTGGAACGCTAACCCTAAATAGTATTTTAGGAATGTTTTTAGGCACACAGTTTAAAAATACCACTTATTGGAAACAACTGCCAGCGTTTGTAAAAAAATACCCTATAATTGATTTACATAATTTTACAGCCTACACCGCTATCGGTTTTGTTTGTCTTCACCTTGTTTTTTTATTGCTGCATCAAGAAAATGGGTTCACACTCTTTCATTTAATTAATCCAATCATTGCACCTAAACAACCTACGATTGTGCTTTTAGGCGTTTTAAGTTTTTATTCATTAATTATAATTTTAATTACTTCACAAAAAATTATAAGAAAGGAGTTGAGTTTTAGAACTTGGAAAAATATTCATTTGATTGCGTATGCTACTTCCTTTTTATTTCTGATACATGGACTGTTAATGGATCCATTATTAAAAGACAGACCTACTGATTGGCTGGATGCAGAGAAAATTTTTGTTGAAGGATGCGCTATCATTTTTATTATAGCCGTATTTCTTCGGGTCCGCTTTCATTTAAATGACAAAAAGAGTTCTATATAAATTAGAATCCGCTTCTATTATTGAAACTATTAAGCACTTTATAACCAATCAATTCATCATGCCTTCCTCCCAATGTTTTATAATAAAAAAGTATAGAATATTCATTTTCAGTTTCCCAATAATTTCCTTCGGTTAACCAGTTTTCTGATTTTATATTTTTACTTCGTGCATCTTTAGTTATGTAGGCATAACTATAATATCCTTGTTTTAAAAGCAATTGCTTGGTATATGTACCAAGAATGGCATCATATTTCATTAACGATGTATCGCCAATTTGATTACCCGTTAACTCCCCTATTAAGTAAACATTAGTACCATTCAATTGCTGTCCTTTATCTGGTGTAAAACTAAAATTTACTTTCGCATAATCGCTTTGCCACCAAGGGTTTACAGACTCTGTATTCATAATATCATAAAACCCATTTTGATCTCTATAAAAAAGGTACTGCAAATTACTTCTAGCCCTATCTTGCCTTACATTCACTTCCATAGGTATTATGGTTCTATCAATACTTTCTATACGGTCGCTTTGAAATCTGAAACTCTGCATATCAAGCCATCTATATTCTTTGCCCGCCGGAAAAACACAATCCTGTTCCGCATTAAACTCCAAAGTGTTCCCTCTAATAAAAGTGGGAGAAATATTATTAGCTGCATTATCCCACCTTCCATTTTGAAGTATTATCGCTTTGAATTGTTGTGGATTAATCATGTTTGTTTTGGGAACATTTACCACTAAATTAATTTTTTGATGTGTTTTAATCAATTGGAAATCGAAGGGCTGTTGAAATCGAGCCCCAATAATAGCTTGCTGATCTACCACATAAAATCTTTTTGTAAAAAGCAATTGCGAAGTATCACCATCTTGAAAAACCTTAAGCAAATAATTGCCACTTCTTGATGGAATAGCATTACGCTCAGGAAGAATTGCCTGATAATGAACATATTTTTGCTGAGCAATTGATGAAATCCGATAAATGCTAAGTCGATTTTGTTGAAACCCTTTAATATAGTCAAAGGCGCTCCATTCTGCTTCCGACCAATCGGCATTGCAAAGTTGATAAGTATAAAAATAATTTTTGGGATAGCTGTCCAAATCATCAAAATGAAGCTCCATTTGATCCACAGCATTTAGCTCAATTACTGGCAAAGCAGTTTGGCTATTTCGGGGGAAAAGTTTTACGGTTTTGATGGAAGCACGATAAACCTTATCTGGCAAACGCTGTGCTACAAGCAAAAAACTACTAAATATGGTTATTAATAAAGAAAGGAATAATTTCATATAATACTTAAACATAAAATTAGTTAAAAAACCAACCATTTGAACGTATCTTTTTTCATCGCAAAGCGTATCGCATTTAGTAAACAACAGTCTTTTTCGCGATTTATTATCCGTTTATCGGTTAGTGCAACAGCGGTTGGTGTTGCTGCTATGATTATTACATTATGTTTTGTAAACGGATTTCAACAAACCGTATCCGAAAAAGTATTTAGTTTTTGGGGGCATATTCGTGTACAGCATTACGAGCCAGATAAATCAATGGTTGCAGAAGAAGTTCCTATTACCAAAGATGAAACTGTTTTATCTACCATTAAAAAAACCAAAGGGGTAACAATAGTTCAATCTTTTGCAACAAAATCGGCGGTAATTGAAAAAAATAAAAATATAGAAGGTATTCTTTTAAAAGGAATTGAAGCCAATTATGACTCATCTACACTTAAGCCCTATCTTTTAGAAGGGAAATGGATAAAATTTATAGATAGTACATATAGCAAAGAAATTATTTTATCGAAGCAATTGTCTTCTGCTTTATCCATCAAAATAAATGACATAATTAACATTTATTTTATTAGTAGCAATGACGGTGCCAGAACTTATAGAAAATTAAAAGTAATAGGTATTTACAAAACAGGAATTGAAGAATATGATAAACTTTTTGCAATTGGAGATTTAAGGCTTATTCAAAAAATAAACAATTGGGATAATAATCAAATAGGCGGATATGAAATTTTTACCAACAATTATCATAACTCTGATTCGCTCAATACGCAATTACTCAATGCCTTACCTACAGAATGGATGAGTAGAACTATTCAATCGATATACCCCAATATTTTTGATTGGCTAAGCATACAAGACGTAAATAGAAATGTTGTATTTATCATTATGGCAATTGTTGCAGTAATTAATTTAATTACTTGTTTATTGATTTTAATATTAGAACGAACAAAAATGATTGGTGTATTACAATCAATAGGAGCAAGCAATAAAATGATTGTAGCTATTTTTTTATACTATGCATCTGTTATAGCAGCCGTTGGTATATCTGTGGGTTTTTTGGCTGGAACAGGTATTTGTTTACTACAAAAGTATACAGGTTTTATTTCGCTTGATGAAGCATCTTATTATGTTTCTAAAGCACCTATTTTAATTATATGGTGGCAATTAGGAGCAGTTTGTGCAGCAACTTTTATTGTTTGTTTTATTGTGTTGATTATTCCTGCATTGTTAGTGAAAAAAATTAAACCGATCACAGCTTTACAATTTAGGTAATTACTTTTTAGTGAGGTACGATAAAAGAATGCCTGCGGCAACGCCAGCATTTAATGATTCTGCTCCTCCAATTCTTGGAATGCTAATGGGGTTAGTTATTAATTTTCTACAGTTGGGATGAATTCCTTTCGACTCATTGCCAATTAGCAAAATACCACCGTTCGGAATGGTAGTATTAAAAACAGATTTACCTTCTAATAATGCGCCAAAAACAGGCAAATCAGCAACCACTAAGAAATCGGGTAAATCTACATAATGTACTTTTACCCTACCAATACTACCCATTGTACTTTGCACTACTTTATTATTAAAACAGTCTACCGAGTTTTTACTTGCAACAATTGTATTAATTCCAAACCAATCCGCAATTCTGATTAAAGTGCCCATATTACCAGGATCTTGAATATCATCTAGAGCAAGTACCCAACTATTTTTAGCAATTTTTAATTTAGGCAGAATTGGCTCTTCTACCAAAGCCAGTACTTTATTGGGAGTTTGCAAAGTGCTTATTTTTTTAAACTCATCCATTGTAACCCTTACCGTTTCTACCTTACAGGACACTTCCGTTTCCCAATCTTCTGTAGCATATAATTTTTTAATGGTTAATTTACTCCTCATTAACTCATTTACAAGCTTCACCCCTTCTGCAATAAAAAGACCCGATTCCTGCCTTTGTTTTTTATGGCACAAAGATTGAATATATTTGACTTCATTCTTATTTAACATTAATTATGTTTTTGACCTTTTACAGGCCGAAGTTAACTATAGTTTATTTGTTATTACTGTTTACGGTAATGGTGTCCTCTTGCTCCGAACAGAAAAGAACTTCCGTAAGTAATTACCCAAAAAATAGGGCATTTGTTTATGAGAATTCAATCAGTTTAGGTGGCGACTTATCCAAAGATGAGAAAAATCGCTTACTTAGTCAATTACCTAATTATTGGAACGATAGTTTAAAAGTAAGAAAAGTACAAATTGCTGGTTTATTTTATAAAATAAAGAATCCGCCAATTTTTGATTCTGCGAATTTTTATCCTTCTGCAAAATCAATGAATGAATTCCTTAATTCGCAAGGTTATTATTATGCAACCCTGAATTACAACTATTCAATAGACACTATTAAGGATCAAATTAGAGCGCATGTTAAAATGCAAATAGAACCAGGTAAAATTGTTACGTTCGACTCAATTGCTTACGAATTAAAAGATAGTGTACTTCAGAAAGTAACCAATAGCGAAATTAAAAAAACTTTGCTGGAACATGGCAAACCCTATTCAAAACAAATAATCGGCTCTGAATTAAATAGATTGGTAAACTTGTATAGAAGAAATGGTTATTACAAATTTACACGAGAAGATATTTATGCATTAGTAGATTCTACTAATCAGCAATTATTACAATTAACTTTAGACCCATTTGAACAAGCAAAATTATTAGCAGCAATAGAAAAAAATAAACGTGGAAATCCTAATTGGGATGTTACTGTTAAAAGAATTGAAACTGCCGACAGTAGTAGAACTTTTCAATATAAAGTAGGGAATTTATATTACTATCCTGAAACAAAAATTACAGATACTTCAGATAGTTTATTGTTGGATAATAGTTTTAAAGAATACCGCGAAAAAGAAGCTGTGATGAGGTATAAAGAGGGTAAGTTTATTTATACGCCATTGAAAGAATACACTTATATTAAAAAAGGCGATTTGTACAATGAAGATACATATTACAAAACAGTCAATGGATTAAGTCAACTTGGCACTTGGCAAAATGTAGATGTAAAAACAGTAATTAGGAATAATGATAGTTTAGATTTTTATTATTTTTTAACTCCAGCAGCTAAACAAAGTTTTAAAATTGATATAGAGGGAAGTAGAAATACAGGAGATATAACTACAGGTAATTTATTAGGAGTTTCTACTAATTTATCTTATAATAATAGGAATGTTTGGAGAAGAGCCATTCAATCGGTAGCAACATTTAGAACGGGAGTAGAATTGAATATTTTAACTGCTACCAGCAAACAAAGTAATTTATTTCAATCGTTTTTTATTAACCTTGGACATACCTATGCTTTTCCAAGATTAATTCAACCATTTAGAATAAAGGGAATTGACGAATTAGATAATAGAAGAACACTTTTTTCTGTATCGGCTGGTTATATTGAAAGAAGAACATTTTATACTTTAAGATCATTCATTACGAGTTGGGGCTACGAATGGAAAAAAAGAAATTCTATTTATTTGTATAAACCACTAAGTATAGAAATTAATGGTTTAGAAAAACAAGACTCACTACAAAGTTTACTTATTAAAAATCCATTTTTAAGATCATCATTTAATGAGGGCAATGTAGTTAGCCAATCCTTATCAATTAATAAAACAGTTGTAAGTAATAGAAATTCTAATAATAGTAATTATTACCGGTTGGGTGTGGAAGAAGCTGGAGGATTATTTGGTTTGATACCAGGTTTACAAGAGAAAATATATCGCTACATCAAATTTGAATTAGAGTATCGACATAGCATGAAATTTAAAAAAACTGAATTAGCATATAGAGCATTTGGTGGCTTTGGATACAATTATGGGAAAGATTCTGTATTTGGAAATACCTTACCATTCTTTAAACAATTTTCGGGGGGTGGACCAAATAGTATGCGTGCATGGACTTTAAGGCAAATTGGATTGGGCAGTTCTCCTCAAAGCGAAATTGATACTGCATTTAATGCTTTTAGGGAGCGATTTGGAGACATGCAATTAGAAATGAACTTAGAATATCGTTTTTTATTAGCCTCGTTCGGTAGCCTTAAAATTGGCAGCACTTTATTTACAGATATTGGGAATATTTGGAATACAAAAAAATCAAGTTCCAACGATTCAAGAACAAATTTTGATATTAGTAACTTCGGAAGAGATTTAGCAATTGGAGTTGGAACTGGATTACGTTTTGATTTGTCGTATTTTTTAATACGGCTCGACTTTGCGTATAAAGTTAAAGATCCCCTGCGGGTTGCAAATGGAGGTTGGATGAGTTTAAACAATTTTAACTGGACGGATGTAAGGGCTAATGGTGTAAGTGTGCCCAACTTCGCGCTACAACTAGGTATTGGCCTACCCTTCTAATTGTTTAATTTGTTGAATTGATTGTACAAATTGATCTATAGATTGTGCATCTTCCACTAAAAAATTACCGATTCTTGATCTACGCAAACTACTCATATAGCCTCCTACGCCAAGTGCTTTTCCAAAATCATTCGCCAAACTTCTTATATAGGTTCCAGTAGAGCAAACAACTTTAAAATGTACAACGGGCAAGTCGATTTTTTCAATAATAAATTGATGTATCGTTACTGGTCGAGGTTCGAGCACCACATCAATTCCTTTACGAGCTGCTAGATAAACAGGTTTCCCATCTTGCTTTATGGCGGAATGAGATGGAGGTATCTGCATAATTAAACCAGTAAATTGACTGGTAGCTGCATGAATGATTTCATTGGTAAGATGATCGATATTTTTGAGCTGCTCAGGTGTTGACTCTAAATCGTAAGTTGGTGTTACAGCGCCTAAAGTAAAAGTACCGATGTACTCTTTCTCCATCCCCATATACTCATTAATTTTTTTGGTAAATTTGCCAGTACAAACAATTAACAATCCAGACGCAAGCGGGTCGAGGGTTCCTGCGTGCCCAACTTTAATGATACCAGTACAATTTCTAATTTTACGAACTATATCAAAGGAAGTCCATTCGAGCGGCTTATCAATTAAAATTACTTTCCCATCTAAGAAGGGTTGTACTGATGGATGAATTTCTTTCTGTCGCATAGCCTCGCTTAATATGCTCTTGCGAAAAGAACACGCTGTGTTGATTTATTTCCAGATAAAATACATTTACCTTCTTCCAATGGGTTATCTAATGGAATACAACGTATGGTTGCTTTTGCTAGCTCTTTAATTTTTTCTTCAGTTTCGGCAGTACCATCCCAATGTGCAGAAACAAAGCCAGTTTTATTATCTAATATATTTATAAATTCATCCCAAGTATTGGCAGGATTAATATGAGCATCGCGATAGGCTTTTGCTTTATTAAACATTTGTTGTTGTATATCAATCAATAAGTTTTGTATGTACAAATCAATACCATCTAAACTAATAGTTACTTTTTCTTTGGTATCTCTACGTGCTACTTCTACTACTTTATTTTCTAAATCTCTTGCACCAACTGCTACACGAACTGGAACTCCTTTCATTTCATATTCTGCAAATTTCCAACCCGGACGATTGTTATCAGAATCATCATATTTTACAGAAATACCCATTGCTTTTAATTGAGTAACAATAGTATTTACTACTTCAGTAATTTGTGCTTTTTGTTCATCTCCTTTGTAAATAGGAACAATCACAACTTGTATAGGTGCAATTCTTGGAGGAAGTATTAAACCATCATCATCACTATGTGCCATTACTAAGCCACCAATTAATCTTGTACTTACTCCCCAACTGGTTGCCCAAACATAATCTAGTTTATTATTTTTATCGCTAAACTTTACATCAAACGCTTTAGCAAAATTCTGTCCTAAAAAATGAGAGGTACCTGCTTGCAATGCTTTACCATCTTGCATTAGCGCTTCAATACAATAAGTATCTTCTGCACCTGCAAAACGTTCGTTAGGCGATTTAACTCCTTTTATAACTGGCAATGCCATCCAATTTTCTACAAAGTCTGCATAAACCTCAAGCATTCTTTGTGTTTCTTCAACTGCTTCAACTGCAGTTGCATGAGCAGTATGACCTTCTTGCCATAAAAATTCAGTAGTTCTTAAAAATAACCGAGTACGCATTTCCCATCTAACCACATTTGCCCATTGGTTAATGAGCAAAGGAAGGTCGCGATAAGATTGAATCCAACCTTTATAAGTGCTCCAGATTATAGCCTCACTAGTAGGACGAACTACCAGCTCTTCCTCCAATTTTGCATCGGGGTCTACCATTAACTTCCCTTTGTTATTAGGGTCACTCATTAATCTATAATGCGTAACAACTGCACATTCTTTGGCAAATCCTTCTGCATTTTTTTCTTCCGCTTCAAATAGGCTTTTAGGTACAAATAAGGGGAAATAAGCATTTTGATGTCCAGTATCTTTAAACATTTTATCGAGCACATCGCGCATGTTTTCCCAAAGTGCAAACCCGTATGGTTTAATTACCATACAACCCCTAACAGCACTATAGTCGGCCAAATTTCCCTTGATAATTAAGTCGTTGTACCATTGAGAATAATCTTGTTCTCTAGAAGTGATCACCTTTCCCATAAAATAAAATCCAATTTTTAAAAATTACTATACTAACAATCGTTAGTTGGCATGCATTTTGTGAATATGTTAAAACGAAGTCAACACACGCAAATGTATGTAACTTCAACCATCATTAGTAGCTAACCTTAAAGCTTGAACTATGAAAAAAACATTATTTGGAACGATGATTATTGCAACACTAATAAGTAGTTGTAATACAGCTTATCAATCTGGGCAAACTCCAGATGACTTGTACTATTCTCCAGGGAAAGATATTTCTTCTAGTGAAGTAAGAAAACAAACAGAAGATGGAGAGCGATATGATCAGTATGTTCGAACTATGGATGATCGTTATTTAAGAATGAAAGTAGCTAACAGAAATCAATGGAGCAGTGTTGATGATTTTAGTTATTGGAATGACATGCGTTTTAATTTCACTCCAATCAATAGCTTTAATGGTTTCAATAATTTCTATGGAAATGGCTTTCATGGAAACATGTTCAATACTTTTAATAATCCATGGAATATTGGTTGGAACAACAATTGGAATAACAATTGGAATAACGGTTGGAATAATGGTTTTAACTCTTGGGGAAATAATGGATGGAACACATGGGGAAATATGGGTTGGGGCAATGGTTTAGGTTGGAACAATCCAATGTTTACCTTAGTGGGATATACTAATCCAAAAGCTATTTCAGTATCTTCTAATTCTGGTTCAAATTTAAATGCATACAGAAATAGAACCTACAACAATTCGAACGTTGGCGATAAATATAATACCTGGTCTGCACCCAGTACTTCTGGAAACAATAATAAAAGTTTCGGAAGTTTAATCCGAACTATGATTAGTAATCCTTCTAATGGAAGTGGGGGCCAAAGTAGTTATGATAGACCAGCAAGAACATTTAGCAATTCAACTCCTACTAGTGGCTCTGCAGGGGGTAGCAGCGGAGGCTTTTCAAGTAGAGGCTCAAGTACAAATAGCGGTAGATCAGGGCGTGGTCAATAATTAATTTTTAGCAAACGTTATTCATTGATGTGAAAACACCAGAAGGAAATATATTATCCATATATGAAAAAAATATTCATCATTTTATTTAGTAGTATCGGATTTGTTGTTACTGCACAAACACCCGATGAAGCTTTACGAACAGCTTGGTTTACACAAAATGGCACTGCCCGTATGATGGGTGCTGGTGGAGTAATGGGATCATTAGGAGGAGACATTACAGCTAACCATATTAATCCTGCGGGATTGGGACTATATAAAACAAATGAACTTGTTTTGTCGCCAGGCTTTTTATTCAACAACAATAAATTTAATTACAGATCAAAAGATACAGCTACAAACAAAAGTAATTTTGGCTATGGTACATCGGGCATAATTTTAGCAGGTAATATCAATAAAAGAAGCAAATGGACGAGTTCTGCTTTTGCAATTTCTGTTAATCAATTAGCCAATTATAATAACGACGTCCAATTTAGTGGTAGAAATAATGTCAGTTCTTTTAGTGAAAAATATTTAGAAGAATTAATAAGGGATCGTGCAGATACAAATGCGGCATTGAATAATTATATTTTTGGTTCTTCATTAGCTTTTAGAACTTTTTTAGTAGACACAATTAGAGGTATTGGTGGTGCTGTTGCAGGATACCAAAGTTTGGTTCCTATTTCTTCGGGAGTAAATCAAATGTATAGCGCACAAACTAGAGGAGGCTATAACGAAATAGCAATTGGCGCTGCTAAAAACATGAATGATCAATTGTATGTTGGCGGTAGCTTAACTATACCAATAATTAGGTATTCACGTGATCTATTTTATAGTGAACGAGATGCAACAACCAATACCAATAATCAATTCGGTAGTTTTGAATATAAAGAAACCTATATTTCCAATGGAACTGGTATAGGTGCTAAAATGGGTTTAATATACAAGCCAAAAGAATTCATACGATTGGGTTTTGCATTGCATACCCCTCAGTTTATGTCGTTTAACGATCAAATCAGGTCGTCGATGGTTACCAACACTGAGTCTTATGCAGGTTTACAAAAAGAAAGCAGTGATGCCTTAAATAGCGGAAATGCAGGCAATTCTAGATACACTCTCTTAACTCCATACAGAATAATAGGTAGTGCGAGTTATGTTTTTAGAGAAGTGAATGATACTAGATTACAAAGAGGATTTATTAGTGCAGATTTAGAATTCGTAAATTACAGAGGCGCACGTTTTTCATCTGCCAATGAAAATGTAGGAGATATTACTTTGCAAAATTATTACCAAGCAATTAATGAAACGATTAAAGAAACTTATAGAGGAAATATTAATTTTAAATTAGGAGGTGAACTAAAGTTTAATACTTGGATGTTTCGTTTAGGTGGAGCTTTTTATGGCAGTCCTTATGCAGATAATGTTTTAAACGCTAATCGCATTATAGGTTCTGGCGGATTAGGTTATAGAAATAAAGGATTTTTTATAGATTTAACTTATTCGCATATCATGAATAAGGATTTCCAATTTCCATATTTATTGAATGATAAGCCAAACACATTTGCAACACAAACTGGTAATAGGGGAAATGCAATGTTAACATTCGGGATTAAAATTTAAACAACTTCGCCTTCTAAATCATAATCATACGCTTTAGTAATTAGCACATTTACAAACTCCCCAATCGGGAGTTTTTTTGTTGAATGAATTACCACTTCATTATCAACTTCTACACTATCAAATTCGGTTCTGCCTAAATACCTGCCAGCTTCTTTTTTATCGATGAGGACTTTAAAAACCTTACCTATTTTTTCTTGATTTATTTCGTAACTTATTTCTTGTTGCACTTCCATAATTGATTGTGCACGCTCGGCTTTAACTTCAGCAGGTACATCGTCTACTAAATCATGCGCCGAAGTATTTTCTTCATGCGAATAATTAAAAATACCTACTCTATCAAAACGATGTTCTTGTAAAAAAACTTTCAATTCTTCCACATCATCTTCAGTTTCTCCTGGAAAGCCTGCAATTAAAGTAGTGCGCAAACATATACCGGGTACTCGCTCGCGAATTTGGTAAATTAATTCGGTCATTTCTTCGCGCGTAATATTGCGATGCATTGCATCAAGCATATTATTACTTGCATGCTGCAAAGGCATATCGAGGTATTTACAAATATTATCACGATCACGAATTACGTCTAATATTTCTAAAGGAAATTTACTAGGGTAAGCATAATGAAGGCGAATCCATTCTAGACCCTTTATATCAGCCAATGCATTTAATAATGTTGGAAGTTCACGCTTCTTATAAATATCTAATCCATAATATGTAAGTTCTTGTGCAATTAGCATGATTTCTTTTACGCCTTTTTTTACCAATGATTCTGCTTCTTCCACCAACGACTCAATAGTTCTGCTTACATGCTTGCCACGCATTAATGGTATTGCACAAAAAGAACAGGTTCTATTACATCCTTCACTAATTTTTAAATACGCATAATGCTTTGGAGTGCTTAACATGCGTTCTCCAATTAATTCTGCTTTATAATCGGCATCAAATTGCTTTAAAATCATCGGTAATTCTAAAGTGCCGAACCATGCATCTACTTCAGGCATTTCCAATTCTAAATCGCTTCTGTATCTTTCGCTAAGGCAGCCAGTAACATATACTTTATCTAATTCACCACGACGCTTTAATTCTAATTGATCTAAAATAGTATTAATGCTTTCTTCTTTGGCCTTATCTATAAAGCCGCAAGTGTTTATTACTACTATATTATGATCAAGTTTTTTGTTTTCATGCACTACGTTGATTTCGTTGGCAGTAAGCTGTCCGCTTAATACTTCGCTATCTACTAGGTTTTTGCTACAACCGAGTGTAATGATGTTTACTTTGTCTTTTTGGAGTGTTTTTGCCTTCATGAAGGGGCGAAATTAAGGAATCTATAGAAATTGGGCACTTTTAGAAAAAACTATGCTTTTATAGCCCAACGCAATTTGGTAGATCGTGCACGCGGATTGGCAAAAATTTCTTCCGCAGTAGGCCTAATTACATCAGGGGCTACATCGCTATAAACGCCTTCTCTAAAAAAATGTTGGAATGATTTTTTTACTCTTCGGTCTTCACCAGAATGAAACGACATGATTACTACACGACCACCAGGTGCCAAGCTATCGGGCAATTTTGCTAAAAATTTATCCAAAACATTAAATTCATCATTTACAGCAATTCGCAACGCCTGAAATGTACGCTGACAAGATTTTTTCGTTTCTTCTTTCTTATTCACTTTTAATACAAGTAATGCATCTCTTATTATTTGTTGTAGTTGCGCGGTAGTTGAAATGGCAGCGCCACCCTTGAGAAAATGTACAATAGCTGAAGCAATCAAAGTATGATGAGGTTCATCAGCATTTTCAATTAGTAAATCTTCTAGTTGTTGTTGAGATAATGTTTTTAACAATGCTGCAGCAGTTTTTCCAGTGGTAGAATTAAGTCGTAAATCGAGCGGACCATCTACTTTAAAAGTAAATCCTCTTGCAGGATTATCAATTTGCATAGAAGACACACCTAAATCTGCTAAAACAAAATTGAGTAAACCAGATTCTGCAACTATCAAATCAATATTTGAAAAATTAAGTTTTCTTATAATAATTTGTTCGTCAGTAAAACCAAGCGCAGCAATTCTTTCTTTTGTTTTTAGCAACTCAATCGCGTCTACATCAGTAGCATATAAACGACCATTGGGAAGTAATTTTTTTAAAAGTTCTACACTGTGACCACCATATCCCAACGTTGCATCTAACCCAATTTCTCCAGATTGAATTTTTAAAATATCCAATATTTCATTTACGCAAATAGAGCGGTGCATACCTGCTGGAGTTTTACCCTGATCCATTACTTTGGCCACATCATCGGAATATAAATCGGGATTTAATTCTTTGTATTTTTCGTTAAACTGTTTAGGGTGAGTTCCTTTATAACGAATACGGCGAGCGGGTTTTGGGCTTTGATCATCCATTAGGCAAAAATAGCATAATTAATATACCTATTCTTTATTACACAATTTAGACTTAAGCAAAAATTAAGCACTTATTACTTGATCTTACAACGATTAGATATTAAAAAATGTTATATTGACTTAGATTTCTAACCAATAATGCTATTATGCAAAAGAATCAACCAAAGCAATTCCTTGGGTATTTACACAATTTCAGGGGGTTTGCTATAATAAATATAGTGGCAATACACGCTGTTGTTTTTGCATTTTTAGGAGCAAGTAACTTTAATTTTAACCCAAATAATCCAATTGCAATTGCTAATGAAGTACTATTTCATAATGCAACAATTTATTTTGCAGTAATCTCCGGAATTTTATTTTCAGCAGTTTTAAAATCAAAGGGATATGAAGCTTTTTATATTGGAAAGTTTAAAAATGTTATTTTGCCATACCTATTTTTCACTTTAATTTTCTCCATTTTTGCTGAAAATTCTAATAAACCCTTTGCTATTCTAACGAATTTTACAGATTATTATCATGCTGTGATAAGAAATTTCATTTATGGAAAAGCTAATTTTGTTTATTGGTATATTCCTATTCTTATTTTCTTGTATTTAGCAACTCCATTAGTGGACTACTTAATTAATTTAAAAAAAATAGGCAAATATATTTTTCTTCTTTTACTGAGCATACCATTAGTTGTATCTAGAATTGAAATGATGGAATTGATGCAATCCGATTTTTTAAGTTTACAAACAATGCTTTATTTCCTAGGTGCTTATGTGGCTGGAATGTATATTGGCATTGACTTAGAAAAAAGATTAGCATGGGTAAAAAATAATTTTACATGGCTAATTGTTATTACTTTGATAACAACGATTGCACTTGTTTATATTCAATTAAAAAATATTGATATGATAGGAAGAGTATCTGTCCGAGCTACTTTATATTATATTCAAAAAATATGTGTTTCTGGAATAGTAATTATTTTATTAAAAAATATGGGTGAAAGAAAAATTATTGGATTACATCAAATAGCCAAAGATGGATTTGCCATTTTTTTCTTACATGGTTTTTTAATTTTTGTTTTAATCGGCATATTAATGCCTATTCTAAGTTTTACTAAGATTGCCCCATTCAATATTTTTATAGGTGCATTTTTAATGCTTGTACTTTCAATAGCAGTAAGCATGTTAATTGTATTTATATTCAGGAAAATATTTGGTGATAAATCAAGAATGATTATTGGTGCTTAACCCAATTAACCTGGGAAATTAAAAATGGCTACTTCTGCCCTAGCACCTAAACGTATGGGAAAAATGCTTGTGCCAATTCCATTAGATACATACATTTTGGGAGATCCATCGTACCAGCCTTTTACATATTTACCAGATCCTTTGGGCAAATAAGGACAAAAGCCGAAAAGATTTACTTGTCCGCCATGCGTATGGCCTGATAAGATTAAATCGGCTTTAATGTTACTTGTGAGTGCCGATCTAATTTGGTCGGTATATTGAGGACAGTGATTTAAAATAATATGGTAATCCGTTGGTTGATACCATTTTAATGCTTCAGTAATATCAGCCTTACCTGCAACAAAATCATCCACACCAGTTATTGAAAATGTTTTTTCTTTTAGCTTGAATTGTGTTCCCTGATTAATTAATAACCTACAATTATTATTTTTATAAATTAGGTTAAGTTCTTCCATCGTAACATTTGCCCAATATTCCCAATTACCTAAAATGGCGGCTTTGGGAATATGCACATCGATCAACTCTATAAAGCTTTTGAATACTGTTATATTTTCTGGTCTATCTAACACATCACCAGTAAATACAATCAAATCGGGTTGAAGTTTATTTAGCATATCTGCTAAGTCTTCTAACGGACTATTAACTATCTGAATATGAATATCAGATATCTGTACAATTTTGATATTGTTGCTGGCATCTTTTGATGCATTGTTTAGGTAAAACTCTTTTGTCTGTATAAAATTATGCTCGATCCAAAACGCATCTAAAAAAAGTGCAACACCAGTGGCGATGGCGCCTGTTTTAATAAATTTTCTTCTTGAAATTGCCATAATGATAAAAGCTCACATTTATGAGTAGCAATTGGAACATCATTTCCGTTATAGAAGGTAACCCTTCGACAAGCTCAGGGTGACAATATCTGTAACGGCTAAGCAATTACAAACCTAATAATGTAAATAAGAACCCAAAGTTATCTTTTATTGCAAAACAAAGCGCACATTCACTCCGGCAGCAACTTGAATTTTTTTGAAATCAATTTTTGGAGGTTCATAGCTTTCTGCTGCCATTGTTTTTACCTGCATGCCATACATTCTATCCTGGTAAGGATTTGGCATACCTCCTTCATTATCGGAAATAAACAAAGCATTGCCTACTTTCTGAGATAAAGGTTTTACCAAAGCCAGGGCTTTTTATTTGGCGTTTTCAATGGCTTTTGTGCGACAAATATTTTTAATACTTTCTAATTCAGTATGCTCTACTTTTTCGATGGAAGTATTAGAAATGCCCATATTCTCTAGTTGTAAAAAAACTTTACTGAGTGTTGCGGCGTCGGAAACTACTAATTGGTATTCCTTGGTTTTTAAAATATCTTTTTGTTTGAGTAGATAAGTTTTGTAATTACTCAACATATCACTAATAGTAAGTTTGTCTTCGGTATTAATGCTAATTGATTTTAAACCTGCTACCATTTTAAATTCCATCTCTTCTATAGATACTCTATCGCGGGTATCTTTTTCAGATAATATTATTTTGAGCGTAATCTTATTGGGTGTTACCAAAGTATCGGCAGATCCAGCAACTTAAATATAGGGTTGATCTAGAAAGTTTTTGGTTTGAGAAAAGCTTGTTAAAGTAAACAATGTTGCAACAATAAAACTGAGTCTTTTTAACATGTTAATTGAATTAATTGAATAATTGCCAATATGTGACTTATAATAATTACGACAAATAGAATGCCAAACTAAACTTCTGCCGTTCTACCCTTGCAGGTGTATTGGCGTTTTATTTATCGAATCATCGGGAGGTACTTCTCTCTACTGTCGTATATAACCCAAAGCTTATTAACTTCAATGTAATACCTAAAGGCAAAGCCATCCAATTTCTATAATAGTTGCATTTGTTTTTGCTAATTCAACAATTTACAAAAAATATTTAATTGAATACGTCATTGGGTTTTACTTTATTTTAATTAATTATTTTATGAAAGTTCCAATATGCCAAAGAATACCTGATGGATCATGAATAAAACATTCTTTACCCCAATCGTTTATTTTTATTGGCACCAACTTTACATTCGGAAATTGAACTTTAAGGTTTAATAGCAAAAGTTTGTCCCAAAATTCTTCTACATTATCTACTTCCAAAAAGATCATTGAATTATCAATCCAATCTTTTACATAGGCATCTTGTAAATAAAATCCTACTCCATCTATTTTAAAAAAAGAAAAATTAGGCGCTAAAATAATTTCCTCAAAACCTAAGCAGGTATAAAAACTCCTCGACTCTTGAAAGTTTTTGGCTCCTATAAATGGACGGATTGATTGAGTTTTGAATTGCACGTTATTTTAATTTAGATCAACCAAATTACGAAAAAAATGATACAATTGTAGGTGCCCCTTCGACAAGTTCAGGGTAACAACACCTTCAATATTTATTTAAAAGTAGAAGGCAATTTTTTATTGTATTGTTCCATTAATTCTTTTGATGCTTTCTTTGGAGAACCGCAATCAAAAGGTGGCATTGGATCGTATTCAATACCAAGTTGAATCAATTTAGCTGACTGCTCTCCTTCAATTAAACTTACTAAATACAACGCCATATCTATTCCTGCAGAAACTCCTGCCGATGTTATTATTTTTCCATCATGTACATATCTTTCCTCTTCAATTAATACTTTGTGTTTTTTTAATTGTTCTTTACGCCTCCAATGTGTGGTGCAGCGTTTTCCATCTAATAAACCAGCTTCTGCCAATAACAATGCACCAGAACAAACAGAAACAGTAAACTTGGTTGTTTTATCAATCTGCTTTAACCAGTTTATTAATGTTGAGTTTGTAAATAAAATATCAATCCCATAGCCACCTGGAATTAATAAAATATCCAAGGCTTTTATTTCATCTATTGAATAATCGGCTAACAGTTTTAATCCATAAAAATCTTTGTATACTTTTTTCTCAACCCCTATAAAATAAATTTGAGCATTACCAATTCTTGCCAATACTTCATAGGGACCTACTGCATCGAGCGCCGTCATGTTTTCGAAAAGTAGAATGCCTATTTTCATGATACATAAAGTTAATTGAATGACAACTACAAAGACTTTAAATATTCCAGTAATGCTTTTCGTTCTGCATCACTTAATCGATCGCCAAAGTAATGGCCCACATTACTATAGCCTCTTTTAGTAGTGTTGTATATTTTTTTCTGATTGGGGTTATTCACTGCAGTATATTCAACCGACATTTTTGCTGTTTGGTAAACAGGGCTTTTAAAATTTCTCTTCCAATACGCAGGACGGATTTTGCTATTGATTACTGCTTCTAAATTGGGTACAGATCCATTGTGAAGATAGGGCGCAGTAGCCCAAATACCATCTAAGGGTGGCGCCATGTATCCGTTAAAGGGCTCCAGTTTGGCGGGATTGCTTCCTTGTGCAAACCAACTCTTGTTAAACCATTCTATAAACTGTGGGTTCTGGTAATTGGCTTTGAACAGCAAAGAATCTGTTTTAATAATCGATTCGGGAATTAAAAGATTGGGATAGCTTCCTTCTTTTCCATAAGTGCCATGGCATTTACTACAGTTGTCAACAAAAATCTGTTTACCATCTGCAGCCAATGGCTCATTAATCGCTAAAGGATATTTGGGCGGTTCTAATGATCTGATATAAGCCAGCACATCGGCAAAATGACTATACACTTCTTTTGCCTCAACCGTATCTTTTACAGTTAATAAGTTGCTCAGCATTAGGAACCTGCCAAAATTTCCTCTTCCAAAACCATTGTAAAACATGGCATTCTTTTTTTTCAGCAGCCACCATGCCGGCACATCTGTAGGTATTACTTCATCCGGAATAGTAAGTAGCGGTGCATCTTGCCAAGCCAGTGTTTGTGGGTCGCGGTGTGCCACTAGTAAAGTAGCAAGTCTGTCTGCAGCATTTACTCCTCTAACTTCCGTCTGCATTAGTGGTGCGATGGTGGTCATAGATCGCCCAATAACCTCAGTAGCCATGTACTGCTCAGGAGTAATGGTTTTCATAAAACCTGTAGCCATTTTTTGCAGAAAAGTATTCTGCTTCCCAAAATTGCTGAAATCAAGTTCTGTGTTCCCTAGCCCTATTACCAAACTATCATTTAATAATTGCGCGTGGCACTGCAGGCAGGTTGGTACAACAATGGTGGTACCATTTTCGGCAGTTACCACATTAAAACCAAACGGCACATTGGCATTTTTACCTGTACGTGCCAAATAATTGTTTTTATCTTTTCCAATTAATAAAGTAAAGTATCCGTAAGGCAAACCACTCTTTATAAAATCTCCGGTAATCAGGTATTGGCGGCCAGCATCGGCATTACCAAATTGCTGAGTGCCGGGTGGCACAAAGACTGGTTTGTCGGAATAATCGGAAACTGCACTTACAAATAACACCCCTATAGCTATTAGCGCAGCAATTATAATTTTTATTTTTATGTTTTGCAGTAACATATCCTTTGCAACAGTTGTAAAGGGAGATTGTTTAAACTTTATTTTTAAATCGAACCGAATCTACTAACAGACATAGACCCGATTGAAAAACAATTAACGCAATTGTTCCATACCAAAACCAATTTCCGCCCTGCATTTTTGATAGTCCAGCTTCAATGGCCATACTTAAACCTGACCCTGTAAGCAATAACCCCGATACGGCTTGTATTAGCCAACGTTTTTTATTGGGCGAGTTCATGATATAATCTATTGGTTCAGTCCTTTGTTTCGCATTTCATCTCTTCGCATAGGCATAGCATCTATCAGTGCAAACAGTTTTTTTGTAGTTAGCAGATTATAAGTGCGTAATTTTTCGCTGCCATCTTTTCCTACCAGTATCAAAGTAAAATCCGTTTGCTTATCTACTTTGTATTTTTTATACAGCAGCTCATTTCCGGTTACTAGTTTAAATGTAAGGTCTCTCTCCTCCATTCCCACCTTTTCTGCATTCCATATAGCAAGCTGCTTTTCTACCATTATAGTATTCTTCTGCGTAAAAAGCAGTAGCTGGCGTTTATCGGTGTCTGATGAAGCGATACCTAATAAGGATAATATCATTGCGGTACAAAATATCATTTGATTCATAAATAAAAGGCATAAAGATTCTAATATCTAGACAAATTCCCAGAAAAAAAGTTCGTTTTTGCCGATGCAGGTTATAATACTTGTAGCGGACATTATATTTTAAAACTACTCCACAGCTTCAAACTCTTTTCTAACCATTTTCCCCTGTGCATTCAGCGATACTTTATATTTTCCTTTTTTTAGTAACTCATTGTAATTAATAAAATATGGTAATGGACTGTCTACTTTTTTGGTAATTAAATCCCATCGGTATTCATTGAATCCTTTTGTTGCAGTTATGGTTGTTTGCCACACTGGTTTATCAGCAGCATTCAAAATATTTAAGGTAACATTACCGGGTTGATTAACCCAAAAGCTAATAGACATTTTATCTAAAAAACGACTATTTAAATCAACCTTTCTATCAGGTGTAGATACACTAACTGTTGGTATATCAAATAAAATAACATCCGTTAATTGAGAATTCATTTTCTCATAAATTGGAGATAAATTTATTTTATAAATACCTCTTCCATGAGTTGCTGCTACTAGGTCTTTAGATGCTGTATCAATTTCTAAATCGGCCACTGCAGAGGCTGGTATATTTTTACCCAACACCGACCACGACTCGCCTCTATCGAGGGAAATATAAACGGAACGGTATAAACCCGCATAAAGAATATTCTCATACACTGGGTCTTCTTTAATTACATACGATACTTCATTCGGCAAATTATTGGCTATTGATTTCCATGTTTTTCCGTAGTCGTCCGATTTGTACAAGTGCGTACCAAGATCATCATAGTTCATTCCAGACATTGATATATAAACCCTTGCTTTGTTGTATTGCGAAGGAGTTATACACCGTATATAACTATTAGGCAAACCCGCTGATCGATCTGTCCATGTACCGCCATCATCTTCGGTAACCCAAAACAATCCTTTATCGGTACCCATATAAATAAGTCCTTTCTGCAAACCAGATTCTGCCAAAGCACCAGCAGCTAAAGAGTTTTTATTTGTATCTATTCCTACAGTTAAATCACCACTTATTTTTTTCCAACTATCTCCCCTATCAGTACTTTTAAGTACAAAGTTAGCTCCCAAATAAAGTGTATGGTTGTTAAACGCTGAAAGAAAATAAGGCGAAATAAAATTATAACGCGTATTGTAGCTTAGTAAAAAGCTTCTCGGATTTGCAGGTTTCGAAGTTTTATTTTGCAAATCCATGCGCCTTATTCCACCTTCTTGCGAACTATAATAAACAGTATTGGAATCTACTGGATCAACAACCGTAATGCATCCATCACCACCACTCCAAGGATCTATCCAAAGGTATTTCCAACCATTATCATATTTAGGGTTCCATTCTTTTGCAGGACCATATACTGTGGCATCATCTTGCGTGCCACCATAAATAGTATAGGGTTTCTTTTTATCGAGCGTGATATCATAAAATTCTCCGGTAGGAATATTGTTATAATGCAGCCATGTTTTTCCTTTATCATAACTCATGTACAATCCGCCATCATTACACAATGCCAACTGATTCGAATTTTTTGGATTGATCCAAAGTTCATTCTGATCGAGGTGCAAGGGATCGGCAGGACTAGGAAAAAGATGATACACATCTCCACCTATCAAATTGAAATTTTTGCCACCGTTACTGCTGTGAGCCAATCGAACGCCCAATGCATATATTTCATCGTCATTGTTTGGATCCACAAAAATATCTGCGAAATACCATCCTACTTCTGAATTAATCATTAGTTCATCTTTGTGCGTTCTGCTCCATGTTTTACCACCGTTTAATGATTGATAAACTTCTGCCGCACCCAACTCTGAATCTTCATTAGCAGAAGCTTTTGTGGGTTTGTTACGATGATCTACTAAGGCATATACTTTATTAGGATTTTTATACGATACAGCAATTCCAATCCTTCCTTTTCCATCATCATCGGGCAATCCGGCATCGGCTTTTACCCATGTTTTACCTGCATTATTACTTTTATAAATACCACTTTTTTTCCCGCTAATACTAGGATTATTTTCCCAAAAAGATGCATATAGAATAGATGGATTTGATGGAGCCATTACAATATCATTAGCGCCAGTTTTATCGTTAACATACAATACATGTTCCCAAGTTTTTCCACCGTTGATTGATCGATAGATTCCGCGATTGGTATTGGTACTCCAAAAATGCCCGAGCACGGCCACATAAACAATATCAGGATTGGTGGGATGAACCACTATTTTTCCTATTTGCCAAGAGTCGTCTAACCCAATATGCCGCCAATTAATACCACCATCATCTGATCGGTACATACCAGTGCCGGGCATGGTGAAATTGCGGGGCTTCTTCAACGTTTCGCCGGTACCTACATAAATAATATTTGTATTAGATGGAGCTAAAGCAATGTCTCCAATACCATAAGAAGCGTGGCCTTCAAAAATAGGGTTCCAGGTTAACCCATTATTCACTGTTTTCCAAAGATTACCTGAGCCGAAACCAAGGTACATTGTACCGGGCCTATTCGGATCGGCCTTAAATGTTTCTGCAAGCGCACTGTTTAGCACTGGCCCAAGTTGAATCCATTCTAGGTTATAAGCAGTTTCATTTTTCATTTTTAAATACTGCTGATGAGATGCTACCAATGGAGATACAGGCTGTTGAGAAAAACTAGCCGTTGTAAAAAGCAGCAATAAAATAATGGATAATTGATACCTACAAATCATGTGCTTTGGAATTAGGTGTGAAAATATCGAAATTGATTAGAATAAAGTGAGATTATGCTATCCACGTATCTTCTACATTTTTCACAACCCATTTTTCATTATCCTTTTCAATATACACTAAGTAACCCCTTCCACATTTTCCACCACACATATATGAAACTGAAAACAACCCTTTTTGTTTTTTACTATCAAAGTGAATTTTAGAAATAGATATCAAACCAGCAAACTTTGAGTACTTAGCACTCCAATTGTTGTATTCTGTATCTGGCTTAGAACAGAAACACATATTTAAAAATAATTAAAATTTACAGGAATTCAAACTTTGTCTTTAAGTAGTTTTTTAAATATAGCTTTTAGGAATATTCTGATTTTTGCACAAGATTAGCGATGTTTATATTTCGTCAACCTGTCCCGATTTATCGGGAGGCTCAATGTGACTCGCTAAATAACCCAATAACCAGATTTTTTTCGACCATCGCCTTAAGCGAGACAAGCAATCTCAATGGTTACAAAATCAATAACTAATTCGGCAAAGCCCTCTGAGAGAGACTATGAGGAGAAGAAAAGATATCAGTAAAAACTAGTACAAGATTTCTCACATCTATCCTTTGGAGAGACGGGTTCGAAATAACGTCATTTTGGCCATCACTTTTGATAGATTCTGAATGACCCTTCGACCATTACATAGGCAGTATCAAAGACTCAGGGAAAATAAATGATGAAACCTAATAACTTAATGACCCAATAACTTGTTACACTTCAAAATGATTTTTTACAAAGGCAATTTTTTCATTATTAGTCATTTTATCGGCTGGTTCGATGCAAATTTTTATATCCTTAAAATGCAAATCTTTGTTCATGTAATTATTCAGTTCTAATTTTGCTTTAGTTGGTCCAAATAAAAGCACATGATCATATTTTAAAATTTCATCTGCAATTTCTTTATAATAAGCCTCGTGCTGTTGTTGCTCTTTATTATGCATTATATTTTCACTTCGACTCAATGCTTCAACTTTAATATCAAAAGTAAATTTAGAATTGATAGAATGTTTGATGTTATCCTCAGTTATGTTAATTAAATTGGCAGTAGAATGATCCATCCATATACCAAGGTTTTTTCTCTTGTCCATTTTTTCTATTTTAATAATTTATTGATGATGATCTTGCTTCCTCCCAAGAATAGTATCTAATGAGGTTTTAAGTTTATTAATTGCAGTAGATACTGCTATTTCAATAGTATCTGCCTGAGATGAAACTACAATCGGCTGCCTCTTTTCTATTCTAGCTTCAAGCAAACATCTCATATTACCATTTCCACTTTTATTTCCATTTTCGTCAGATAAATGAACTTCTATTCTTGTAATATGACTTTCAAATCTCTCTAATTCCTCAGCTATAATATCGGTAAAATATTGCTCAGTCTTTTCATTCCCATTAATAGTTTTGTCTGTATTGAATTGTGTTTTCATTTTATTTATATTTAATTATCTATTATTATCCTTTATCTTCTTCTAAATCATTATGATTAACACCTCCTAAACTATAATAATTATTTTCTTCATCCTCACTGCCTATATTTTCTTGCACATCATCTAATTCAGATCCGGGAATATCTAAATCATCACCCGATATATTTTCTTTAAAGTCTTTTTCGTTCATAGATTCACTGAAATCATTTAGTGTTTTTGTTTTAGTAGTATCTGTAGGATTTATTTCGGTTTCTTCTTTGCTTTGGAGGTATATATCTTCAGAAGCAGGATATGATTTGTACCCGGGAAACTCCTCTTGAATTTTGCCGGTAATATTATTATCATCTTTTTCTAATTCCGTGGGGTTTTTCATGATTCTTTTAAATTTATAGGTGATTACAGTTAGTACGTAAAGGTGCCACCAATAAACAAAAAGAGCATTATATAATTAAGGAGAAATATTGCTAAATTCACATATTAATGTAGAGAATTTAATTTCCGCTAAAAAGCATAGTTAATGCTAAGCGGGAACCAATTGTTCGAGAGATTATTCAGAGATAGAAATTTAAAAGAGAAGTTTTATTTAATTTGAAATAGAGAATAGATATTAAATTTATTCTATTTAAAATAACTTTTAATGTTAAAGCAATCTAGTGATATTAGGTTTAATTAAATTTAAAGTCAATATTTCAAAATAGGCAAGTACAATCATTATTATTATTTCTCCCACAAAATAAACCATTTCTAAAATATTAAGTTTGTTGAAAAATGCAACCAGAAGAAATGCTATTAAAATACAATAAGCCAAATTAGCTACAATAAGGTGTTTTAAAAGTTTTTGCGAATAACACTTGAAATAAAAAAACAAGAAAAAGAATAAATACTTGTAAATACAGCAAAAATTGAAAGTGCTATTATTATCATTTGTGGCATTCCAAAATATTCGTTGAGAATACTAGAAAATGTAAACATTAGAATGGCTATTAAAGAAGCTCCAATGCCGTCAATTAAGAATATAGATTTTATTTTTAAAAATAACGATAAATTCTTAAAATACCGCCTGTGTCTTTACGTAGTTTTAAACATAGCTTTAGAAATTCACTTCAATCTCGCTCCTTCCAGCACCGCCTGATGAGAGGCAAGCTGGCTAAGGGTGACAGCGAAACAGAGTGATAATTATTTATTTCTTATTTTTTAAATAAGCTATTATAAAATAAATAGTAAACTCTAGTGTAAGAATAAAAATAATCCCATAATTAAAGAATCATTAGTACTAACACTATAAGCATAATAAAGTCCGAACAAAAATGTTGCAATAAATAATATTGCCAGTGTTGGTAAAATGGAGTTTTTATACTTCGTCATTATTTTCTAAGTTGTTTACTATATTTTCATCCGCATTCATTGTCTCTCTTATTTTATCTACATAAATTGCCTTTACAATTACGGTGCCTGCCATAAAATCGTGAATAGCTCTTTTTCTTCTATTAGTAAGCAAAACTAGTAACTCACTCCAAATCCAAATATTAATTGCTACAGAATAAATTATAAAAAATTCTGGTGAAAGCGACAACAAGTAGTCTTCATGCTTATACCATTTTAAATTGGCTAAAGCTGCTTCGTCTATTTTCTGTAAATTAATTATAATAACAACACTTTGAAAAATATGTAAAACAATATTTACAGTTTCGCGAATAAAAGCTTCTTTCCAATGAATATCATCTCCATTTAACTTAAGTATTTTTATTCCTGTTAATATTTTCCCTAGTGTTCCGCCATATTTTTTGGGTAAGTATACATTATACCATATTCCAAAAAATAAACCTAATAAACCTGTAAAGTAATAAAGGTTTTTCCCTAAACTATTTAGATAATAAGTTAAAAAAATAAAAGGGAGAACAAAAATTGCGTCTAATATAAGTGAACTAAGTCTCGACCAAAAACCTGCATATAAATTGTTGTTTATTCCTTTAATTCTTAATGGGATTATTTTTTCTATTTAGTGGATTTTAAATTTTAGGTATTGGATTTTAAAACTAATCATTTTTCGACTGATTTTCACCTGTGTATTTACGTATTTTTAAAATATAGCTAATAGGAATATGGGGGCGCTTTGCACAAGATGCCAGCGATGTCTACATTTCGACAGGCTCAATGTGACAGGCTCAATGTGACACGCTCAATAACTTAAAAAATTTATCCTAAAAAATTAATAGGATCAACAGGAGTATAAAATGGCAAAACATACTTCATTGCATCTGTTACATTCATTCGCTTGGTTAATATCTCATGCAAAATGGTTCGGTAATCTGTAGTTACTGAAAGATCAACTCCATTATCTAAATTCTCGGTTTTTAATCCCTTCCAATTTCCATACATCTTCCCCCCATTTACATTTCCTCCCAATGCCATCATTGCATTTCCAAATCCATGATCGGTTCCATTGCTCTTATTGCTTTTTACCCTCCTCCCAAATTCACTCATCACTAATACCGTTAACCTACTCTGGTACTTATTTAAATCGTTATAAAATGCATGCAAATTCTGACTTAAACTTTTTACCAAATCTGGGAATCGATATGCTTGATACTCGTGTGTATCCCATCCACCGTAATCTACAGTTGATACATGTATGCCAACATCTAACTTGATTAACTGCGCTAAATTTTTCATGCTCTTACCAAAATCATCTTCCTTATAACTAGCTCCATTATCTGGCTTATATTGCATCGCTTCTCCATTACCTTTCCGAGGAATTTTTTTCTGCAACATATCAATCGTATAAAATGTTTGCAATGCAGTTTTACCCAACTGCGATTGATCGTTGTACGACTTGCGAATTAAATTATTAAAATTACCATCGGCCTGTATAGCAAAATCATTCAACCCATTAATAGAAATGGCAGTGGGACTTCCCCATAAACTCAGTGGCATACTGCTGCCCGCAGCTACCGCACTAAAATTATTTTTATCGGAAATAGAATTTAAATATCGCGCCAACCATCCTTCAGAAATATTTTTCTTGCTCTGTATTCCTTTCTCTATCATATCCTGCGCATCAAAGTGACTCCGCGTTCCATTAGTTAATCCGCATGCATGTATAATTGCCAACTGATCTGAATCATACAACTCTTTTAATTGCGGCGCCGACGAATGAAAACGAAAATCTACATCGCCTAAACCGTTTTTTAATTTCAGTCCCGCATTTTCTCCTGCTTCTGATACGCGCAATGACGGCTCTCTATCGGCAAAATAATGCGGATCATTTACTGGTGCTATTAATTGTAACCCATCGCACCCACCTCTTAAAAAAACCAATACAAAAATTTCGTTATTGGGCAAATAAGTTGGTCGCATAGAAATACCCGTAACGCCCGTAAGCATCATTGCCGCTGTGGCCGAACTACATTGTTGTATAAAATCTCTTCTTTGCATATTATCTAACCTGAAAATCGGGTAACAATAAAATTGCGCTTACCAACCAATTTACTTTTTCGTTTCTTAAATTTCCTTTGCCATACATTTCTCTTTCGGGCCTTCCACCATCAGCAAAATACACACTCAAATTTTGTAAAATATCACCTTCTGGCACATATCCCAATATACGCTTCAACCAATAAATAGTTACGTCTTTGCAAGTTTTATATTGTTCTGGAATTTGATCTGCAACTTCTACCTTGGCATAATTGTGCCAATAATAATTTAACACATTAATCGGAAAATTCCATCTGCGCAACAACATTTCTGCATTTATCCAATACGCAGCTTGGTCTGGATAACCTGTTGGTGTTGGCCAAGCAAATGGCTGCTGACCCATTTGCAATAATGCCCACATCATATTATCATTGGGGGTAACATCTGCATCCACCGCCCTTAACGTTGATATAGCCAATTCTAATGGTCGCTTTATTTTTTCGCCCCAAGTTAATCGGCATTCTTCCGACATGGCTATTACTTTTACCACTTTTGCAATTTGGTCGGCACTATCTATATTCATCATCCACTCCCTTGCGGCTAATGCAATAATTGCTTCGCTCGGTTTATCGGATATAATTCGGGTACATAATTTTCTACAAATATATTTTGCCGTTCCGGGATGGTTTGCTAATAAATCCAACACTTTTTTACCATCATTCATTGGTGGTTGATTGGGGTTGAACTCTACACCCAATACCCTTTTCTGATAATTATCGTGCCACTGCTCTTGGTAATGAAACTCTCCTGTGTTGGCAAACTTTCCTCCCTTCCAATCATCTGCCCCGTCGGAAATTGTCCACCCCGTAAAAGCCCTCGCTGCCTCATATACATCTTCATCTATATAGCCTTCTGGCTTTCCATCTACTGCCCCTGGTACTTCTCTCCATCTATTATATAAATGATTTAAATAATGCTCTGCACCCAATGTATGCAACTCAAATAATTCTCTTGCAAAATTTTCATTAGCAGGACTTGCTTTGCTACTTGCATTATCTAAGTAACATTGCATTGCAATACTTTTAGCAACTCCTTCTAATAACTGCCTAAAATTGCCCAACACATTTTTGCGAATTACTTCTCTATCATAAATAGGAAATGTAATAGCCACCCTATCATCTATCTTAACACTTACATTAAAATGATTGTGCCAAAAATCTACCAACAATTCTTTCAACTGCCATTTGCTATAAACACCTCTTAAGATTGATGCACCAAATACTTGTTTGGCTGGATAAATTTTTTCTTCGTAATTAACCGCAGGATCATGTAAGGACCATAGGCGACTTAACGGAGCATCGAGTAATTCGTAATATCTATTTTCTTTGATTGATTTTTTAGAACCGTCAGCGGAAAATTTTTCGTACCCTATCGGGTAAGATGCTTCCTTTAATTTTTTATTCAGTACATCGTCTTGTGAATCGTCGGGCTGCAACTGCTCCTCTATATAACCCTTTATACCCAACTCCTTAATACGCTGCAATGATGCCGCATTTGGACCGAAACCCAGTTTATTCAACAGAAGTATTTCTACGGGTGGATTGGATATTCGGTTGAAAATTGGTAAAGACATTAGCTATATAACGAAATTGACTAAAGGTAAGTATATTAAGAGTGTATAAAGTTTATAGGGTTTATATGGTATTTGTTATAAACCTTTTAAACTCTATAAACCCAATGCCCAATGCCTAATGACCAATGCCTAATGCCTGATGCCTAATGCCTACTTATGCACTTCACTAGTAAAATGAAAAGTAATATCGGGGTTATTGGTAATCTCGGTATTTAAAAACCATTCGCTTTGCGCGAGATAAACCGGATTTTCATCTTTATCTAAAGCTGCATTTTGTTGCTTAAATCGTAAGAAGTCATCGAGCTTTTTAGGATCTGCACTGGTTAACCAACATGCTTTAAAAAAGGGCAAGGTTCTAAACTCACATGCCGCCCCATACTCGTGTAATAATCTATATTGAATAACTTCAAACTGCAATTCGCCCACACAACCAATGATTTTTTTATTGCCCCCAAACTGGGTAAATAATTGCGCTACACCTTCATCTGTAAGTTGACTAATCCCTTTATCTAACTGCTTGGTTTTCATAGGATCTCTATTAACCAACTCTTTAAAAATTTCAGGCGAAAAAGTAGGAATTCCAGCAAAGTAAAAATCTTCTCCTTCCGTCATTGTATCGCCTATTTTAAAGTTCCCAGTATCAAATAAACCTACTACATCTCCCGCATAAGCATCATCTACCACCTCCTTATTTCTTGCCATAAAACTATAAGGATTACTAAACCTCATATCCTTATTATTACGAACATGATGGTAGTATTTATTGCGTTCGAACCTTCCACTACATACCCGCATAAATGCAATTCTATCGCGGTGCTTAGGATCGAGGTTGGCATGTATCTTAAAAATAAATCCGCTGAATTTTTCTTCTCCTACCTCTACCGTTCTGGTGGTGGTTTCTCTACTTCGGGGCACTGGAGCTATCCGAATAAACGTATCGAGCATTTCCTTCACCCCAAAATTATTAACCGCACTCCCAAAAAATACGGGGGCTATTTTACCTTTTAAATAATCGTCGGCATTCAAATCGCCATAAACTCCATCTATCAATTCTACGTCTTCGCGCAACTGCGCCGCATCTCTCTCTCCCACTTTGGCATCCAATAACGCGTCATTCAAATCGGCAATTGCCACTATATCTTCCTCATTCGCCTTTGTGCTTGCCTTAAACAAGCGCAGACTTTTATTGTCTAAATTATATACCCCTTTAAATTCCTTACCACTATTAATAGGCCAGGTCATCGGATGCAATGATATGCCCAGCTCCTTTTCTATTTCTTCTAACAAATCGAATCGGTTCTTTCCATCACGGTCCATTTTATTGATGAACACAATCACTGGTGTATCGCGCATTCTACACACTTCCATCAATCTGCGTGTTTGAGCCTCCACACCGTTTACACTATCTATCACTAGTATTACGCTATCAACCGCAGTAAGGGTTCTATAAGTATCTTCTGCAAAGTCTTTGTGGCCCGGCGTATCTAATAAATTAATGAGGGTATTATTGTATTCGAAAGTCATTACAGAAGTAGCCACAGAAATACCTCTTTGGCGTTCTATTTCCATAAAATCGCTTGTAGCACCTTTCTTTATCTTATTGCTTTTAACGGCTCCAGCCACTTGTATGGCACCTCCAAATAAGAGGAGTTTCTCTGTTAAAGTAGTTTTACCCGCATCTGGGTGAGAGATGATGGCAAATGTTTTTCTTCTATTGATTTCTTTCTCGTACTTCATGTGTTGTATAAAAAGCGCCCCAAATAATAATTTGAGGCGTGAAGGTAATTGATATTGTACGGATTAATAAGCCAAATGATGGTGTTAATTTAAACTTCTAAAATCTACAGGTACTAGTTTACTTACCCCAGGTTCTTGCATGGTAACTCCATAAATTACATCTACCGCTCCCATAGTCTGCTTATTATGGGTAACAATAATGAACTGTGAGTTATCACTGAACTTCTTAATCATTTGCGTGAACTTACCTATGTTGGCATCATCCAACGGCGCATCTACCTCATCTAAAATACAGAATGGTGCAGGCTTAATTAAGTAAATAGCAAATAATAAAGCGGTTGCAGTTAAGGTTTTTTCTCCTCCACTTAATTGGGTAATAGAAGATGGACGCTTTCCTTTAGGCTTAGCCACAATTTCAATTCCTGTTTCTGAAATATTCTCTGGATTTACCAAAATCATATCGGCAGTATCGTCTTCGGTAAAGAGCGCCTTAAATACTTTTTGGAAATTCTCCCTTACTTTATTAAACGTTTCCAGGAACTGCTGATTGGCAGTAGCTTCCACTTCCAATATGGTTTTCAACAGACTTTCTTTTGCAGTAACAAGATCATTCTTCTGCTCTAAAATAAACTCGTACCGCTTTTTCATTTCGGTATAAGCTTCTATTGCAGTTGGGTTTACTTCACCCATATTTTCTAAGCGTTTGCGCATTTTATCTGATGCTGCTTGCAACTCTTCTAATGGCGTTTCTGTAGTTCTAGCTTGATCTAAAATTTCGTCGAGCTCAATTCTAAACTCCACATTCAAGCGCTCTTTCATTCCAGCCAATTGCAATTTCAATTCATTTAGTTTGTCTTTAATTTCATTCACTAAATGATCGATCATTTCTTTGCTCTTCACTTTCATGCGAAGTGCACTTTCTTTTTCTTGCAAGGCATTACGGAAATTATAATAAGCTTGGTCTGCTTCATTTAACTTCAATTCTTCTTCTTCTTTATTGCGGAATAGATCTACCAATAAACTTTCTACTTCTTTTAAAGCCGAACTGCCTTCTACTATATCAGCTTCTGCCTCTGCCAATTGAGCAGTGTTCGATTTGATCTGATCATGCAAATCGTTCAACTGATTTTCTTTAAATAGCAATTCTTGCTTTAAAGTGGTGAGTTTGCTTTGTTGACGAGTTAATTGTAAATTGTTTTCATTAAACTGTCCTGATGCAAAATGGTATGCCTGTTCAGAAGATTGATAATCTAACTCTACATTCTTCATTTCTTCGGAAGTAGCCAATAGCTTATCATTCAATACAATCAATTGTTCGCGTGTTTCCGCAATTGAATCTTGCTCATCTTGTAAACGAGCATCAATATCAGCTAATCTCAATTCGCCATTATGCTGTGCAGCCAATAAATTTTCGATTCTATTTTTTGCAGCAAATACTTGATTGGTTAGTTGGTTAATTTCCTGCTCCGTTTGTTTAATGGCATGCTCTTTTAACTGATCGCTAAAAGCAATTACTTCATTGTGCTTGAATTGAATATCGGATTTTAATAAATTAACGATACCCTCTTGATCTATAATTTCTTCGTGAAGTTTTTCTAAGTTTTTAGCGCGACCAATTTTCTTTCCTTCAAATAATCCGATACTTCCGCCAGTAAGCGTGTACTTACCTTTTACGTATTTACCCGATTTTTCTAAAACAACTGCGCCATTGCTATTGGATAAAGCATCATCATTTTCGGCTATGTACACATTGCCTAAAAGGTATTCTGCTAGTTTGCGATATTGTTCATCTACTTCAATAACATCCATCGCTTTGATGGTATTGTTGGGTTGATGAGAATCTATCCTGAAGTCGGCAAACTTATCGAGCAAGAAAAAATTTGCTTTCCCTTTTTGATGGGTATCTAATAAATGAATGGCTTGTAAACCTTCACTTAAATCATTTACCACATAATAGTTAAGGTAAGGTTCTAATACATTTTCTACTGCGGTACGGAATTCTTCTTTTACATAAATGATATCAGAAAGAATTGGTGCAGTATGGTTCCAATCGTTGTTCTTGTGTAAAAACTTAATACTCTCCGGATAGCCTTCCATCGAATCGATCAAGCTTTTTAATAAATTGTACTCGTTGCGCTTAGCATCTAACTTTCTATTTTCTTCTGCCAACTCACTACGCAAAACTTCAAGCTGAGCTTGAGTTTCAAAAATCTGCTCTTTGGTTTTTTCGTGCTGATCTTGCAACTGACTCAAATCAATTCTTTTAGAATCTAACTCGGCTTCTTTATCATTGCTCTCTATTTGCAGTTGTTGTAATTGTTGATTGCGGTTTTCCTTTTCTTCATTTAATTGCAATTGAGCACGCTGAAGATTTTGGATTGATGTATCGGCAACAGCAACTTTCTTCTCAGCATCAAACTGACTGCGTTGTAATTGTTGGTATTGATTACGAACAGCATCTACACCAGCACGTTTTTCATCAAAAGCGCGGCGCTTGTCTTCTACTTCTAATTGAGCCGCTTCTACCTGATCTTGTATGGTAGCCAAATTAGCTTCTTCATCTCCTACCTGCAGTTGAGAATATTCAATAGAATCTCCAATGGTTTTTAATTGGCCTTCTGCTTTCTCTAAAAATTCTTTAAGATTGGTTTCCTTCTCTTGTAAGTATTGGAGTTTTTGGCTAGCTAAGTTTTTCTCGTTTTCTTTGCTACGCAGATTTTGTTGCAATTCATTAAAACCATGTTGCATGCTCTGTAAAGCGCGTTCCTGAGCAATAAACGAAAGCTTTTCTTCTTCAATTGCAGCTTCATCGGTAGCAATTTCTACTTCTAGCTGAATTTTTTTATCCGATTCTGTTTCTTGTTGTTCGGTAAGTTCTTTGTAAGTAATATTAAATCCTTCTAAAGATGCTTTTGCCAATTCTACGGCTACCTCTTTGTACTCTTTTTTAATTTCTAAAAACTTCTCTGCCTTTCTAGCCTGACTTTCTACTGTTTTTAATTGGTTATTAATTTCGAACAATAGATCTTCAATACGAGCTAAATCTTGCTCAGTAGCATCGAGCTTATTTTTGGCTTCTTTTTTTCTTGTTTTATAGATGGTAATTCCAGCAGCCTGCTCTAACATTCTTCTACGGCTGTTCTCTTTGTCTTTAATGATATCATCTACCATTCCTAATTCAATAATTGCATAGCTATCGGTACTTACACCGGTATCTAAGAACAAATTATGAATGTCTTTTAATCGACAAGAAACATCGTTCAAACGATATTCGCTTTCTCCATTTTTATAAAAACGGCGAGTAACGGTTACAGTATTAAATTCGGTAGGTAATAAATTTTTAGTGTTTTCGAATGTTAAACTTACTTCAGCCAATCCGCTGGCGCTTCTGGTTTTACTTCCGTTAAAAACCAATGCATCTAAATTTTCACTTCTTAGGGTAGAGATTTTTTGCTCCCCAATAACCCAGCGAATACTATCAATAATATTGCTTTTTCCACAACCATTTGGTCCGATAATACCGGTTATACCCTCATCAAAACTTACTACTGTTTTATCAGCAAAGCTTTTGAATCCTTTAATTTCTAAAGATTTTAATCTCACGTTTATAGCATTTAATACCCGCGAACATAAGCCAATTGCAGTAGAATTTATAGAAAGAAAATATCACTGTGCATAAGAGGTGCAGAAGTATCGTATTTCGACTAGAGGGTTTAATAATTATTAATATCAAATATTTTATAATATAATATTTATCAGTATGTTATAAACTTTTACTAAATATTTAAACGAACTATATTTCAGCATCTCTTTAAGTGATAATAAACGCCTTAAAAAAGGCAATTTAAATTTATTTTTATTATCTGTTATCGAATAGTAAATTCATTAATTACATTTAACCACCTTGACTAAAATCATATTCACCGTTACCAACGACCTAAGCTACGATCAGCGTATGCACCGAATTGCTGGATGCTTGGCCGATAATGGCTACGAAGTAACATTAGTGGGGGTTAAAAAGGATAATTCGATTGAACTACAAAACAGAAAATTCACTCAACATAGACTTAACTGCTTTGCTCAAAGTGGACCATTATTTTATCTCGAATACAATTTGAGGTTATTGGTTTACCTTCTTTTTACAAAAACAGATATTATATGCGCAATAGATTTAGACACCATTCTGCCCTGCTTACTAGCTTCTAAGTTGAGAAATAAGCAACGAGTTTACGACGCGCACGAGTATTTTACCGAACAAAAGGAAGTAAGAACCAGGCCAAATATCCTTCGAATTTGGAAGTATATTGAAGCTTTTGCCGTTCCAAAATTCCCGAAGGGCTACACAGTAAATAGTAAATTGGCGCAATTATTTAATGAAAATTACGGTGTTTCGTATCAAATTGTTCGGAATATTCCTATTAAGTATCCTTTAGAAAATATTGATAATGAGCACACTAGTAAATTTATATTATATCAGGGAGCTGTAAATGAAGGTCGCTGTTTTGAAGAGCTCATTCCGGCCATGAAATGGGTAAACGCAACTTTAATAATAGCAGGGGTCGGCAATTTTTATACCAAAGTAGAAGAACTAATTCGGCATTATAAATTAGAACACAAGATCATTTTAAAGGGTGCAATACCCCCAGATGAATTAAGACAACTTACCCAAAAAGCTTATATTGGTGTTACCCTTTTTGAAAAAAATGGAATAAATCAATATTACTCATTAGCAAATCGTTTCTTTGATTATATGATGGCAGGCACCCCCCAAATTTGTGTGAACTACCCTTTGTACCAAGAAATTAACCAAGAACACGATTTTGCCTATATGATTAAAAATACCCATCCGCTTACAATCGGAGACGCACTGAACAATTTGCTGCAAGACGATGTTCTCTATAATCAGCTTAGACAGAATTGCAACAAAGCACGCGATTTACTTAACTGGCAAAACGAATCGCATCAACTAATCGAATTTTACAGAACGCTTTAACTCTTGGATAAACACTTACATATTATTGCTTTTGATGTTCCCTACCCAGTAAACTACGGAGGTGTTTGTGATGTGTTTTATAAACTACCCGCTTTTAAGACCCAAGGCATTAAAATACATTTTCACTGTTTTGATTATGGCAGAGGCCAACAACCTATTCTAGACCAATATTGCGAGTCGGTAAACTATTATCAACGCAAAGAAGGTCACAAAGGGTTTTCTAATACCCTACCTTATATAGTTGCCAGTAGAATGAATGAGCAGCTTTTTACTAATTTATTGAAAGATGAATACCCTATTTTTATGGAAGGGGTGCATTGCACTTATTTACTCAACGACGATAGATTTAAACAACGAAAATGTTTTGTACGCCTACATAATGTAGAATACCAATATTACAAAGAACTATCGCAAAGCTGTTCTAACTTAATTAAAAGAGCTTATTACTGGAATGAATCGAGGTTACTAAAAACCTATGAAAAAAGCATTGCAGCCAAAGCAACATTTTGGGCAACAAAAGAAGCAGATAATGATGTGTACAGGCAAGAGTTTGGTTGCAAAAATATTGAAGAGCTCACACTTTATTTACCCAATTGGGAAGTAAAGTGTTTAGAAGGCATGGGGTCTTATTGTTTTTATCATGGCGATTTAAGTGTTGCATCCAATGAAAAAGCGGTTACTTGGTTAATAGAAAAAGTATTCCCCGAATTAGAAATTCCTTTTGTAATTGCAGGCAAAAATCCGTCTAAAAAATTATTAGAGCTTACCCATGCAAATAACTATTCTTGCTTAGTAGCCGATCCATCAGAAAATGAATTGCAAGACATGATTACAAAAGCGCATGTTCATTTATTACCTTCTTTTATTAATACTGGTACTAAAGTAAAATTATTGAACACATTGTATCATGGCAGGCATTGTGTTGTAAATGAGGCAACGGTTGCTCACACTGGATTATCTGAAGCATGCCATATTGCATCCACAGCAAATTCATTTAAAGAAATAGTACAACAGCTATTTCATCAGCCATTTACTTTAGCAGAAATTAATCTTCGGAAAAAATTATTGGAATCCAAATATAACAATAATCAAAATGCCATTAAGCAAATTGGTTGGATATGGGGTTAGCACTATCTAACACTCTACCACCTTCGGTTTTTAACATTCTACTTGGATAGCGATTAATTACAATAAAATCGTGTGTTGCCATTACTACAGTACTTCCATAATCTTTTGCAATTTGAATAAGCAACTGCATAATTTCATCACTGGTTTCAGGGTCTAAATTACCAGTAGGCTCATCGGCTAAAATTAATTTAGGTGAATTGAGCAATGCCCTGGCAATATCCACTCTTTGTTGCTCACCACCACTCATTTCATAAGGCATTTTGAATCCTTTGCCTTTTAGGCCAACTTTATCTAATACATCATTTATTTTTTCTTCAATTAGCAATTCATCTTTCCAACCAGTTGCTTTTAAAACAAATCTCAAATTTTCATGCACATCTCTATCTGTAAGTAATTGAAAGTCTTGAAACACCACACCTAAATTTCTTCTAAGGAAAGGAACTTTTTTCCAATTCATTCCAATCAAATTAAAACCAACTACTGTTGCATTTCCTTCTGTTAAAGTAAGCTCTCCATATAAAGTTTTTAGGAGACTGCTTTTACCTGTACCGGTTTTACCAACGAGATAAACAAATTCACCTTTATTAATTTCAAAATTTACGTCTTTTAAAATAAGGTTATTCCCTTGATAGATATTTACGTTTTTGAGTGAAATTACCGTTTCGGGCATGTTAAAATTTTAAATGGTTACTGCAACAAATATACGCTTTGAAAACAGTTTTACTTTGTTAATATTAATACACCACTTCTCCAAAATTACCCCTTAAAATAAGTCTAGATTTTGCCGATTGAGGTGCTTCTACCCTTCCAACAATTTGAGCCTCAATACCTAATTCAGCAGAAGTTTGAATCATTTGGTGAGCCGATTTTTCATCGGTAAATATTTCTAATCGATGTCCCATATTGAACACTTGATACATTTCTCTCCAATCGGTTCCAGAATTTTGTTGAATCAACTCGAAAACTGGTGGTGGTGTAAACAAATTGTCTTTAATAATAGTTAGTGCAGCAGGGAGGTATTTTAAACACTTGGTTTGTCCGCCCCCACTGCAATGTATAACACCATCAATTGAATCGAATTGTTCTTCTACTATCTTTTTTAATAAAGGCGCATAGGTTCTTGTAGGTGATAGCAATAGTTTTCCAACATTCATTGGAGTTCCGTTAATCAATATACTATCTGTCATTTTATTTTTACCAATATACACTACTTCATCATCCAAAGTTGGTTCAAATGTTTCTGGATAATCTGTTGCATAACTTTTGGCCAACACATCATGCCTTGCGCTGGTTAATCCATTACTCCCTAATCCACTATTGTATTCGGTTTCATAAATAGCTTTACCTGCACTAGCAAAACCAACAATTACGTTGCCTATTTTAATTTTTTCGTTGGTAATTAATTTTGATTTAGGCCATCTTGCCGTCATGGTACCGTTTACTGCAATTGTTCTCACAACATCTCCTACATCGGCAGTTTCTCCACCTAAATAATGAATTTGTACGCCGTACTCTTTTAATGTATCAAAAAAAGATTGAGTACCATTAATCACTGCTTCTAAAACTGCTCCATTAATTACTGATTTATTTCTATCGATAGTAGAAGAAAATAATAAATTTGTAGTTACACCAATACACAATAAATCGTCTAAATTCATAGCAACTGCATCTTGCGCAATTCCTTTCCAAACATTAATATCACCTGTTTCTTTCCAATATAAATAAGCTAAAATGCTTTTGGTACCTGCACCATCTGCGTGCATAATGTTTACCCAATCGGCATCTCCACATAAATAATCGGGGTAAATTTTACAAAAAGCCTGAGGATACAATCCTTGGTCGAGCTTTTGAATTGCAGCATGTACTTCTTCTTTTTGTGCAGAAACTCCGCGCTTTGCGTATAGTGACATTTATATATAATTCAATATTAATTGCAAATGTAATGAATAGTAAGAAACCCAATACCGTAATGCCCCATGCCGCCCTTCGACAAGCTCAGGGTGATAGCGGGATAAGCATAGTGACAATATCGACTTTGGACTTTCCTCCTTACTTTTGTCACAATTATGAAGGTACATCGTGAACTGGTAGGCTCTTTGCCCGAATTTCGTAATGCTGTAGTTACCATTGGTACTTTTGATGGTGTTCATAAAGGGCATCAACAAATTATTGCTCAATTAAAGGAGGAGGCCAAAAAAAATAATGGAGAAACGGTAATCATTACGTTTCATCCTCATCCCCGAAAAATAGTTTCTTCCGTACCGGGAGATGTAAAACTTCTTTCTACACTTACAGAAAAAATTAAATTACTAGAAAAAGCAGGGATTGATCATTTAGTAGTAATTCCATTTGATCATACTTTTGCCAATCAATCTGCAGAAGATTATATAACTAATTTTCTATATCATTATTTTAAACCAGCAACGGTAATTATTGGTTATGATCATCGCTTTGGAAAAGGCAGATCTGGCGACTATCATTTGTTAGAACAATATGGTGCAAAACTTGGATTTGCAGTGAAAGAAATTTCAGAAGAACTACTCAATGAAATTGTAATCAGTTCTACAAAAATCAGGCAATCATTATTAGCAACCAATATTAAAACTGCTAACCAATATTTAGGCTATCCTTATTTTTTTGATGGAGTAGTTATTGAAGGAAATAAAATGGGAAGAACCATTGGATATCCTACAGCTAACTTACATATTGCTAGTGAAGAAAAATTAATACCTGGCAATGGTGTATACGCAGTAGAAATAGTTCTTAAAAATAGTTTGCCTTTAAAAGGAATGATGAATATAGGTATTAGGCCAACAATTGATGGTAAAAAGCGTGTGATTGAAGTGCATATTTTTAACTTCGACCAAGATATTTATACAGAGTCATTAGAAATATTGATCCATCACTATTTAAGAGATGAAGTTAAATTTAATGGCTTAGAAGAATTAAAAACTCAATTACATATCGATAAACAGCAAGCTATTGATTTTCTACAATAGCTTAGTTCATAATTTTTACTACCAACTCTTTTAGCAACCCTGCATCTGTAGCTCCACCGTTATGCACACCTACGCTTCTTAAGTTATATTGGTGCAATAGCAGCAATACTTTTTCTACACTTTCAAAATCGTATTTACTAGCAGCGGATAAATATTCTTTTACAAAAAAAGGTTGCACTCCTAAAATGGATGCTGCATTCTGGCTATTAGCACCTGCTGTGCCTTTTAACACATATAACTTACTAAAAAAATTATAAATAGAAGGTAAAATCAATTGTATGGGTGCAGCTTTAGGATTTGATTCGAAATACTGAATAATCCTAATACTTTTAGCTAAATCTTTTTGGGCAATAGCAGCTTGCAATTCAAATGCATTAAACTCTTTACTAACGCCAATAAACTTTTCGATATCGTCTTCAGATATAGTCTTTTTACCCCCTAAATTAAGGGTGAGTTTTTCAATTTCATTTTCAATTCTGCTTAAATCATTTCCTACATGGTCTACCAATATATGCAATGCCTTGGGTTGAATGGTTAATCCACGATTTGCAATCATTGTATTAGTCCATTCTGGTAATTGGTTTTCGTACAACTTTTTGGTTGTAAATACTTCCGCAGTAGATTTTTTTAATGCTTTTGCTAATTTGCCCCTACCATCTACTTTTTTTTCTTTGTGACTAACTACAAAAACGGTTGATGAAAGAGGATTTTCTATATAAACTTCTAATTTTTCTAAATCACGCATTTGTTGTGCTTCTTTTAACAATACAACTTGCCTTTCTGCAAACATGGGATATCTACGGCAATCATTTATTACTGCTGCCCAGTCGGCATCTTTACCATAAAAAACACTCAGGTTAAAGGATGCCTCTGATTCCGATAAGATATGCTTCTCTGCATAGTTCACTAATATATCTATAAAATAAGACTCTTCTCCTTCTAACCAGTAGATTGGTTTAAATAAACCTTTTTTCCAATTGCTGAGAATTTTTTCTACCGACATAATGTAAAGATGGTTGAAATTTTTGTTTTGGCATGATTTTAGTAAATAGCTTACAGAATTACATTTACATGATTTTTTAAATTTTAAATTTATGAACAATCAATCAACCCAATTTGGAGGCGCAACAACCAATTCTAATCAGCCAAAAGACAATAGGAAGCTGATTTATGGCATCTTAATAGCTGCTTTATTAGTTACTTGGGGGTATATATTTTTCGACAAAAGCAAGCAAAGCGAAAACGTTTTGATCCTCGAAAATAAAATAAGCAATGTTGATAGTGCTAGAACTGTATTACAACAGGAGTTTATGAGTGTTTCAGCTAAAGCTGACTCGTTAACCAATCAAAGTGTTCAATTACAAGGCGATTTAGCAGAAAAAAATGTAGCCATTCAACAATTGAAATCAGATATTGGTAGCATTTTAAAGAAAAAAAATGCAACGGCTGCTGAGTTATCAAACGTTAAACAAAAAATTGGAGAGTTAAATGGTAAAATTGATGGATTGTTTGCAGAAATAGAAAAATTGAAAGGCGAAAACCAGCAGTTAACTAATGCTAATGAGCAATTAAATACAGATAAAACACAATTATCTACTGAAAAGGAAGGTTTGCAACAAAACTTAAATACTACTAAAGGAGAAAACAAGCAACTTGAAGAAAAAGTAGATATAGCATCTACATTACATGCTTCTAATATTGGAATTACTGCCATCCGTTTAAAAAGTTCAGGCAAAGAATCTGAAACCACTACTGCTAAAAGAGCGGACCTGATTCGTATTTCATTTAATATAGATGAAAACAGGGTAACCCCATCTGGAACAAAAGATATATATGTAGTTGTTACAGGTTCCGATGATAAAGTAATTACTGAAGGTGCAAGTTTTACTACTAGAGATGAGGGCACCAAAGCTTATACTAGCAAAGTTTCGGTTAATTATGAGCAAAATAAAATTATACCAGTAAGCTTCGATTGGAAACAGACTGACCGCTACAAAGAAGGTAACTACAAAATTGAGATTTATAATAATGGGTTTAAGATCGGACAGGGTATTAAAACGTTAAAAAAAGGCGGATTATTTAATTAATCCTTTGTGAAAAACCAAATAATGAACAGCTCCTTCGGGGGCTGTTTTTTTTTAAAGTACTTTAAGCTTATTTTAGAGTAATGATTCAACATTTTTTCAACTGGAAATCGCTACTGTTTTTCATTGCAATGATTATTGTGAGTGGAACAATAGTTTATTCGCAATATGTTGCCAAACAAATTGCTATTGAAGAAAGAAAAAATGTAGAGGCTTGGGTGGAGGCAGAAAGAACAATATTAAATTCTTCGGATACCACAAATATTAATCTTGCATCAAAGATTTCTTCAGAAAATAAAGAAATACCTATAATAGAAACAAACGAAAAAGATATTCCAACTGGAAACTTTATTAATCTCGACACAGTTAATTTTCAAAAGAATAGTAATTATTTATCGGAACAATTAATAGCGTTTAAGGCTTATAATAATGACCCTATCGTTCTTGTACTTAAGGAAAATCCGTATACCGTTAATAAATATTATTATGGCAAAAGCAAACTATTAAAGCAAGTTAAATGGTATCCATTTGTGCAATTAATTGTAGTTGCATTGTTTGTATTGGTTGCTTTTATTTCATTACAAACCCAATATAAAAGTGGTCAAAATCAGCTGTGGGCCTCAATGGCAAAAGAAACAGCACATCAATTAGGCACGCCAGTTTCGAGCTTAGAAGGTTGGTTGGAAATACTTAAGGAAAAAAACGGAAACGAAACTATTGTTCCTGAAATAGCCAAAGACATTAACCGATTATTATTAATTACAGATCGTTTTGGTAAAATAGGAAGTACTCCTAAACTAGAATTAAATTATCCAGTTGCGTTGGTATTGTCGGTAGTAGAATACATGAAAAAAAGAAGCAATGATCAGATTATATTTACAGCTAATACTAATCAACTCGAATCTCTTCAAATTAATTTAACGCCTACCTTATTTGATTGGGTATTCGAAAATTTATTGAAAAACGCATTAGACGCAATGGACGGTAAAGGAGTAATAGATATTCTCTTTCAACAAAACGAAAAAGAACTTATTATTAATGTTACTGATTCTGGGAAAGGTATTCCTAAAAATATGTTTGCCAATATTTTTAAAGCCGGTTTTACTACTAAAAAAAGAGGCTGGGGTATTGGCCTCTCCTTGAGCAAAAGAATAATAGAACAGTACCACAACGGAAAATTATTTGTTAAATGGAGTGAGCAAGGAAAAGGAACAACATTTTGTATTAGTTTTCCAATTCAACCAAACTCTTACACAGCTTAGCTATACTCAGTTAAGACTGACGCTTAACAGAACCACCACTGCTTGTATTAATATTTCTGATTTATGCTTCTCCTTTGTCAACGGATACATTTAAGAAGCCACACTACCAGTAAGTTTTACTATACCACCACTACTTACCTTAGCAGTTAATGTACTTAATTGAATGTTAGTTCCTTTTAAATTACTTCCGCTAGAAACATTGATTTTATCGAGGGTTATATAAGACACATATACTCTTATAAAAGTATTACTCCACATTTTTAAAAACTTCCAATCGGATTCTCGAGTAATTTTTAATACCCCATTACTTACAGTGGTTTTTACTTGATCTAAATAACTTAAATCGCCAACTGTTACTACAACCTCTTCTTTATCTCCTTTAATAATAATTACTTCTACACCTGCAGAAGCATCAATTACATGAAAGGAGCTAATTGTTATCTTTTGAGCATTTGGTTCGTTAATTTCATTTTGTGCAAAAATGGTGACAAGTGTAAAAAAGCTTACACAAAAAAAATGTTACAGTTAAAATAAATTAACGAAGTACGATTGCTCCAAGCGCAGGTAAATGCACTTTAATTTTATAGCATTTTGAGGGTTTATCAACTAATTCGCTTTGTATAGATGGATTAAAAACATCACCTGTTCCCCAAAACTCTTTCGCATCGGAATTAAAAATTTCTGTCCACTTACCTTTCCCATGAACATAAATTTCCCAATCGTTTCTTACTGTAGGGGTAACATTCATGATAATAAGTACATCATCTTTTTCCTTCTTGCCTTTTCGCTTATATACTAATACCGAGTCGGATCGATGATTTAAATCGACCCACTCAAATCCACCTGGCTCAAATTGATTTTCATATAAAGCAGGTTCTGTTTTATATAATTCATTTAGTTTTTGAACACAATACTTCATTCCAGCATGACTAGCAAAGTCTAACAATTCCCACTGTAATTCGCTTTTATAATTCCATTCATTGGTAGCACCAAACTCGTCTCCCATAAACAATAATTTTGCTCCGGGGTGAGTAAACATATAAGTATACAAAATTCTTAGGTTCGCAAACTTCTGCCATTCATCTCCTGGCATTTTGTACAACATAGGGCTTTTGCCATGTACCACTTCATCGTGACTGAACGGCAACATGAAATTTTCATCATAGAAATACATCATGCTAAATGAAAATTTATCTTGATGAAATTGCCTGAAAATTGGATCTAATTTAAAATAATCGAGGGTATCATGCATCCATCCCATCATCCATTTCATACCAAATCCTAATCCATCTTCAAAAGTAGGTTTACTAATTTTTGGCCAATCAGTTGCTTCTTCTGCAATGGTTTGAATATCCGGAAAATCGCGATACAAAGTTTCATTCAAATCTTTGATAAAAGCAATGGCTTCAATATTTCCATTACCACCATATTCATTGGGTTCCCATTGTCCGGCATTTCTGCTGTAATCGAGGCTTAGCATAGAACTTACGGCATCAACTCTAATGCCATCGGTATGAAATTGATCGCACCAAAAACGCGCACTACTAATTAAAAAAGATTTTACTTCTCCCCGCTTATAGTTAAAAATATAGGAGTTCCAATCGGGGTGATACCCTTTTCGCATATCTGCATATTCGTAAGTATGGGTACCATCAAACATAAACAAACCATGTGCATCATAAGGAAAATGAGAAGGCACCCAATCTAATATTACACCAATGCCTGCCAAATGAAATGCATCAACCAAACCAGCATAATCTTGTGGTGTACCAAAACGAGATGTTGGTGCAAAATAACCTGTGCCCTGATAACCCCAACTTCCATCAAATGGATGTTCCATTACTGGCATAAATTCAACATGGGTAAAACCCATTTCTTTAACATAAGGAACCATTCGTTCAGCTATTTGCTGATACGAATTATAGGTTTCTTCATCATTTTTATCGGGCCGCATCCAACTGGCTAAATGCACTTCGTAGACCGAGTAAGGAGATTTTAAAGAATTGTGCTTTTTCCTTGTCTTCATCCATTCTTCATCCTTCCATTGGTAATTAGTTTGCCATGTTATAGATGCTGTGAAGGGGCGCTTCTCCCAATAATGTGCAAAGGGATCACCCTTATCTAATTTTATTCCGTTAAATCCATGAATATGGTATTTATAGGCTTCGCCGCCCAATAAATTGGGAATAAATCCTTCCCAAATACCAGAACTATCTTCTCTCACTTTTAAAGGATGAGTTGTTTTATCCCACTCATTAAAATATCCTGTAACAGCTATAAATGTTGCATTTGGTGCCCAAACAGCAAAATAAGTTCCTGGTGTTTCTAGTACCGTTATTTGCTTGTTACCAAAATAATTGTACAAACTATAATGAGTTCCTTGCTGAAAGTTTTTTACATCCGCACCGGTAAATAATGAATAGTTCCAAACCGGTTGTTCGGTATCTATAAAATGAATTTCCTCATAATTTTTTCGAATATCTTTCCCAACCTTTTCCTTAATTGATGCTTTTGGAATTGTTGAGCTACCATTTTTATCGGTTAATTGAACACTTTTTGGCATATTAAAACATATTTTAACTAAATATTATAACTAATTATATAGTTTAATCACAATTATAATGAAATTTACAACAAAATCCTGCGACTAACTAATACTACAGCATTTATGAAAAAACTTATAATGGCTTTTGCCCTCTTATTTGGTCTTATAAATATGACATATGCCCAAGAAAAAACAGCTAGTATTAAAGGATTAATTACAGATACTTTAAATAAGCAAAACCTCAGCAACGCTATAATTGCAATTCTTCGCAAAAAAGATTCCGTATTAGTATCATTTACGCGCAGTTTAAAAGATGGCAGTTTCGAATTGAAGAACTTACCTGAAGGCCAGCATATTGTAATGATTAGTTATCCTAATTATGCCGATTATGTTGACGTATTGTTGTTGGATAAAAATAAAACAATCGATTTAGGAAAAGTACCTGTTATTACTAAAGCAACCTTATTGCAAGAAGTAATTGTAAAGCAACGTATTGGTGCCATTCGGGTAAAAGGTGATACAACAGAATATCGTGCAGATAGTTTTAAAGTAAGTGCCAATGCAGATGTGCAAGAATTATTACGAAAAATGCCTGGCATACAAGTTAATAGTAAAGGTGAAATAACTGCACAAGGTGAAAGAGTACAAAAGGTTTTGGTTGATGGAGAAGAATTTTTTAGCGATGACCCCGCAGTTGTTACCAAAAATTTAAGGGCCGATGCCATTGAAAAAGTACAGGCATTCGATAAAAAAAGCGACCAAGCTGCATTTACAGGAATTGATGATGGTCAAAAAATTAAAACCCTAAACCTCACTTTAAAAGAAGATAAGAAAAAAGGATATTTTGGCAAAGCGGAAGCGGGTACTGACTTTGACCGATACTACAGCGGTAAATTATTGGCCAATTCATTTAAAGCAAAAAGAAAAATATCGGGATATTTAACTACTGACAACAACAAATTTCAATCTTTAAATTGGGATGAGAACAGAAACTATGCTGGCGATGCAAATACAACTACTGAAATAAATGATGATGGAGGAATGATGATCTTTTCATCTGGAGATGAATTTAGTTGGGGAAGAGGATTTCCTAATTCTATTACAGGTGGTTTGCATTTTAGTAATAAATGGAATAAGGATAAATACAATACAAACAATACGTATCAATTTAATCAACAAGATGTAACCGGCATAACTACGAGCAAAACCCAAACTATTTTACCGGATACAAGTTTTATTAATACCACAATACAAGACCAAGTAAGTAGTAGGAAAAGAAATAAAATCACTAGTATATTCGATTGGCAAATTGATTCGAGTAGCTCGTTAAAAGTTACTTTAAGAAGTGCAATAACCAATTCCAATACAAGAATGAATTTTTTAGGAAGTTCGATTAGTGAAAAAAATATATTAATCAATTCTAGTAATAGAACTACTTCTATGGTAGAAGAAAAACAATCGCTAAACACAAATTTACTTTGGAGAAAAAAATATAAAAAAACAGGGAGAACTTTTACAATCAATACTGACATTAACTTAAATAATGTAACCAATGATGGATTTTTAATTGCTCAAAATGATTTTTACAACAGTTCTGGAGTTCCAATTAAAACTGATTTACTAGATCAGAAAAAAATAAACAAACAGAATACTTCATCAATAAGCTCTAACGCCACTTATACAGAGCCGATATGGAAGAATACTTTTCTAATATTTAATTATCGTTTAAACCTTAACAAAAACAATGCCGAGAGAAATACATTAAGTAAAAACAATGCAAATAATAAATACGAAAACTTAGTAGATACATTAAGCAATCATTTTTTATTTAATACTGCTGGGCATACGGGTGGCATCAATATTAGGTATAACGTAAAGAAATTTAATTTTTCTGCAGGCTCTGAATTAGGCACAGTAACGTATCGATTAAATGATTTAAGAAAAAATACAGATCGATCTGTTAATTTTACCAATTTCATTCCACAAGTAACCTTTAATTATACCCCAAAACAGCAACGTAGATTTAATCTATCCTACAAAGGATCTACCCAAAACCCTAGCTTGATTCAAATTCAACCCATTATCGATAATATTGATCCATTAAATATAGTGGTAGGAAATCCTAATTTACAACAAGCATTTATACATACAATTAGTTTTGGTGGAAATGATTATAAAGTGCTAAAAAGTAGAAATATTTATTTTAATTCGAACTTTTCAAGTACAGAAAATGCTATAACTAATGAAAATACCATAGATAGTTTAGGGCGAAGAATTAGTAAAGCCATCAATGTAAATGGCAACTATAACTTTAATGCTTATTTGGGTTTTGGAACTGAAGTATTCCCTTCGGTAAATGTTGGTTTTTCCGCTGGTCCAACCAAAAGCAGGTTCGTAAACCGCATAAATGGAATAGATAATATTACCAATAACTCAGGAATAAGTCTAGGAATTAATGCTGGTTATTGGGGAGATAAAAAAGTAAATTTTTGGATGAATGCAAATGCCAGAAATACTAGCAGTAATAGTTCTATTCGCCCAGATATTATAACAAGATTTTGGACTTATGATTTTAACACCGACATACAACTAAAACTCAAAAAAATTAAAACGTATGTAAATATAGAGATAGACGCAGAAATTTATCAAAAAACTCCCGTTTTTGCCAATCAACAAAATGTTTATTTAGTAAATAGTAGCATTAGAAAAGTGATTTCTAAAAATGATCAATTGGAATTAAAATTCGAAGCCAATGATATTTTTAATCAGAATAGAGGAATCAATAGAAATGCCAGCAGTAACTTTATTTCAGAAACTATTAATCAAACTATTCAACGTTTTTTCCTTTTTTCTGTGATTTGGAATTTTAATAAAAATGGTAAAGCACCTAATGAAGGATTTTAATATGAAAAAAATAATCTATACAATTTTATGTTGTTGCATTACAGGTATTGCTACAGCCCAAACCCAATTTATATCAATTGGTAAAGTTACTTATGAGAAAAAAATAAACCAACATAAACCATTGGAAGAGGAGAAGGATAATATTTGGAATGCAGAACGTATGAAAATAATTCCAAAGTTTGTATCTGATTTTTATGAATTAAATTTTACTAACCAGAAATCAGTGTATCGTTTACAAAAAGAAAACCCAAATAACAAATACATGATGTGGGGTGCTAAACCATCTGAATCAGATGTCATAGTTAAAGATTTACAGAATAATATTATAAGTAGTCAAAAAGAAATTTTTGAAAACACTTATTTAATAAAAGACAGTAGTCAAAATTTAGAATGGAAAATATCCGATGAAACCCGCGAAATAGCTGGTTTTGAATGTAGAAAAGCAGTTACCAAAATTTGCGATTCAGTTTATGTTGTTGCATTTTATACAGACCAAATTCCTGTTAGTGCTGGTCCAGAGAGCTTTGGAGGTTTACCCGGATTAATACTAGGTTTAGCAGTTCCAAGATTATATACCACATGGTTTGCAACTAAACTAGAATTAGTAGAACCTACTGTTGCACAATTGAGTCCTACACAAAAAGGTAAAAAAGTAAATAGAGTTCAATTGAAAGCAGAACTTCAAAAAGGTTTAAAAGATTGGGGCAGTGAAGGCGCTATGAGAATGTGGATTGCTCAATTATAAATTAAGGTGCAACACAATCTACACTATTAACTCCGGTAAGGTTTTGATGTAAGTATGGACTTACAAAGGGGATATCTAAATTTAATCCTCGCAAAATCAATAGTGTGCCAACAATGAATGTTACAACAGGCACTAATTTTCTAAAGCCTATTCTCCATGTTAGCGACAAATACTGCCCTGCAATTATAACGGTAATCATACTTGGAATTGTTCCAAGGCCAAAAAAAGCCATAAAGGTCACAGAGTCTAAAATGGTATTAGCCGACAATGCAGCTGCTAAAGCCATATAAACTAAACCGCATGGCAAAAAACCATTTAGTACCCCTACTAAAAACATCCATCCAACAGATTTCTTTTTTATTAAAAATTGCAAAGCATTCACTTGATTTTTGTTAATCCATTGGGGTAACCTTATTCCTATAACTTTTAAAATAGTTGGGGAAACAACAGAAATAACAACAAGTGCACCAAGTGTGAGAGATAATATTTGTGTAAGTCCAAACCAATTAACTCCCCTACCTAATATTCCAACAAATATTCCAATTATTGAATAGGCAATAACTCTACCTAAATTATACAAAATAATAGCCACCCATTTATTAACAGCAGAAAACAAACTAAATGGCATTGAAATAGCCAATGGACCACACATTCCAACACAATGAACACTTCCTACAAAGCCCATCATAAAAGCAGATATGATTATCAATTCCGTCATTTTTTTATAAAAATAATTGCTTCAGTAAAAAAAGGTTTTTGGTGGTATTCAAATGAAACACGCACATAATACTTCCCCTTAGTGAAAATATTTTTATTAAATATATACTTACCATTTGATGGGGTGAGAGTCATTTTTTTATCTGCCTTTTCGGAGGCTGGATTATAAAAATGAATTTCTCCTTTTTGCATAGATTGAGCTGTAACTGAATCAATAATCACTTCAATTTGAGATTCATTGCTTTTAATAATAATCGGATTAATCAAAAGTCGTGCATTGTTCACTCCTTGTATATGCTCATTAAAAGCGAGCTCTTTATTATAATAATCTGGTTCAACCATTTCGGTTGAAAGCATCATACTCTTAATTACAAAGTAGGATATAAAGCAAACACCAGCAGCATAACCAATAAAAACTCTTGTGCCCCAATTCATTCTATTATTTTTAATATTCACTAATAAAAATGGCTGATTTTTTTTCCATTACCTTATTACCATTCATAAGTAGTATTTCAAAGTCTACTTTTCGTTTATTCACATTTTCTGGTAATACTTTTAAGAAAAAAGTTTCCTCAGCTAATTGCCTACCTTTCAAACTATCCAAAGGCGCACCAATTCTTACAATTTTAACAGCAGGATTGGTTGCTACCATTTGATACGCTAAAGTTTTATTGCTCTTGTTAGTTACTTTAATTCTATACAAGTTACTAATGGTTCCATCTGCATTTTCTTGTAATGTTTGCCCTGGAACACGCATAATTGTTGAATCGAAAGTGGTTCTTGTTATTATGAGAATAGCTAACAACACCATTAAAATTCCGAGTACGGAAGTATACAATTTAATTCTATAAGTAAACTCAAATTTTCTACCTGTAGCAATATTATTTTCAGATGCAAACGTAATTAATTCTGGAGGTTTGCCAACATTTTTCATCATCATATTACAAGCATCAATACAAGCTGTACAGTTAATACACTCTAACTGAGTTCCGTTTCTAATGTCGATATTAGTTGGACAAACATTTACACACATTCCACAGTCGATACAATCACCAGCACTTTTATTATCTTTCTTTTTATCTCTTGGCTCACCACGTAAATAATTATACGCAACAATGATCGAATTTTTATCGAGCAAAACACCTTGTAACCTACCGTAAGGGCAAATTACCGTACATACTATCTCTCGTATAAATGCATATACTGCATAAAAAGCTAAGGTAAAAAAGATCATTGTAACAAATCCAATAACGTGCATAGAAACTGGTTCACGCATCATATTATACAACTGATCAACACCAATTATGTAAGAAAGAAAAATATTGGAAATGCCAAATGAGATAGCCAGAAAAATAATATGCTTTATTGTTTTACGAACGTAAATTTCAGTAGTCCATTTTTTTCGTTCATTCAACTTTTGTTTGTTCCCATTCCCCTCAATCCAATATTCAATTTTACGAAATACCATTTCCATAAAAATGGTTTGTGGGCAGATCCATCCACAAAATATTCTTCCATAAACTAAAGTAAATATGATAATAAATAGGATAAAAATGAGCATCCCAATTCCAAACATGATAAAATCTTGTGGTGTAAATAAAACACCAAAAAATATAAATTCTCCTTCCGGAAAATTAAATTGAAACATTGGATTACCATCTAATTTAATAAATGGCAGCGACACAAATAATAATAAATAAAAGTAACTCAGCCAAGTACGATACTGATATAGCTTACCTTTTGGCCGAATTGCATATACCCAATTTCGCTTGCCTTCTACATTTATTGTTGAATGCCTGTTTCTGAACTCTTCATCGCCAATTTCATACTCACTCATTTCAAATTTTTAATTATTTTTTGCAACAGCTGTTGTATCTGCAACTTTTATTGTAATCGTACTATCGACAAATAAAATGCCTTGCTTTTCTTTTGCTGGTGTTGGATTGGTTCCTTGTAATGATTTTACATAACTAGTTAATTGAGCCATTTGTATAGGAGAATAATCTTCTTTCCATGATTTCATTCCTTTTTCGGGCCAGCCATATTTAATAGTGTAAAAAATCGATTTAATATCTCCTTTATGAATCCAATAATCGTCTGTTAAATTTGGACTAATACCTGAAGATCCATTTACTATTGCACTTCCATTTTCGGCATGACAAGTAGCACAAGCACCGGGCTTAATAAACAATACTTTACCTGCGGCTATATCGTCAACCCCTAGCATTTTCACCGTATTTTCATCTACATTATTAGCCGATTTTTCTAAATACGCAGCCAGTTTTACTGCAGCAACTTCTTGTTCAATTTGTAATTCTTGCTGTTGTAAAGGCCTTGTTCCAGCTATATGATAGCTATATAAATATACTATACCAAATAGAATACTCATAGCAAACCCGTATTTCCACCAAATAGGAATATCGTTGTCTAACTCTTTAATTCCATCATAATTATGACCAAGATCTAACTTAATAATATCGGCATCCGAATTCTTATTATATATACGATCGAACCAAGAAATTTTTGGAATTTTAGTTATTTCCTCTTTAACTGATGGAACTATAATAGCTGATTCCTTTTTTAGAAATATTCTTATTCCATTTGCTAAATAAAATATGATTAATAATTCGAGTACAATTACCACCCCAATTAAATACATCACATTTTCTGATACTACTTGAGTAACCCCTGCAGGTATTGCCTGTGCATTTGCAGAAGTAGATGTAAATACAATAAAGCCAATTATTACTAACTGCTTTATAAAAGTTCCATTCTTTTTTTGCTCCTCAACTCTATTTTGAATTGCTAGTAAAAAAACATTCCCTAATATATAAATTACAAAAGCCAATAATACGCCCACTCCTGCTAGTGTGTATGCAAAAGTAATATCATAAAATAATTCTTTTACGGGTTTTGCCTCTACTGCAATGGCATTCGCTTGAGAAAAAATTGAATTAGATAAGCCCAGGAACAACAGCGTGAATATTCCATAAATAAATTTGCTAGCAAATTTTGCTTCAATCCATTTTAATGTTAATGTCATATTAATTAATTTATCAGTCATTGATAGGGATATTACTTCTTTCGATCATTGAGGCTTTACTTGCACTGAATGCATACCAAGTTACCACAGCAAAAAAAACGGTAAAAATGAGTAATGAAATCAATGGATAAATTGACACATGATCGATACTGGTTAAATAGTTTTTAAATTTCATAGAGATGAATTAATGAAGGTTTTTAACGTCTTTTTCAGGCGCTTTTTTCAAATCAGTACCCAATCTTTGCAAATAAGCAATCATCGCAATAATTTCTTTATGGCTATTGGCTTTAATTTTATTGGCTTTTAAATCAGCAGTAATTTCTTCAGCTTGAGCCCTCAAGTCGGCATTTGCTTTTTCATCAAAACCTTTTGCATATGGAACTCCTAAAGTTTGCATTGCCCTGATTTTAACTGGTGTACTTGAGGTATCTAAATCATCGTCCAATAACCAAGGATATGGAGTCATAATACTTCCTTGTGAAATTTCTTCTGGAGCATTCATATGTCGGAAATGCCAACTATTAGAATATTTACCTCCTTCACGAGCCAAATCTGGTCCGGTTCGCTTACTACCCCACTGGAATGGATGATCGTAAATAAATTCGCCAGATTTTGAATAATCACCATACCGCGCAACTTCATCTCTAAAAGGTCTTATCATTTGTGAGTGACAATTATAACATCCTTCTCTTATATAAATATCTCTGCCTTGTAACTCAAGCGGAGTATAAGGTTTAACAGTACTTATTGTAGGAATATTTTCATCTATCAAAAATGTAGGAACTAATTCAATAGCACCTCCAATTACAACTACAATTAAACTAACAACCAACATTCTAATAGGTCTGCGTTCAATTGCTGAATGCCAAAATTGTTTTCCTGCAGGTAATGGAATTGATTCTAGAGATGGAGCTTCGGCATACTCTTCTACAAGCAAATTTCCGCTTTTAATTGTCTTAAATAAATTTACAACCATCAGAACTGCACCAGCTAAATAAACTAATCCACCCAATCCTCTTAAGATATACATTGGTATAATACGTGTAACAGTTTCTAAAAACTGGTATTTTAATTGACCTTCTGCCGTAAATTCTTTCCACATTAATGATTGTGAAAATGATGCCCAATACAAAGGAATAGCATATAATAAAATACCAATTGTGCCAATCAGAAAATGCGTGTTAGCCCATTTTATTGAATA
>Ga0209702_10000203_pt1 | contig 119157 bp, 109 predicted proteins | sample FRY01_FD_187210 | JGI IMG/M metagenome (GOLD analysis project Ga0209702, IMG submission 187210) | Freshwater microbial communities from Lake Fryxell liftoff mats and glacier meltwater in Antarctica - FRY-01 (SPAdes) (version 2) | ecosystem: Environmental > Aquatic > Freshwater > Ice > Glacier...
TTGAGGTGTTCACTTATTTACTTAATATAATATTCTGGTATTTAACCTTTTGAGTTTTTACCATCCTTGTTATTAATAGGTCAAAAATATTATCCTTGAATAATGACCTATTAATCCTGTAACTATACTCATTTAGATACTTCATAATGTGTTCTTTATGTACCCAAGAAAACGTACTTCGCAACCATGATTTAACTTGATGAATGATTGTATGGATTTCTTTTGAAGATTTACCTTTATCACTTTTCACTTGGACAATATCGTATTCTTTAGCCAAAGGTTTGTAGCCTGACCATTTATCCGTCTTAACTTTAGCTTGCTTTGAAATATGCGTATCGAATATATTTCGGAGTTCCTCTGAAGAATAATTCTTCAATGTATCGAAGTAAACACGCTTTACTCCACCTGTATCACTTAATTCGACAGCTATAATTAATTTCTTCTTTTTAGAATCATTACTTCTTCCTTGTTTTAAATTTTCCATCCCTCCAAAAACAAATTCATCTACATGAACATTACCTACCATTGGCATTGACTCACTACTTGCCATACTTATACGGACTTTTTTCATAAAAGTAGTTGTTGTCGTTCGGCTTACTTTTATTCTCTTTGCCATTTGTTTTGCTGAAATACTTTTTGTTGAAGCACTCATTTCAAAAATAACTACAAAAGCTTTTCTAAGACCAAATCTAACCCTATGAAATATAGTATTAGCAGTCGGACTTTCTATATGATGACATAAATTACAATCTCTTGCAAAGTTCTTTTTACGAATAGTAAACTTTGTATGACTGCATTTAGAGCATTTATAGTTGTCTTCCCATTTTTTAGAAGCCAAATATTCCAAGCAATCTAAATCCGTCTTGAATCTATCAGTAAACTCTAAAATGCTTTCTCCTGTAAACTTTTCCATAGCTAAAATTTTCAGTCACCAAGGTAAGTATTTATTTGTTCACCTCAATAAATTTAATTGCACAAAATAACGTAGAAAATACGAAAGCAAACGAAAAATCATTTCCTACAAATTTAAGTGCGGATAATTTCGACAAACTTGAAAAATTTGACGGTGAAATAATTGCTTATGACGGAATTATTGATAAAATTGAAAACAGTCGAAATAATACGCCGTTTTACAAACTAAAAATTGGAGAAAAAAATTATTTGTGGACAGTTTTAATGTTTAAAAATGACAAAAACATAATTGGGGATAAAGTTAGAGTTGTCGGATATTTAAGACCATCAGAACCAAATGAAACTGAAAAAAAATACTTAGACGGAAAATATATGCTTTTAACTATGGGACTTGTTGACTTCAAAAACTCTAACTTCTTATTTCTAAGTGGTGCGGAAATACAAAAAAAGGAATGGATTGAAGGTAAAATCCCAAGTTCAAAATAAAAACTGCCACCAACAGCTAGAGTTTCGTTGGGCTTGCAAAGCCAACAATGAAACCCGTGTTGAACCCTCCTCGGCGGGCAGGCAGGAACCGATTACAAGTCCGTCAACACTATGGAGTTTTCGTAAAAAAAATATGAATTTCAAAGAGGCAACTTCGCCTCTTTTTTTTTGGAGAGTAATTTCATTGGTTTTAGAGTGTTTTCCTTCACTTTTTATTGTTTGGATTGTAAATCCTACGGATTTAAGCGAGATGTTCTCGACAAAGGCTTCGATAAAACAAACGGGATTATCTGAAGTGATTTTGTCTTATAAACTGCTAATTTGCAGTTGTTGGCGGGAGATTCCTGTGATATGTTGCATTTTTAAATATAAATTTTTTCTACTTTTTATTAAAATACTTGAAGTATATTTGAAAGAAATAAAACAGAAGTTTTTTCACAGACTGACGTTAGCGGTCACCTCTGGACGACTACCATAAATCAGAACAAAACTGCTAAAATATTACAAAAAGCTAAGGCATTCCAAAATTAAATTCTATTTTTGTCTAAATGAACTCCCAAATAATTAAAAATGGATTATATTGAAATAGAAGGATATAAATCAATTAAAAAAGCAAGAGTTGACCTAACTCCTATTAATATATTAATCGGAGCAAATGGTAGTGGTAAAAGTAATTTTATTTCATTTTTTGACTTTTTAAATAGATTATATAATCGCAAACTCAATGAATACATTGCATTAAAAGGTGGTGATAATAAAATTTTACATAAGGGTAAAAAAAATACTGATACGATTTCATTTAAAATGGAATTTGGTAATGGTCAAAAAGGATATTCAGCTCGATTAAAATCCGGTAATGATAGTTTTGTATTTCTTCAAGAAGATTTAATATATAGAGGTGACCCAAGAGATATTAGTAGCTCTGGTTCAGAAGCATATATCAAAGTAACTGATAATTATAGAGCTAAATATGTAAAAAAGTATTTAAGCGGTTTAAGAAAATACCATTTTCACGATACTAGCCCAAATTCTCCATTTGCTCAATATAGTAATACTGAAAATGATATTTATTATTTCTATGAGAATGGAATGAATTTAATGGCTTTTATGTTTCATATACAGGAAACTAGTAAAATAGTTTACAATAGAATTATTAAAAATATTCAATCTATTGCTCCTTACTTTTCAGATTTTTATTTTTCACCAAATAAAGAAAATAATGTAAGATTACAATGGACAGATAAATATAGTGATGTCATTTTTGGTTCTAATGACCTCTCAGATGGAACTTTGCGATTTATTGCATTGTCTGTATTGTTTCTACAACCTGAATTACCCGACACCATAATTATTGATGAACCCGAATTGGGTTTACATCCTTCAGCAATTGCTAAATTGGCGGGAATGATAAAATCAGTTTCAGATAGAGATTGCCAAGTTATTGTAGCTACTCAATCAACCGACTTAATTAGCCATTTTTTACCAGAAGATATTATTACTGTTGACCAAATAAATGGTCAAACTGAATTTAATAGATTAAGTAGTGATAATTTAAATCAATGGCTTGAAGATTATACGATTGATGATTTGTGGAAGCGAAATATTATTACTGGAGGGCAACCAAACTATAATTTATGAAAAGAGTAATAATTATATGTGAAGGAGAAACAGAAAGAGAATTTTGCAAAAATGTTTTGGCTCCTCATTTAATTCATCTTAATATTTTCATCCAAGCACCTTTAATTAAAAGGTCAATGGGCGGTATTGTAAAATGGTCAATTTTAAAAAAGGAAATTGAAACACATTTAAAGGAGCCAAATGTTATTGTATCTACTTTTATCGACTATTACGGTTTATATCAAAAGTATAATTTTCCAAGTTGGTTAGATGGCGAAAAAATTGTAAATAAAAATGAACGAATGGATTTTATAGAAAATGCAATGAAAGAAGATATTGCAGATGCTATTAATCACAGGTTTATTCCATACTTACAATTACACGAGTTTGAAGGCCTGCTATTTAACGAAATTGAATTATTCTACAGTCAAGTTCCAAAAGCTGAACTAGTAGGAATTGAAGAACTTAAAAAGACTTTTGCTGATTATGATAATCCAGAGATGATAAATAATATTAGAGAAACATCTCCAAGTCACAGACTAAAACGAATAATAAAAGGTTATAATAAACCATTATACGGACATTACTTTGCAGAAGCAATAGGCATTGATAAAATAAGAAAAAAATCTCCTCGCTTTAATGATTGGATTGAAAAAATAATAACATTCTAATTACAAAGAAAAGGAGAACGGTTAACAGCGGTTTTGCTAGATTGCGAAATGTGTGGTAAATTCACGTTTATCTTTCGCAAGAAAAATTATCTTGGTGGAAAATATGCGGTTACGAAGTTCGCCACTTCTTGAAGCCGCGACACGTTTCTGCAGACTAACAAAGTTTGATTACTTATTTTTTCCCTAAATATTGAGAAACAAAAAACCCTCAAATTACTTTGAAGGTTGAGAGGCATCTCCCGCAAGCTTTCGGGAGGATTCGAACCTTAACTTTACCTAATTTTTCTTAAAAATTAAACATAAAAAAACCTCTCAAATTACTGTCATTGCGAGGCACGAAGCAATCACACTAATAAGGATATAAGTTGAGCAACAACTAGGATTGCTTCGTTCCTCGCAATGACACACAAAAAAATCCTCAAAACACTTTGAAGGTTTAGAGGCATCTCCCGAAAGCTTTCGGGAGGATTCGAACCTTAACTTTACCTAATTTTTCTTAAAAATTAAACATAAAAAAACCTCTCAAAAAGAGAGGTTAACTTAGAGGCATCGTCCGGATTCGAACCTTAACTTTACCTAATTTTTTTTAAAAATTAAACATAAAAAAACCCGCAAATTACTGTTATTGCGAGGCACGAAGCAATCACACTAACAAGGATATAAGTTGAGCAACAACTAGGATTGCTTCGTTCCTCGCAATGACACACAAAAAAACCTCAAATTACTTTGAAGGTTTAGAGGCATCTCCCGAAAGCTTTCGGGAGGATTCGAACCATAATTTTACCTAATTTTCTTAAAAATTAAACATAAAAAAACCTCTCAAATTACTGTCATTGCGAGGCACGAAGCAATCACACTAACAAGGATATAAGTTGAGCAACAACTAGGATTGCTTCGTTCCTCGCAATGACACACAAAAAAACCCTCAAATTACTTTGAAGGTTGAGAGGCATCTCCCGAAAGCTTTCGGGAGGATTCGAACCTTAACTTTACCTAATTTTTCTTAAAAATTAAACATAAAAAAACCCGCAAATTACTGTCATTGCGAGGCACGAAGCAATCACACTAATAAGGATATAAGTTGAGCAACAACTAGGATTGCTTCGTTCCTCGCAATGACACACAAAAAAACCTCAAAACACTTTGAAGGTTTAGAGGCGTCTCCCGAAAGCTTTCGGGAGGATTCGAACCATAATTTTACCTAATTTTTTCTAAAAATTAACTACAAAAAAAACCCTCAAATTACTTTGAAGGTTTAGAGGCATCGTCCGGATTCGAACCGGAGTAGGAGCTTTTGCAGAGCCCAGCCTAGCCACTCGGCCACGACGCCAATTATTTATTGGATTGCAAATGTACTATAAAAATTCCAAAATGCAAATTTCAAATTCCAAATAAAACAGATAAACGTTATCCTTTGGAATCTGCATTCAAAAATCGTTAATCAAAAATCAAAAATCTTAACTGCGGTATTCCTCCATCTCTATGGTAACCGATTCAACATCACCACCAATAGGTGGATTCAATTTTGAAACTGCCAACGTGATTCTTGAAATTGCAGCCACTTCATTAAAAATTCTTTTAATAATTCGGTGAGCAACGTGTTCTAACAAGTGTGCTCTAATCTCCATTTCTTCTACAACAATGCGGTTCAAAAGCACGTAATCAACCGTATCTTTTAAATCATCTGAAACAGCTGATTTTCTTAAATCTGTTTTCACTTCTAAATCAACAGCGTAATCGGAGCCTATTTTTCCTTCTTCAATCAAACAACCGTGATAGGAATACATACGGATGTTTTTTAGTTTTATAATTCCCATTTTTAAAGTTTTTCTAAAAAATTTAATGGTTTAGCGTTATCTCAATCAACTTTAAACCCTAAACTTTAAACCAATTATTTATCTTTGCTAAAATAAAACAAAATTATGTCAACCGAAGAGAAATCACTTCATTTTATAGAACAAATTATCGAAGACAGCTTAGCAAGTGGTTTTCCTCAAGATAAATTGCGTTTTCGTTTTCCGCCAGAGCCCAATGGTTATTTACATATTGGCCATGCCAAAGCCATTTGTTTGAATTTTGGTTTGGGTTTAAAGTACAATGCGCCAGTAAATCTGCGTTTTGATGACACTAATCCAGCCAAAGAGGAGCAAGAATATGTAGACGCTATCAAAGAAGATTTGCAATGGTTGGGTTTCAATTGGGCCGAAGAACGCTATGCTTCTGATTATTTTCAAAAGCTTTACGATTGGGCGGTTCTAATGATCAAGAACGGAAAAGCCTATATTGACAGTCAATCTTCTGATGAAATGGCTGAACAAAAGGGAACGCCAACACAAGCCGGTGTTGATGGACCTTATAGAAATCGCTCCGTTGAAGAAAATTTGACTTTGTTCGAAGGTATGAAAAATGGCGATTTCCCTGAAGGAAGTCACGTTTTGCGTGCCAAAATTGATATGACTTCGACCAATATGCTAATGCGTGATCCATTGATGTATCGAGTTTTGCACCGTCATCATCATAGAACGGGTGACGATTGGAAAATATATCCAATGTATGATTTCGCTCACGGCGAAAGTGATTATATCGAGCAAATTTCGCACTCTATTTGTACTTTGGAATTTGTAATGCACAGAGAATTATACAATTGGTTTTTAGACCAAATTTATGATGACAAAAAGGTAAAACCCAACCAATATGAATTTGCACGTTTGAACTTGAATTACACCGTAATGAGCAAGCGAAAACTATTGCAGTTTGTTCAAGAAAATATAGTAAATGGTTGGGATGATCCACGAATGCCTACGATTTCTGGATTGAGAAGAAGAGGTTATACCGCTAATTCTATTCGGAAATTCTGTGATATCATTGGCGTTGCCAAAAGAGAAAATGTCATTGATGTTTCGCTTTTAGAATTTTGCTTACGCGAAGATTTAAACAAAACAGCACCAAGAGTGATGGCGGTTTTAGATCCAATAAAAGTGATAATTACCAATTATCCAGAAGGAAAGGAAGAATTTTTGGATGCCGAAAACAATCAAGAAGACGACGAAGCAGGTTTTAGAAAAGTACCTTTTTCCAAGGAATTATACATCGAAAGAGAAGATTTTCTAGAAGAAGCTCCAGCCAAATTTTTCCGTTTGTCCATTGGTAGAGAAGTACGATTAAAAAACGCATATATTATTAAAGGCGAAAGCGTTGTAAAAGATGCAACAGGAAATATAACCGAAATCCACGTTAGCTACGATGAAGATTCCCGAAGCGGGAGCGGGAGTGAAGCCAGCCAAAGAAAAGTGGCCGGAACCTTGCATTGGGTTTCCATCCAACACGCTATTGAAGCCGAAGTTCGTTTGTATGACCGACTTTTTATAGACGAAGCACCAGACAGTCACAAAGAGAAAAATTTTCTAGATTTTATGAATTCAAACTCTTTGCAAATCGTGAAAGGATTCGTAGAACCAAGTTTGGCTACCGCAAAATCAGGAGATAAATTTCAGTTCCAACGGTTAGGTTATTTCAATGTGGATAAGGATTCAACAGCTGCTAAATTAGTGTTTAACAAAACGGTTGGACTCAAAGATGCCTGGGAAGAAAAAGGTAAAAAAGAAGAGAATTTATTGATGAATACCCAAAAAGAAATCAATAAATACGTGAAGGAAAAAGACGCTAATCTTGCCGAAAAGTTGCTGCTTCCAATTATTGACAACATAAAAAGCATTGATAATTACAGTTTGATTGTCAACACTGTTGTTAAAAATATTAAAAACGACAACAATTCATTATTCTTTTCTAATTTGATTTTAAATCATTCCGATAAAGTTTTGGCCAACGACATTGATCCAGAACCTTTGACAAAATTGTATTCTATGTCTTTAAAAAGTCAAATGCCGATGGTTCGCTTTTTCGCCATTAAAAACATGCAAAAAGATTTAAATAATTTTAACGAGTTCAAAACACAACTTTCAGAATTGAAAAATTCCGAAAAGAATGAAAAAGTTTTGGAATTATTAAACGATATTGTTTTATAGTTTTTATTGATAAAGATGGTATAAATGATGTGTTATTTTAATCATTGTAAATTTCTATAAAAATTTCATTTTCCATAGCGTTTTTCAATCAAAAACAACCTTCATAAATCAATTTTAAAGCATTATTACATATTTTAGAACATTTTTATTGTTGTTGAAAAATTATAAAAACACAGTGGCTTATTTTGCTTTTCCAATGAATTAAAATCACTTTAACGCACTGTTAACATTGAGGTGTTAATAAATAGATTAACTTTAGAACAGTATTAATTTTAATTCTAAAAACGATGTCAAATAACACAGGAAATTCAGCATTGGCACTTTTGATAGGTGCTGCAATTGGAGCGGGAGTAGGAGTTTTATTTGCTCCTGATAAAGGTTCAAAAACCAGGGAAAAAATTAAAGATGGTTACGATGATGCTAAAAACAATTTAAAACATAAATTTGAAGACGTTACGCATCAATTGAGAGATAAGTTTGCGGATTCAAAACACAATTTAGAAGAAACCTACGAAGAAATGGTTTCTGATGTGAGCTATAAAACCGAAGACGTAATTTCTTTTTTGGAAACTAAGTTGGTTGATTTGAAAGAACAAAATGCCAAACTTCAAAAAAAGCAAATAGCGAATCACGAAAATTAGAACTCCTTAAATACTAATTTATGGCTTTTGAAGAACTAAAAGAACACACCGAAGACATTCAAAAACAAGCAAAGGAATACATTGAAAACAGCGTAGCGTATTACAAACTATGGGGTTTCAAGGTTGCAATGCAATCGACCACGATGATGTTAAAATTTGCATTAATTGCAATGTCGTTGACGATGGTTTTGTTCTTTTGTTCTGTTGCGGCTGCGTTCGCAATCGGGCAAGCTTTGGATAGTTATGCGTTAGGATTTTTAATCGTTGGCGGAATTTATTTAGCCTTAACGGGACTTTTATTTTTAATCAAGGATATAATTGTCGAAGCACCAATTTTGGAGAAATTTTCAAAAATCTTTTTTAACGACTAAAGTATGGGAACGAAAAAATATTCATCTTATGCTCAAATTGAGTTAGAATTAGAAATCTTGACCGTTGAAAGAGAGCTAAATCTTAAAAGAGTTGTTTTAAATATTGAAAAGACAAAAGAAAGCCTTTTGCCTAAAAATTTATTAAAGAGTTTTCTTGGAGATTATAAATCGATTCTATCCTATTCATCTGGAACGATTCTCAACATTGTAATTCCGCTGATAGTTAATTGGTTTACAAAAAGAAAAAGAGGCGATTAAGCCTCTTTTTTTATGATTTTTTGTGATTGCAAGGAGCAAAGCAATCCTATTTATTGTTCTATTTCGCTCCTTACGATATCATTTAAACCTCTGTTTCAGGCTCTTCGGGTGCTTTTTGAAGTGCTTGATAATCCGTAGTTTGACGGCTAGTTTGTGGCTTAATTCTTTTGGCTTTTTTCATCATTTCGCCTACTTGATTTGAGGCCGAAAACGAAGCTACCATATTGTTCAACATATCACTTCCGGCTTGCGGAGAATTAGGCAACAATATCAAGTTTGAATTAGCGTCTGCGCCAATGGCTTGCAAAGTATCATAATGTTGCGTCACAACGATCAAGGCCGAAGCTTCTTGCGAATTGATTCCCACTTTATTCAAAACATCGACACTTTCGACCAATCCACGAGCAATTTCGCGTCTTTGGTCGGCAATTCCTTGACCTTGCAAACGCTTGCTTTCGGCTTCTGCTTTGGCTTTGGCCACGATTCTAATTCTAGAAGCTTCTGCTTCAAATTCAGCCACGGTTTTTTCTCTATCGGCAGCATTTATTCTATTCATCGCATTTTTTACTTGAATATCGGGATCAATATCAGTAACCAATGTGTTGATAATTGTATAGCCATAAGTGGTCATCGCTTCGTTTAATTCTCTTTTTACAGCAACAGCAATATCATCTTTTCGTTCAAAAACATCATCTAGTTTTAGTTTTGGAACTTCGGCACGAACAACATCAAAAACATAAGACGTGATTTGGTCGTATGGATATTCAAGTTTGTAAAAAGCATCATAAACGGTTTCTTTTACCACCATAAATTGAACAGAGACTTTTAGTTTTACAAACACGTTGTCTTTTGTCTTGGTTTCGATAATAACGTCCAACTGTTGGATTTTAAGATTCACACGACCGGCGATTCTATCAATCAATGGAATTTTTAGTTGTAATCCAGAATTTCTAACGCTCAAAAATTTCCCAAAACGCTCAATAATAACTGATGTTTGTTGTTTTACAGTAAAAAACGAGGAAAGAAAAATGAATAAGCCGAATACAACAATGATAATCAATGTAATGTCCATAAGTAGTTTAATTTAGTTAAAAAATTTACTGTTAAATTACAAAAATTCTTTAGGTTTGCCTATGTTTAATTTTAATTTTATGAAAAGATTATATATTGTCACATTTTTTGCATTAATTTCTATGGCGGGTTTTGCGCAATATGACTATAGAGATTCCAATAGAATCGGGATTAGTTTTGGAGTCAATCAGTTCACTTTGAACACCAATAATTTTCAAACCAAACCAGGAACAGGATGGAACGCAGGACTTTCGATGCGAGGAAATTATTATGACAATTGGGATGCGCTTTATGCAATGCAGTTTAGCGAGAACAATTTTTCGGTTTCTACAAACAGTGGATTTATAACCGAAAACACTAATTATAAACTTTCATCTGCCCAAATATCATTTCAGTTTAGTTATAAAATTGTCGAAAATCATCTGAGTGTAGAATTTGGACCTTTGGTTCAAATTAACGGAAAATTAAATATCGATAAGAATCAAGAAAATAATATTATTGCGGGAACTACTTTGTTAGCTAAAGACATTGTTGATATTTCTAAGTTCAATTTTTATCCTGTTATAGGAATTACAGCTGGATTTCGCCATATTCGCTTGAATGTTTCCTATCAATATGGTGTAAATAATATGCTTGGAAATTTAAACAATCAAAATTTAAACATTGATTTTAAAGGCAATCCAGGAATATTGAACGGTAATTTGATTGTTTATTTATAATGCCTTTTGCTTTTAATTGGAATATATGTTATAGCCCACGGTTTAAACCGTGGGCTATTTGTTTAGTTTTATAAAGTAGCTATTGCTTTTTCAATTCTTGCAATCGTTTCTTGTTTACCAATGAGTTCCACAATGTCAAATAGGTGAGGGCCTTTCAATGCTCCAACCAAGCTTAAACGAAAGGGTTGCATTACTTTTCCCATTCCAATTTCGTTTTTAGTCATCCAATCTTTTACGATGGTTTCAATATTCAAGGAAGTAAAATCACTAATTTCTTCGAGAACAGAAATCAATTCCTGCATTAGTGCTGGCGTTTCCCCTTTCCAATTTTTACTTGCTTTTTCATCATACGATGTCGGCGCAATAAAAAAGAAATCACTCAATTCCCAAAATTCTGAAACGAAATTAGCGCGTTCTTTTATCAACGAAACGATTTTTGTTAACTTCTCATCTGTCACATCGAGCACAGTCGAGATGTTTTTGTTGCTCAATTCTTTCTTAAATAATTTTGCTAAATCAACATCATTCTGTTTTACCAAATATTGATGATTGAACCATTTGTTTTTTTCTGGATCAAATTTGGCTCCCGCTTTGTGAACTCTATTTAAGTAAAATTTTTCAACCAATTCATCTAAAGAAAATAACTCTTGTTCCGTTCCGTCATTCCAGCCTAACAAAGCTAAAAAGTTGATGACCGTTTCCGGGAAAAATCCTTTTTCTCTATAACCTGACGAAACCGTTTTGTCTATGCTGGAAGCATCTGTCCATTCTAATGGAAATACAGGAAAACCTAATTTATCGCCGTCACGTTTGGATAATTTTCCGTTTCCAACGGGTTTCAAAATCAAAGGTAAATGAGCAAATTCAGGCGCTTCCCAACCAAATGCTCTGTACAATAAAACGTGCAACGGCATTGATGGCAACCATTCTTCCCCACGAATCACGTGAGAAGTTTCCATTAAATGATCATCCACAATATTAGCCAAATGATAGGTTGGCATTCCATCACTTTTGAACAAAACTTTATCGTCCAAAAGATTGGTTTCAAACTTCACTTCGCCACGAATGATGTCTTGTAAAACTAAAGTTTCATTCACAGGGGTTTTAAACCGAATGACATACTCTTCGCCAGCGGCAATTCTTTTAGCAGTTTCTTCTGCTGAAATCACCAAAGAAGTATCTAATTTCTCACGATTATGATGGTTGTAAATAAATGTTTTTCCTTGCTCTTCGTGTTGCTTTCTATGAAGATCTAAAGCTTCGGCAGTATCAAAAGCATAATAGGCATTTCCAGATTCTATTAATAAATCTGCATATTTTACGTATAAATCTTTTCTTTCGGATTGTTTGTAAGGACCAAATTTTTCATTTTTCCCAATGGTTTCATCCGGTGAAATCCCTAGCCATTCCAATGCTTCCATAATATATTCTTCAGCTCCTGGAACAAAACGGTTTTGATCCGTGTCCTCAATTCGAAGAAAGAAAACGCCGTTGTTTTTTTTGGCAAACAAATAATTGAATAGGGCAGTACGAACGCCGCCAATATGTAAAGGTCCTGTTGGACTTGGTGCAAAACGCACTCGAACTTGCTTAGACATTTTTATAAATTTTGGTGCAAAGATAAGAAGTTCTTTTTGCCACAAAGGCACAAAGTCACAAAGTTTTAGGGTAAACGCATCAGTTATTTTTTGCCACGAATTACACGAATTTGTACTAATCTCAATAATTCTAACAATTATATTACACGAATTCTATCTGCTTTTAGCATATTCGTGTAATATTTTAACTTCAGAATTTGTGTTAATTTGCAATAATTCGTGTAATTTGTGTCTGTTTTTTATTTTTAATCTGATGCCTTTGCCTTGCGCAAAGTTTATAGTTTGAAGTAGATTTACAACAGCAATCGAAATCCTTTAAAATCCTTTTTGATTTTTGAAAAAGCCTCGATATCGTCATTCATTTTTTTGGAAAGGGTTTCCAATAGGTAGTTTTTTACTAAATCTGGTTTTGATTCATAATATTGTTCTACGAGTAAACTATTATAATTCAGATTTTCAGTGTCATAAGAAAACAAAGGAAAACCTTCTTTCATTAATAAAAAATTAATTAAAAGCCTTCCCGTTCTTTTATTTCCGTCGACAAAGGGTTGATGAATCCATATTTCTTGAGGCAAGAAAACCGCTTTGTCCAAAACAGAAGCATCACTTTTGTTGACATTTTCAATCAACTCTTCCATATTTTTTTGAACATTATCAGGAGAACTTAAAGGCATTATTTTTTCTTTTTCTATTCCGTTTTGCTTAATAGAAATTACGTTTTGACTCACCTTAAATTGATTTTGCAGTTGACCTTTTTCTTTGGCATTCAAATAATAATCTTCATTCCAGAGGCTTCCAATGCTTAACCAATTCAATTCTAAAATCAATTGAATCGATAATTTTTCTTTGTTTTTTACCGCTACAAGCATTTTTTTCAAAGCGCGATACATTCCTTTTTGTTCTAAAATATCTGAATTTCGGATGTTATTTCCAGAAATGGTGTCACTTTTGAATAATTCGGTAGTTTGCAAAAGCGATAATTGATTGCCTTCTAATCGGTTTGTGGCATAAACATATTCATACAACTGTGCTTGTTCTTCTTCCAAAGACGGAATAACATTTAATGTTTTGTGCTTTTTTAGTAAGTCAATCAGTTTCTCCATTTTGTTATAAATAACTATTGTAAAAATACGCTTTTTTTTCATTATTATATTTTTAACATTGACAGAATTGAAAAATGGTTACTTTTAGCGGTTATAAAAACACTTTATAGATTTTGGAGCAATCAAATATTATTTATCAAAAGCTGGAACTTTTCATCAAGAAGTTTTACACCAACGAACTGATTCGGGGAATTATTTTTTTCATCGGTTTGGGATTGTTGTATTTCTTGTTCACGCTTTTTGTAGAATATTTTCTTTGGCTTAAACCAATTGGCAGAACGGTGTTGTTTTGGACTTTTGTTGGTGTGGAAATTTTTCTCTTGTTTCGATTCATTTTATTTCCAATATTCAAATTATTCAAACTCCAAAAAGGAATTAATTATAAAGTAGCCTCAACCATTATTGGAAACCATTTCACGGAAGTTAATGACAAACTAACGAATTTCCTTCAACTGTCGAACGACCAAAACCAATCCGAATTGTTATTGGCTTCGATTGAACAAAAGGCAAATTCACTGCAACCAATACCTTTTGGAAACGCCATTAATTTTAAAACCAATCGAAAATATTTGCCTTTGGCAGTTGTGCCCATTTTGTTTTTTGCTTTCTTTTATGTTTCTGGAAACAGCAGAATATTGTCTCAAAGTTTGAATAGAGTAGTGCATTTTCGAGAACAATTTAAGCCACCTGCTCCATTTCAATTCGTAGTTTTGAATAGCAATTTGCAAACGGAACAAAACAAGGATTTCATTATTCGCATCAAAACCGAAGGAAAAATTGTTCCCGAAAATGCTATGATTTTTATTGGCAACGAAAGTTATTTTATGGAAACCACCAAAGCAGGAGAATTTCAATATACGATTGAAAAACCCACATCAACTATTTTGTTCCACGTTGAGGCCAATGCTGTTTCTTCCTCGGATTATGAATTGAACGTGGTGATTGTTCCATCGATTGCCAACTTTGAAATGCTTTTGAATTTTCCATCCTATTTGAATAGAAAACCAGAGGTTATCAAAGGAAACGGTAATGCAATCCTTCCCGAAGGTACTCGTGTAACTTGGAGAATTAATGCTTTGGCAACTCAAGAGGTAGTTTGGAAAGATTTGACTACTAATTTTTCCTTTTCGAAATCAGAAAACACTTTTACTTATTTTAAAAATATTTTTCAAAACACGGAATATCAAATTCTTACCTCGAATGCTAAAGTAAAGAATTATGAGAAATTGAATTATCAAATTTCGGTTATCAAAGACCAGTTTCCAACCATCCATGTAAACAATGCTCCTGACAGTTTAAAAATCGATAGAAGCTATGTTTTAGGTCAAATCACGGATGATTACGGATTGTCTAAGCTTCAGGTGGTTTTTTATCCTAAAAACAAACCGGAATCTGCTAAACGTGGAACTATTGCTGTGAAATCTAATCTTTACGATCAGTTTATTTTTGCTTTCCCAAGTTCGCTTCCGGTGGAACAAGGCGTTTCCTATGAATATTATTTTGAGATTTTCGATAATGATGCGATTCATAATTACAAAAGCACTAAATCTTCTGTTTTTTCCAATCGTATTGCAACAGATGAAGAGAAGGAAGACCAAGATTTGCAGCAGCAAAATGATAACATAAACAGTTTAGAAAAATCTTTAAAAAATCAAGACAAACAAATTTCCGAATTAGATAAATTGCAAAAATCAGGAAAAGAGAAAGAAAATCTAGAATTTAAAGACCAACAAAAAATCAATGATTTTATCAAACGTCAAAATCAGCAGGATAAAATGATGCAAGAATTTGCTGAAAAAATGAAAGATAATCTTGACAAATCAAAAACGGATAAAAAAGATGAATTTAAGGAAGAGTTGCAAAAAAGATTGGATAATGTAGACAAGGATTTGGAGAAAAATAAAAAACTACTAGACGAATTAAAAGAACTCAATGATAAAATCCAACAAGAAGACTTGATGGAAAAAATGGACAAGTTTAAGCAAAATGCAAAAAATCAAGCTAAAAGTTTAGAACAATTAGTGGAACTGACTAAGAAGTATTATGTTCAGAAAAAGGCAGAACAATTAAAAGACAAACTCGATAAACTTTCCGAAAAGCAAGAGGATTTATCAAACAAAGAGAAAGAAAACACCAAAGACAACCAAGACGAAATCAACAAAGAGTTTGATGAAATCCAGAAAGATTTACATGAGTTGGACAAAGAAAACAAGGAACTCAAAAAACCTTTGGACATTCCAAACGACAAAGAAGAACAAAAAAGTATTGATGAAGATTTGAAAAAGGCTGCGGACGAATTGCAAAAAGATAAAAAAGCAAACGCCAAACCAAAGCAAAAAAGCGCGGCCAAGAAGATGAAGCAAATGTCCCAGAAAATGGAAGAAAGTATGGAAAGTGGCGAAATGGAACAGTTAGAAGAAGATATCGCTATGTTGCGACAAGTTTTGGATAATCTTTTGGCTTTTTCGTTTTCACAGGAAGACTTGATGGACAAGTTTAAGAGTTATAAAATAGGATCTCCAGCATTCAATAAAAATTTAAAAATCCAACAGGATTTAAAATTACAGTTCAAACACATTGACGATAGTTTGTTTGCAATGTCTTTGCGTAATCCAAAAATTGGTGAAAACATAACCAAAGAAATAGGCAATACCCAATATAATTTAGACAAATCTTTGGAAACCCTTGTCGATGCCCAAATACCTAAAGGGATTTCGCATCAGCAATATGCTGTTTCTTCTTCCAATAAATTAGCTGATTTCTTGGCGGATATTTTAAATAATATGCAAATGTCAATGTCTGGTCAAGGATCTGGAAAACCGAAGCCTGGTCAAGGTGAAGGAATTCAATTGCCGGATATTATAAAAAAGCAGGGAGGTTTGGCTGACAAGATGAAAGAAGGAATGAAAAAAGGTCAAAAACCTGGCGAAGGAAAAGAAGGCGACAAAGGTAAAGAAGGTAAAAAAAGTGGATCTGAGGGCGAAAACGGAGAAGATGGAGAAGGCGATGCCAGAGCGATTATGGAAATTTATAAAGAGCAAAAGCAATTGCGCGAAGCATTACAAAACGAATTGAATAAGCAAGGAATAGGCGGAAGCGGCCAGAATGCTTTAGAACAAATGAAGCAGATTGAAAAGCAATTGTTAAATAAAGGATTTAAGAATGAAAACTTGCAAAGAATCTTGAATGTAAAGCAAGAATTATTAAAATTGAACACGGCTATTCAACAACAAGGTCAAGAGAACAAACGCCAATCCCAAACAAATAAAAAGGATTTTTCGAATCAATCAAAACCTTTGCCACCTGCATTATTGGATTATTTAAACAGTATAGAAATATTAAATAGACAATCCTTACCTTTGCGCTCCAATTTTAATCAAAAAGTTCAAGAATATTTCAATAAAAAATGATCAACTTTAATTACGAAACCGAATTCACTCTAGAGAACGAAGATGCAATGAGCAACTGGATTTCTAGCATTATCACTTCCGAAAACAAAAAAGAAGGTGATATAAATTACATTTTTTGTGATGATGATTATTTACACAAAATTAATTTAGAGCATTTAGGGCACGACACTTTAACCGATATTATTAGTTTTGATTACTGTGTTGGAAACGAATTGCACGGAGATATTTTTATTTCTGTCGAAAGAGTTAAAGATAATGCCATTGATTTCAATGTTTCTTTTGAGGAAGAATTAAAACGTGTTTTGGCTCACGGAGTGCTACATTATTGTGGTTACAAAGATAAAACCGAAAAGGACGAGCTTCTTATGAGAAGCAAAGAAGATGAAAAACTTGCTATGTTTCACGTGGAACAGTAGGAAGATTCCAGAATGCAGAATGCAGATTTCAGATTTGTTTTACGTGGAACATGTTGGATTGATTTTGGATTGCGAATGTAAATCTAAAATCGTTAATCAATAGTCACAAATCATTTGTTTCACGTGGAACAAAAAAACAATAACACAATAAATATTAAAATAGAGATTTAGAATTTAGATGTAAAAATCTGAAATCAAAAATCGTTAATCAACAATCTAAAATCAAATGTTTCGCGTGGAACAAAAAAACAATAAGACAATAAATATTAAAATAGAGATTTAGAATTTAGATGTAAAAATCTGAAATCAAAAATCGTTAATCAACAATCTAAAATCAAATGTTTCTAGAAGAATATGATGTAATAGTAGTTGGAGCAGGTCATGCTGGTTGTGAAGCCGCTGCTGCTGCTGCCAATTTGGGATCTCAAACTTTATTGGTTACAATGAGTTTGCAAAACATTGCGCAAATGTCCTGCAATCCTGCAATGGGCGGAATTGCCAAGGGACAAATTGTTCGCGAGATTGACGCGCTTGGGGGATACTCCGGCATTGTTTCCGACAATACTGCGATTCAATTTAAGATGCTGAACAAATCAAAAGGTCCCGCAATGTGGTCGCCAAGGGTTCAAAGTGACCGAATGCGTTTTTCGGAAGAATGGAGATTGATGCTGGAAGGAACTCCAAATCTTGATTTTTATCAGGAAATGGTCAAAGGTTTGATCATCGAAAGCGGAAAAATTACAGGAATTAGAACGTCGCTTGGCATCGAAATTAAATCTAAATCGGTGGTTTTAACTAATGGAACTTTCCTAAATGGATTGATTCATATTGGCGAAAAACAATTTGGAGGAGGAAGAGCAGGCGAAAGTGCTGCTTATGGAATTACTGATGATTTGGTTAAGGCAGGTTTTCAAGCAGGAAGAATGAAAACAGGAACACCGCCAAGAGTAGACGGACGTTCTTTGGATTATTCAAAAATGAATGAAGAAAAGGGCGATGCTAAACCGGATAAATTCTCTTATTCGGATGTTACAAAGCCATTGGCTCACCAAAAATCTTGTCACATGACGTACACTTCTTTAGAGGTTCACAACATTTTGAGAGAAGGTTTTGATCGTTCGCCAATGTTCAATGGCAGAATTCAATCGCTCGGACCAAGATATTGTCCGTCTATCGAAGATAAAATCAACCGTTTTGCGGATAAAGAAAGACACCAACTGTTTGTAGAGCCGGAAGGTTGGAATACCTGTGAGGTTTATGTAAATGGTTTTTCTACTTCTCTTCCAGAAGACATTCAATTCAAAGCGTTGCGTTCTGTCGTTGGATTTGAAAAAGTGAAATTTTTTCGACCAGGATATGCTATTGAATACGATTATTTCCCTCCAACACAATTGAAACATACCTTGGAAACCAAATTAATTGAAGGATTATATTTTGCTGGACAAATAAATGGAACCACAGGATATGAAGAAGCAGCTTCTCAAGGATTGATGGCTGGAATTAATGCAGCCTTAAAAGTTCAAGAAAAAGCACCACTAATTTTAAAAAGAGACGAAGCTTATATAGGTGTTTTAATTGACGATTTAATTACTAAAGGAACCGAAGAACCCTATAGAATGTTTACTTCTCGTGCTGAATTTAGAACCTTATTGCGTCAAGATAATGCTGATTTTAGATTAACACCAATGGCGTATGAAATTGGTTTGGCCTCTGAGAAGCGTTTGCAAAGAATGGAACACAAATTGAATGAATCCGAAAAAATGGTTGCTTTTTTCAAAGAAACAAGTGTCACAATGGCGGAAGCAAATCCCATTTTAGAATCAAAGGATACCGCTTTAATTTCACAAGGCGACAAAATGTTTAAAGTATTTTCTCGTCCACAAATCGACTTGGAAGACATTATCAAATTCGAAAAAGTAGCGACTTATATAGCAGAGAATAATTTGGATCAAGAAATATTAGAACAGGCCGAAATTCAAGTGAAGTATTCTGGTTATATTGAAAAGGAAAGAAACAACGCCAATAAACTAACTCGTTTAGAAGACGTGAAAATCCCTGAAAACTTTGATTACAACAAAATTAAATCAATGTCGATAGAGGCAAAACAGAAATTAAGCAAGATACGTCCGGTAACTATTTCGCAAGCATCCAGAATAAGCGGAGTCTCGCCAAGCGATGTTTCCGTATTGTTGATTTATATGGGAAGATAAGATTTAAGATTGCATATATAAGGTTACCGATTTTTCATTTAAATCTGAAATCAAAAATCGTTAATCTACAATCTTAAATCATTTTGTTCCACGTGAAACAAAACAATAAATTATTACATAAAGAGGTTCAGCTGTAAACTGTCACTGAATACTGAAAACTAAAAAATGGACATTTTAAACAAAAAACATTTCCTTTCTGTAAAGGATTATTCGGTTTCTCAAGAAACTTTCGATTTGTATTGCGACGAAACTTTGGATATGTTAATTACTTCTCCGCAACCAAGTTTAGAAAATTTAGGCAAGTATTACGAAAGTGAAGATTATATTTCTCATACGGACAACAAACGGTCTTTGTTTGAAAAATTATATCATTTTATAAAAAGCATTGCATTAAAGAATAAACTTAATTTAATTAATTCTCAGCAACCCGATAAAGGGAGGCTGTTAGATATCGGAGCTGGAACAGGCGAATTTTTATCGGTTGCCAAAAATGATGGTTGGCAAACAATAGGAGTAGAACCTAGCGACAGAGCAAAAGCAATCGCAAAAAGCAAAGGAGTTTCATTCGTAGAACATACCAGTGAATTAGAAAATAATTCTTTCGACGTTATTTCGATGTGGCACGTTCTAGAACACGTTTCAGATTTAGATGCACAAATCAAAGAATTGAAACGATTGTTAAAACCAACAGGAACATTAATAATTGCTGTTCCCAATTTTAAATCTTTCGACGCAAAATATTACGGAAAATTTTGGGCAGCTTACGATGTGCCAATTCACTTTTGGCATTTTTCTAAAACGGCGATAAAATTGCTTTTCGAAAAAGAAGAAATTAAACTGGAAAAAGTATTGCCAATGAAATTTGATTCCTTTTATGTAAGTTTGCTTTCCGAAAAATACAAATCTGGAAAAATGAATTTCATCAAAGCTTTTTTCATCGGATTGCAATCCAATTGGAAGGCACGTCAGCATTTTGAATATTCCTCCCACATTTACATCTTAAAAAACAAGTAAAATTCATTTTAAGCGCATTTAAGGCTTCTTTTTGCCGTTCAGGAATACTTACATCGGATTTTTAGACAAAATTCTTTAGACAAAGCCTGAAGAAACTAATTTTAATAACCATAATTTATAAAATAATAAATCCTGATAACAAATACTTATACCACAAATATTTCTGCATTTTTCCAACTTTTTGATATTGCTGCATATTTTTTTATATTTTTGTTACCAATTCTTAAAAATTAGAAAAAACACCAAAATGAAATCGAAGATTCACAAATACCAAAAAACAAATAATACTATGATGAGTAAAAAAATAGTAGTAATTATTGCACTTGCAATTTCAATTGTTTCTTGCAACAAACCAATACCAGAAGTTGCGGCAGTAAAAACAGCTTACATCGACACTTCAGTTTTAATGAAAGAATATACTGAGGCAAAAGACCTAGAGGCAAAATACAAAGCCAAAGGGGAGGAAAAAGGAAGACAACTTCAAGCCGAAATCGATAGATTCAAACAAGAAGCATCCAACTTTCAAGCACAAGCACAAGCAAACGGTCAAGCTTGGGCACAACAAAAAGGAGCAGAATTGCAAAAAAAAGAGCAACAATTAAGTTATGCACAACAAGCACTTTCTCAACAATTACAACAAGAAGGTGGCGCAGAAATGGATAGTTTGGTAACAGGCGTAAAAAAATTCATCAAAGCTTATGGAAAAGAAAAAGGATATGCCTACATCTACGGAACCGGAGAGCCAGCATCAATTTTATATGCAGAAGACAAATTTGACATTACTAAAGAAGTTGTTAAATTGTTAAATGACAAGTACAAAGCTTCAGCCAAAAAAGAAGAAGTTAAAAAATAATTATATTGCATTCAGTATCCTAAATGCCTTCATTTTTTGAAGGCATTTTTTTTGAAGCAATTTCCCGCTTTTCGTTGCAATCTCTCGTTTAGAAAGTGTTTTTTCTTAACCAGAAAAGGAGCTTCCTTTGGTCGCTCTTTTCTAGCTAGAAAAAATCACTTTCTAAATTTCGAGGATTTTCACTTCACTCGGGGCTAAAATTATATAGCGTTCAAATACATCATCAAAAATTGAAAAATTATCAAAATTTTCAATATTTTTAGCTTTTAATTTTCACGCCTTATGCAAACCATTTCCGAAGCCGCCGTTTATACTCTGAGATTTATCAATCAAACCCATCGCTCTGTTTTCCTTACAGGAAAAGCGGGAACCGGAAAAACGACATTGCTTCGCGAAATTATTCAAACTACACATAAGAATACAGTTGTCGTGGCGCCAACAGGAATTGCGGCTTTAAATGCCGGCGGAGTTACCATTCATTCGATGTTTCAATTGCCTTTTGGCGGTTTTATTCCCGATAATTCATCACCACATTTTTCAGAAAATACCAAGTTTGAAACCAAGGCCACTTTGCGCAGACATTTCAAAATGAGCGGTTTAAAGAAATCAGTTATCCGAAATATGGAATTGCTTATTATTGACGAAGTGAGTATGCTTCGCGCCGATTTGCTGGACGCAATGGATTTTATGATGCAAACCGTTCGCAAAAAAAGCAGTCCTTTTGGTGGTGTTCAAGTTTTGTACATTGGCGATTTGTTGCAACTGCCACCCGTGATTCGAGATGAGGAATGGCGCACTTTGCGAACGTATTATAAAGGAAAATTCTTTTTTCATTCGCACGTTGTACAGCAAAACCCCCCTTTATACATCGAATTGTCCAAGATTTTTCGTCAAACGGATGATACTTTTATTTCGATTTTGAACAATTTGCGGAACAATCAAATTTCTTCAGAAGACATTCAAAATTTGAATCAATATGTAAACCCGAATTTCGATTTAAAAGCTAATAAAGGCTACATCACTTTAACAACGCATAATGCCAAAGCCGATGCGATGAATGCCCAAGCCTTGGAGGATTTAGAAGGGAAATTAGTGATTTATAAACCTGAAATTGTAGGTGATTTTCCGGATAAAATATTTCCTGTTGATGAAAATTTAAAGTTGAAAGTAGGAGCACAAGTGATGTTCGTGAAAAACGATTTGTCTTTTGATAAAAAATATTTCAACGGCAAAATGGGTTTTATAAAATCACTTTCGAAGGAAGAAATTTTGGTTCATTTTCCTGAAGAAAACACAACCATCGAAGTCGAAAAATACGAGTGGGAAAACATTCGGTACAAAGTCGACGAATTGACTAAGGAAATCGAGGAAGAAGTTTTAGGAACTTTTGTCCATTATCCAATAAAATTGGCTTGGGCTATCACGGTTCACAAAAGCCAAGGATTGACGTTTGACAAAGCTGCGCTCGATGTTTCGCAGGTTTTTCTTCCCGGTCAAGCCTATGTCGCTTTATCGCGTTTGCGTTCGTTAAACGGCTTGATTTTACTGTCTCCTTTACGAATGAACGGCATTTCTAACGATCAGGACGTGATGGATTATTCGTTGAACAAAGCATCCGAAGAAGTTCTCGAAAATGCGTTGCAATTAGAAACTAAAAAATTCATCCATAACTATTTGATAAACAGTTTCGACTGGAGTGATTTGGCACAAGAATGGCGCAATCACAAATTCAGTTATTTGGAGAATTCCGAAAGTTCGGCTAAATCCAAACAGGCAAATTGGGCGGCAAAACAATTGGAAGCCATTGATAGACTTTTGGATCCATCGCAAAAATTTATAGTGCAGTTGAACAAAATTTTTAATGCTGAAACAGTCGATTTGAATCACGTTTCGGAGCGTTTTCTAGCAGCCTACAATTATTTTATCAAACCAATGGATGACTTGGTTTTCGAAATCCTTTGGAAAGTAGAAGAAGTCAAACGAATCAAGAAGGCCAAAGCTTTTTTTGATGAATTAATGGTTTTGGAAGAACTACAAACCAAAGCAGTTTTGCGATTAATGAAAGCTAAATTATTGATTGAAACAGTCGTGGCAGGAGAAACGATTTCGAAGGAAAAATTAACTTCTGAGGTGATAAAAAAATACATTAGCCATAAATCCGAGGCGATTCAAAATCAATTCAGAGAAGTCAACGTAACTTTAATCGAAGACGAAGTCGACTTGGAAAGATACACGAAAAAGAATAAAGTCGCTAAAGAACTCAAAAAATCTACCATTCAAGAAACTTACGAATTGTGGCTCGAAAAGAATACTATTAAAGAAATTGCAGCCATTAGAAAATTAACTTCGCAAACTATTGGAACTCACATTGCCAAACTCATTGAATCAGGAACCATTGCGATTACTGCTGTTTTGCCGGAAGACAAACTATTGGAATTAGAAAAAGCTTTTAAAGGCTATAAAGAAGAAACGCTAAACGGATTGAAGGAGCAATATGGCGATAAATTCACTTGGGACGAATTGAAAATGTTCAAGGCGAGTTTGAATTAATCGATTTCTAAAAACAGAAGAGTTTAAAGATTTGACAACTTTTTGAAAGTTGTTAAAGCTAGTTGTTAATATAAAAGAATATGACTATCCGTTATTTGTACCATAACTTTTTTTTTGCCACGAATTACACGAATTAGCACTAATTCATAAAACCTAGAATTACTATTTAATTTATTATTTAAAGTTATAGGCTAATTCGAGGAAATTGCTGTAATTCCTAGCTAAAAATAAAACTTGGTTCGCTTGGCGGACAGTTATATAAAATAATGTTCAATTCAGGTTTGAATTGAAATAGCAAAAAAAACCTATTCGGTTAGGAATAGGTTTCGTTTTTATAGTGATTCAACTAACACCCAAGCATCAGGATTTACTGTTTTTTGAATTTCTTTTTTGGCTTTTTCGGCTTCGGCAAAAGTGGTGTAACTTCCGTAAAGAACAGGAAACAATCCGTATTTATTTTGTGGAATTCTTCTCGCTTTATATCCTTGAGTGGAAAGTTTTTCAAATGCTTTTTGGGCATTACTTTCTTCTCTAAATGCACCCGCCATTATGTGGTAAGACATTTTTTCCTCTTTCACCGTAAGCGTTACAGCCGGAACGGGGCTTTTAATAAAGAAAGTGGCTTCTTGAATTTTATTTTGCACCTGTTTTTGAACTGATTGCTCTACAAGAATAGTTTCATTCGCAATTTGTTGTTGGTAAACCGGATAACCAATAGCGCCCGTTAAACCTAATCCTAAAACAAAAATAGCAGCATATTTTAAATAAGCGCTTGTCCTTTTTCTTTCTGGAATAAAAGCAATAACTTCATTTTCCTCAAGAGCTTCTATTTTTTGTTCGAAGATTTCTCTTTTCACAAGTGGCGAAACAAAAGCACTCAATCCAAAAGAATTAGTCAAATAATTGGTTTGGTCATAAGGAGTGAAAATCAAATTTTTATCGGCGTTAAGCGAAAAATTCCCCACGTTTTTGATGGAGAACAATCCGTTTTCCTGAAGTGCTTTTTTCCAATTGAACACTTCGTATTGAATCGCACTGATGGCATATTCGTAGGAAGTTTTCTCGGCTTGGGCAATGTGGTTAGCCAATAAACCATCGTTGTTCTTTAGATAAGCATTGAAAGAAATCATTTTCTTTGGAGGAAAAAAGGAATGGGAACTTTCAATTAATTGAGCCGACTGTATTTCGGTCAAAAAAGCTCCGAAACCAGGAACGGTTACACATTGGTAACGGTACAAAAGTTGCGCGATGTAGGATTCGATGTTCATAGTTACAAAGTTATACATTGAAAATAGTTATCAAAATTTTATTCACAATTTTTATTAACAATTCGCTTAAATTTTTATACATTTCAACCTCAAACGGTTAGTATGACAGAGCAAGATTTATTTTATTTATTGGCATTGCAGCAAGTAGAAGGCGTGGGCGATATTATGTCCAAAAAATTAATAAATCATTGCGGAAGCGCAGCAGCAGTTTTCAAGACAAAACTTTCTCAACTTGCTGCCATTGATGGCATTGGATCTGTTTTATTGCAAAAATTGAAAGACAAAACCGTTTTCGAAAAAGCGGAACAAGAACTCCAATTCATTAAATCAAACGAAATTAACGTTGCTTATTTTCAGGATGAAAAATATCCAGATCGTTTGAAACATTGCATCGATGGCCCCGTTTTGTTGTTTACATCGGGAAATATCGACTTGAAAAACAAGAAAACCATTAGTATTGTCGGAACACGACAAATCACATCCTATGGAATGGAATTTTGCCGAAAATTGATAGAAGATTTGGCGCCACTTGATCCTGTAATCATAAGTGGTTTTGCTTATGGTGTCGATATTTTTGCGCATCAATTGGCGATGGAACACAACTTGCAAACCATTGGCGTTGTAGCTCATGGATTGAACCAAATTTATCCCAAAACTCACAAGAAATATGTTGCGAAAGTAGAGCAAAACGGCGGTTTTATGACCGAATTTTGGAGTACATCCAATCCCGAAAAGGAAAATTTTGTTCGTAGAAACCGCATTGTTGCAGGAATTTCAGAAGCAACTATTGTCATTGAATCGGCTGAAAGAGGCGGTTCGTTGATTACTGCAAATATTGCCAATGATTACAACCGCGATGTTTTTGCCGTTCCAGGTCGAACAACCGACAAGTACAGCGCAGGCTGCAACAATCTGATAAAAACTCAAAAAGCAAACTTGCTCACCAGTGCTGCCGACTTGGTTTACATCCTGAATTGGGACATCCAAAACAAGGCAAAACCCGTGCAAAAACAACTGTTTATTACTCTTGAAAATGACGAACAAAAAGTATATGATTACCTCCTAAAAAATGGAAAAGAATTGATGGATATTATTGCTTTGCGATGTGATTTCCCCATTTATAAAATATCGGGAATGCTTTTGAATATGGAATTGAAAGGGGTGATTCGACCTTTGCCAGGAAAATTGTTTGAGGCGATTTAATCGAATTTAATAGTGAAAATTTGCGACGCTTACAGCGTGACAAATGGAGTAGTGATTTTTGGCTAATAAATTTTTGGTAAAAGTAGCTAGAAGAACGCTTTATAAAATCATATTGCTTCAAACCCCAATTTCACCCTAACTCTTGCCAAAACACCACTAGCTACAACTCCTGCTTTTTCAGCACCAATTTTTAATAAAGTATCTACTTCAGCGAGGTTGTTGATGTAATAATTGTATTTCTCTCTTTCGGTTTTAAATCTTTCTACGATTAATTCAAACAAAGCTTGTTTGGCGTGACCGTAACCATAATTTCCACCCAAATAATTGGCTTTCATTTGTGCCAATTGTTCTTCATTAGCCAACAAAGAATAAATAGCAAAAGCATTACAAGTCTCCGGATTTTTAGGAGCTTCAAGCGGTGTGCTATCGGTTTCGATACTCATAATTTGCTTGCGCAACCCTTTATCATCCAAGAAAATATTGATAAAATTATTGGCTGATTTGCTCATTTTTCCACCATTGGTTCCAGGAATATACATAGTGTCTTTATGAATTTTGGCTTCAGGAATTACAAACGTTTCTCCCATTTGATGATTGAACCGGGAAGCCACATCACGTGTGATTTCAACGTGTTGCAACTGGTCTTTCCCCACGGGAACAAACTGCGCATCGTACAACAAAATATCGGCAGCCATCAACATTGGATACGAAAACAATCCGGCATTGACGTCTTCCAATCTATCCGCTTTGTCTTTGAAAGAGTGTGCCAATGTCAATCTTTGAAAAGGGAAAAAACAACTCAAGTACCAAGACAATTCTGCTGTTTGTGGCACATCGGACTGACGGTAAAAAACTACTTTATCAACATTTAAACCGCAAGCAAGCCAAGCTGCTGCTGTACTATACGTATTTTCTCTTAAAGTTGCGCCATCTTTTATTTGGGTTATCGAATGCAAATCGGCAATGAAAAGAAAAGATTCGTTTTCGGGATTATTCGATAATTCGATTGCGGGAATGATTGCGCCAAGTAGGTTTCCTAAATGTGGTGTTCCTGTACTTTGAACGCCAGTGAGTATTTTTGCCATTATAATTTTTTTCTTAAACGCAAAGGTTGTCTTTAAATTTTAAAAGTTTTCAAATTTAAGGCTTTTATAAATAATACCATAGTTTTACTTACTTTTGACATTATGAGAGGGATAAAAATTATTTTTTGGGCGATTTGGCGTGTTTGGTTTTATGTTTTAATGACCATTCCTATTCTTGTAATGTTTCCTTTTTTAGTGTTGTCCATTTTAACCGAAAGTGGCTATTCTTACTTTTTTAAAATGGCAAGAATTTGGGCAAAAGTCATTCTTTTTGGAATGGGATTTTATTATAAAATCGAGAGAAACCAAGAGCTAGAACCTCATAAAAGCTATATGTTTGTTGCTAATCACACTTCGATGGTCGACATTATGTTGATGCTAGTCACGACACGAAAGCCATTTGTTTTTGTGGGAAAACAAGAATTGGTAAAAATTCCCTTGTTCGGATTTTTCTATAAACGAACTTGCATTTTGGTTGACAGAACAAGTTCTAAAAGCAAACACGGCGTTTTTGAAAGAGCCCAAAAAAGAATTGATCAAGGGTTAAGCATTTGTATTTTTCCAGAAGGAAAAGTCCCTGATGATGAATCAATAGTGTTGGATGAATTTAAAAATGGTGCTTTTCGGTTAGCAATTGATCACCAATTGACGGTTGTTCCAATAGCATTTTTAGACAACAAAAAAAGATATTCGTACACCATTTTTAGCGGAAAGCCGGGGCTTTTACGAGTAAAAATCTTATCCTTTATAGAAACTAATACTAAAACAAAAACAGATATAAACGAAATTCGGAATCGTTGCTGGAGTTTAATACACAATGAATTAATGTAGTTTCGGAAATAGTAACAAAAAAAAAGAGCTCACATTGTGAACTCTTTTTCTGATTTTAAGCATTTTTCTCTTTTATTAATGCCTTAATTTTTACTTCCAATTCATCGGCTAATTCGGGATTGTCTTTGATTAATGCTTTCACGGCATCGCGACCTTGTCCTAATTTGGTTTCGCCATAACTAAACCAAGAACCTGCTTTTTTGATGATTTCAAATTCAACGGCAAGATCTAAAATTTCACCAGTTTTCGAAATTCCTTCACCGTACATAATATCAAATTCGGCCACTTTAAATGGTGGAGCGACTTTGTTTTTAACTACTTTAACTTTGGTTCTGTTTCCAAGAACGTTATCACCATCTTTAATTTGTGTAGAACGACGAATATCCAAACGTACCGAAGCATAAAACTTCAAGGCATTTCCTCCTGTTGTGGTTTCTGGATTTCCAAACATCACGCCAATTTTCTCTCTCAACTGGTTGATGAAGAAAACGGTACAATTTGTTTTGCTAATCGTTCCGGTCAGTTTTCTCAAGGCTTGAGACATCAAACGAGCGTGAAGGCCCATTTTAGAATCTCCCATTTCGCCTTCGATTTCACTTTTTGGAGTCAAAGCAGCAACCGAGTCAATCACGACAATATCTATCGCGCCAGAACGAATCAAGTTCTCGGCGATTTCTAATGCTTGTTCCCCGTTGTCTGGTTGTGATATGATTAAATTTTCGATATCAACGCCTAATTTTTCGGCATAATTTCTATCGAAAGCGTGTTCTGCATCTATAAAAGCTGCGATTCCACCCGCTTTTTGAGCTTCGGCAATAGCGTGCAAAGTCAAGGTTGTTTTTCCAGAAGATTCTGGACCGTATATTTCGATAACCCTTCCTCTTGGATAACCGCCAACTCCCAAGGCTAAATCGATTCCCAAAGATCCAGACGAAATAGTTTCTACTTCTACAATGGCTTTGTCGCCCATTTTCATCACGGTGCCTTTTCCGTAGGTTTTATCTAGTTTGTCAAGCGTAAGTTGTAGTGCTTTTAATTTGGCTTCTTTTTCTGAACTCATCTTTTCTTTCATTTATTTTTGGTACTTTTCTTTGGTAAAAATACTTCTTTTTTTGGAAGTTACAACAGGAATTTTTTAGACTAACACTAAATCTTTTTTTCCTAATTTTAATTTTGGTTTGTTTATTTTTAAAATCGAGGATTTAATTTTATCGCTTTCCTTTTGTGGAATGGTTGTAGGAATTAAATTTTCTAATTTTATTTTGAATAATGTATGAATTATAATTAAATCTTTCAGGTTAAAAGGGTTTATTCCGTTGATTAATTCAGATATATATGACTTGCTATGACCTAAAATTTTCCCTAAATCTTGTTGATTGATTCCCAATTCAGAAAGTTTTGTTTTTAGGATTTCTTTTCTGTTTTCCAAAAATTTTCTTTCTTGTTCAGCAATCAATTCTGCGGCATCACTTTCTTGAATTTTTTTGTCTGAAATGATTGAAACAACATTCCAATTGGTTTTTTCATATCCTTTAATTAATTCACGAAGTTGATTTCTACTTTCGGCTAATGCAGGATTTTCTTTAGCCAATAAGCGAAGTTTTCGTTCTATTATAAGTGCTTTTTCAAGTTCTAATTCGTTCGAAATAGCACCTTTTTGAAGTATTTTTAGGTAGGATTGTGTTTTCATAAAATGAATTTATAATTACAAATCAATGTCTTTTCCTTAACTCTCATTTCAGAGAGCCATCGGCTCGGTATATATTGTAGCAACGGATTTTAATCCGTTGGAGATAATTGCACGCATTCGAATAAAATCCCGTAAAGATGATTCGTTTTTTCACAATTTTCATTACAATATACAAAGGTTTAATGATATGTGCCGACCCTATGGGTCTTTGTTATGTACTTTCCTTTAGGAACGGGTTGAAACCCGTCCCTATAAAATGTATCGAGCCTGTGGCTCTTTATTTACGAACTCCCCAAGGAAACTACATTTAATGACAAAATATAAAAAAGTTCTAATTTAATTAGAACTTTTTAATTTGATTTTTTGAAGAATTTAATTGAAAAATTATTTTGAGGTGCTTAAACAAACAGCGCTTTCAATTCCTTAGCATTGTGTGGATTTATTTTTCCACCCAAGACTAAATTCATTGAATTTTTTGAAATGTATTACTTGATCGAAAAGGTTACTTTTCTACCAAGTCCAACTTCTAAAAGTTTGTAAAGTGTTGAAAGCTGAATGTCGCTATGGCCATTTTCAATTTGGGATATGAAACTTTTTTTGTTCCGTTTTTTCAGCAAGTTGCTCTTGAGTTAAATGAGCAAGCAGTCTTTCTTCTTTAATTATTTCGCCAATTGAAAATGCTTTTGCTTTTATTTCAAATTCGGCGCGTTTTATAGATCCAACTTCTCCATAACGCTGGTCAAGATGTTCTTCAAATGTTGTTGTGTTTTTTATCTTTGTTTCCATTTTTTCATTTTTCATTAAAATATTCCGTTTTTAATTTCTCTGCTTTCTCAATTTCAGCTTTAGGTGTCTTTTGCGTTTTCTTTTAAAACCCATTAAATAATACGACCAAACGCCCCTAGTCAAAACAACAAAATATTCTATAAATAGTGTTGCCAAGTTCTACTCTAACTTCATAAAGTCCGCTGGTTCCCTCTATGTGTTTCAGAAATTTTCTTGGAACTCTTTCAATTACAGTTATTAAAAATAGGACTTCATCAATTTTATGTTTCACTTTTTCGGTTTGCTTTTCAAAGAAATCCTCGAAGTGATTTTTGTAAAAATGAATTTGTCTAATTTTTTCCATCAGGCAAAGTTTACTAATTATGGAACAAGAATAAGTGTTTTGTAGTTTTTTTATTTTAAAGATGTTGAAAAATGTACTATTTTGAAAGTGCTTTAAACAAACAGCGCTTTCAATTCCGTAGCATCGTGAGGGTTCAATTTTCCTGCCAAGACCAAGCTTAACTGTTTTCTTCTCAAGGCGTCGTCATATCGATGTTTTTCGAGTTTGGTTTCCGGAACAATGTGAGGGACTTCAACCGGTTTTCCGGTTTCGTCAACGGCCACAAAAGTATAAATGGCTTCATTCGATTTGATTCTTTCTCCAGATTTTCTTTCTTCAATCCAAACATCAAGATAAATTTCCATAGAAGTCCTGAAAGCTCTGGACACTTTTGCTTCAATAATAACAACACTTCCCAGCGGAATAGCTTTGTTGAAAGCTACGTGGTTTACCGATACGGTTACGGAAATTCTTCTCGAATGTCTTCCTGCGGCAATGCTGGCAGCACGATCCATTCGGGCCAATAATTCGCCACCAAAAAGGTTGTTCAACGGATTGGTTTCGCTTGGTAAAACCAGATCAGTTAAAACGGTCAAAGATTCTGAAGGATGTTTTGAAGTCATAATTTAGAAGTGTAAAGTTTTTTTGCCACAAAGCCACAAAGTTTTTATTTTATTACCATTTTCATAACAAAGTAAAAGATTTGATTTGTTTCTTTCTTGCCATTGATTTAAGATTGTTGATTTTTGTAATTGAAATTGCCAATGAAATTGCCATTGCCTTTTATTCTAACTCAACAATAAAACCGCCATAACGGCAGGAATAAAGTAAATGACAATCGTTCTGGCACCATCATAATCTTTGGCTAATCTTTGTCCAAACAAGAGCATCAGCAAAGTAATACAGGAAAAAACAGCGCCATATAAACCAAAGGTTCTTCCGTTGCTTACAAGTAATTCAATGCCGCCCACTATGCACAAAATCCCCGAAATTAATTCTAAAATGAGAATATTCAGCAAGGCTAAACGAACCAGGTTTTTTAATTGGGTTTTGGCAAAATGTTCTTTTAACCAATCGAGATTGTCTTTCCAATAAAATAATTTGTCATAACCGGATTGTATGAATGTGATGGCCAAAAAAGCCAAAAGCAAAATGGAAGCAGCGTTATTCATAAGCTTATTTTTTGTGGATTAAACGAGTGAGTTTTATGGATAAATCGGTTAGGATTATTTTGGCATTTCCGTTGCGCTCAATGTGGTAAATCGCATCGGACAATTCCTGAAATATTTCGTTGATGTTGTTGCCGTTTACAAAAGGCGCAAATTTTGCTATCGTAAAATTCGCGACAGTGGGTTCAAAATAAATCAAACTTGGTGTTTCATAATTGTGTAGCAAAGCTTGCCGAAAAATATCGATACAATATTGCAGAAATTTCTTTTGGGTTTCTCTTCCCAAACCTGCAATTTGTTCGCTCCATTGAATCAAATCGGCAATCACTGCAGCATTTTTTTTAGCTTGGAAAGCCGCACGAACCCAAACTACAAACCATTGTTCGAAAGGGAATTCGTCGGTGTCATCCTTAAGCAAATGCAAGGCCTTGTTGAAATTTCCTTGTGCTTGATGTGCGATTTTAGCGGCTAATTTTGGTTCTATATTTTCACGTGAAACTAAGGCATCAGCAATTACTTGTTCGCTCAATCCATTGAAATGCAAAACTTGACAACGAGAACGAATCGTCTGGATGATGTCTTCTTCATTTTCTGATATCAGGAGGAAAACTGTTTTTTCTGGGGGTTCTTCCAGCAATTTTAGCAATTTGTTTGAAGCAGCAGTATTCATTTTATCAGCCATCCACACAATCATAATTTTATAACCGCCTTCGTAGGATTTTAAAGCCAATAATTTCAAAATTTCTTGGGCATCATCCACCCGAATTTCACCTTGCTTGTTTTGAACACCTAAAATAGAATACCAATCGAACAAACCTCCGTAAGGATTTTGGGCAATAAATTGTCTCCAATCCGCAATGAAATCGATGCTTTTTGGTTTTTTGTCGACTTTTTCAGTGCTCACCGTTGGATAGACAAAGTGCAAATCGGGATGCGAAATCTTTTGGAATTTAAGGTTACAAGATTCATTAGAACCCGAGTTTTCCCCGTTTTGATTGTTGCATAAAATGTATTGTGCATAAGCAATTGCCATTGACAAAGTGCCACAACCTTCAGAACCTACAAACAATTGTGCGTGTGGAATTCTGCCTAAATCGGCACTTCGAGTCAAATGATTTTTGATGTGTTCCTGCCCTAAAATTTCTGAAAACTGCATAGGGCAAATATAACAGAAAATGGCTTAGTCACGAAATTTCGATTGTAAAGTTTTAGAAAAAGCGAACGACCAAAAAGGGAATTTTTGTATTGAATTTTGTTTAAGGATTCTTTTTTATTTTGGATAACCCAATTACTACAATTAAAAAACGCATTTATATATTAAAATACAACGTTTTCGTTTCCAGAAAGCATTTTGTTTTGAAGTTTTTGGATTTATCTGTGACAGAAAAGTTCTATCTTTGCTATTCTTAAAAAAAACAAAAAAATGACCTTATGAAAACTATAAACGATTTCGATTTCAAAAACAAAAAAGCCATTATTCGAGTTGATTTTAATGTGCCTTTGGACGAAAATTTTAACGTAACCGATGCAACTCGAATCGAAGCTGCAAAACCAACAATCGACAAAATTCTTGCCGATGGAGGAAGTGTAATTTTGATGTCGCATTTGGGTAGACCAAAGGGAGTGGAAAGAAAATACTCTTTGGGACATATTATAAAAAAGACCTCGGAAATTCTTGGACAGACCGTTTATTTTTCGCCAGATTGTATTGGAACTGAAGCGGAGAATGCAGTAAGTAATTTACAACCGGGACAACTTTTATTGTTGGAAAACTTGCGTTTTTATGCCGAAGAGGAAGCTGGAGATGTTGCTTTCGCAAAAAAATTGGCAGCATTTGGCGATATTTATGTGAACGATGCTTTTGGAACTGCACACAGAGCGCACGCATCGACAACGATAATTGCACAGTTTTTTCCAAAGGATAAATGTTTTGGATTGTTATTAGCAAAAGAAATCGAAAGCTTGAACAAAGTTTTAAAAGATTCTAAGAAACCAGTAACAGCAGTTCTTGGAGGGTCGAAAGTGTCTTCTAAAATTACGGTTATCGAAAACATTTTGGACAAAGTAGACCACATGATTATTGGCGGCGGAATGACTTTTACTTTCGTAAAAGCTTTGGGTGGAAAAATTGGTGATTCTATTTGTGAAGACGACAAACAAGAATTGGCATTGGAAATTTTAAGATTAGCCAAAGAGAAAGGTGTTCAAATCCACATTCCAGTTGATGTGATTGCTGCAAATGCTTTTTCAAAAGATGCCGACACACAAATTGTTGATGTTCGTGAAATTCCTGACGGATGGCAAGGACTTGATGCTGGACCAAAATCTTTGGAAAGCTTCAAAAAAGTAATTTTAGAATCAAAAACCATACTTTGGAATGGTCCTTTAGGCGTTTTCGAAATGGATAAATTTGCTAACGGAACCATAGAATTAGGGAACTTTATTGCAGAAGCAACAGCAAACGGAGCATTCTCGCTTGTGGGTGGTGGCGACTCAGTTGCAGCCGTTAAACAGTTTGGTTTTGAAAACAAAGTAAGTTATGTTTCCACTGGCGGAGGCGCAATGCTTGAAATGCTTGAAGGTAAGATTTTACCGGGAATTGCAGCTATTTTAGAGTAGAAATATTTGATTAAACATAAACAGACTCATCCGATATTGAATTAAGACAAGGTGGTTCTCAATACTTTTTACGCAATATAAACCTTAGCTTTGATTAATTGCTAAGGTTTTTTGTGGATGTCCATTTCACTTTAATACAAAAGACAATGGGTAAAAGCATCTAATATCTCCTTTTTTGTGGTAAAGAAAAAACATTGGTTAAAGTCTTCAAACAAAAAACACCAAGATATAGCTTACCTTAATACATTTTATATTTTTTAGTAATTTTAACCCGTCAGGTGCAATTAGTTTTTAATGGTAATTTTTCGTCAGTTCGAGTGATTTTCGACAGAAAATCGTATCGAGAACAAGAAAAATTAGTAGCAAAAACGATTCTCGATACATTTTTTGTTCCATTTTATTGTACAAAAAACACTCGAACTGACGTTTTTGATAATTGCCCCCAACGGGTTAATTTTATATTTTTTATAAAAGTTGAATACTGAAGGCGTTGCTGAAATAATACGATTAATGTTTTGTAATTAATTTACTCTGGTCTCTAAAATCACTCGGGGTAAGTCCCATTTTTTTCTTAAAAGTTCTGTTGAAATTCGAAATGTTATTAAATCCACAATCGTAACAAATTTCATTTATAGAATGGTATGTTTCAAATAGTAATTTAGAAGCGTGACCTAATCGTAGGTCAATTATATAATCTGAAAAACTACTTTTAGTATATTTTTTAAAAAAATGGCTAAAAGCAGATTCTGACATATGAACCATATCAGCTGCTTCCTTTATGTATATTTTTTTTTGTATATTTTCTTTGATAAATGAGTGTACTTTTTCAATGCGTCTGCTTTTTGGAAAGTTAAAACTATCCACAAAGGAACTAGATGCTAGAAGTTTCGTATTTTGCGCAACAGATAGTTCAAATAATATTGACATAAATTTTAATAAGGAATCAAAGTCTTGAGATTCTGATAAATGTAATATTTTAGGTTTAAGAATCTCAATCGTTTCTTTTGAAAATGCAATGCCACGTTTGGATTTACCCAACAAATCTTTAATAGGTTTGGTTAATTTTCGTTCAAAAAAGTGTTGACTAAAAAATTCTTCATGAAATTGAATTGTAATTACATGTGCTTTTTTATCAACATTTGAACCTTTCCAGACATGTGGCGTATTTGGCCCAATTAATACTAGGTCACTATTTTCAAATTCCATTATTGAATCACCAATAATTCTTTTTCCAGATGAATTCATAACTAAATTCAGTTCAAGTTCTGGATGAAAATGCAATGGAAAATCAAATTTAGCATCGGTATGATTAAGTACAATAAAGTAATCATCGGCAGATATAGGTACTAGTTCTCGTAAAATATTTTTATTTTCATTCATAAAAGTATCATTATTTATTCTTTAAGTATCTTTATTAATCTAAACATAACACACAAAATAATAGTAATATTTTTGAATAATCTAATTTTTTATATAAAAAAAAGGACTATGTTTTTTATATAAAGTTTAATTTTATTAAAGTATCTGTAAACATTCATTAAAGTATTAGCTTTTGACTTATTTTACAAAATCAATATATAATTAATGCAGTTACTTTGTCTAACAAATTATTACTAACAAAATAATCCATTTAATGATGAAAAACAGATTGAAAAAAAATATGTTTTTTTGCTTTCTTTTAATGATTACCGTATCAGCATTTGCTCAGGAAACGGTAGAGGGTGTTATTACTTCTTCTGATAATCTTCCTATACCAGGTGTTATTATTACTGAAGTAGGTTCTAAAAACATTGTGCTTTCTAATTTTGACGGAAACTATACTATTCGTGTTAAAAGTAATTCTGCAAAACTTATGTTCTCCTTTATGGGTTTTACTTCCCAAACAATAGAGGTTAATAATCAAAAAACTATTAATGTTGAAATGAGAGAAGATATGCAGCAACTTGCAGATGTTGTTGTTATAGGTTATGGCTCTGTAAAAAAGAGTGATGTGACAGGTTCTGTTTCTAGTGTGAAAATGAAAGCATTAGAGTCAATTCCAGCAAATTCTATTGATGGTCTATTACAAGGTAGAGTTGCTGGATTACAAGTAATAAGTTCTTCTCAGGATCCAGGAGCCGGTTCTTCAATCAGAATCCGAGGCGCAAGTTCTTTCAGCGGTAGCAACGATCCACTAGTAGTTGTTGATGGATTCCCTCTGGGAGGTGCTGGAAATATTAAACAAATTAACCCTTCAGATATTGCGTCGATTGAGGTTTTGAAAGATGCTTCTGCTTCTGCAATTTATGGTTCCCGAGGTACGAATGGCGTAATAATGATTACTACCAAAAAGGCTAAAGCAGGAAACGCTACAGTTGAAATAAATTATCAAACCTCAATAAAAGATTTCTCTTCTAATTTAATTAGGTGGAACAATCCATTATTGATGGCTGAGTTGAGTAACGAGAGAAGTATAAATGATGGGATGGTGCCAATGTACATAGGACAATCTATTGCAGGGACCTATTATCCTTCATTAGCTGAAATTGCAAATGGAACATGGCCTCATAATACGAATTGGGCAGATGTTGTTTTTAGAAACAGTCCAATATCGAATAACACAACTGTTTCTGTAAGAGGCGCAAATGATAAAACATCGTTTAATATTAGTGCTAATAATTTTAGTGAAAAAGGTATGTTTATCGAAGATGATTATAATAAAAACATTGTTAATGTTGGTGTTTCTCATAAATTTAGTAATTGGTTAAAGGTTAATACATCTAATATTTTATCAAAGGATCAACGGAATAATAATGGTAGTTTGGATTTTAACAGAAATCCACTTTGGCCAATTTATAACGAAAATGGAGACTACTTTCGAACTTCTTCTCAAGATTTTGGACATCCTTTAGCACTCACTGAAAATGTATTAAATACTTCGAAAGGCTTAGATATAATTTCATCCTACCTATTTGATTTTACTTTAGATAAACATTTTAGTATTAAAACTCAATTAAATTACAAATATGGCACTTATATAACGGATGGATATAGACCTAAAGATTACACATGGGAAGGTAATTTTTACAATGGAGTTGCCTATATTAATAATTGGCAAGCAGAAGATATTTTATCTGAAACCTTTGCTACCTATAACAATACTTTTAATAAGGTGCATAGTTTAAATGTTATGGTAGGGCAATCATTTCAAAATACCGTAAGTCGTTCTTCAGATCTGAGAGCTCAGGGGTTTGTGAACGAAGCATTGGGAAATGAAAATATGAGTGCTGGAGATCCTGAAGCTAATGAAATCTCAAATAGTAAAGCAGAAACGAAATTATTATCATATTATGGACGTATAAATTATACGTTTAATGATAAATATTTATTTACTGGAACTATGCGTGCTGACGGCTCATCTAAGTTTGGAGAGAATAATAAATGGGGATATTTCCCATCTGGAGCTTTAAGTTGGAAAGCACATAGCGAACAGTTTATAAAAAATTTAGACGTTTTCGACGAGTTGAAATTTCGTTTAAGTTATGGTATTTCTGGTAATCAGGGCATTTCACCTTATCAAACTCAAAGTAGGTATGGAGTTGAAAATTATTATGATGATGGACAGTGGAAAACAGCTATTGGCCCGGGGTTTATAAGTGGACGATTTGGTCCAGATGGTCGTTATAACTTTTGGTCAGGGATTCCTAATAAAGATTTAAAGTGGGAATCAACAGGACAGCTAAACATTGGTTTAGATATGGCATTCTTTAATCGACGTTTTAATGCTACAATTGATGTATATCGTAAAACAACAACTGATTTATTGCGTCAGAAATTTTTACCTCTATCTTCAAGTTACAGTAAAATTTGGATAAACGACGGAGAAATATTGAATCAAGGCATAGAAATTTCTTTAGACGCTAAAATTATTAGGAAAGATGACTTTACTATGTCTTCAAATCTAATAGTTTCAGTAAACCGAAATGAGATAACTAGCCTTGGAGACATTTCAGCAATGGGCTTATTGAAGGACTCGAATACTGGAATGGATTATGAATTTCAAGGTGCTGGTTTTGATGGTTTTGGAATGGCTACTTCTAATATTCTTGCTGTAGGTCAACCAATGAATGTTTTCTATGGTTATAAAACGAATGGAATTATTCAATCAGTTCAAGACGGTCTTGAATCATTAGCTACGGGAGATATGGCACGACCAGGGGAATTTAAATATCTAGATATTAATGAAGACGGTCGTATCAATGAGGATGATAGAACAATTATTGGCGATCCAAATCCTGATTTTATAGCCAGTTTAGGTATGGATTTCACATACCGCAAATTTGATTTGTCACTATTTTTCAATGGTGTTTTTGGTAACGATATATTTAATCCTGGAAAATTAGGCCAAGCTAATATAATGCCTTTAAGATGGACTATAGACAATCCTAATAATGAATATCCAGCTTTAAGATCTATAAGAAACCTGCTTATAAGTGATTGGTTTATCGAAGACGGCTCTTTTGTACGATTACAAAATGTAACCTTTGGTTATAATTTTGATACAGTTAAGACTTCTTTTTTTATCAACAAAGCTCGCCTTTATGTTAATGCTACCAATTTATTCACAATTACCTCCGATGGGTTTAAAGGATATGACCCTGAAGTTGGATTAGATGGAATTTATTATGGCGGTTACCCCCGCACAAGAAATATTACGATTGGTTTAAATCTAACTTTTTAATCTAAAAAACAATGAATAAAAGAATTATTTTGATGTTAAGTATCATTTTATTGACTCTTAATTCCTGCGATTTAACAGAAGAACCATATGGTTTCTATTCTGATAAAAATTTTTACAAAACGGTTCAAGACGCTGATGCTGCGCTATTATACGCTTATAATGCATTCAACTACACTGCTTACAACAGAGGCATTATTGACATGGGTGATTTACCATCTGAAACAATAAAAGTAAAACCTGGAGAAGGCAATGGCGTACAGGAATTGGATTTATGGAAAAACACTAATAACAACGGTACGTTAGCTGATTTTTTTCAATACTGCTATATAGCTATCAATAGAGCAAATGCTGTTATTGAAAATGTTGTAGATAAAGATTTTAATCAAGCCGACAAAAAGCGGATTTTAGGTGAAGCTTATACTATTAGAGCCTGGAGCTACTTTAGTTTAGTTCGAGTTTTTGGTCGCGTACCGATGCAAAAGCAAATGGTTTCTAATGAAGCACAGACAAATCCTAAATTAGCTGAAAATTTAGACGAAGTATACAATTTTATTATAGAAGATTTACTTAAGGCGGAGTCATATCTTTCAATAAATAAAAAGGTTGGACGTTTTGATAAGGTGTCAAGTTGGGCAATTTTAGCTAAAGTATATTTGAATATCGCATCTGGCAAAAATTATAATGCAGCAGGTTATCGCGATATGGCTTTAGATGCAACAAAAATGTATGCTGAAGCCGCTAAATGGTCCGCAAAAGTATTAAATGAGCAATCTGAATTTGCATTTGATGAAGTTCTTAGCAATATTTACGATGTTGACAAGCCTGATGGGTCTGAGCATATTTGGCTTTTAAGCCTAGATAGAACAGGGAATACTACCTCAGAATTTGGCTCCTCTCAATTAATGTGGATGCCGTGGGGGCCCGGAGCGTCTTACTTTGTAAAAAATGCTGCGGGAGTTATGAAACCAACTCAAAATGGATGGGAGGTATACCATATTATTCCAGCGTTTAGAGCATCGTACGGAAAGACTGATAAGCGTGAAACCCAATTAATCGGAGATCAAATATTTGATTCAAAAGGTGCAATTATAGGAAGCGTAAGAAATGGGAATATTCCAGCAGCTTTTAGTACAAAATATTTAGATCCTAATTTTATTGGAAACAGAACAAGTACTAGACCGCTAATGATTCGTTTTTCAGATATTGCTTTAACCTATGCCGAGGCTGTAGGTCCCACTAGCGAAGGAGAAAAATGGTTAAATAAAATTCGTGTACGTGCGGGTATTAATCCTATTGCCCTAGATATGAATATTATTAATTTTAGAAAAGCAGTATTACAAGAAAGAGTTTGGGAATTGGCTTTTGAAGGACATCGTTTATTTGACCTTAGAAGAACTGCTTCAGTTGTTTCAACTGTTCCTGAGGCAATGGCGGCTGGTTTATCAGAGGACCAAGCAGCGTTTTATCCAATTCCTTTAAGAGAATTAGATCTTAATCCAAAAGCAAGATAAATTATTAATAATCAAAAAATTATAAAAATGAAAAAAACAGTGAATGGTATCTTGACACTAACGATGATTTTTTCCTTATTGTCATGCGAAAAAGATTTGATGGAGGAAATTAATGATATGGGCTGGAATAACGAACGTAATATTTTAGATATCGGTTTGAAACAGCAGATAGGCTTGCCTCGAATTGAAAGAATTGGAGATAAGGCATCTATAACTATTATGGTAAATGCAAACGGTCTTGATTTAAAGGCTGTAGATATAACAGACATAGTATTGTCGTATGGAGCAAAAGCAGACGTAACTGCGGGAGGAAAAATGAATTTTGATAATGTTGAAAGGAAATCATCCATTTCAGTAACTTCAAAAAAAGGGGAAAAGCTTAAATGGGATGTTGTTATTGAACCATTTATTAACGACTTAGAAGGCAGCTGGTCTATTTCAAGCTATTATTTTAAATGGGATGATTATAATGGATATGGGAATCAAGGTGGTGGCGAACTTGTTCTGTTTTTAACAGGATACGCAAAGGGACTTGATGATGTTATTACTTTTGGCTCAGTTGAAGGAGCCAATGAAAATGGCTTAGTATACGGGAAATACGAACGAACTAAAGGAGCTGACGGCTCTGTTGCTTCTTTCGTATATGCCCTAACAGGTGAAGATTGGAGTAGTAAATTCGATCAAATACCTGTTGGCTCAGGGCAATGGATTTTAAATAAAGACAAGTCGGTTACCATTGTTGTTTTAGGAAAATCTTATAAAACAAAGATATTTTCAGTTGTAGATAAAGTCACATTAAAAATACCATTAGATCCAGGAATAAATTTATCAAGAATTAACTGGAATAATTATTTTGGTGATAACACGAACAAATTGGATCATGTAAGAGACTTGTATTATATCTTAAAAAAGAAATAGTTAAAGTGTTAATAACTGTAATTAAAGTTAATCATTTTATCACTTTATATGACAAACTTTACCCTAAACAAAATGCAGAAACAGTCATTCAATAAAATCATAAAAAAATGAAAAATTATATAAAACCTTATTTCTTAGTGTTAATTATTGCCGTTTTTTTGGCCTGTGAAAAAGAAGAGCCAATAAAAATGAACTCTTTAAATACATTAACTATAAAAAATAAAATACCAATTTCAACTAATTTTATTGGAAATGGTGCTCAGTGGGGAGGTTTTGAACAAATAGAAAGTTGGACTGGCAAAGACGATTTCAGTGAAGCAGATTGGACTAAGCTCAAAGAGCGAATAGACTTTATGCGTCCTCCTTTTATACGTATTATGATTAGTTCTGGCTGGTACTATCTAGATCAAAATCAAAACTTCTATCCACAAAAAACTACTAAAGCTTTTCATCGAATGATGAAATACTGTACGGACAATAACATAACGGTAATGTTTGGTGAATGGGGACATGAATTCGTAAATGGTGATAGAAATCAAATTAATTCTAAATGGATGAATCTTACAGTGGAATATCTCAACTATTTGATAAATGACAAGGGCTACACTTGTATCAAATTTTATAATATGATAAATGAGCCAAACGGAGATTGGTCATCAACTAAAAGTGACTATAATTTATGGAAGAAGGTGACGTCTGAATTTCTTGTAAAACTCAAAGCAAAAGGACTCAATCAAAAAGTAAAACTTGCTGGTCCTGATATTGCCTTTTTCGGAGATTCAAATGCAACCGATTGGTTAACAAAGTCAGAAGCAGATTTTGGAGAACAAATGTCTTTATATGATATTCACTCTTACCCAACTAAAAGTTTTATTAACGGGGATAATTATATGGGGGTCTTAAAGGCTTTTAAAAATGCTATTCCAGCAAATAAACAAATTATAATGGGTGAAATTGGTGTAAAACTTTATGGTGCTGATATGAATTTACAAATGGAAAATGAAAATCGCATAAAAGCAGACCAGTTTTCTGGTATTGATAGTAATATGTTTATTTACGACGGAGTTTATGGTGTTGATATTAGTGAGGCAATAATTCAAACAATGATGACAGGTTACTCTGGTGCTCTCGTTTGGAATATGGATGACGCCCAGTATAATATGTCAGGTTTGAATTATGGAACGGAATATAAAAAATTAAAACGTTGGGGATTTTGGAACATATTAGGTGAAGAAGCTTTTGGTGGCAGTAGTGACGAAAAAATTAGGCCGTTTTTCTATCCTATATCTTTACTTTGTCGTTATTTTCCAAAGGGATCTGATATAATTGAGGTTGAACTTCCTAATAAAAAAGGTTTAAGAGCGGTAGCAGCTCGAAAAGGATCAAGCTATACAATTGCAATTGTAAATTCAAACTTTGTTACCTATTCAAATATTTCTCTCAAAGCTGAAGATATTTTTTCTTTTGATAAAGTTTCAAAGTTTGAATATAAATCTAATTATGACGGCGGGTATCAAGGAAAGACCGATTCAAAAGGACTTCCTATTCCTCTAGAAAAGGAAATTTCGATAAAATTAGATGGAAGCTATAGCATTGATGTCCCAGGACAATCAGTAATTATATTTACAAATATTCAATAAAGTACAAATTTAATTGATAGTAAAAATACATAAACCATCGTTAAATATGTTATTTATACTAAGGATTAGCGTAAAAATTGAAGAGTAAAAAATAAAAATATTAACCAAATTATTGATAAAGTTTCAAATATAAAAATAAGAATTATGAATATTGCTGTCAAAGAGAATAAAACAAATGTATTGCGTTTAACTAAATGTAATAAAAATCCAATTTTTAGTCCTAATCCTGAAAACTACTGGGAGAATATTGTGGTTTGTAACCCAGGAGTTTGGTATGAAGACGGAAAATTTTCTATGCTATACCGCGCTGCGGGAGATGATGAAGAACATTATATACATTTTGGTTTAGCAGAAAGCACAGATGGTATAAATTTTAAAAGAGTATCTGATAAACCTGTGTTTTCGCCAAGTATAGATGGTCCTGATATGGGATGCGTTGAAGACCCAAGAATTGCAAAGTTTGGTGATGAGTTCTATATAACATATGCTTATAGACCATTCCCTCCAGGACAATATTGGAAATTTGAACACGATGTAATATTAGTACGTGAATCCGGAGAGGATACTCCATTGGTATATAAGAATAATATAGCAAATTCAGGATTGGCAATTTCAAAAGATTTAAAAACATTTAAAAGATTGGGACGTATTACTACTTCCAATTTAGACGATAGAGATGTAATTCTTTTTCCTGAGAAAATAAAAGGAAAATTTGCAATGCTGCACAGACCAAAAGAATGGATTGGAGAAAAATTTGGAACAATGCATCCAGCAATTTGGATACGCTTTTCAAATGATTTGATGGTTTGGGAAGAAGAAAGTACATTATTAATCAGTGGAATTATAGGAACCTGGGAAGAAAAAGTTGGAGGGAGTACCCCTCCTTTAAAAACTAAAGAGGGATGGTTAATAATTTATCATGGCGTTGAAAATGGAGGTTTAGGATATTACCGCGCTGGAGCGGCTTTATTAGATTTAGAATGCCCAACTAAAGTAATCGGTAGATTAGAAAATTGGATTTTGGAACCTGAACATGATTATGAAATTGAAGGTTATTATAAAGGATGTGTTTTTCCTACAGGAAATGTGATTATTGATAATACCTTATATGTGTATTATGGGGCAGCTGATAAATATATTGGTTTAGCAACTTGTAATATTAATGAGCTATTAACCGCTTTAAAAAAATAGTATGAAAATATTAATTAAACTATTTTTTCTCACTTTTATTGCCCTATTATTGAATAGTTGCGGGAGTATTATAAAGCAAAAAAAAGATTTAAGTATTTCATTTCGTAAATCAGAAAAATTAGAGTTTCCTTTCATCGGACATGGCGTTCAGTGGTCAGCATATCCTCATGCTGATTCAAATGAAGCAGAATGGGGTTTTTTGATGACGGATGAAAAATGGAACGAACTTTATAAACGATTAGATTATTTAAATCCGAACATTATTAGAGTTATGGATATGGCTAGTTGGCGCTATTTTAAAGGCATAGATAGCAATAATCAACCAATTTTAGATTTTAACTCTCAAGAAGTTAAAAGCTTATGTAAATTACTGGATTATTGTCAAAAAAATAAGACACCAGTGTTATTTGGTGAATGGGGAGCACCTGGTGATGGTGGAACTATTAAAAAAACAAATAGTATTGTATTAGCTAATGATGATCGATGGATCAAGATGATTACGGAATACTTAGATTATTTAATAATAAAAAAAGGATACACCTGTATTCAATTTTATAATTTGGTAAACGAACCCAATGGTTACTGGGCATCTACTGATGGAAATTGGGAAGAGTGGAAAGATGGTTATCAAAAACTTCATAAAGAGTTAGTAAAAACCGGCTTAATCAAATATGTTCAATTAAGTGGTCCCGATGTGGTTACACAGTGGAATCATCCTACGCATCCTAAAAAGGCAGTTGATTGGGTATATTCTACAGTTGAAGAATTAGATACAATCACAGGTTTATACGATTTCCATATTTATGCCGATCAGCATTTAATTCGTACAGGTAATTTTGAATCTTATTTAAAACCCTTCACTACAGCAATTAATAGCACGAAAAAGCCATCTGTGTTAGGGGAATTAGGAATGAAATATGTTGATGATTTATTAGTGGAAAATAAAAAAAGAGGAAATGACGATCCATTTGCTGGTCCAGATGACTCTTCAATGTTTGTCTATGATTATTTTTATGGAGTAGATATGGTTGACGCAGCAATACAAAGTATGTTAGCTGGTGTTGGAGGAACTATTGCTTGGGATTTAGATGATGCGATGCATACAGTAGGAGATACGGGAGATAAACATCAGTTGAAAAAATGGGGAATGTGGAACATTTTAGCGGAAGAGTTTGGTAATTTAGAAGTAGATAAAAAACCACGCCCTTGGGCTTATTCGTGGACATTACTTTGTAATTTATTCGAACCCAAAGCTATAATTTACAAACCTCAACTTTCATTTAAAACCGATAGTGTTCGTGCAGTTGCTTCGACATTAGGTACTAATTTTACAATGGCAATTGTCAATCAATCAAATGAGATAAAAACGATAAATATAAAGTCAGATTTAACTAATGCTAATGAATTGTATTTATATGAATATTCAAAAGAAAACAGACCAGTAAACAATGATGGTTTTCCAGTAGTTACAAAAAGAGTAACTAGCAATTTAGATAAAGAGAGTTTAGTCGTTGAAGTAAAAGCCAATAGTCTTATTTTTCTTAGTACAATTTTAATTAAATAACATTTTTTTAGATTACAAAAATATACAATGGAATATAATTTAGGAATAATAGATGTTTCAGTTTTAGTACTTTACTTTATTTTTATAGTTTGGTTTGGCATCCGCTGTGCCAAAAAAGCAAGTAATTCAACACAAGATTACTTCCTTGCTGGGAGAAATATGACGTGGCCAATGATAGGGTTTTCATTATTTGCTGCAAGTATTTCAAGCACAACTTTAATTGGGAAGAGTGGAGACGCATATTCTACTGGAATTGCCGTATTTAATTACGATTTAATTTCAGTATTGGTTATGGTGTTTTTTGCAATGTTTTTTTTACCGTTTTATATTAAATCTGGCATTTTTACAATTCCTGAATTTTTAGAAAAAAGGTTCGATAAAAGATCAAGATATTATTTCTCGTTCATCACGCTAATGGGCTCGACCTTCTTAGATGCAGCAGGTGCTTTATACGCCGCTTCATTATTAATGAAATTGGTTTTCCCTTCATTGTCAATTATGGAGTTGTCTGTAATTTTTGCCGTAATTGTGGCAGCTTATACAATTCCAGGAGGTTTATCAGCTGCAATTAAAGTAGATGTAATTCAAGGTATATTATTGCTAGTGGGGACTTTTATTTTAACATTTTTTGCAATGCAAAATGGTGGTTTAGATTATCTAAAGACATTATTGCTAAATGATGATGTTATGATGAAATTAATTAGACCATTGAATGATGAATCGGTTCCTTGGCTTGGGTTAATTGTTGGCATTCCAATACTAGGGTTTTATTTTTGGGGGAATAATCAAATGTTAGTGCAACGTGTATTAACTGCAAAATCAGTAGACCACGGAAGAAAAGGAATATTGTTGGTTGGTTTTTTAACAGTTTTAATAATTTTCATTATCATATTTCCAGCAGTGATAGGTAAATTTCTATTCCCAGGTTTACCTAAAAACGATATGATATATCCTAAACTGGTAATTGAATTAATGCCAACGGGTATATTAGGGTTTATGTTAGCTGCTATGATTGCCGCATTAACATCATCATTAAGTGCCTTATTAAATTCAGTCGCCACACTTTTTACTATGGATTTTTATGTGAAGTTTAAAAAGGATGCATCACAAAAAGAGCAGGTATATGTTGGTAAAATAGTGTCTGTAATTGTATTAATTTTGGGTGTTTCTTGGGTTCCCTTTGTTTCTAAATTCGATTCTTTATTAAAATATTACCAAGAAATGTTAACTTATATTGCACCCCCCGTTGTAGCCGTTTTCTTTTTAGGAGTGTTTTGGAAACGAATTAATAGACACGGTGCTTTCTGGGGATTAATAGGTGGTGCGATTGCTTCCTTAATCACTATACTTTCTAAAGTGTTTTTTGACTATGAATTATTAGGCGATATTCATTTTTTATTAAAGGTTCCATTTTACTTTGCATTTAGTTCACTTATCATTATCACAGTAAGTTTATTTTCTAAACCAGATGATGAAGAAAGAATTAAAGATTTTATTTGGACCAAGAAAATTTATCATAAAGAATCTTTAGAACTAATTGGGGTTCCTTTTTATAAAAACTTCAGATTCTGGTCTTTAGTGTTAATTATATGCTGCTTTGTTGTATTGTATATTTTTCAATAAATAGTGTTTGCGGATTATAAATAATTAAGAAGTAAATCATCTCTTATGATCCACATTCTACTAGCATATTATTTATTTTAAGTTGGTGAATATTTTTTTAATTCATTTTTTTCAAAATTATAGAAGTTTAAGATTAAATTATTTAAAAACTTAAACAGTTAAATCATATAAAAAAATTTTCAAATGAGAAAAATAAAGTTAGTGTTACTAGGGACATTTTTATTAACATTTAAAGTGTATTCACAAAATACAAATTTTCATATTTACTTGTGCTTTGGTCAATCAAATATGGAAGGTTCTGCATCTATTGAAGAACAAGATAAAATAGGAAATGATCGTTTCAAAGTTTTAGCACCTATGAATTGCTCTGAAACTGGACGAAAAAAAGGAAATTGGAGTACAGCCATTCCTCCATTGAGTCAATGCTCGACTGGACTATCACCTGCTGATTATTTTGGGAGAACTTTGGTTGAAAACCTTCCGGATAGTATTACTGTAGGTGTCATTAGTATTGCCATCGGAGCATCTGATATTAGATTATTTGACAAAGATCAGTGGCGAAATTTTACCACAACCTATCCAGAACAATGGTTTGAAGATAAAATTCAAGCATATGGAGGAAATCCATATAAACTTTTAATAGACCTTGCAAAACAGGCAAAACAAGATGGTGTTATTAAAGGAATTCTTTTACATCAAGGAGAAACAAATCAAGATGATGCAAATTGGCCTTCTTATGTTCAAACTGTTTATAATAACATACTGTCCGATTTATCTTTAAAAGCAAATGAAGTTCCTTTATTAGTTGGTGAACTTGTACATGAAGAACAAGGAGGAAAATGTGCAAGTATGAATAAAATAATTGGCAAATTACCAAATACTATTCCCACAGCACATGTAATTTCTTCAAAAGGATGTAACGCTAGGACTGATAATGTTCATTTCGATTCAAAAGGAGTAAGAGAACTTGGAAAAAGATATGCTATAAAAATGCTGTCTATAATGGATTTAGAGCACTACTAATAAAATAGCTTAAGACCACGAGTCTAAAACACTGAGAAAGGAGAATGAAATAATGTTGCTGTTTTAATCTTATAAGCCTGATCCGTTTTTTCAAATAGCTTTTATGCTTGTATGTTAAAATACGGTATATGCAACAACAATTAGTTCTTTTTACTTAATCATTTAATGCGGTTTGTTTATTTACTATTTTTTAAATGAAATATGGATGAAAAAAACACAAAAATTAGCCTATGTTTTTCTACAATTATTCAGATGATAAACATAAAAACACCAAAAGAACATACAAAAAATATAGATGGAGGTTTATTTTTTGTGTTACTATCAATCTAATCTCCAAAATTAAATATTAACTAAAATATAATTATTATGAAAAAAATTACCCTTTTGATTACGATAATGATAACTTCATTAGGATTTTCGCAAAAGTATTTACCTTTTACCTTTACCAATGCAAACCAGTTAATGACTGGAAGCGGATCCACTACTTCTTTAGTACAAGACCCTACTAATTCGAGTAATCAAGTAATGCAAATTGTGGGTGGTACTGATCCTTATGATCTTGCCGTAATCAATCTCACCACATCAGTTAATCTTGAAGACGATGCCAATAATACGATCACCTTTAGAATAAATCCCATTGGGGTTACCGGAGTTCGTACCCATTTATTAAAATTTGAAGGTCCTGGTGCTGCAGAATTATTTTTCTCTACAAATGGCTCAGGATGGCAAAACATCACTGTCAATAGTGGGCCAGGTCTGGGTGCCTATTATAGAATGGTTCTCTTTACAGATTTTAATAATAGTGCAACAGGAACCTATTTGGTGGATGATATTATGGGGGCTACTAATAATCCCTTATCTGGAGGGATTACTTTACCACTAACGTTCATTTCTAATAACCAACTATTTACAGGTAACAATGTAACAACTTCTTTAATTCTAGATCCTCAAGATGGAGCAAACCAAGTTATGCAAGTGGTAGGCCCTGCTGATTCATGGAATGCAGCTTTGATTAACCTTAGTCCAGGTGTGAATCTTTCTGATGATGCGAATAATACTATTTCTTTTAGAATCAATCCTATTGGAATTTCAGGAGTTCGCAACCATTTGTTAAAATTGGAAGGGGCTGGACAAGTTGAGGGCTTTTTCACGACTAATGGTTCAGGCTGGCAAACCATTACAATCGATTTTGGTGCGGATTTAGGAACTTATCCAACAGTAGTATTTTTCCCTGACTCTGCTGGCAATGGTTATTTCAATGGGTCTGATGGTGAAAATTATAATACAGGAACTTATCTAATTGATGATATCACATTTGCAGCTGCTTTATCTACAAATAAATTTGAGAAAGCTTCTGTAAAAATGTATCCTAATCCTGTGAAAAACACATTAAGCATTCAGGCTAACGGCAGTATTCAAAGGGTTTCTGTTTATAATATTATAGGTCAAGAAGTACTGTCAGCTAGTCCAAAAAGCAACACGACTACTTTGCAAACTAATCAACTTAAAGCAGGAGTTTATATAGTAAAAACAGATATTGATGGAGTTATTAGCGCATCTAAAGTTTTGAAAGATTAAATTTAAACCAATCGCTTTTGTTTTAAAGGTACGTTTTTTAAACGTGCCTTTATTTTTTTACTAATTCTAAAGTATATCCTCATTTCGAAATGGTATATGATAAACTTTAAAATAGGTCAATCCTACACGGAGTTTTTATTAATTTTCAAATATCAATTAAATCCACCCATTTATAGAGAAGAGCCTATCGAATTCGACTATCATTCACTATGTAAAAATGATTTAGAACACTATTTTTTATAGATAATCCTAGAAATTTGAGTTTTTAAATGAATTTAATCTTTATCTATCATTTTTCTGATCTTATAAAATAAAAAGCTTTTCTTTTTTTAATACCTTATCACAATGCTTAAAGAGTTTATAATATAAGGTTTCATTTACTTTACAATTTCTATTTTTGTTGCCATCACTCATCCTTAGACGAGCTGGACTTGGGGTCAATCCCAAATCATTTATAAAAGTCTCCCTAACCCCAATTCCAGAGGAAATATCACTTAAAGTGAAGCATTTATTTAACTGTCCAAAAATTAAAGCTATAATTAATCGTAAGTCTTATATTTACTGCACTTTTTTTCATTTTTGTAGCGTTTGACATAATAATCTAGCATCCATCTAGGAACTAAATCTATTATTTGCCGCATTAAATGTTTATTGTTATTTTTGTTAAATCTGTGGAGTCCCATCAATTATTTTATTTTTTCTTAAAACAAAAATAATAGATTCTTATATATTTTTAAATCATAACTTTCAGATAGTAGCGACCAAAAACCACAAAAATATTTTTTGAAGTTGGTTTTCTAATCAAAAAGCAAAAAACACAATCTAATTTAGCTAAAAAATATACTTTTAACACTTTTAAAACATTATTTTAGATAAAACCTGGTATGTTTGTAAAACAATATTTGTAATAAGGTCTTTGATATTAAAAAAGTATGAATATAAAAAAAACCTCTCTATCGTTTTTTCTATTAGTGTCAATTTCTTTGTTTTCGCAGAAATATGCCGAAAACAAAGGGATTGCCAAAATGGAAACCAATAATTCCTATTTAGATTCCATCAAAAAATCCTTTGTAAAAGACGATATGGCTTCTTGTGTTGACAGTCTTTGGATGAAGGAATTGGCAAATCTAGATAGCTACAATGCTATTTCCGATGATATAAAAAACATCAATATCGACGAAAAAGTGGACTTTGAATTGTCTACGGAATTGCTGAAATCTAGACTCGCTGCAATGGATGCTAAATCGCCATTCAACATCGAATACAATCCAGGTCTAGAAAACATTATCAAGTCATTTCTCAAGAATAGAAAAAAATCTTTTGAAAGATTAATGGCCATTTCTGAATATTATTTTCCGATGTTTGAAGAGGCTTTAGCCAAACAAAATGTGCCGCTGGAAATTAAATATTTGGCAGTTGTGGAATCAGCCTTGAATCCAAAAGCGGTTTCCAGAATGGGCGCAACGGGACTTTGGCAGTTTATGTACCAAACCGGAAAACAATACAATTTGAAGATTGATTCTTATGTTGATGAAAGAAGCGACCCACTAAAATCAAGTGAAGCTGCTGCTCAATACATGACTAATATGTACGCTATTTTTGGCGATTGGGATTTAGTTTTAGCTTCTTATAATTCTGGACCTGGCAATGTTGCTAAAGCGATTCGTCGTTCTGGAGGACAGCAAAATTATTGGAATATCAGGAAAAATTTACCCAAAGAAACCCAAGGATATGTACCCGCTTTCTTGGCAACAATGTACATTTACGAATACCACAAAGAGCATGGAATAATTCCCAATAGAGCCGCAACAAAACATTTTGCCACAGACACGATACTGATTAAAAAGCAAATGTCGTTCAAACAAATCTCGGATTTACTTGATGTTCCAGTAACGCAATTGCAATTATTGAATCCATCATACAAATTAAACGTAGTTCCATTTTATAACGATCAAGCTCATTTTTTGAGATTGCCAATGGATAAAATTGCCGTTTTTACCTCAAACGAAGACAAAATTTATGCCTATGCACAACATGAAACAGATCTTCGCGAACGGCCATTTCAGGTTTTAAAAGCAATTGCCGCAACAGATACTTTAAATTATACACAGCAGCGAATCACTCTACCAAAAACTAGTTATTACAAAGTCAAACGAGGCGATAACCTTAGTGGAATTGCTAATAGATATGGAATAACCCTTGCCGAATTAAAAAAATGGAATAATCTAAAAAGCAATGCGGTTGCAAGCGGAAAAACCCTAAAAATCATTACCAATGAAAGCGTAGTTAGAACGGTTAAAAAAGAGCCAAAAATTAACAATGCTCTTTTAGAAATTAAATCAGATAATCAACAAATAGCAGTTTCTGATGTAAAAACTAGCAAAGAAGCCAATTCTAAAAAAATTATAAAAACTGATACTTTATCTTCTAATATTGCCACTTTTTATGTGATCCAAAAAGGAGATAATTTAAGCAGTATAGCCAAGAAAAATAATGTTTCAGTTGAAGAAATTAAAGAATGGAATCATCTTTCTGGCACCTCAATCCAATTAGGATCTTCGTTGCAAGTAGCCAAAAATGAGGCTGTTGCCAACGAGTTATTAGCGTCAACTCCAAAGATGGAAAATGTGGAATACATCGTTAAAAAAGGAGATAACCTTGGAACTATTTCCAAGAAATTTGGAAGTTCTTTGGACGATTTGAAACAATGGAATAATCTGCAAGACCACACTATTACTGCAGGACGAAGTTTAATTGTTGCTAAAAGCGAAGTAAAAACCATAGACGATTCAACTGCCGAAACATTCAAGAAAAAAGATAATTTAGCGTCAGCCTCCAAAAGCAATTCCACTAATTATTATGTAAAAAAAGGCGATTCCTTATACAGCATTGCCAAAAAATATCCTGGAGTATCTATTTCGGACATTAAAAAATGGAATGATTTAGGTGCTGAAGACCTTAAACCGGGAATGAAGCTAAAAATAAACGGATAATACAATAAACTTCTATAAATTTGGGTTTTATTTCATAATTGAATTATAATGAATAAAGCCCATTTTTTTTTGCTTCTCCTTTCCCTTTTGTTTTTATCTTGTAAAAAGCAGGACGACGATTTGCCTCGAAAAGCAACGGGCAAAATCAATACTATTTCAGTTGTAATTGATAATCAGTTGTGGGATGGTGAGATTGGAGATCATATTCGAAACAAGTTTGCATCGCCGGTTATTGGACTGCCGAACGAGGAGCCCCTTTTTACGATAAATCAATATCCCGCCAAACTTATGGAAGGATTTATGACGGACAGCAGGACAATTATCGTGGTTAAAAAAGAGAATAAAAATCAATTTGTAATCAAGAAAAATCAATATGCGTCACCACAAAATGTGTTTCATATCTCTGGAAAAACGAGTGATGCTATTTTGGAAATCATTGAAAAAAACACCCCAAAAATAATTCAAATCATTAAAGAATCTGAAATTGCCGAAAGTCAAAGAATTGACAGTTTGTCCTTGCTTAATCCAATAATAATTAAGAACAAATTCCAGATTTCTTTAAATGTTCCCACCGGCTATTTGTATGCAGTTCAAAACAGTAATTTTATCTGGCTGAAAAAAGAAATCATCAGCGGCAACACCAGTCTTTTGATTTATCAAGTTCCCATAAGTTCCCTAAAAAATAATTCCAATCTTGTTATGAATATCATCAAAATAAGGGATTCTATAGGACATTTATACATTCGAGGAACAGAACCAGACACGCACATGATTACCGAAGAAGGTTATGCGCCCTATCTTTTCAAAACGAAACTCAATGGCAAACAAACATTCGAAACCAGGGGAACTTGGGAACTAAAAAACGATTTTATGTCCGGCCCTTTTGTAAATTATTCCATAATAGATAAGGAGCACAACAGAATTTTAGTTCTGGAGGGATTTTGTTATTCACCGTCTAAAGAAGAACGCGATTTGATGCACGAATTAGAGGCCATTATTAAATCAATTATTATTTTAAATTAGTAAAAACACAATGGGAATACAATGGCATATAAAGTCTTTCGAGAATCTTTCAGTACACGAACTTTATGACATTATGCGATTAAGAAGTGCCATTTTTGTGGTCGAACAAAACTGCGTTTATCTCGATCTTGACGGAAAAGATAAAGTGGCAATGCATCTTATGGGCGAATTTGATGGTAAAATTGTGGCTTATTCGCGTCTTTTTAAACCGGGAATTTCGTTTGAAAATGCTTCCATTGGTAGAGTGGTTGTCGATGCCAATTACCGCGACAGGAAATGGGGACATAACTTGATGCGGGAAGCCATTGCCGGAATCAAGTTTCATTTTGGCGAAAGCCAAATCACTATTGGAGCGCAATTGTATCTCAAAAAATTCTACGAAAGTCACGGATTTGTTCAAACCAGCGAAATGTATTTAGAAGACGATATTCCGCATATTGAGATGAAAAAGGAATAATTATATTTTTGTGATCATAAATTCCACTCTTCTGTCAAATGCGTCTCCTTTCCCGAGTGGAAATCGGTTTCCGTATCCTTTATAAGACATTCGATACGGATTTATTCCTTTGGAACGAAGATACGTAAATACATTTTTGGCCCTATTTATCGAAAGATTTCTTTCTTGACCTTCCTGATCAATTCCATCTGAATAATTGTTTGAAGTGCAACAAACGTGGCCTTTTATTTCGAAACCTAGCGTCTTGTGTTTTTTTAAAACAACAACAATTCTATCCAATTCTTTTTTTGCTTTTAAAGAAAGCACACTGGAACCCAATTCGAAGTTAATTTTTTCTAAAACGATTACATCACCTGCTTTTGGGTTTTCTGGAAAGAAAGTAAACGCCCTGCTTTTAATAAAAAGCATATCGACACGTCTATTTTTATAGCGTGTTTTCTCCAAATTTTTCACGGTGTCTTTATCCAGAATCACTCGTCCTTTGCCTTCGCAAATAAAAATTTTGTTTTGGGAAATGCCGTTTGAAAGTAATATTTCCTGAACCGTGGCAACTCTTTTTTTAGACAATCTATCGTTGTAATCCTCGCTTCCCCTGTCATCACAATAGCCATAGATTTGAATGGCTTCAAACTGTGAAAAATTGGGGGAGTTGACAAGACCAATAATTGTATTTATTTGGGTTTTATCCAAAAAGAATTTATCAAATTCAAAATATACGGATTGTGCGGCATTTTCTTGTGCTGAAAGAAAGCCAAAAGATAAAAAAAGTAGTATTTGAAAGCCTCTTTTCATCACATTTTCAAAATGCTTTTATATTCGGTGTTGTTATTCAAAACGCTCACACCCTTCTTGATTTCCGAATTGTTTTTGAGGTAATATTGGTACAAACCTTCCTGATATTGGTAGCGTTTAATGATTTCGTCCGTGATTAAATTTTTGATTTCCTTTTGGTTTTTATCCAATAATTTGTCTTGGCTTTTTTCGAGTGCAGCTAGCAATTGTTGGTATTCCGAGCTAATACTTTCGTCAATTTTTTCTTTTTTGGCTACAGCCAATGTATTTTTCAAGGCCAATTCCGTTTCGGTGTCAAAAGCAAATTTCTGTACTTTTAAAAACTGTTTAAAAGCAAGAAAATCGACTTCCGAAAAGCTTGGAATTTGGTTGCCTAAATTTGGATTTTTATAATAATATGCCGTAACATAATCAAAAATTCCATCGTTTTTCATTAAGGCTTCGGTTACTGGACTCAATTTGGTTTCTTCCAATTCGATGTCTGGTTGAATTCCGCCACCATCATAAACGGTTCTTCCTTTTCGGGTTTTGAAAGCGTTAAAATTCTTAGCTTCGGTTTTTGTGGCAATTCCATTTTTGTCTTTATGCGAATAATTTAAGGCTTGAATGCATCTTCCAGAAGGGGTGTAATAACGAGAAATGGTCACTTTTAATTGCGTTCCATAAGTCAAATCTACCGGTCTTTGCACCAATCCTTTTCCAAAACTTCGGCTGCCAATAACCACCGCACGATCCAAGTCCTGCAAAGCTCCCGAAACAATTTCAGATGCTGATGCACTTTTTCCGTTGACCAAAATAACCAAAGGAATTTCAGTATCTACTGGATCTTTGGAGGTTTTATAAGTGTTGTTGTGTTTCTCTATTTTTGATTTTGTGGTAACGATTATTTCGTTTTTTGGAACGAATAAATTGCAAATATTCACAGCTTCGTTCAAAAGTCCACCGGGATTTCCTCTTAAATCAAGGATAATTTTCTCGGCGCCTTCTTTTTTTAATTGTTCTAATGCTTGCTTGGTTTCCAGCGAAGCTTTTTGATTGAAACGAGCCAAAACGATGTAACCGGTTTTTTCATCTATTTTTCCAAAAAACGGCACCGATTTGATTTCTACTTCGTCAAGAACGATTTGGGTCATGTTTGTTTTGCCTTGGCGAATGAATTTGACATCGATTTTAGTATTTTTTGCACCTCTAAAAAGTTGCGAAGCATCGTCCTTGAAATCAGACAAGAGTATGTCCCCAATTTGAATAATTTCGTCTCCGGCTTTGAGCCCCGCTTTGTCGGCAGGAAAATTTTTGTAGGGTTCGCGAATGATTAATCTCTCTTCTTTTCGAGTGATTAGCGCGCCAATTCCGGTGTATTCGCCTGTGTTGTTGATCTTGAATTTAACAACGTCTTGCTCGTTGAAATAAACCGTGTACGGATCGAGACTGACCAACATTCCTTTGATGGCTTTGTCCATTAAATCGCCAGGATTTGTATTGTCGACATAATTCTTGTTCAGCTCCTTAAAAAGGGTGGTAAATATTTCGATTTGCTTGGCAATTTCAAAAAAATCGTCTTTGAAACTAACGCCTACAAACAAAAATACCGAAGCAACGACGGGAAGTATGAATTTTTTTTTGAAAGGAGATGTCATATTTAGAGTTGGATTTGTTTAAAAGCACTAAAATAGCAAATATTGATCAATGTCAAGCTTTTAGTAAACAAAGATGCTATTCTTCTTTTTTCATCTGGAGAACAAACTTTTCAAACAATTGAATGGTTTTGGTATTGATTTCCTCGTAAGACAACCGATCCTTGGTTTGGTAAAAAAACATCATAGCGTTCGGCTTTTCGAGATGGTCAACCAGCAAATGCTTGTTCAACCGATAGGTTTCGCGAAGCACTCGCTTGAAATAATTTCTGTCAACAGCGTGTTTGAAATATTTCTTGGAAACCGAAACGCCCATTTTTATTTTTTGGTCTGAATCATCTGGAATGCCATAGTCACTTTCCACATAAACCAGTCTCAAAGGATATTTGGACACGGATTTGCCTTTGGAAAAAAGCAAATCTATCGTGATTTTACTTTTAAGCTTTTCGTTTTTTGGATAAGTGAAGTTCATTTTATGAAAATGGCAGTTTGAATGAAATGCAAAGGTACAATTAAACCCTAAAAGGTATTATTGTTTAGGATTAAAATCTAGCTCCAAATATATTTCTTACTTTTGTGCGCTAATTTTATATGAATGAAAAAACTTTTTTTGTACCCAATATCAGTAATTTATTATTTTTTATTTCTGGTTGTATTGCTTATTTTTCATCCTATTCAGTGGGTCTGTTTTAACGTTTTTGGGTATCAAGCCCATAAAATTAGCGTAGACATTATGACCTTTTTTTTAATAAAATGTTCGCATGTTTTAGGAACAACTTATACTTTTGAAAATAGGGAATTAATTCCAATAAATGTTCCTTTAATTTTTGTGTCTAACCATCAAAGTTTGTTCGATACAACGGCGATGATTTGGTATTTGCGAAAATTTCATTGTGGATTTGTCACCAAAAAAGAATTAGGAAAAGGAATTCCGAGTGTTTCTTATAATGTTCGAAACGGGAGTTCGGTGCTTATTGACCGAAACAATCCCAAACAAGCCGTTCCTTTGATAAAATCATTGGCAGAATCTATTGAAAAACACAGGCGTTCGGCAGTTATTTTTCCGGAAGGAACACGAAGTAAAACAGGACATCCAGGTGAATTTGCAGAAAGCGGTCTCAAAATATTATGCAAATATGCTCCATCAGCTTACATCGTTCCGATAAGTATTAATAATTCCTGGAAAGTTTTTAGATATGGATTTTTCCCCTTAAGTGTTGGACATCATCTCATTTTTACGGTTCACGAACCATTAAAAGTAAGTGATTATACTTTTGCCGAAATAATGGTGAAAACAGAAAATACTATCGTGCAAGGAATCAAAGTTTAATCCCTTATTTTTAGAAAGCTGTTCTTTCAATTCAATAGGCAAGTGTTAACAAGACGTTAGCATTAACGGAAACAGTAACTAACAAAAATATATTCCTTATTTTTGTAAATAAAAATCAGAAAATGCAAAAAATTATATCGTATCCAATATCCTTTATTGCCATTCTGTTATTCCTGTTGACCTTGATTGCTTTTCATCCCATTCAATGGATTTGCTTCAACGTTTTTGGCTACCAAGCCCATAAAAAAACGATTGATTATATGAATCTAATCTTGTTGAGAATCGGGCTCGTTACACTTAATAATTTTAAAATCGAGGGAAGGGAAAATATTCCCACCGGAGTTTCCATCATTTTTGTGGCCAACCACCAAGGGATGTATGATATTATTGGAATGATTTGGTTTTTGAGAAAATTTCATCCAAAATTCGTCAGCAAAGTCGAATTGGGGAAAGGAATTCCCAGTGTTTCGTATAATTTACGACACGGAGGTTCTGTACTTATAGACAGGAAAGACCCTAAACAGGCCATTCCAATAATAAAAGGATTGTCAGAATACATTGAAAAACACAAACGTTCGGCAGTAATTTTTCCAGAAGGAACCAGAAGCAAAACGGGTAAACCAAAGGAATTTGCGCAAAGCGGTTTAAAAATATTATGTAAATATGCTCCGTCAGCTTATGTTGTTCCAATAAGCATTAATAATTCCTGGAAGTTTTTTAGATATGGCGCTTTCCCCTATGGTTTGGGCAATCGCATTACCTTTACCATCCACGAAGCGATGGCTGTCAAGGATTATTCCTTTGCCGAAATGATGGAAAAAACGGAAAATGCTATCGTTCAAGGGATAAAACTTTAAAAAAGCACTAACTTTGCCTATTCTTGAGAGCAATCTTAAATAAAAAAAATATTAAACAAAAAAAATATGTCAATAAAAAATATACGATTAGAAGTAATGCAGCTTTTGGAAAAAAACGTAAGCGGTTATGTGGACCAATTCCTTATCCCAGTGGAGAAAATTTGGCAACCATCTGATTTTTTGCCTAATTCAGAAAGCGATACCTTCTATGAAGAAGTTAAAGAATTGCGCGAAATTGCCAAAGATTTGCCTTACGATTTTTGGGTAGCTTTGGTAGGTGACACCATCACCGAAGAAGCTTTGCCTACTTATGAATCTTGGTTGATTGAAGTAGAAGGCGTTGATAATTTGGAAAGAAATGGCTGGGCAAAATGGATTCGTCAATGGACCGGAGAAGAAAACCGCCATGGAGATTTGCTTAGTAAATATTTGTATTTATCGGGACGCGTAAACATGCGCGAAATAGAAATGACCACACAGCATTTAATAAATGATGGTTTCGATATTGGTACTGGAAGAGATCCATACAAAAACTTTGTTTATACTAGTTTTCAAGAATTAGCTACTTATGTTTCCCACAATAGGGTTTCGCAATTAGCAAAAGAGTATGGAGATAAAAGATTATCCAAAATGTGCAAAATGATTGCTGGCGATGAAATGCGTCATCATCATGCATACAGCGAGTTTGTAAATCAAATTTTCAAGGTTGACCCAAGTGAAATGATGCTTGCTTTTCAATATATGATGAAGCAAAAAATCGTTATGCCAGCTCATTTCTTGAGAGAATCAGGACAAAAAATAAGTTCCGCTTTCGAGCATTTTTCAGATTCTGCACAACGAATTGGGGTTTATACAGCCAGTGATTATGTGGATATTATGCAAAAACTGATCGAAAAATGGCAAATCGACAACATTTCAGGATTGACGGATGAAGCCGAAAAAGCCAGAGATTATTTAATGAAATTGCCAGCTAGAATGGCTAGAATTTCCGAAAGATTAGTGATTCCGCAAGAGTCGTTTATTTTTAAATGGGTTGAACCGGCGAGACTTTAGATTTCAGATTGTTGATTAACGATTTATGATTGCAGATTTGGTTGGAATTAATTTGTATTTTTGTCATTGAAATTGAAATTGCCATTGATTTAAAATATTTAATTGCTGATTTTTGAATGTAACACTTTGAAAATCAGCTTTTTTATTAACACACTTCATTTATGGAACATTCAGATATAGTCAATAAAACAATACTTTTTGTTAAGGCAAAACTTGAAAATGCCGAAGGCGGACACGACTGGTTTCACATAGAAAGAGTATATAAAAATGCATTATCTATTGCTGAAAATGAGGTTTGTGATGATACTGTAGTGAAATTAGGAGCGCTGCTTCACGACATTGCCGACAGTAAATTTCATAATGGAGACGAAACCGTTGGTCCGAAAATGGCACGCGAGTTTTTAGCATCCAATGATGTTGATGAGGTTACAATCCAGCACGTAATTAATATAATAGAAAATATCTCTTTTAAAGGGGGAAATACTGAAAAGACCTTCACGTCCATCGAATTGGAAATCGTTCAAGACGCAGACCGATTGGATGCTATTGGTGCTATTGGCATCGCAAGAGCGTTTAATTATGGCGGTTTTAAAAACAGGCCATTACACGATCCTCGAATCGCTCCAAATCTTCATATGAATAAAGAAGAATACAAAAACAGCCAAGCGCCAACACTCAATCATTTCTACGAAAAATTATTGCTACTAAAAGACAAAATGAACACCAATACCGGGAAACAAATTGCCCAAGAAAGACATCATTATATGGAAGGTTTCCTTTCACAATTTTATGCAGAATGGGACGGGGAGAAGTAGGATTTTAGATTTTAGATTAACGATTGCAGATTTGGTTGGAATGGAAAGTTGATTTGAAATGATTTCAGATTTTTGCCATTAAAATTTCCATTGAAATTGATTTTTATTTATCAACACGAAATCAAAAATCAGCAATCGTTGATCTGATATCATCAATCAAATTCCTTTCTCTTTCATTTCTAAAATCACATCCGAAGCATTCTTGAAAGTTGGTGCTTGTTCTACAATACTTCCCACACGTTTTTTATTGAGTTTAAAGGTAATGTCATTTTCTGTGGTGAATAATAAAGCCGTTAAAAACGGATTATTCATGTACGGAGCCAAAACAAAAAAAGCTTCTTCCAACGAATGGAAACTTTCAACTTCTTCGGTTTTGTAGCGCGCCGTAATCGAAAGGCTGAATACATCATTTTCCAATAAAACTGGACGCACATAAATGTTTTTCAATTCGGTGTCGCCAATGGTTTTTGCCAGAGTTAATTTGGAGTAGGTTTTATTGGTGATGCTTTCTTTTACTTTTTCCCAAAATTGGGCAAATACAGGTTGGAAGGACATAATTTAATTATTTTGATGTATTATTTTCGAAAATGAGTTTACAAAAATATAATGTTTTGATATTACAATCCGATATAATTATAATAATTTGATATTTGAAGCAGCAAAAGCGATTAGTTAGACAACTGAATACTAAAAACTGAACACTGCTAACTTCTTCTATTTCCCTTTAAACTCTGCTTTTCTTTTTTCCAAGAAAGCCGTTGTTCCTTCCTTGAAATCTTCGGTGGCAAAACAATCTCCAAAGGCTTTAATTTCGACATCAAATCCGTTTACGCCAGAAATAAAATTGGCATTTACGGCTTCGATGGCTTTAGAAATGGCAACAGGTGAATTTCTCATAATTCTGGTTGCAATAGTCATATAAGTAGCAAACAAATCGGCTTGTGGCACGACATGATTGACTAATCCGTAAATTTTTGCAGTTTCTGCATCAATCATTCCAGCAGTCATTATCATTTCCATAGCGCGACCTTTGCCAATAATTTGAGGCAAACGTTGCGTTCCGCCATAACCTGGAATCACGCCAAGCGAAGTTTCGGGCAAACCCATTTTGGCATTCTCAGAAGCGATTCTAAAATGACAAGCCATTGCTAATTCCAGTCCGCCACCAAGGGCAAAACCGTTGATTGCGGCAATAACGGGAGTTTTTAGATTTTCGATAAAATCGAATAAAAGGCGCTGTCCATGTGCGGACAATTGCGCGCCTTCTTGAGCGGAAAAATGAGCAAATTCAGCAATATCGGCTCCAGCCACAAATGCTTTTTCTCCGCTTCCGGTGATGACAATTACGCGTACTTCAGGATTTTCGTCGATTAATTTTATCGTTTCGTGCAACTCTTGAATCGTGGCTTTGTTTAAAGCATTTAATTTTTCAGGACGATTTATAAAAATGGTTGCAATGCCTTTTTCGAGTTCTAAAATGATGTTTTCTTGTGCCATTATTTCGTATATTTATTTGTTTATAATTGGTAAAGAAACCGTAAAAGTCGTCCCTTTTCCTTTTTGAGATTCGAATGTGATAGTTCCGTTGTAGTTTTCGATAATGTTTTTGATGATGCTAAGACCCAATCCCATTCCACTCGTTTTGGTAGTGAATTTGGGTTCAAAAATTCGATTAAAATCTTCGGCTGCGATTCCATTTCCATTATCAGCAACGGTGATAATGACATTGCCCAACTTTTTTTTTATGTATACACATACAGCCTTGTTTTCGTGAGATTCCGGAATAGCTTGAATAGCGTTTTTGACTAAATTAGTAATAATTCGAATGAGTTGCGTTCGGTCAATTTTCGAAATAATCTCCGCTTCTTCCGTTTTAAAATGAACATATTCCTCGTTGAAAATATCCATTGTTAATTCGACAACGTTAACCACATTCAAAGTTTCATTTTGTTGTGCAGGCATCGACGCAAAATTCGAAAATGCCGAAGCAACGGAACTCATCGTGTCGATTTGTTGTATCAAGGTTTCGGAGTAATCATTTAGTTTTTGTTTCAAATTCGGGTCGTTGGGATCGAATTTTCGTTGAAAGCTTTGCACCGTCAACCGCATTGGCGTAAGCGGATTTTTGATTTCGTGTGCGACCTGTTTTGCCATTTCTCGCCAAGCTTCTTCCCGTTCGCTTTGGGCTAATTTCAAGGCGCTCTCTTCGAGTTCATCGACCATTCCGTTATAGGCTTTGATTAAAAGATTGATTTCTTTAGTATTGGCTTCCAATACAATTTTTTCGTTTTTTTGGTTCAAACTGGTTTCACTCAATTTATCGGAAATGGTTTTCAGTGATTTTGTGATGTAATACGAAAGAAAATAAGCAACAGCAAAAGCGACCAAAAGCATAAAGGTGTAAACTTGTGCCAACCGAATCAAGAAATTTTGTAGTTCCGTTTGGTAATAACTGTCATCTTCGACGTAAGGCAAATTCAGTATTCCCAAGGGTTTGAACTTGTCGTCTTTTATTAAACTATAGGAGGAACGGTTCTTTTTTCCGTCAATATTTTTGATGTCAACGTATCTTTTTTCAACAGAAGATTGAACCAGTTTCAGAATGTATTTTGGAATTGGCGGAGCAACTGGATCAATAGAAAATCTTGATTTTGAAGATTTTAAAAGCTTTCCATCCAAGCTGAAAATATTGATTTCAAGGTTGTGAATATCCGATAATTCGTGAATTTTATCTTTAAAAATTAATGATAAATTATGTGGCGTTAGCGGATAAGTAGTATTCGAAAGCACATAAAGAATGTTCTCCTTTATGGCATCTTCTTTGTGCTCCAACCGTTCTTGATGGTATTGTTTCGCTTCAGCCTTGAACTGAAAAATCGAAATCGAAGCCAACAACACCGAGGCGACAATAATCAATACAATCATCGAAAGGAAAATCCTGATTCGCAAGGAAAGCATTGATATCTTGAAGTCTTTTAGCATAATTTTCAGTCTCAGTTTTCAGTTTTCAGTCTCAGCATGGAAACTGAAAACTGAGACTGAAAACTATTATTTTCTTTCCCGAATTCGTTTGTAAAACTTAAAGCCAAGCATTATCAAAATCGAAAACAGCAGAATTCCGACAACTCCATAAATCCAATTTACGGCGTTTTTAAGAATAACCAAGAATACTACGGCAAACAAGATAATTGTGGCAACTTCGTTCCACAAACGCATGTAATTTGTTGTGTATTTTACTTCGTCGTTTTGCAATTCCTTGAATATTTTTTGACATTTGTAATGGTACAAATACAACGCAAAAACAAAGCCAAGTTTTACGTGCATCCAAGGCATTTGCAACCAAGCTTTTCCAATATCAGTAAAAAACAACATCCAAAACGCAAAAATACTGGCTAAAACTGCCGATGGCCAAGTGATGATATACCACAAACGATAGGTCATTATTTTGTATTGTTTTTGCAATATTTCCTTTTCGGGCGAAGGTTTGTCGTTGGCTTCAATTTGGTAAACAAACAACCGAACTATATAAAAAAGTCCAGCAAACCAAGTGATGACAAAGATGAGGTGAAGGGATTTTAGGTAGTTGTAGTAGTCCATTTGTTCTTTTAAATTCGTGGCAATAAATTATTTATTTTGAAAATCCTTAATCCAATTTCCTACTGTTTTACACCATTCCTCATCATCATTCAAACACGGAATTGCCATAAAATTCTCGCCGCCGTTTTCCTTGAATTGATGATTTGCTTCCATTGCGATTTCTTCTAATGTTTCCAAGCAATCCGAGACGAAAGCAGGCGTAACCACTGCCAAATTCTTGATTCCTTTTGCGGGCATTTTATTTACTTCAACATCCGTGTAAGGTGTAAGCCATTTGTCTCCAGCTAGGCGAGATTGAAAAGTCTGGCTGTATTTCCCTTCTGGGATTCCCAATAGTTTTACCACTTGTTTCGTGGTTTCGTAACATTGGTGACGGTAACAAAATTCGTGTGCTGGCGAAGGTGTGTTGCAACAAGAACTATCTATTTTGCAGTGCGATTTAGTGATATCCGTTTTGCGAATGTGTCGCTCTGGAATTCCATGGTACGAAAACAATAAATGGTCATAGTCAAAACCTTCTAAATGCTTTTTTATGGAATCGGCAAGATTTTTTAAATAATCCGGTTTGTTATAAAATGCAGGAACAATTGTGAATTTCATTTCCGGGAAATACTTTTTTCTATGCTCTTCTGCTAATTCTAATATGGTCGTTGTGGAAGCCATCGCATGTTGCGGATACAAAGGAAAAAGCAAGACTTCGTTAACGCCTTTGTCGTGTAATTCCTGTAATCCAGATAAAAGAGATGGATTTCCGTAACGCATTGCCAATGAAACAGGAATATCAACCATTTTTTTTACTTTTTCGTGCATTCTTTTGGAAATTACAACAAGTGGAGAGCCTTCATCCCACCATATTTTGGCATAAGCTGCCGCCGATTTTTTGGGTCTTGTTTGAAGAATAATTCCACGAACTAGCAATGCTCGCAACAAAAACGGAACATCAATCACGTATTTGTCCATTAAAAATTCATCTAAATATGGTTTTACATCTTTTGCAGTTGGACTTTCCGGCGAACCTAAATTAACTAATAATACACCTTTCATATTTTTGTTTTTTGTTTTAACACCTTTAGAATTTGAAACTCTTACGTTTTGTTTTAATTTTTAATTATGTATTCGGATTAAGTGCCATCAAATATTTTTTTGGAGTGGTGCCAAATTTTTTCTTGAAAGCCGCAATAAAATGACTTCCCGTGCTATAGCCAATTTTCAGACCCACTTCATTTACGTTGTAGGAACCGCTATCCAATAATTTTCGGGCAGAATCCATTTTGTAGTCGAACAGAAAACCATAAACAGTATCTCCGTAAATTTGTTTGAAGCCCATTTTTAATTTCTTCAAAGTCAGGCCAATTTCGTCTGCCAACTCCTGTAAACTTGGCGGTTCAGCCATATTAGCAAGAATAATTTCCTTGGCTTTTTTTATTTTCAAAACGTTTTCTTCGTCAATCAAAAACGGACATTGTTCTGCATTTGGATCTTCGGTTCGATTGAAATACAAACTCAACAATTCGTATCCTTTACCCTTATAATAAAGATTTTTAATGGACGGATGCAAGTTGTAATGAAATAATTGGCTCAAAACAATCGCCATCGACGGACTGATATCACCTTCTTTATAATATTTTTTGTCCTTGTTGTCATCACTCAAAAAAGTAATATAATTCGCTTCGGACGAAAATAAATTATGAAATTTTTGGATGGAAATAATAACAGAGATTACCCAAGAATTTGGCCCTATTTCTAAGTTTAAAGGCAACTCTTTTTGCGGATTGTACAGCAATAAAGATTTTTCCTCTTTTAAGTCTAAAGAATAGTTTCCTAGATTGAAAATAAATTTGGCTTTTCCCTTTAATCCAAAATGAAATTGGATTAGTCCGCTTTTGACTTCACGCTGGGTGTAATATACGTCTTCACCATCATTTTGAAAACGAAGTAGGGTAAAGTCGTCTTCAATTGTTATAACATCTTGAGAACTCATTGCGACATTTTTTTTAAAGGATATGATAATTATCAGGTTTTTAGTGGAAAAAATATAATAAGTTTGTTTTCGAAAAGCTTGATTTCATTACAAAAATAGTGTTTTTTGAATTAAAATATTTATTTATTAACAAAAAATCATTTGGCGATACAAAAAGTACTTTAAGCGTTGTTTTAATAAATGCCTTAACTATAACTTTGCAAGCCGCATCAGAAAAAGATTATATATGGAAAATCTAAACTTATCAAAACACAAAACTTTCTACTCCATAGGATTGAGTTACAAGAAAGCTGATGCCGAAGTTAGAGGGAAATTTAGTTTAAATGCCAAAGCAAAAACTAAGGTTTTGCTCCAAGCCAAAGAAGAAGGTGTAGAGAGCTTGATAGTTACATCTACATGCAACCGCACCGAAATATACGGTTATGCAGACCACCCTTTCCAGTTAATAAAATTAGTTTGCGAAAACAGTAATGGTTCAGTCGAAGAATTTCAAAAAGTAGGATTTGTTTATAAAAGTCAAGAAGCCATCGATCACATGTTTCGCGTAGGAACAGGATTAGACAGCCAAATTCTTGGTGATTTTGAAATTATTGGCCAAATAAAAAACAGCTTTGAAGAGTCTCGGTCACTGGGTTTAATCAATGCATTTCTGGATAGATTAATCAATACTGTTATTCAAACCAGCAAAAGAATAAAAAACGAAACCGAAATTAGTTCAGGAGCCACTTCTGTATCTTTTGCCGCAGTACAATACATTATTAGAAACATAGAGAACATTGGTGATAAAAATATTCTGCTTTTTGGAACAGGAGAAATAGGCAGAAACACTTGTGAAAATTTAGTAAAACACACTAAAAACGAGCAAATTACCTTAATAAACAGAACTAAAAGTTCCGCCGAAATACTTGCCGGAAAACTCAATTTAGTGGTGAAAGATTATTCAGATTTACACCTAGAATTACAAAAAGCCGACGTTTTAGTTGTGGCAACAGGAGCGCAAAACCCAACGATTGACAAAGCAATCCTGAATCTAAAAAAACCAATGTTGATTTTAGACTTATCACTTCCAAAAAATGTGAATGCTGATGTGCTAGAAACGCCGGGAGTAACTTTAATTCATATGGATTATTTGTCTCAAATGACAGATGACACGCTCGAAAGAAGAAAACAACATATTCCTGCCGCCGAAGCCATAATTGAAGATATGAAACTAGAATTGAATTTATGGATGAATGGCCGAAAATTTGCACCAACTATTCACGCATTGAAAGCCAAATTGAATGATATTGCTGCCAGCGAATTGACTTTTCAACGCAAAAAATTATCTAATTTTGACGAAGAACAAGCCGAATTAATCAGTTCCAGAATTATTCAAAAAATCACCAATCATTTCGCCAGTCACTTGAAAGACGAAAACACATCGGTTGACGAAAGCATTGAGTTTATTGAAAAAGTATTTCAAATAGGACTTTCAACTCCAAAAAAAGAAATTTCAATCGTCGAAGAAAAATACAAAATTACCTTATCATAGTAAAAATCTAATCAAACCTTAATATCTTTATGGTTTAAAAAAAGAAAAAAGGTTTAATGGATTCAAACAAAACAATACGAATTGGAACGCGCGATAGCGAATTAGCCCTTTGGCAAGCTCACACGGTTCAAAAAAAATTAAATGATTTAGGCTATAAAACCGAAATTATTGCCGTAAAAGCACAAGGCGACATCATTCTTGATAAACCACTTTACGAACTCGGAATTACAGGAATTTTCACAAAAACTTTGGACATTGCTATGATAAATGGTCAAGTGGACATTGCCGTGCATTCGATGAAAGATGTGCCAACGGCTTTGCCAATTGGTATTATTCAAGCGGCAGTTCTCGAAAGAGCCAGTACTTTGGATATTTTAGTTCACAAAGGAAACCTCGATTTTCTCGAAGGAAAAGGAACAATTGCCACCGGAAGTTTGCGTCGTCAAGCGCAATGGCTGTACAAATATCCAAATCATAATGTGGTAGATTTACGCGGAAACGTGAATACTCGAATGCAAAAATTGAGCGAAAAAGACTGGAACGGAGCAGTTTTTGCTGCTGCTGGACTCGAACGCATCAACTTAAAACCAATCCCCACCCCGACCCTATCCAAAGAAGAGGGAGGAAATAGGATTTTAAGTTACATAAATTTAGATTGGATGATTCCTGCTCCTGCACAAGGCGCAATGGTAATTGTGGCAATGCAAAATGATGAGTTTTGCAAAGAGGCTGTAGCCAAATTAAATCACAAGGAAACCGAAATTTGCACACAAATCGAAAGACAATTCTTGAAAACACTCGAAGGCGGTTGCACGGCACCCATTGGCGCTTTGGCAAAGATAAAAGACAATGAAATTCATTTTGTCGGAAATTTATTCTCCATCGATGGAAAAGAAAAACTGGAAATTGAGAGAACAGTGTCGCTAGATAATTGGACCGATTTTGGAATAAATTGTGCCAATGAAATTCTTGAAAATGGTGGAGCGGAGTTGATGAAAACTATTAAGGAAAGTTTGAAGAAATAATGCAAAACTCAATCAGCATTCTATCCACAAAAATACTTTTGAGTCATCAAAAGCAAGCCTTACTAAACGCTGGTTTTTCCGTGATTGAAGCTAATTTTATTAAAACTGAAAACTCAGATTTTGACTTAAAAGGAATCAATGAGAACCTGATTTTTACCAGTCAAAATGCGGCTCAAAGTGTATTGCTTCATCCACAATGTGAGGAATTAAAAGCCAAAAGCGTTTTTTGTGTGGGAATGAAAACTAAAACATTATTAGAAGAAAATAGTTTTAATGTTGATGTCTATGTTGATTATGCTTCCGATTTGGCAGAAATTATAACCTTGATTTATTCCAAGGAAAGCTTTACTTTTTTCAGCGGTAATTTGCGAAAAGAAACCTTGCCAAAAGTACTGAAAGAGGCCAAAGTCTATTTCAATGAAATTCAAGTCTATAAAACCACTTTAACACCACAAAAAACATCTTCCCCCAGCCCCGCCAAAGGATTGGAGAATAAATTTGATGGAATTCTGTTTTTTAGTCCGTCTGCTATCGAAAGTTATTTAAAAGAAAACAAAATAAAAAATGAAATTTGCTTTTGCATTGGCAACACAACCGCCGAAGCTTTAGAAAAAACAACAAGAAATATAGTAGTTGCCGATCAACCCTCAGTTGAAAACGTGATTGAAGATGTAATCGAAGAATTTAAATAATCATAATAACCCGACAGATTTTTAGTACCTGTCAGGTTTTAAAATAAAACCTATGTTAAAGAACGATCTATTTTTAAAAGCATTAAGAGGAGAAACTGTAGAACGTCCACCCGTTTGGATGATGCGTCAAGCCGGAAGATATTTACCTGAATTTCGTGCTTTGCGCGACAAATATGACTTTTTTACGCGTTGCGAAACCCCAGAATTAGCCGCAGCAATCACCGTTCAACCCATTCGAGCAATTGGACCTGATGTGGCGATTTTGTTTTCAGATATTTTGGTGGTGCCAAGAGCAATGGGAATTCACGTTGAATTAAAAGACAATTTGGGACCAATCATCCCAAACCCTATTCGCACGATGGAACAAGTAAATCAGGTTTATGTTCCTGATGTAAATGAAACTCTAGGATATGTTTTTGATGCCATAAAACTGACTAAAGAAATGCTAAACGATGAAGTTCCATTAATTGGTTTCGCAGGTTCACCTTGGACCATTTTTTGTTATGCCGTGGAAGGAAAAGGTTCGAAAAGTTTTGATACCGCCAAAGGATTTTGTTTTTCAAATCCCGTTGCTGCGCACACATTATTGCAAAAAATCACGGATACAACCATTTTATATCTAAAAGAAAAAGTAAATGCGGGTTGCGACGCCATCCAAATTTTTGATTCTTGGGGCGGAATGCTTTCGCCTGTAGATTATCAAGAATTTTCTTGGAAATACATTAACCAAATCGTGGATTCTTTGGCTGAGGTTACGCCTGTAATTGTTTTCGGAAAAGGATGTTGGTTTGCGCTAGGCGAAATGGGGAAAAGTAGAGCTTCTGCTTTAGGAGTTGACTGGACTTGTTCGCCAAGAAATGCTCGATATTTGTCAGGTGGAAACATCACTTTACAAGGAAATTTTGATCCAAGTAGATTGCTTTCGCCAATTCCTGTCATCAAGAAAATGGTACACGAAATGATTGACGAATTCGGGAAAGACAAATATATTGCGAATTTAGGTCACGGAATTTTACCAAATATTCCTGTTGATCACGCGAAAGCTTTTGTGGATGCGGTGAAGGAGTATGGAAAGCAGTAGTTGATAAACGGGACTAAAGTCTAGCCTTAAAAATGATCCGAGCCAATGGCTCTCTTCCATTCGTAAAAGTTCCGTAGGAACGATAAATAGTGTAGCAACGGATTTTAATCCGTTGAAGTAGGAACGATAAATAGTGTAGCAACGGATTTTAATCCGTTGAAGTAGGAACGATAAATAGTGTAGCAACGGATTTTAATCCGTTGAAGTAGGAACGATAAATAGTGTAGCAACGGATTTTAATCCGTTGAAGTAGGAACGATAAATAGTGTAGCAACGGATTTTAATCCGTTGAAGTAGGAACGATAAATAGTGTAGCAACGGATTTTAATCCGTTGAAGTAGGAACGATAAATAGTGTAGCAACGGATTTTAATCCGTTGGTTTTATGAAAAATTAAAATGAAAAATAAATTCTACCAATACATTCAAAACCTTCAAGACCAAATCACTTCAGGATTAGAAGCAGTTGATGGTCAAGCCAAATTCCGTGAGGATATTTGGGAACGGCCCGAAGGCGGAGGTGGAAGAACACGTGTGATTGAAAACGGCAAAGTTTTCGAAAAAGGCGGCGTAAACATTTCAGCAGTGCACGGAAAATTACCCGAAAGTATGCAAAAATTGTTCAACGTGGGCGAAGCTGATTTTTTTGCCTGTGGGTTGAGTTTGGTTTTACATCCAAAAAGTCCAATGGTACCAACGGTTCACGCCAATTGGCGCTATTTCGAGATGTACCCAATTTCGTCAAGTGAAGAAGCTACCCCTTTGGGGGCTGGGGGGCTTTCATGGTTTGGCGGCGGACAAGATTTAACGCCTTATTATTTGTTTGATGAAGATGCGATTCATTTTCATCAAACCTGTAAAACCGCTTGCGATAAACACAATCCAGAGTTTTATCCAAAATTTAAAAAACAATGTGATGCTTATTTTTGGAATGCACATCGCAACGAAGCACGAGGAATTGGCGGATTATTTTTCGATTATTGCAAAGCTACAGAAGCAATGTCTATGGAAAATTGGTTTAACTTTGTAACCGAAGTTGGAAATAGTTTCCTTGAAGCGTATGTTCCAATTGTTGAAAAAAGAAAAAATTTAGTATATTCGGATGCTAATAAAACGTGGCAGGAAATCCGGAGAGGTCGTTATGTTGAATTCAATTTGGTGCACGACAAAGGCACTTTATTTGGACTCAAAACTAACGGAAGAATAGAAAGTATCCTAATGAGTTTACCACCACACGTTCAGTGGGTATATGACCATCATCCTGAAAAAGGAAGCGAAGAAGAAAAGTTAATTCAAGTATTAGAGAATCCTAAAGAATGGATAGCCTCCTAATCCCCAAAGGGAGAATAAAAGGTTGGTTGTCAAGACATAAAAAAATCTTAATGAACCTTAATTTCTTAATGGTTCAAAAAATAAAGTCTAATCAATCTTAAAAATATTAATTATGTTTCCATTAAATAGAAATAGAAGACTAAGAACCAACGAATCCATTCGTTCACTAGTTCGTGAAACCACATTAAGTCCAGCCGATTTTATGCTTCCAATGTTTGTTGCCGAAGGCACAGACGTAAAAATTCCTATTGCATCAATGCCGGGAATCTATCGTCATTCCTTGGACAACACCATTAAAGAAGTTAAAGAAGCTTGGGATTTAGGCATAAAAGCCGTTAATATTTACGTTAAAGTTAGCGAAAATCTCAAAGACAATGCAGGCGTCGAAGCTTGGAACAAAGAAGGATTGATGCAGCAAACCATTCGTGCTATCAAAGATGCCGTTCCTGAAATGATTGTGATGCCTGATGTAGCCTTGGATCCTTATTCCATTTACGGTCACGACGGAATTATCAGAAATGGACAAATCGTCAACGACGCAACCATTGAAGCCTTAACGCTAATGAGTTTGAGTCACGCAGAAGCCGGCGCTGATTTTGTCGCGCCAAGTGATATGATGGACGGCCGCGTGCTTGCCATTCGAAAAGCATTAGAAGAAAACGGACACCACAATGTGGGAATTATGAGTTACAGCGCTAAATATGCTTCAGCATTTTATGGCCCATTTCGTAATGCTTTAGACAGTGCGCCTGTTGATATGGAAAATGTTCCAAAGGATAAAAAAACGTACCAAATGGATTATGCCAATCGCATTGAAGCCATTCGTGAAACATTGGACGATGTTGCCGAAGGAGCCGATATTGTGATGGTAAAACCAGGGATGGCCTACCTTGATATTGTTCGCGAAGTCAAAAATGCCGTTCACGTTCCCGTTGCGGTTTACCAAGTTTCTGGCGAATATGCAATGGTCAAAGCCGCTGCCGAAAGAGGTTGGCTCGACCATGACCAAATCATGATTGAACAATTGTTTTGTATCAAGAGAGCCGGCGCCAATATTATTTCAACCTATTTCGCCAAAGAAGCGGCGAGACTTTTAAATAAATAAACCATGAAAAAAATCGTATTTGCATTATCCGTTTTGGCATTCATTTCTTGTAAAAAAGAAACCCAAGAATCCTTTGGAAAGCCCGAAACCACAACCGAAGCTACAGCCGAAGTTCAAAAATCAGAAGATTTAGGAAAGGAAATTTTTAACGGAAAAGGAGCTTGTGTTGCTTGCCACAAACCAGATGTTAAACTTGTTGGGCCAAGTTTGCAAGACATTGCCAAAATCTATAAAGAAAAAAATGGCGATATGGTTACCTTCCTCAAAGGCGAAGGCGAGCCAATCGTTGACCCAACACAATATGCAGTAATGAAAGCCAATTTTGCTGTAACAAAAACTTTCTCAGAGGAAGAATTAAAAGCTTTAGAAGCTTATGTGTATTCAACTTTAAAGTAATCGTCATCCTGAGTGAAGTCTAAGGATAAGGAGCTAATCCCGCTATCATTCCAATCTTTTTTGAGGCGATGAAAAATCGCCCCAAAAAAGGATTTTCCCTTTTATCAGGGCTCAAAAAATCCATAAACGAAATCAAAAATTACTAAAATGACGATCAACATCATCAACAAATCACAGCACGACTTGCCCAACTACGAAACCATAGCCTCAGCAGGAATGGATTTAAGAGCGAATCTAACCCAATCCATAACCTTGAAGCCTTTAGAAAGAGCCCTTGTCAAAACAGGTCTTTTCATTGAATTACCCATAGGTTTCGAAGCGCAAGTTCGTCCTAGAAGTGGCTTGGCTGCCAAAAAAGGAATCACCGTTCTCAATTCACCCGGAACTGTGGATGCCGATTACCGTGGAGAAATTGGCGTGATTTTAGTAAATTTATCCAATGAAGTTTTTGTTGTCGAAAACGGCGAACGCATTGCCCAACTCATCATCGCAAAACACGAAAGAGCCAATTGGATTGAAGTTCAAGAATTATCCGAGACATCAAGAGGAGAAGGCGGTTTTGGTAGCACGGGAGTGAAGTAAAGTCCCCTAACCCCTCAAAGGGGGAATGAATGAAAAATAAAAAAATAATATTACTTAAATCCTACTTACCCCTAGTAGTAGTTGTCCCTTCGGGGGTTAGGGGGCTGATATGAAAATAATATTACCAATGGCTGGACGAGGTTCCAGATTAAGACCACACACATTAACAATTCCTAAACCATTAATTCCAATTGCCGGAAAACCTATCGTTCACAGATTGGTCCAAGACATCGCAGGAGTTTTAAATCAAGATATCGAGGAAATTGCGTTTATCATTCACGAAAGTTTTGGCAAAAAAGTAGAAGAAGACTTAATCGCCATTGCCGAAAAATTAGGTGCCAAAGGAACAATTTATTATCAAAACGAAGCCCTCGGAACAGGTCACGCCATTATGTGTGCCAAAGATTCTTTGAGCGGACCAGCTGTTATCGCTTATGCTGACACCCTAATACGTGCTGATTTTGATTTAGACCAATCTGCCGATGCCGTGATTTGGGTAAAAAAAGTAGATCAACCCGAAGCTTTTGGAGTAGTCAATTTAAACGAAACCAATCAAATTATTGAATTGATAGAAAAACCGGTAACATTTGTTTCAGACCTTGCCGTTATCGGAATTTACTATTTTAAAGATGTTGCCGTTCTAAAAAATGAATTGCAATTTGTCTTGGACAATAATATTATCAACGGTGGAGAATATCAAATTAATGACGGAATTAAGCAAATGATGGCAAAAGGCATGAAATTTGTACCGGGAGAAGTAGCCGAGTGGATGGATTGCGGAAACAAAGATGTTACGGTTGAAACCAATTCCAGAATGTTGGGTTTCTTGCATAACGATGGAGAACATTTGGTAGATTATGACGTGAAATTAGAGAATTCAACTATCATTCCGCCTTGTTATATTGGAGCAGACGTGGTTTTGATTAACGCCACTGTGGGGCCAAACGTATCGTTAGGAAAAGGATGTCACGTTGTTGATAGCTTGATAAAAAATAGTTTGGTACAAACCCATTCGCATATAAAAAATGCCAATTTAAACAACGCGATGATTGGAAATCACGCCAGTTTTGATGGTAAGTTTACCAGCATCAGCATTGGCGATTATTCGGTTTTGGAATAGTTTTTTGTTATTAAAAAGATTTGATAACTTTTAAAAAGTTGTCAAATCTAGGTTATCAATCGAAATTTGCATAAATGAAAAAAATGGTGTCATTCTTTTTATTCTTGGTTTTGCTTTGCAATTCGGCGGTGCTATTAGCACAAACTGAACCAGAATCGATTGTGCCTGAAACTGACAAATTCGAGGATCATTTTTACGAATCCTTGAAGCAAAAAGGAATTGAAAATTATGACAAAGCCATAACAGAATTAGAATATTGTTTGAAATTAAAGCCCAATGAAGCTAGTATTTATTCCGAAATGGGAAAGAATTATTTGGCACAAAAAGATTACGAACACGCTTATAATTCATTCGACAAAGCCACGCAAATTGACCCTAAAAACAAATGGTTTTGGGCGGGAATGTACGAGGTGAGTTATGAAACCAAAAATTACAATCAAGCCCTGATTTCGATTAATAAATTGATAGAATTTGACGAAATATATAAAGAAGATTTAACGTCACTTTATATGGTTACGCAACAATTTGACAAAGCACTCGTTCTCATCAATGAGCTCAACGACAAGATTGGAAAAACGGAAAGAAGGGAAGCATATAAAACGAAGATTTTGTCCCAAGCGAAATTTCAAAATACCGAAATAGAAAATCTAATCGTCCAAATTGAAAAAAATCCAAAAGAAGAATCCAATTATGTCACTTTGATTCGATTGTATTTGGAAAATGGAGACACCAAAAAAGCATTCGAAATCACTAAAAAATTGGATGTAGCAATTCCAAATTCAGCGTGGGCACAAGTGGGTTTGTTCAAGTATTATTTGGACAACAATGAAAACGAGAAAGCAATAAAATCAATAAAATTGGTTTTAGCAAGCACCCAAATTGATACTATGGTAAAACATCGAATGCTGAACGAGTTTTTGATTTTTGTAACTAAAAACCCCACATACGAAACCGATTTGGAAAAGGCGATTTCCTATTTTGACAACGATCCAGATGTAAATGTAGCCAAGGAAATTGGAAAATATTACCACAACAAGAAGCAATGGGACAAAGCCGCCAAATACTATGAACTGGCATTAAAAAACAATGCTGGCGATGATGTAGAAACTAATTTGCTTTTGCTTCAGGGATATGTTGAAATGAAACAATTTGATTTGGTAGCCAAAAAAGCAACAGCATTGGTAGAAACATTTCCCACACAGCCGCAGTTTTATTACTATTCGGGAATGGCAAACAATCAAATGCAGCAATTCAACAAGGCAAAGGAAATGCTTGAAATGGGTTTGGATTATTTGGTAGACGATGCACCTTTGGAAATCAATTTCAATATTCAATTGGGGGAAGCCTACAACGGATTGGGAGATTTCAAGAAAAAAGAACAGTATTTTTCCAAAGCCAATCAATTGTTAAAAAATAAAAAATAAAAAATTAAATGAAGAGATTCTTAGCAATAGCAATACTTGTTTTCTTGGTTTCGTGTAAATCAAAATCGATTGCGGTTGAAGCCGCCAAAACGACAACCCGAATGAGTGCCAATAAAATAATTCAAAACTACAACAATAATAAATCAGAATTTTCGACATTATATATAAAGTCTAATGCCGAATATGTGGATGATAAACGCTCACAAAATGTTACTGCCGAAATAAAAATCAAGAAAGACCAACAAATTTTGGTCAGCATACGTTTTTTGGGAATCACGATGGCAAAAGCATCGATTACGCCAACCTCAGTAAGTTACTACGAGAAAATGGGAGGTACTTATTTTGAAGGTAATTTCAGTAGCTTGAGCCAATGGCTGGGAACCGATTTAGATTACAACAAAATACAGAATATGCTATTGGGTCGGGCTATTGATGATTTAGATAAAGGAAAATATGTAGAATCATTTGTTGATCAAATCTATAGATTGGATGATGCATCCGCGGCTGCAATTAAAAAATCTTTCTATTTTGATGCCAATACATTTATGATAAATAAACAGGAAATAATACAAACAGCCGAGGGAAGGATGATTCAAGTAGCTTATTCTGATAATAGGGTTTACAAGGAAGCTGCTCTGCCTTCGAAGATATTAATCAACACCATTCAAAAGAAAGGTAAGTCCCAAATAAATTTAGAATACAACAACATAACCTTTAACGAAGAACTTTCTTTTCCTTATAGTGTTCCAAATGGTTACAAAAGAATTATAATTAAGTAAATTTGCACAAACTTATTTTCAATATGCCAAAACTTCTCCTAATCCTGATTTTTTTATGCATGACTTCGCTATCGTGGAGCCAGGATTCCCAGCAAGAAAAACTAGAAGCGCGTAAAGCCCAGATTCAAAAAGAAATTCGGGAAAACGAAGCATTGTTGCAAACGGTAAAAAAGAAAGAGAAATCCGCCGTGACCGTGATTATTATTCAGGCCAATAAAATAAAGCTCAAGGAAAAATTGATTAACACTACCGAAAAACAAAAGAAATTGCTAGGCAATGATATGTATATCAATCAGTTGAAAATAAACAAACTCAAAAAAGAACTAGAAATACTCAAGGAAGATTATGCGAAGATGATTGTAAAATCGTATAAAAGCCGCTCGGAACAAAGCCGGGCAATGTTTATATTATCATCCGAGAATTTTCTACAGGCTTATAAAAGAGCCCAATATATGAAGCAGTATACCAGTTTTAGGAAAACGCAGGGCGAGGAAATAAAATCTAAAACAAAGCAGCTTATTGTTTATAACGAGAAACTAAACATTCAACAAACAGCCAAGAAAAAACTAATAGCCGAAAACGAAAAAGAGCGACTGTCTCTATTAAAGGAAAAAAACGAACAGCAAAAATTGGTCAATTCCATCAAAAAAGACAAGAAAAAAATTACGGCTGATATCAAGAAAAAACAACAGGAATCAAGAGCCATCGACAGACAAATAGACCGATTGATTCGAGAAGCTATCGCCGAAGCCAACAGAAAAGCAGCTTTAGAAAAAGCCATGGAAAAAGCCAAAGCCGAAGCAAAAGCGGGTGACTCGAAAGAAGAAATAAAAACTCGTGCGAAGGCCATTGTTTCCTCTTCTAGGGCTGTATCATCCTCCAAAATAGTATTGACGCCAGAAGCCAAAATAATTGCTGATAATTTCAAAGCGAACAGGGGGAGATTGCCTTTTCCTGTGGAGAAAGGTTTTATTTCTTTGGGTTATGGAGACCAGCCACATCCTGTTTTTAGAACGTTAACGATTCACAATAGCGGTGTGGAAATCACCACAGAACAAGGAACAAATGCCAGAGCAGTTTTTGATGGCGAGGTCGCTAGTGTTATAGTGTTGTCTCCTGTAAATAAAGCGGTAATGATCCAACATGGTGATTACTTTACGGTATATCAAAATTTAAGTTCGGTAAGCGTAAGCAAAGGTGATAAAGTAAGCCGAAAAGAAACTATAGGTAAGATAAGAACCAGTGGAGAAGGCAAGACCGTAATTAAATTTTTGATTCTACAAAACACGACTTATAATAATCCAGCCAGCTGGTTGTCAATGTAAAAAATGGAATGCAGACCCCATAATAAACCCGATAGTTTTAAAAAAAGCTATCGGGTTTTTGATGTTTAAAGTTTAGTAATACCGATTATGTATTCAATATAGTCTAATGATTTAGACTATTTTCATATTATACCGGCATTACACCAGAACATTTCGGACTACAAAATAATTATAATTGGTATAACTATTCAGTGCATTCTGTTTTCAAAAATTTGAATTTTCTCCAGCTTTAGTTGGTGGTATAAAAGAGGAATGATTTATATGGCTATAGCCAAAAATTGTACAATTTTGGCTAAAGCCAATAACATATTGATTTCTATTACTCCAGTTAAAGCTTAAGGTAATTGATACTATTGTTAAGCTGAATGGTTATATAGTTTATTTATACTATTATTATTGTTGTTGTTGTTGTTGTTGTTGTTGTTGTTGTTGTTGTTGTTGTTGTTGTTGTTGTTGTTGTTGTTGTTGTTGTTGTTGTTGTTGTTGTTGTTGTTGTTCTTGTTGTTGTTGTTGTTGTTGTTGTTGTTGTTGTTGTTGTTGTTGTTGTTGTTGTTGTTCGTGTTGCCTCTGTTGATGCTGAAGTTGTATATGATGTTGTTCCAGATCGTCCAGTTGTGCCTGTTCTACTTCTGTCACTTTTTGAAGTTGTACATTGTTGATTTCTTCAAATTGTCTTCCGTCTTCATAACCAATTGACACAGAAACGGAAAGAGTTTGTTTGGCAAATCCTTTAAAAGTTCCTTTTACCAGAGTACAATCGTCGAAATTTCTTCCCACCGAAAGTTTGACGTGATTGTCCATAGTCCAGATATTGTTGGTAGGGTCTAATCCGAGCCATCCTTGAGTAGGCGTATAAATTTCTACCCAAGCATGCGTAGCACCTTCTCCTCTAAGACCACTTTCGTTAGGGCAAACATAACCACTCACATATCTCGAAGGAATACCGGCAGTGCGAAGAAGTTGGAGCAAGACAAGAGCAAAATCTTGGCAAACACCCTTTTTGATTTCTAAAATCTCGTCAATAGTAGTTTCTATATTAGTAATTCCCTTTGTATAGGTAAAGTTTTTAAATATATAGGCATTACATTCTTGTGCTATGGCTATAATAGATTTGTCCGCATAGCATATTTTTTTTAAAATAAGGTTTATTTTATTTTGCTTGACAATGTTTTCTGGACAGCATAAACGTTGTAAGAGAATGCTTTTCTCTATTTCTCCGGCCAAATCATGTACTGTGGTTGTATCAATTTCGGGTATTTTTAACGAATGGTTGACGCGCACCAACATCTGGGATTCGATGGTCATTTCCCTATGGGCTTCTAAATTATTGAAATTCCCCACCCTGTTGCCGTAGTAATCCTTTGAAATTTCCACTTTTGGATTGCGGCTTATCAAGAGATGGAATTGCAGCACATCTTGATTCTCGAAGTTATGGGGAAACATTCGGATTTCGTTGATACTTTCCTTTATGAGCCAATTGTATTGGTATTTTGTGATATGTATTATTTTGAAAATCGCCATTTTTTAGGTATAAGAGAAGAATAATTTAGAAAAATCTGTCGAAAACTGGATCAATTGTTTCTTGGTGTCATTAAGAACATCTTCTAGTTGTTGGTTAGTCAGATTGTGATAGTCCGTAAATTCAACGGAGCTTTTGAGTCTTCCAAATTGATTGTGCAGTGTTCTAGCCTCGCTCAAATGGTTGTCTTTAAATAGGTTGTCCAAGTGGATTTCTATCAACCCCAAGGTGTAAATCACCGAATGGGCAAAATCCTTGTTGAAAACTACTTGTTGTACCACCTTGCGATTGTGTGGAATATTGCTGTAACTTTTCAAATACAATTCGTATCCAGAAAGGGAAAGCAACAGGCGTCTCCAATACAATAAATCCTCATTTCCTTCGAGATTGTAATGAATGGGTGCAAAATATGCTTGGGTCAAAGAAATCGTTTGTAAGCATCTTTCAATGTGTTTGCCAATGTTTGAAAAAGACCAACCCAATCCTCTTGGCATTGTTACCTCCAAAATGCCATTATAAAGTAAAAAATCTTTGTTGAGTTTAGTCACAATATCCAATGCTATGGAGGTTTCCAGTTTTTTTGGCAAATCCGGCGCATTCATAAAGTGGTACAAAGAGTTGATGTGTTCCCAAAGCTCTTTGGTTATTTTATCTTGGGAACCTCTGGCATTTTCCCGGGCTTTAATCACCAAGTTTTTGACCGAATTGTTATTTTCATTGCTGCAAACAATGTATTTCAGTACAAAGTTGGAGTCAAATGGAGCCTCGCTTATTTGCTTTTTAGACAAATTAGTATAATATTCCAACAGCGGTTTGTATCCTTGGGAATCTATCAATTCTTTGTCAAAAGACAAGATATAAAAGGTGTTGAGGGTGAGCAACATTCCATCTGTTCTTTCCATATATCGATTGAGCCAGAACATTCCGTCCGCCACACGGCTGAGCATATTTACTTTCATTTTATTTGTTTTTGTTTTAAAAAGGCCAAAAATATATTTCGGGTTATTTAACGATCCAAGTGTCCTTGCTTCCTCCTCCTTGTGAGGAATTAACCACCAGCGATCCTTCAGTAAGAGCTACTCTGGTAAGTCCGCCTGAAACTATTTTCACACCATTTAGACCACACAGAGCATAAGGTCTTAAATCTACATGACGCAGTTTTAGTTCACCATCAATAAAACAAGGCACGGTGCTGAGCTGGATAATAGGTTGGGCAATAAAGTTTCGTGGGTTGTCTAAAATGGCAATTTTGGCATTTTCTAATTCTTGTTCTGTGGCTTTGTTTCCCATAATCATTCCGTATCCACCACTTTGGTTGGTCTCCTTGATGACCATATTTCCCATATCGGCAAACACCATTTCGCGTTCCTCTTTATTCCCCATTTGGTAAGTAGGAACGTTTTTAAGTATTGGTTCCTCGTTGAGGTAATATTTTATCATATCCGGTACATAAGCATAGACTGCTTTGTCATCGGCAACGCCATTTCCTACGGCATTCACCAAGGCCACATTCCCCATTTTGTAGGCACTTATCAATCCTGAAACCCCAAGAGCACTGTCGGGTTTAAACACCAATGGATCCAAATATTCGTCGTCCAATCGTCTGTAAATCACGTCTACTTGTTGAAGTCCTGAAGTGGTTTTCATATAGACTTTACAGTTGTTGACCACCAAGTCTCTGCCTTCGACCAATGGAATTCCCATTTGTCTGGCCAAAAAAGTGTGCTCATAATAAGCAGAATTATAAATTCCGGGCGTGAGCAACACTACGTTTGGATTTGAGATGTTTCTTGGAGACAAGGAAATCAATATATTGTGAAAAATCATCGGATAATTCGCCACCATACTAACGTCATTGGCAGAAAACATTTCCGGAAAAATTCTTTTGGTAATTTCACGATTTTCCAGCATATAACTTACGCCGCTAGGACATCTTAGATTGTCTTCTAGTACATAAAATTCGCCTTTTGCACCCCGAATCAAATCTATTCCCGCGATGTGAATATGGATGTCGTGTGGCACTTTTATTCCGTGAACTTCCTGAATATAATGGGGACAAGAGGATATCAATGCAGCGGGTATGATGCCTTCTTTTATTATAAGTTGCTCGCTATAAATGTCCTCTAAGAACAAGTTGAGTGCTTTTATCCTTTGGGTAATGCCCGTTTCAACTTCCCCCCAATCTTTTTGAGTAATAATTCTCGGAATGATGTCAAACGGAAATATTCTTTCGATGCCTTGATTGTCGTCGCTATACACGGTAAAGGTGATTCCTTGGTTCATAAAGAAATCAGAGGCCTGTTTTTGTTTTTGATTTAAATATTCGGGATTCAGGCTTTGTAATGTTTGTAAAACTTTGCGGTAAGAACTCCGCACGCCTTTATTAGAAAACATTTCGTCCCAGCCATTGGGGTTTAATTTTGGCATCAATTTCATCATATCTTTCATTGTTAAATAGTAATGCTTTAGGCTATTTTATTAAATAAATTCCCCTTTCAAAACAAATTTATTATTTTATTTTCACCAAAAACTCTATTTTGTTGGATATTTAACAATTTATGACATATTCGTTATTTTTACATTTTTTTTTGACAATTATATTTTTTTTTCATCTTGTTTTTTCATTTATTCAATTCTTTATACGATAAAAATAGACATACCCCTATTTTAACAGGGTGTGTTTGTTGTTCTATAACATTTATTAAAGAAAAACTATCTTTTTGCAGGGGATGGGTAAACAATAAACGTTGTTTAAATTTTTGACAGCCTGATTTTCCGATTCACTCAACTGACTTTGTAAATTTGTTTAACATATAGGCTACAAGAAGTTGTTCGTTATGCATTTAACTCTTATGACACCAAAAAAATTATTTATCAAATGTGGCTTGCATCGCTTTCAGCATTCCGTCAGTAGACATAGAGCCATAAACGATTAATCTCCTCACAGTATATAGCGGATCATTCGAATCCCTTGCATTTGAAAGTATAAAGCCAAGTTGGTAACCGCTACTTTTTATTTTAGAAATAGCCAACTTGTTCCAAACACCAGATGGATAGGCAAAATAATTCACGGGAGTTCCTGTTATTTCTTCCAATACTTTTTTTGGATTTACAAGCTGAATATTCCAATCTGTTCCTTTATATTTAGTTACAAGATGATGATCCCAAGAATGTACTCCAATAGTATGACCGTTATCAGACAAGTTCTTGATTTGGGTTTTGGTCATATATCCTGGACGATTGATCGAAACGGTCATAATGAAAAATATGCCCTTGAAACCATATTTGTTCATTTCTGCCGCTCCTATTCTATATTGTTCTTCACGAGTATCGTCAAAGGTGATTAGTACTGGTTTTTGAGGTAAGTCTCCACCATAAGCCAAATATTCGTAAAATTGTTTAGTGGAAATGGTATGAAATCCGTTATCATGCAAAGCCTTCATTTGCAGAGCAAACTGCGAGGGAGAAACCGAATAGGTTTTCATATTTACGCCATCAGTAGGAAGTATATTCCGAATTCTATGATAACACAAAATGGGAACTTGAGGCGTTGAAAAAATTACATTTGCTGTATTTATGGTGCTTTTTATGGGAGCTTCTACAGAATGTTTAGCTGTTGGAGTTTTTTCAACTTCTATTACATCTGGTTTCGAGTGAAAACAAGACAACAAAAAAAGACTAGAACCCAACGAAATAAGTAGATGTTTCATAATGCAAAATCTTAATTATTGGTACTGAATATAAATGGGCTTGGGCGTGAATTTAAGGATTTCTTCAGGAGTGTACATTCCATCAGGATCTGTTTTTGTATCGTTTTTATAGAATAATTTAAAACCCGTAAACTGCACAGGTTCTCTAAAAATGTAACTCCTATAAGTAGATTTTTTTAAATATTTGGCTCCAAAACCATCCATATCAATTACTAATTGTACTTCGGGAACCATTTTTATTTTTTTATAATCAGTTAACATCCCTTGGGTGAAACGATGCACGACTAATACTTTTGGAGGAAGTTTATTTTTACGTACCAGGTTTGCCAATATTTCAATGGCATCATTGATATCGTCTGAATTGAAAGTGCCAATTTTGGACCCCGGGATTTCTCCATTTTTTAATGAAAATTCAGGATCAATGCCGAGATGTACATTCGGTAATTTCAAGTATTTTTCCAGCGAAGTCACTTCCTCTTTCACGGAACTGTGACCCACTTGTATGTCTAGAAACACCAATGCATCAATAGGTTTTGCCCAACTTAGAATGGTATCAATCTGGTGAAAAGGCATTCGTAACCGGTGTAAATTTGCTTTGCCGGGAGAACTCTGGGCCGTGATGGCAATATAATGCAAGGCAGGAATCGTTTTTACTGTAGTATCGGCAGCTTGCCATTGATCAACTTCCTCTTTTAATTTTTTCAGCATCGCATCTTTTGGTAATTCGCCCAAAATCCCCATCCTTTTAGAATATAGATTTCCATAAAAAGCAATAATTCTATGGTAGGGCAAGATGGCTCCAGCTAGTGGATATGGTATTTTTTTTACGGGCCATCTTCCGGTGGTGTCGTTGTTGCTCAAGGCAAGCATGCGTTGGTTGTAATCAGCTGTATCAATGGCGGGAACATCAGTTTCAAGAACGAGGGTAGGAGGAACAGTTGTAGTTTTTTCTTTTTTGACTTGGTTATCCGTTGTTTTTGCTCTATCGCAACTGCTGAAGTAGAGCAAGAATAAGAAAAAAAACATTCGAAGTAGTACGTTTTGTGCTGCTGTTTTCATAGGGTAGGCCTTTTAGATACAGCATAAAGGTAGGTGTTTTAAGGATGAATTCTAGATTTAAAATACCGAGAATATTTTTTCAAGAGTAAAAAAGAACTAAACAGAACATTTTTCTTTCTATGGAAAATATAAAGTTGACAAGAATTCCGTTTTTTGCCACAAAAAAAGACCATCATTTCTGATAGCCTTTTTAAATTGGTAGCCCCGCCGAGAATCGAACTCGGATCAAAAGTTTAGGAAACTCCCATTCTATCCGTTGAACTACAGGGCTTAAAAGATTCAATCAGAATATTTGGCAAAACTAAGGATTATTTTTCTCTAAGGCGTGGCGTCTGCGAAATAAATTCAGAGTTTTTGCTGTTCAAACAAAGCGATTTCTTCTTTTAATTTTTGGTTCAAACAAAGATTTTTCAATCGGAATCAGTTTGCCAATATATTTTTGAGAAATCGAAAGAATAATTTAACTTTATACGTTTTTAAAACGGTTTAAATAGTAAAGCAATTGTTTAAAAGTATCCTTTCCGTATTCCTTTTTTTATTTTTTTCATTTGGCAATACACTTGTTTTTAGCCAAGTAAAAAAAGACACTATTGCGCTTTCAGAAATAATTCTAGAGGCTTCTCCCATCAAAAACGTGCTTCAAAATGCCGCTTCCTCCGTTTCTGTAATCACAACAACCGATATCAACAAAACCGATGGAATTATTCTCACTCCAGCTTTGAACAAAATCCCCGGTGTTTACATGCAACAAGGCACTTTAAACACGAATAGAATTACTATCCGCGGTATTGGAGCACGTTCTCAATACGGCACAAATCGAGTAAAAGCTTATTTTGATGGAATTCCGTTAAGCTCGGGAGAAGGCGAAACGGTTATTGAAGATATTGACATAGCAGCAATAGAAAAAATCGAAATCATTAAAGGACCCAATTCTACCAGTTTTGGTTCTGGATTGGGTGGCGTGATTCACTTGTTTTCACAGGAAACGCCTTTGATGGAATCTTTTGGAAAAGCAACAACGACTTTTGGAAGTTTTGGTTTGTTGCAACAGCGTCTTTCGGGCGGATACAGCGACTCGAATTCGAATTTGTTTCCAAGTTATTCTGATTTGCAAAGTGATGGATTTAGAGCCAATAGTTCCTACAAGAGAAAATCATTCAACGTACACGGAAAACAAAAAATAAGCAGCAAAGGCAGTTTGTCTTTCTTGGGGATTTTCACCCGATTAAAAGCCTATATTCCCAGCTCCTTGAACGAAAATGATTTTAATAACAACCCACAAAATGCAGCCGCAACTTGGACAGCAGCTCGAGGATATGAGTCCTATGATAAATTCCTATTGGGTTTGGGCTATGACCATCAGTTTTCTGAAAAATGGTCTTTGAAATCAAATCTTTTTTCCAATTTTAAAGATGCTTATGAAACAAGACCGTTTGATATATTGGACGAAAAAACAAATTCATTGGGGCTTCGTTTGAACGTGAATTACAAAAACCGTTTGCTTTCTTTGCCTTTCGAGTTGAGTTTTGGAACCGAAATGGCAGCGGAGAAATACCAATATTCACTTTATAAAAATTTATACCTGACGCAACCCGGGCAAGGAAGTCTTCAAGGGGATAAGTTCAGCGCCATTGACCAAGACCGGAACTATGCCAACTATTTTATGCAAATGGAAGTTTGGCTTTCTAAAAATCTGCATTTAGAAAGCGGAATTGCACTAAATACCACCAAGTATTCCTTGGAAGATGTTTTTACTAATTCTAGCAGTCCAAACAATTCCTATACTTTTGGTGCTATTTGGTCGCCAAGGATTGGATTCTCGTATAAAGTTGGAAACGGAAAAAACATCTATACTTCCATCAGCAAAGGGTTTTCGGTTCCTTCAGTTGCCGAAACGCTGACGCCCGAAGGCCAAATCGATACGGATTTGAAACCAGAAACGGGTTGGAATTACGAAATAGGATTCAAAGGCAATTGGTTTGAAAACAAATTGTATACCGAGCTAACTCTTTTTAGCACACAAATAGAAAATCTATTGGTGGCACGTCGCACTGCCAATGACCAATATGTGGGAATTAATGCGGGCTCGAGTTCTCATCCCGGTTTGGAATTTCTGATCAGTTATAAATTATTGGATTCTAATAATTTTCAAATCACGCCTTATTTTTCAGGAGCCATAAATTATTTTAAATTCAAGAATTTTGTGGATGGCGAAGCGGATTATTCAGGCAACCAACTTGCGGGAGTTCCTGATAAGCAACTGAATTTTGGATTGGATATCAATACAAAACAGGGATTTAGCATAAATACGTCTTACAGAACCGTGGGAAGAATTCCAATGAATGATTCTAATGCAAAATACAGTGACAGGTATTCGTTACTGGACATCAAAACAACTTATTTTTTCACGATACTTAAAGTCCTGAAAACCGAATTGAATGCTGGGGTTAACAACGCATTAGACGAGAAATATGCAGCGAGTATTTTGCCAAATGCAGTTGGTTTTGGCACAGTGCCTCCAAGATATTTTTACCCCGGCAATCCTGTAAATTTTTATGGTGGTTTTTCGGTTTCCTATTTTTTTTAAGGAAGTTTGACCAAAGATTTATTTTATGTTACCGATTCTATGCCTTTTTATTATTTGTTGTTTAAAATTTATTAAAATGTTTTAATTTGCCTTGTCCCTAAAATTTAAACCTTTATAGAAATGACAAATAGGAAGAAATAAAAACTCTAACCTAATGACATTTCACAATGGCAATGGAATAGAAAATAAATTTTTACTCCTTCCCCAACATTTCCATCAACTCCAAAGCTCTCCTAGTAGTTTTCACATTGTCAAAAGTCAGCAATAGCCTCAAGCCAGCCGGCGTTTGCTTTTCTTTCATTACACAAATACTACTGTTTTTTTGTACAAACTGAATCACTTGCTGAAAACGGTTCGAAGTGTAAAAATCAGATTGTTGGTCGGACAAAAAATACCCAATCATCTTGCCTTTTTTCATTACCAATTTTTCGATTCCTACTCGGGTAGCAACCCATTTTATGCGGATGCTATTCAGTAATGCAATCGCTCGTGGTGGCATTGGACCAAAACGGTCAATCAATTTGTTTTGGAAAATAACTAGTTCTTCTTCGTTTTTTACGTTGCTCAAATCGTTGTACAAACTCAAACGCTCCGTGACATTATTGATGTATTCGTCCGAAAACAACAACTCAAAATCGGTGTCGATTTGCAGGTCTTTGACGTATTCTTTCTCCACGCCACTATCTTCGTTTTCATACAAATCCTTGAACTCGTTTTCTTTCAATTCATCGATGGCCTCGTTCATAATTTTCTGGTAGGTATCAAAACCAATTTCGTTGATGAAACCACTTTGTTCACCTCCCAATAAATCTCCCGCACCACGAATTTCCAAATCCTTCATTGCAATGTTAAAACCACTTCCCAATTCTGAGAATTGTTCCAAGGCTTGAATTCGTTTTCGAGCATCATCTGTCATCGCCGAATAGGGTGGACAAATAAAATAGCAAAACGCTTTTTTGTTGCTTCGCCCGACACGACCACGCATTTGATGCAAATCGGACAGACCAAAATTATTAGCATTATTGATAAAAATCGTATTCGCATTCGGAACATCCAAACCGCTTTCGATAATGGTTGTTGCTACCAAAACATCAAATTCACCGTTCATAAAAGCCAACATTAATTCTTCTAATTTTCTACCTTCCATTTGTCCGTGACCAATTCCTACTCGGGCATCAGGAACCAAACGCTGAATCATTCCCGCTATTTCCTTAATATTTTCGATTCGATTATTGACGAAAAAAACCTGTCCGTTTCGTTGGATTTCGTACGAAATCGCATCCCGAATCAACTCTTCGCTAAAACCAACCACATTGGTTTCAATGGGATAACGATTGGGCGGAGGCGTTGTAATTACAGATAAATCGCGAGCTGCCATCAACGAAAATTGCAAAGTTCTCGGAATTGGAGTTGCTGTCAAAGTAAGCGTATCGACATTCGCGGCAATCGTTTTGAGTTTGTCTTTTACGTTGACACCAAATTTTTGTTCTTCGTCCACAATCAACAATCCAAGGTCTTTGAAAACGACATTTTTGTTGACCAATTGATGGGTTCCAATGACAATGTCGAGTTTTCCTTCGGCTAATTGTTGGAGCGTTTCTGCTTTTTGTTTGGCTGTTCTAAAACGGTTTAAATAACCAACCGAAACCGGCATATCTTTGAGCCTTTCGGTAAATGTTCGGTAATGTTGGTACGCTAAAATTGTTGTTGGTACCAAAATCGCAACCTGTTTCGAATTGTCCACAGCCTTGAAAGCAGCACGAATTGCGACTTCCGTTTTTCCAAAACCTACATCGCCACAAACCAATCGATCCATTGGACGATCGCTTTCCATATCGGCTTTGACCTCGGCGGTTGACTTGGTTTGGTCGGGCGTATCTTCGTAGATGAAGGAACTTTCCAATTCGTTTTGCAGGTAACTATCAGGCGCAAACTGGAATCCTTTTTCCAATCTTCGTTTGGCGTACAATTGAATTAAATTGAACGCAATATGTTTGACACGAGCTTTGGTTTTTTGCTTTAAAATTTTCCAAGCATTCGACCCGAGTTTATAAATTTTGGGAGGCGTTCCGTCTTTTCCAGTGTATTTCGAAATTTTGTAAAGCGAGTGAATGCTCACATACACAATATCATTATCGGCATAAACGAGCTTAATCGCTTCTTGGGTTTTGCCCTCGACCTGAATTTTTTGCAATCCACCAAATCGGCCAATTCCGTGATCGATGTGGGTTACATAATCGCCAACGGTCAAAGTCGTCAATTCCTTTAAAGTAATATTTTGCTTCTTCGAAATATTGTTTTTGATGCTAAATTTATGATACCGCTCAAAAATTTGATGATCGGTATAACAAGCCAATTGATTTTCTTCATCTATGAAACCTTCGTAAATTGGCAGCACTATCGTGTTGTATTGTTTTCGAATATTCTCAGAATTGGTTTCGTCTAAAGTTGCGAAAATATCGTGAAACCGTTTCGCCTGAGCCTCATTCGAGCAAAATAAATAATTTTTGTAGCCATTGAAATGATTATCATTCAAATTATTCAATAACAAATCGAATTGTTTATTGAAAGACGGCTGCGGTTTGATATGAAAGTCGAACGCTTTTTTAGTTTTATAAATAGGTTTCGAACTCAATTCAACCACCGAAAAATCCAAACTTTTCTTAATGAATTCGGCTTGATTCAAGAACAATTGATCGGGTTCAACGTGATTTACAGTCGCATTGAGATTCTCAAAAATTTCATTGGCTTTGCCAAATAATTTATCCAATTTAGAAAAAAGCAAATCGGCATTTTTGATAAAAAGAACCGTTTGATTGTTGATGTATTCCAAGAAACTTTCTCGGTTTTCCTGAAAGAATTTATTCTCGACATTGGGAATAATCGTGATTTTCTTTTGCTTTTCGATAGAGAGTTGTGTTTCGACATCAAAACTTCGAATACTATCAACTTCATTGCCAAAAAACTCAATTCGGTACGGATTGTCATTCGAAAAAGAAAACACATCGACGATACCTCCACGAACGGAAAATTCTCCTGGTTCAGTTATGAAATCCACTCTTTTAAATTCGTATTCGAACAAGACTTCGTTAATAAAATCAATAGAAACTTTATCGCCAACGGCTACTTTCAAAGTATTTTTATCCAATTCTTTTCGGGTCACTACTTTTTCGAAAAGCGCTTCGGGATAAGTTACAATAATAGCAGGTTTCTTGCGGGAATTGATTCGGTTCAAAACTTCGGCACGAAGCAAAACATTGGCATTATCAGTATCTTCAATTTGATACGGACGACGGTAGGAACCGGGATAAAAAAGCACGTCCTGCTCGCCAATCATTTGCTCCAAATCGTTCAAATAATAAGCGGCTTCTTCCTTGTCATTCAAGATAAGTAAAAATGGTTTCTCCGTTTTTTTAAAAAGCGATTGCACCACAAACGAAAGCGAAGAACCTATCAATCCATTCAATTGGATTTTGGATTCGGCTTGTTGCAAACTTTCGACAATTTGTTTCGTTTTTGGCGAATTATCGTAGATCGAATATAGATTTTTTTTACTCAATGCGAGGGCGATTTCGGTCAGGTTGTGGTGTATTTGGGATAGCTCTTGCGGTGTCTAACATTTTTAACAAATCAGACTCTCCTTCTTCGAGTGGAATCTTGCTTTTTTGTGCCATTTTATCAAGTTGGTTTTGAAAGGATGCCAAGGCTGTATTAATTTCCGGAATTAAGGCTATAACTTTTTGGTCTGGAATGTCTTTCAAATGGATGTATAAATCGAGCATTCTCACCTTGGTTATCAAGATGGCAATTCGGCTTTTTATTTGAGGTTTATTAAATTCTGCTGGAGTAAAATCATTCAACGCCATCACTTTCTTGGAAAGTTCTGTTGATTTTTTTTGAAAAGCTCCAATTGTTTTCTTAGGTTTTTGTTCCAATTCAGCCAAAAATGAACGCCATTCGTTCCAAGACAACTTAGTGGCTTGAGAAACGGGATTGATGGGATTTGCATTAAAAATCCATGCTTTATCAATATTCGAAAAAATTAATTCTTTCTTTTTGGCATCTTTTCGTGTTTCTGCCAAGCGTTTTTCCGTGTCATTTTTACAAGAATTCAGGACAAAAACCAGAGAAAAAAGATATAAAAATTTAAATGTCATGTGTAGCTATTTACTGTTTTATAATGGTCAAATGTTATTTGGATATCAACATTCGTCTTTGCTAACGAGATTCAATTATGCTCATTTCATTGCTGTTTCGTTACGGTGCAAAGTTACGAAGTAAATTTACAATTACGAATTACAGTATTAGAATAACAATCTAATATCGTAGCACCCCAATTCTTGCGTTTTTTAAATAGATTTTAAGAAATTAAACAAGATTTTTATTGTTATTTTTCTAAATTTATTCCTTTTTTCTTTAAATTTTGCTATTCACGAAAACGTTATCTTTGTTTTTTTAAATCATCTATATGAATCCTAAAATACTGATTATAGGCGCTTGTGGACAAATTGGAACGGAACTAACCCATAAACTTCGGCAGTTGTATGGAACCGAAAATGTCATCGCTTCCGACATTCGAAAACTGAATAATGACATTGTAAATTCTGGCACTTTTGAAGTGGTGAACGCATTGGATTTTAACCAGATTGAACATTTAGTAGAAGTGCATCACATTACCGACATTTATCTGATGGCAGCTCTGTTATCGGCAACAGCCGAAAAAAATCCTGCTTTTGCTTGGGATTTGAATATGAATTCTTTGTTTCACGTTTTGAATTTGGCCAAGGCCAAGAAAATAAAAAAAGTATTCTGGCCATCGAGCATCGCCGTTTTTGGGCCGACAACTCCCAAAGAAAACACGCCACAATACACCATAATGGAGCCAACAACGGTGTATGGAATCAGCAAACAAACTGGCGAAAGATGGTGCGAATATTACCACCATATTTTTGGTGTCGATGTTAGAAGCGTTCGCTATCCGGGATTAATTAGCTGGTCAACACCTCCAGGTGGCGGAACGACAGATTATGCCGTGGATATTTATCATAAGGCATTGAGCGATGGAAAATACGAGTGCTTTCTGTCCTCAGAAACCAAAATGCCAATGATGTATATGGACGATGCGATTGATGCAACCATCCGGATTATGCAAGCTCCAGCCGAAGATGTCAAGATTCGTTCTTCTTATAATTTAGCGGCAATGAGTTTTACACCAACCGAAATTGCTGCCGAAATAAAGAAACATATTCCTGAATTTACCATTTCGTACCAACCTGATTTTCGTCAAAAAATTGCAGATAGTTGGCCAGCAAGTATCAATGATTCTCAAGCTAGAGCAGATTGGAACTGGCATCACGAATTTGATTTAGAAAGTATGACGGTCGATATGTTGGAGCATTTGAGATAGATGAATTCCTAAATTTTTCTATTTCAATTATTAAGCTGAGTCGACTATTCGTCACTTCGAGTGGTCTCGCTTTTGGGCGGGATTGTATCGAGAAGCCTATAAGAAGTAGCATTCTCGATACATTTTATTAAAAAAGCTACTGCATTTTTAATAAAAAACACAAACTGACGTATTTAATAATTATACCGCACGAGTTTATTTTATCTCATAAGTATTGTCTGCTTGCTTCACATCGGCCATCAGTTTGCTAGGATCAATGGTTATTTTTTTGATGGCGGACTTGCTTTTAGAAATATTGAATTGATACGTTGGATAGGCCCAAGCCCAATCGCTCAAAACTGTTCTTTTAATTGCTGGATTAGGATTTTCTTTCTCATAATTCATCATTCGCAAGGGAATATAAAAATGCTCTTGTGTACCATCAGTATATTCTAGCAAAATATCAATTGGCATTGGCATTCTACCCATTCTTTTTAGCGTTACCCTTGTTTTATCATCATTTTCTGTTACGGCTGCAATCCCATAATCGATTGTGTTTGTGGTTTGAGTCCAATCCGTTAAATACCAATCCAAGTTGGCGCCAGAAATCCGTTCGGCAGTTCTCTTGATATCGTTGGGCGTTGGATGTTTGAATTTGAAATCCTGAAAATATTTTTTCAAGGTTTTAGCAACATTTTCTTTTCCAATCACATATTCCAATTGCGACAAGAAAATTTCTCCTTTGCTGTAGGAAGAAACGCTGTAAGGCTTGTTCTCGTCATAACGGTCTCCTTGAGTGGTTTGCGGCTGTTCTTTGCCGGATTCCACTAATTTGTAATAAGCTTTATATGCCGATTCGAAAGGGTTTTCATTTTTCTTTTCGTTGATTTCATTCAATGCTAAATCTTCAATGTAGGAAGTAAATCCTTCGTCCATCCATGGATGTTTACTTTCATTGGATGCCAAAATATGCTGAAACCAAGAATGTCCCATCTCGTGTGTAGCCGTGCCAAAAAGGTTTTCAAATTTTCCATTTCCAAACATAAAAGTACACATAGCGTATTCCATTCCGCCATCGCCACCTTGAATAAAGGAGTATTGTTTGTAGGGATATTCGCCAACGGCCTTGTTGAAAATAGCCATTACTTTTACCATTTTGGGCTGTAATGCTTTCCAGTTATTAATGATTTTTGGATTGTTTTTATACAGGAAATGCAGATCAACATTGTTGGGGCCTTTGACCACATCGTGAAGGTAATTTTTATCGGCAGCCCAAGCAAAGTCATGCACCATTGGAGCATAAAAATGCCAAGTCAGGGTTTTGGTTTTCTTTGGCAAACGCACTTTTACACCTTCATCTTGGTAGCCATAACCTATTTCATTTGGATTTTGCAAATAGCCGGTTCCTCCCAAAATATAATTTTTGTCGATAGTTATTTTTACATCAAAATCACCCCAAACACCTTGAAATTCTCTAGCAATATAGGGATCGGCGTGCCAACCTTCGAAGTCAAATTCGGCTATTTTTGGATACCATTGTGCTATTGACAATTCGACACCTTCGGAATTGTTTCTGCCAGAACGACGAATTTGAACTGGAATTTGGCCGTCAAAATCAAGCGTGAAAGTGGTTTTCGAATTTGGTAAAATTGGCTTGGCCAAAGTCACTTCGAGAATTGTACCAACCGTTTTTGCATTGGCAACAATGCCGTCTTGTTTGAAATTTGAAATGTTTAAATAGCCAATTTCATTAGGTTTCAAGGTTTTAATTCGGCTTATTTTTAATACTTTCCCAGCTACATTTGAGGTGTCAACCATCCTTTTATCAGGGTCTTTGATGCTTTGAATTCGTGCGTCCATCTCGCTTCCAGGTTGAAAAGCATTGTTGAACAAATGATAAAAAACTCGCTTTAAAGTGTCGGAAGAATTATTGGTGTAAACCAATTCCTGTTTCCCTTTGTATTGGTAATTTTTAACGTCAACAACAACATCCATTTTGTAGTTAGCGTGTTGTTGCCAATAAGTCGAGCTTTGTGCCAAAAGATTTCCAAAACTCAAAGAAAGTAAGGAAAATAAAAATATTTTTTTCATAGGAATTATATAAATGGGGCAATTTATAGAGTCGTTTTTTAGGTGGTTACAAAAATATATTCTTTTGTTTAAAATTTAGATGTCATTAACATTAACTTAAGACATCCTCACAACTAAAGACATCCTTTAAACGAACGCCTCTTTCGGTTTCTTCGACCGTTATGATTTCGTTGTGGGCATCGTGTTCCAAGAATAAATAGTAATTATTTTCGGCTGCGGCAGTAAGAAATTTTGTTTTTTCAGGCATTGTCAATAAGGGTCTTGTGTCATAACCCATAACATACGGAATAGGAATATGTCCGGCTGTGGCCAATAAATCTGCACAAAAAACAATCGTTTTATCTTGGTATTGAATGTGCGGAATCATCATTTTTTCGGTGTGGCCGTTTACAAAGAAAATCCCAAAATCAAGTTCCGATTTTTGTACAAAATCATCCTCGGGTACTTGCATAAAATTCAACTGACCACTTTCTTGTATTGGCAAAATATTTTCGGAAAGAAAAGATGCCTTTTCTCTAAGATTTGGTTTTGTCGCCCATTGCCAATGGTTTTCGTTCGTCCAATATTTGGCATTTTTAAACGCTACCTCATAGCCCGTTTTCTCCTTGTTCCATTGCACACTTCCACCACAGTGATCAAAGTGAAGATGAGTCAAAAAAACATCGGTAATATCATCGCGATGGAAACCGTATTTTGCCAGTGATTTGTCGATAGAATGTGTTCCCCAAAGCGAATAATAGCCATAAAACTTCTCGGATTGTTTGTTTCCCATTCCGTTATCAATCAAAATCAAGCGATTTCCGTTTTCGATGAGCAAACATCGTGTGGCTAAATCGATGAGATTGTTTTCGTCGGCTGGATTAGTTTTGTTCCAAATTGTTTTTGGCACAACGCCAAACATAGCACCACCATCAAGCTTGAAATTGCCGGATTCTATAGGATATAGTTTCATTTTTTTAAATTATAAAGTTTGGAAAACCGATGATTTAATAACTGAAAAATTTCAGAAAGCAAATAAGGCTGCAATCTAAGGAAATACATTTGCTTTTATGGTGAGCCAAATAAAATTTTTCTATCCTATTATAGTTATAAAAATGTTATGTTGTTTGACATAAAGGCTAATTTGTAATATCTTTGCCCTTTATTTAGACAAAATCAAAATAACGAGTATGATAAAAGTTTCCGATACTGCCAAAAAGAAAATCATCGCCCTGATGAAAGACGATGGTTTTGATGCTGCCATCGATTATGTGAGAGTAGGCGTGAAGAGTGGTGGCTGCTCGGGTTTGTCTTATGATTTAAAGTTTGACAAAAATAAAGGAGATGACGATAAGATATTCGTGGACAACGAAATAACTATTGCCGTGGAAAAAAAATCATTTCTCTATTTAGCGGGAACGATATTAGAATTTTCTGGTGGATTAAACGGAAAAGGATTTGTTTTCAATAATCCAAATGCGAGTAGAACTTGTGGTTGTGGAGAGAGTTTCTCTTTGTAATTAAATCTAAAAAAGAAACAAGGATCTAAAAAATCTAAAAAAACAAATGGCAAAATATAGTTCTTTTGAAGAAATGGAAGTATATCAAAAAGCGTTGTCTTTTGGTGTAAAGGTTTATAAATTAACAGTAACAAACCAACAAATTGACAAAGATTTTGGATTAAAAGATCAATGACAACGAGCCGCATTATCAATATCTAACAATATTGCAGAAGGTTTTGAAAGAGAAACTAAAAAGGAGTTAATACGGTTTCTTTATTTTTCTAAAGGTTCAGTTCGAGAATGTAGAAATATGTTCAATTTTTTGCAATTATTGGAATACATTAACGAAGAAAATTTTTATTACTACAGAAATGATGTGATAGAAATTTCAAAACAATTAGGGAATTACATTAAATATTTGAAAAACCTCGAAAAACAAAACAAGAATTCTTAACGGTATTAATTTTGATTTTTTAGATTTTTTAGATTTTTTAAATAAATATTATGAGTAAATATACAGAAGATCATTTACGAGTCGAACTCGAAACCAAAGAATACGAGTACGGATTTTATACTGATATAGAATCGGATACTTTTCCTATTGGTTTAAACGAAGACATTGTTCGCGCCATTTCCCACAGGAAAGAAGAACCGCAATGGATGACCGATTGGCGCATTGAGGCTTTTCGCGCTTGGGAACAAATGAAGGAACCAGAATGGGCAAATGTGCATTATACAAAACCTGATTTTCAGGCCATTTCCTATTATTCTGCTCCAAAAGCAATAGATCCCAATAAATCATTGGACGATGTGGATCCTGAACTTTTAGAAATGTATAAAAAATTAGGAATCTCTGTCGATGAACAAAAAATGATGAACAATGTCGCTATGGATATTGTAGTCGATTCGGTTTCGGTAGCGACTACATTCAAGAAAACTTTGGGCGAAAAAGGCATCATTTTTATGAGCATTTCCGAAGCCATCAAAGAACATCCCGAATTGGTTCGCGAACATCTGGGAACGGTTGTGCCACAAAAAGATAACTTTTATGCTGCGTTAAATTCAGCTGTTTTCTCTGATGGAAGTTTCTGTTATATTCCAAAAGGCGTTCGATGTCCAATGGAACTTTCGACCTATTTCCGAATCAATCAAGCCGGAACTGGACAATTCGAAAGAACTTTACTAATTGCCGATGAAGGTAGTTATGTTTCGTATCTTGAAGGTTGCACAGCGCCAAGTCGTGACGAAAATCAATTGCACGCTGCGGTTGTTGAACTCATTGCAATGGACGGTGCCGAAATTAAATATTCGACCGTTCAAAACTGGTATCCAGGAAATAAGGAAGGAAAAGGCGGCGTTTTTAACTTCGTGACCAAAAGAGGTTTGTGCGAAAAAAATGCAAAAATATCTTGGACACAAGTCGAAACAGGTTCAGCCGTAACTTGGAAATATCCTTCTTGCATCTTGAAAGGCGACAATTCGGTTGGCGAATTTTATTCGATTGCTGTAACCAATAATTTCCAACAGGCCGATACAGGGACCAAAATGATTCACATTGGTAAAAACACCAAATCAACCATTATTTCCAAAGGAATTTCAGCTGGAAAATCACACAACAGTTATAGAGGTTTGGTTAAAGTTGGTCCAAACGCTGATAATGCCAGAAACTTTTCACAATGCGATTCTCTTTTAATGGGAAATAATTGTAGCGCCAATACTTTCCCTTACATCGAAAGCAAAAATCCATCGGCCAAAATAGAACATGAAGCCACAACGAGTAAAATTGGCGAAGACCAAGTTTTCTATTGCAACCAACGTGGAATTCCAACGGAAAAAGCTATTGCTTTAATCGTTAACGGTTTCAGTAAAGATGTTTTGAACAAGTTGCCAATGGAATTTGCTGTAGAAGCACAGAAGTTATTGGAAATTTCGTTGGAAGGTTCAGTTGGATAAAAAAATTTGAAAATGCGGTAATTTGAAAATTTGAAAATGGAGAATAAGGAAAATGTAATTGTAATTTTAACTTTTAAGTTCGCTCTCGAAATTATAAAATATTGTGAGAGTTTACAAGAAAATAAAAAGTTTGTAATAGCAAATCAACTATTAAAATCTGGCACTTCAATAGGCGCAAATATAAGAGAAGCTCAAAATGCTGAAAGTAAAGCCGATTTTATTCATAAATTTAAAATTTCTGCCAAAGAAATAGAAGAAACAATTTATTGGTTAGAATTGTGCAAATTTTCCGAAAATTATCCCACTGTAAATAATTTATTAGATCAGTTAACAAATATTTCAAGAATAGTAAATAAAATAATAATTACATCAAAACAAAAATAGGACAATTGGAATTTTCAAATTTCCAAATTAACTAATTTCCAAATTAATTATGTTATCAATAAAAAATCTACACGCCTCCATCGGAGACAAAGAAATTCTAAAAGGAATCAACCTTGAAGTAAAAGCGGGAGAAATTCATGCTATTATGGGGCCAAATGGTTCTGGAAAAAGCACGCTTTCGGCAGTAATTGCAGGAAACGAAAATTATGAAGTTACTGAAGGAATCGTTTCTCTTGATGGGGAAGATTTAGCTGATTTAGCTCCAGAAGAAAGAGCACATAAAGGAGTTTTCCTTTCGTTCCAATATCCTGTGGAAATTCCGGGAGTTTCAGTAACCAACTTTATGAGAACGGCCATCAACGAAACCCGCAAAGCAAACAAGTTAGAAGAAATGCCAGCCAATGAAATGCTGAAATTCATTCGCGAAAAATCGGAGTTATTGGAAATAGACCGTAAATTTTTGTCCCGTTCCTTGAACGAAGGATTTTCTGGTGGAGAGAAAAAACGTAATGAAATTTTCCAAATGGCAATGCTCGAACCAAAACTCGCCATTCTTGACGAAACCGATTCAGGATTGGACATTGACGCCTTGAAAATTGTTGCTAATGGAGTTAACAAGCTTAAAAGCGACAAAAATGCCATCATCTTGATTACACATTACCAAAGACTTTTGGACTATATCGTTCCTGATTATGTCCACGTTTTATACAATGGAAAAATCGTGAAATCTGGCGGAAAAGAATTGGCTTACGAGCTCGAAGAAAAAGGATATGACTGGATTAAACAAGAACAAGAAGCGTAAAATTTGTTTAAAGTCTAAAGTTTAAAGTTGCCACAATAACTTTAAACTTTTAAACCTTAAACTTTAAACAATAAAGAAAATGGAATTAAAAGAAAAATTAGTATCGTCTTTTATGGCTTTCGAAGAGCAAGTTGATGTTCATTCAGAACTTCACGACGTAAGAACTTTGGCTTTAAAAAACTTTGAAAATAAAGGGTTCCCGACCAAAAAAGAAGAGTCTTGGAAGTACACTTCGCTGAATGCCATTCTGAAAAACGACTTTACTGTGTTTCCAAAAAACGAAAACTCAATAGAATTCAAGGATGTAAAAAAATATTTCATCCACGAAATCGACACCTACAAATTGGTTTTTATCGATGGAGTTTTTAGTTCGAATTTGTCTTCTACGACACATGATGGATTGGACGTTTGCTTGATGTCATCAGCATTGAACAAACCTAAATACAAGATGGTTATTGATACTTATTTTAACCAAATTGCTAGCAAGGACGAGAGTTTGACATCGCTGAATACAGCTTTCGCCAATGAAGGAGCTTACATCAACATCCCCAAAAGCAAGGTAGTCAATAAACCTATTGAGATTATGTATTTCTCGACAGGCAACGAAGCGGCTCTTTTGGTTCAACCTCGAAACTTGGTGATTGTGGGTGAAAATTCACATGTTCAAATCATCGAAAGACACCAAAGTTTAAATCACAATCCTGTTTTGACCAATTCGGTTACGGAGATTTTTGCACAGAAACGCGCGATTATAGATTACTATAAAATCCAGAATGACAACCTCGAAGCCAATTTAATTGACAATACTTACGTTTCCCAGAAACAAGAAAGTCATGTTTCAGTTCAAACATTTTCTTTTGGTGGTAATTTGACCAGGAACAACCTGAATTTCTATCATTTTGGCGAGCGATTGGCGAGCACGCTAAACGGAATCACGATTATTGGCGAGAAACAACACGTGGATCATTATACTTTGGTGCAACACGCTACGCCAAATTGTGAAAGTTTTCAAGATTACAAAGGAATTTTTTCAGATAGTTCCATAGGCGTTTTCAACGGAAAAGTATATGTGGAAAAAGAAGCCCAAAAAACCAACGCTTTCCAGAAAAGCAATAACATTTTGTTGGGTGACAAATCAACGATAAATGCCAAACCGCAACTGGAGATTTTTGCCGACGACGTAAAATGTTCACACGGTTGCACGGTTGGACAGCTAGACGAAACCGCAATGTTCTACATGCAATCCCGCGGAATTCCAAAGAAAGAAGCCAAAGCATTATTGATGTACGCCTTCTCGAATGCCGTAATCGAAAGCATCAAAATACCAGAATTGAAACAACGAATCACTAAGATTATTGCCGTGAAATTAGGCGTGAAAATGGGATTTGATTTGTAATTAGATTTTTAGTTAAAATTAAAAACCGACAGATTTTAAAAATTTGTCGGTTTTTTTGTTTTTACTTCTTCAAACTCCCAACAATTCCTCCCAACAACCCATTAAAATCAAACTCAGGATCTTCCTTCAACCCCATTCTCACAATTACTAAATCGTGACTTGGAAAAATGGCAACCATCTGACCTTGATAACCGCTGCAAAAATACATGTCTCTGGGAACATCTGGGAATCTTCCGCCGGCATTTAACCAAAAATGTGCTCCATATTTTCCGTTTGAAGTATTGGTAGGCGTTGCTACATATTTTGCCCAACTTTCATCCAGAATTTGCTCGCCGTTCCAGTTGCCTTTGTGCAAATACAACAATCCAAATTTTGCCCAATCCCGCGTTGTTGCCCAACTGTAAGATGAACCCACATAATTTCCTGCCATATCAGTTTCCACCAGCATAGAGTTCATCCCAATCTTGTCAATCAGATTCGTGTACCAAAAATCAAGGTATTCCTGATGTATTTTGAATTGTTTTCGTAAAATTCCTGAAAGTAAATTTGACGTTCCGGAGGAATAATTCCAATGTGTGTTCGGTTTAAATTGTGCCCGTTTATCCCGTTGCGATTGGCTCATATCTTCGGCAAGAAAAAGCATTTTGGTCACATCCGAAATTTTGTTGTAATCCTCTTCCCATTCCAAACCGCTGTTCATATTGAGCAAATTGGCAATGGTGATTTTTGCCCGTTCATCGTTTGCCCATTCACTGATTGGAGCTGGTTTATTGATATCGATTTTCCCTTGTTTTTGCAAAACTCCAAATAGTGTGGCAGTAATGCTTTTTGTCATTGACCAACCCAATATTTTAGAGTTTTTGTCGAATCCTGTATCGTATTTCTCGGCGATAATTTTGTCTTTATAAATCACCAAAACAGATCGTGTTCTTTTATTTTTTTCGTCTTTTTTGTCAAAAGCATTGGCAACAGCCGCATTTAATTTTGCATAATCAATGGTGGAGAAAACGCTGTCTTTTGGTTCATTGTTGCCATAAGGAAAAGGCAAATTATTCGTTAGTTTTGTTCTTTTGGGAACTTCATACCGTTTTGAAAGATCAAAATCATCATTGATTAAAGTTGCGCCTAAACCTTCCCGGTAAATGGCTCTTCGTTCTTTCAAACCATAAACGGAAGCTGTAGCGAGTTTTCCGTTTTCGTCAATTTTGTTTTTGGCCAAGGTGATCATTTCAATATCGTTGTCGCCTTTTTCAATCATTTCCTGCGAACGATTATCTATGAAATGCCCCGAAGCCATACTTTTGGCTGAAAAGCCAGAAATCAAATCCAGTTTGGGATAAGTGGTGTATCCAAAATAAATCAGGAATATAAACAAGGCAAAACCAAGAAATTGGAATATTTTTTTCATATTGAAAAATTTTATTGAAAATTAGTAAAAATTTGTATCGTTTTTTTAAACCATTAAGAGATTAATACAAATAAGTTTTCATTACTCTGCTTAGGAACCTTTAATTATTCAGAACAACAATAGTATCAATTGCCTCCGGCTTTGGCTGGAGTAATAGAAATCAATATATTATTGGCTTTAGCCAAAATTGTACATTTTTGGCTAAAGCCATATAAATCATTCCTATTTTATACCTCCGGCTAAAGCTGGAGTCAATTCAAATTTTTGAAAACAGAATCCACTAAATAATTACAAGAACCTTAATTGTATGTTTTTATTAACAAATGTTTGCTAAAAAGTCACTTCAAATATATTACTTTTGTATTTAGAATTTTTCTAAATAAAGAAACGCCAACGATAAATTGGATTGTCAAAAAAATGTTGATTATTGGCGCTCTATGTCCCAATAAAAGAATAAAAACAAACAGATAAATGTTAGATATCAAACAAGTTAGAGCCGATTTTCCTATACTTTCCAGAATGGTTAACGGAAAACCATTGGTTTATTTCGACAACGGAGCCACGTCGCAAAAACCACAAATCGTGATTGATGCGATTTCAAAATATTATCAAGAAATTAATGCCAACATTCATCGTGGAGTTCATACTCTAAGCCAATTGGCAACAGATGCTTATGAAATTTCGCGTGGAAAAATCCAAAATCACATCAATGCAAAATTTGCTCACGAAGTTATTTTCACTTCGGGAACGACGCATAGCATCAATGCTATAGCCAATGGATTTGCATCGATTTTAAAACCAGGTGACGAAGTTTTGGTTTCGGCAATGGAACATCACAGCAATATTGTGCCTTGGCAAATGTTGTGTGAGAAAACGGGAGCTACTTTAAAAGTGATTCCAATGAATGAAAACGGAGAATTAATTATGGCTGAATACGACAAATTGCTTTCAGATAAAACCAAAATCGTGACGGTCAATCATATATCGAATGCTTTAGGAACTGTCAATCCTGTTAAATATATGATTGACAAAGCTCACGAATCTGGCGCGGCGATTTTGATTGACGGAGCTCAAGCCGTTCCGCATTTAAAACCTGATGTTCAGCAATTAGATTGTGATTTTTATGTTTTTTCAGGACACAAAATATGTGGCCCAACTGGAGTTGGAATTTTATACGGAAAAGAAGACTGGCTCAACAAATTACCACCATATCAAGGTGGTGGCGAAATGATTAAGGAAGTAACTTTCAAGAAAACCACTTATGCTGATTTGCCACACAAATTTGAAGCGGGAACGCCTGATGTTGCCGGTGGAATTGTTTTGGGAACAGCCGTGGATTATATGAATTCTATTGGTTTTGACAACATTCAACAACAGGAATTGCAATTATTAGAATATGCCACAAAACGATTGTTAGAAATTGAAGGATTGAAAATTTATGGAACGGCCAAGGAAAAAACTTCGGTGGTTTCGTTTAACATTGATGGCATTCATCCTTATGATATTGGAACAATAATTGACAAACTCGGAATTGCAGTTCGAACAGGACATCATTGCGCCCAACCGGTTATGGATTTTTTTAAAATTCCTGGAACAATTCGCGCTTCGTTTGCTTTTTACAATACCAAAGACGAAATTGACGTTATGGTTGAAGCTGTGAAAAAAGCACAATTAATGTTATCTTAAAACAAAAATAATGAAACTATTTACAATGATTTTTTTAAGTATGTTTCTTGGAAAAAGTTGTTCGAGTCAAACGAAAAATGACTTGAAAACAGCTAATTTAGAATATATCGCGAACACCAGAGGTTTCTATCAAAAGATAACAATTCAAGACCACAAAGTTACTATTTCAAAAGACAGAAGCGAAAATGACAAACCGATTGCCACTGCCATTTCCGAGAAAGATTGGAACGAATTGGTTGACTATTTTGAAACTATGGTTTTGGATAGTTTGCCTACTTTAAAAGCGCCAACAGAAAAACGGTTTTACGATGGTGCGGCTATTGCCAATTTGAAAGTTGTTTATAAAAACATTACTTATGAAACCGAATCATTCGACTATGGTAATCCGCCAGTAGCCATCAAAAAATTAGTGGATAAAATTAATTCATTTGCAAAAAAAGAATAATGACAATAAAAGAAACACAAGAAGAAATCATTGACGAGTTTTCGTTGTTTGACGATTGGATGCAACGTTACGAGTACATTATTGATTTGGGTAAAAATTTGCCTTTAATTCAGGAAGAATTCAAAACCGACGATAATATTATCAAGGGATGTCAATCGAAAGTTTGGTTGAAAGGCGAACAAAATGAGGATAAAATAGTGTTCACTGCCGACAGCGACGCGATTTTAACTAAAGGAATTATAGCGATTTTGATTCGGGTTTTTTCGAAGCAAAAAGCAATTGATATTTTGAATGCCGATATGGATTTTATAGATGAAATCGGTTTAAAAGAACATTTGTCACCAACACGAGCCAATGGATTAGTTTCGATGATAAAAAATATAAAAATGTACGCATTGGCATTCGATGCAAAAAAATAAAAAATTATGGAAGAAAAAATAGACACCAATCAATTAGGAATTGAAATAGTAGCAAAATTAAAAACCATCTACGATCCAGAAATTCCTGTTGATATTTACGAATTAGGATTGATTTATGACGTAATGGTCAGTACGGATTATGAAGTAAAAATCCTGATGACTTTGACTTCACCTAACTGCCCGGTTGCGGAAAGTTTGCCAAGGGAAGTGGAAGAAAAAATAAAATCAGTCAATAATGTAAAAGATGCTGAAGTGGAAATCACTTTTGATCCACCTTGGAGTAAAGACTTGATGAGCGAAGAAGCAAAATTAGAATTAGGAATGCTTTAAAATTAGTGTTCAGTTTGCAGTGGCAGTTATCAATGCGTAACTGAAAACTGAGACTGAATACCGAAAACTGAAAAATATGGAAATTGTAAATAAAGTTGCCAACAGCGCTTTGGAGGTTTTCGATCTCGAGGATTATTATCCAAAGGGAATTCGGGCGAAAATTGATATTTCTCCGTGGCTACTTGAAGGATTTTTGTTGAAAGAAAAAGACTTTAGAGCCCATTTGCAAGAACACGATTGGTCGCAATACCAAGGCCAATATGTAGCCATCAATTGCAGCACTGATGCCATTGTTCCCGCTTGGTCTTCTATTTTGGTGGCGATTCAATTGGCTCCTTTTGCCAAGAAAATCGTGAACGGAAATATCGAAGATTTGGACTCGGCATTGTATGAAGAATTGCTTTCTAAAATCGATTATTCGATTTATGATAACAAAGCCGTGATTATAAAAGGATGTTCTAAAAAACCAGTTCCAATGCGTGCTTATATTTTGGCCGCGCACTATTTACGACCTTTTGCCAGAAGTATTATGTATGGCGAAGCGTGTTCTGCAGTTCCGCTTTTCAAGAAAAAATAAAAATTGGAATCCTATTCCAAACAAAAATTCCTTTTGAAGTTATTTCAAAAGGAATTTTTTTATTCTTCTTTTTCTACCGCATCCTTATAATCGGGATACAAAAACTTGTTATAAGGAAAACGCGTGATGTGAATTTGTCTCACGGTTTCATAAACTCGTTCCCTGAATTCCTCGAAATTTTCTTTTTTTGTGGCCGAAATAAACAAGGCATTTTCTTCGCCCACACGATGCATCCAGGTTGTTTTCCATTCTTCGAGCGTGAAATGTCTTGGTGTTTTTTCAGTCATTAAATCATCTTCGTCGATGGTCAAATGTTTGTAAGCATCAATTTTATTAAAGACCATAATAACCGGTTTGTCATTCGCTTTAATGTCCAATAAAGTTTGGTTTACCGATGCAATGTGATCTTCAAATTCCGGATGTGAAATGTCTACAACGTGCAATAACAAATCGGCTTCACGAACCTCATCAAGCGTACTTTTGAAAGAATCAACCAATTGTGTCGGCAGTTTTCGAATAAAACCAACCGTGTCTGAAAGCAAGAAAGGCAAATTCTTGATAACCACTTTCCGAACCGTTGTGTCCAAAGTTGCAAACAATTTATTCTCCACGAAAACGTCGCTTTTCCCGATGGCATTCATCAAGGTTGATTTTCCAACATTGGTATAACCCACCAAAGCCACACGAACCATAGCACCACGATTGCCTCTTTGGGTTCCCATTTGCTTGTCGATGGCTTTAATTTTGTCTTTTAGCAATGCAATTCTATCGCGAACAATTCGTCTATCAGTTTCAATTTCGGTTTCTCCTGGTCCACGCATCCCGATTCCCCCTTTTTGACGTTCAAGGTGCGTCCACATTCCAGAAAGTCTGGGTAATAAATATTGGCATTGTGCTAGTTCTACTTGCGTTCTGGCATAAGATGTTTCGGCTCTTTGAGCAAAAATGTCCAAGATAAGGTGCGTTCTGTCGAGGATTTTGCAATCTATAATTTTGGAAATGTTTTTTTGTTGTGAAGGCGTCAATTCATCATCAAATATCAAAGTCGAAATCTGGTTTTCTTTTACAAAAAGGTTAATCTCTTCTATTTTCCCAGTTCCAACGAAAGTCTTAGGATTGGGACGTTCCATTTTTTGCGAAAAGCGGCGCACCACCTCACCACCAGCTGTAAAAGTCAAAAACTCCAATTCGTCAAGATATTCGTTGAGTTTTTCCTCGCTTTGGTTTTGGGTTACAATACCAACAATGGCCGTTTTTTCGAAATTTATTGTTTCTTTTTCTAACATATATTTGAATAAGCCACAAATTTAATGATTTGTGGGGGACTTATGGAGTTGTGGAGTTATAAAAATTAGCCAAATCTTTGGAACAATCCCATTAAAAATTAAAAGAAAAACTTACTCAATTGCCTTTATCCGTGACACCATCAAGGCAATCATAATTCCAAAAATACCAATGAAGGCGAATGAAAATCGCAAACCAAATAGTTCAGAAATGTAACCAATGACAGGTGGTCCCATCAAAAAACCAAGGAAACTCACGCTGGAAACTGCTGTCAACGCTTCGCCTGTCGGGATAGTAGGATGTTTTCCCGCAATGCTGTAAAGCGTGGGTACAATGCTGGAAACTCCCAATCCCACAAACATAAAAGCGATTGTTGCCGGAATTATAAACGGAAATAGTACTGCGGTAAACAAGCCCGTAGAAACCATCAGGCCGCTGATTTGCATCACTCGTTTTCTGCCAAATTTATTAATTAAACCATCTCCAAAAAACCGACCGCTTGCCATCATAATCATAAATGAAGTGTAGCCCAAAACGACCAATGCACCCGGAACTTTGATGACGTCTTTGAAATATACACCGCTCCAGTCAAACATAATACCTTCGCTGGCCATACTACAAAACCCAATTATTCCTAGCAAAACTAATGACTTGTCTGGTTTTCTGAAAAATTTTCTTTTTTCGTCTCGGATGGTTTCTTTAGCTTTAATCAAGAATTTGAAGTTAAAAGCAGCCAACAAAAGGGTGGTTGTTGCAACTAATATAAAATGAGTATAGGTTCCGAGTCCCAACGCCAGCATTCCCAAGCCTACCAATGCTCCAGTAAATCCAGCCAAACTCCACATTCCGTGAAAAGAAGACATAATGGTTCTTTTGAAAAGCCCTTCGGTATAAACGCCTTGGGTATTTACGGAAATATTTGACAAGTTTGCTGAAACTCCAAAGGCATATAATCCGAGAGCCAATTGCCAAGCGTTTTGCGCCAATCCTAAATTAGTCAAACTAAACGCATATACAGCGATTGAAAAAGGAAGAATGCGGTGACTGCCAAAACGAGTGACCAGTTTTCCTGAAAAAAACATCATCGTTAATTGTCCCATTGGCAAGGCTAACAAAATCGTTCCTAAATGACCATCGCTTAAGTGTAAAGCCGTTTTAATATCTGGAATTCGGCTTGCCCAAGTGGAAAAACACAATCCCATACCAAAATAAAACATCGAAACTGACCAACGGATTCTATTGAGATACGAAACTTTGGCGTTTTTATAGGTTTTCTTGTATTTTCCTTTGGTTCTGAATCGGGTTAAAAAGTCAAAATCTATCAAAACAAATTGTTGTTAAAATTAAAAGTGCAAAAATACAACAATCCATCTTCAATTTTGCCATCTAAAGTTTTGACTAAAGAGGATATCGTTATTGTTTATAAATCTATAGCCTTCCTTTGCTCGCTACTTAGAATCGACGCTTCAATAATTCGCATCACGTTTAAGCCGTCATGGGCAGTTACCGGTTCAATAGTATTGTTGCTAATGGATTTGTAAACACCATCGAAAAAATCATAATAATTTCCTTGGAGTGTTGGTGTCTTTTTCTTGATGATTTCTCCGATTATTTCCGTATGCAGAAGTCCTTGATTTTCTGTTTTCTCTGTTCCCCACTCCTTTAAATTTGGTTTCATTCCCAATTTTAAATTATCTTCCTGTACATCGCCACGTGGTTTTAGAAAAGAACCTTTTTTACCTTGGATAATATAAGAAGGAATGCATTCGCGAACAAAAAAACCAGCTTTCAATCGCACTCTAAAATCCGTATAGTAAAGTAAAATATCCAAATAATCGTCGACCAAAGTGCCATCACGTATCAACCGAATATCAGCAAAAACAGCATTGGGCAAACCAAACAAATATAAGGCTTGATCTATTAAATGAGGCCCTAAATCTTTCAAAATTCCAGCCCCGGGATTGGCAGTTTCCTTGTGTAATTTGGGACTCAAAACTGGATTATAACGATCAAAATGAAACTCGGCTTCTACGATTTCGCCCAACAAATTATCATCGATGATTTTCTTCACGGTTTTCAAATCGCTGTCCCATCTCCTATTTTGGAAAACGGAAAGTTTCAAGTTTTTCTCTTTTGCCAAGTCAGCTAATTCTTGTGCTTCGGCAACAGTAGTCGTAAATGCTTTTTCAACGACAGCGTGTTTTCCTGCGAGCAAAACTTTTTTGGCATACTCAAAATGGGTTGCAACGGGTGTATTCACGATGACCAAATCAATAGCATCATCCTCTAAAACAGATTTCAAACTTGGAAAACTTTGGACTTCGGGATAATCTTCTTGTATCAATTTTTTACTTCTTTCCCAAGAACCCATAAGTTCAAAACCGGGATGAAGTTCCAAAAATGGCGCGTGAAAAACTTTTCCTGACATTCCATAAGATAACAGTGCTGTTTTTATTTTTTGCATTTTTTTGTATTTTAAAGCTTTATAGATTGCAGAATCTGTTAAAACACTTGGTAAAAAAATTGTAACTATTCAGTGCATTCTGATTTCAAAAATTTGAATTGTCTCCAGCTTTAGCTGGAGGTATAAAATAGGAATGATTTATATGGCTTTAGCCAAAAAGCGCACAATTTTGGCTAGAGCCAATGGTACAATGATTTCTATTACTCCAGCTAAAGCTGGAGGCAATTGATATTATTGTTATGCTGAATAGTTACAAAAAATTTAACGCAATGGCACTCGGCACTCGAATCTGACTTCTGGCAGGCAGATGTCCCGAATTCAAAGAATTTACACAGATTTGTTTTTGATAACTTTGTCAAAGTTTTGAACTTTGACAAAATTTCTTCCATTTATTATTTCCTTAAATTAATGACATTATATTCGAACAAAGTTCTCAAATTTTGATGTTTAATGCGAATTAAGCGTTGATTATAAATCCTGTCAATTCAGAAGATACCTAACAGGTTTTTAAAACCTGTTAGGATTTAATATTAAAAATCAACCCATTAGATTTCTAACCCTTGATTCACATATTTATTAAATGATTATTGCTTGTTGAAGCTAAATAAAATAGACCACAAATTGTACAAATTTTTACAAATTTTTTACAAATTAATTTGAGCTATTTACCTATTAAATGACCGTATGTTTTATATAATTAAAATTTAAAATCCGTTTTTATCCTCGTTTTGTTTTAGCAAATCCGTGTTATCCGTGTGCCATTTCCACGCGATTTGTGAAAATTAGTGAAATTCGTGTTTAAATTTTTGCTCTTTCATATTGTTTTGGCCAAGTCACGTCCACGCCAAGTTCTTTGGCAAAATCTAAAGCCAAATATGGGTTTCTCAAAGATTCTCGGGCGAACAAAACTAAGTCCGATTTTCCGGTGGCAACGATAGCTTCCGATTGGTCTGCATCAGTGATTAATCCAACTGCTCCGGTCAAAATTCCGGTTTCATTTTTGATTCTTTCAGCAAAAGAAACCTGATAATTGGGTTCCAATGGAATTTGTTGGTACGATACCAATCCTCCAGAAGAAACGTCTATCAAATCGACTCCTTTTTCTTTCAATATTTTCGAAAGCTGAACCGATTCCTCGATATTCCAACCGCCTTCCGCCCAATCTGTGGCAGAGATTCTGACAAATAATGGCAGATTTTTAGGCCATTCGGGTTGCATAGCTTCAAGAACTTCCAGTAACAAACGAATTCTGTTTTCGAAACTTCCGCCGTATTCATCGGTTCTGAAATTAGACAATGGCGACAGAAATTCGTGCAATAAATAGCCGTGTGCTGCGTGGATTTCGACCACTTTGAAACCAGCTTTCAAGGCTCTTTTGGTTGCCAATTTAAAATCGGAAATTACTTTCTCGATTCCAATTTTGTCCAAGGCAATAGGTGGTTTTTCATTAGAATGATAGCCAACGGCGCTTGGCGCAACCGCATCCCAACCGCCATTGGATTCGTCCAGTTTTTTGTTGCCGTTCCAAGGTTCTGATGCGCTTGCTTTTCTACCGGCATGCGCCAATTGGATTCCCGGTATTGCATTTTGGGAAACAATAAACTCATTGATGGATTGCAATTTTTCGATTTGTTCGTCTTTCCAAAGTCCTAAATCTCCGGGAGAAATTCTGCCTTCGGGAGAAACTGCTGTGGCTTCCTGAATGATTAAAGCTGCGCCACCGCTGGCTCGACTTCCGAGATGTACCAAATGCCAATCGGTTGCAAAACCATCGGTTGCGGAATATTGGCACATTGGCGAAATGACAATTCTGTTTTTGAATTTGAGGCTTTTTATTTGGATGGACGAAAATAATTGAACTGACATACTATTGATTTTAAATTTAAAAAACAGAAACTAAACCTTACAAAATTAGTTTCAGATTGTAAAGTTAAGCGACAAGGGTGGAAGTTAAAAAGGAAACAAGGTAATTATTAACAAATTTTTATAGCCTTGGCCAAAACAAAACCTTTGCAACTCTAACAGAAAACCTTACTTTTGTCAGCTATACAGAATTTAAAAACAAGAAATGGAAATAGTTATCAAGCTTTCTCAATTTTTATTGAGCTTATCATTATTAATAATACTGCACGAATTAGGACATTTTATTCCTGCCAAAATATTTAAAACCAGAGTAGAAAAATTCTATTTGTTTTTTGACGTAAAATATTCATTACTCAAAAAGAAAATTGGTGAAACTGAATACGGAATTGGCTGGTTGCCCCTTGGTGGCTACGTGAAAATTTCGGGGATGATTGACGAAAGTATGGACAAGGAACAAATGGCTTTGCCTCCACAGCCTTGGGAATTTCGTTCTAAACCAGCTTGGCAACGTTTAATTATTATGTTAGGCGGTGTTTTTGTAAACTTTATCTTGGCTTTTGTCATCTATATTGGGATGGCTTATGTTTATGGCGATATCTATCTCAACAATTCAGAATTGAAAGATGGAATTGCGGTAACAAGTTCTGTTGGAGAAGAATTGGGATTAAAAACAGGAGATAAAATAATTGCCGTTGATGGCGAAAAAATAAGTCATTTTGACGAAATTCCAATGGAGCTGTTGTTTTCAAAATCGGCATTGGTTATTCGTAACGGCGCAGAACAAACCATCAATTTTCCGGTTGATTTGATTGACAAAGTATTGAAAGGCGAGAAACGTCCTTTTATTGGAATACGAGAGCCGTTTATGGTAGGGAAAGTATCGGATTCATCGGCAAACAAAACACTTTTGACTAAAGACGTTATTCAATCCATCAATGGAGTCCCAACAAAATATGCGGATCAAGTTATTGCATTTGCAAAAATGAATAAAAACCAGACTTTTGAGGGCGTTGTTTTAAGAAATGAAAAACAAGTTCCCGTAAAAATCAATATCGACAAAAATGGTAAATTAGGAATATACGCTGCTTCAATTGGAATTAAAAGTTTAGAGAAACTGGGTCTATATAAATTCAGCACGCAAAAATACGGCTTTTTTGAATCGTTTCCTGTGGGAATTGAAAAAGGAACAAACCAGTTAGTAGGTTACGGAAAACAACTAAAAGCGATTTTTAATCCAGACACTGGCGCTTACAAAGGTGTGGGTGGTTTTAAGGCTATTTTTGATATTTTTCCTAGTACTTGGAGCTGGGAAGTATTCTGGAATATTACCGCATTGTTATCGATAATGCTGGGTGTAATGAATTTATTGCCTATTCCGGCGCTCGATGGTGGCCATGTAATTTTTTTATTATACGAAATGATTAGTGGAAGAAAACCAAGCGATAAGTTCCTAGAAAACGCCCAAATGGTTGGTTTCTTTCTACTTATCACTTTGTTATTGTTTGCCAACGGGAATGACATCTACAAGGCAATAGTGGGCAAATAATTTTTTTTAAAAATTTATGCCGATTTGTTTGTGAAAAATAATTTAAGCACTATATTTGCACCGCTTTAAAAGTGAAACACACTTTCCTTCTTAGCTCAGTTGGTTAGAGCATCTGACTGTTAATCAGAGGGTCCTTGGTTCGAGCCCAAGAGAGGGAGCAAAAGCAGAAAGGCTATCGGAAACGGTAGCCTTTTTTGGTTTTATTAAACTTTAAAATTTTTATTTTTAAGATTTTTTGGATTACGTTACAGCAGTAAAAAACAAAATCCCATCTCTTTACTTACTCTTTACCTTCTAATTTTACCGCCATAACAGTAAAAAAGAGTAGTTTTATAGTAAAAATATAATGCTCTAATAAATATTTGTTTATTTTTACTGCTAAAACGGTAAAGTATGGGTGGTTTTGATTTAGGTCTCTTCATAAAAGAACATCGTAAAGAAGCAGGATTAACGCAATTAGCATTGGCTAATCTTGCAGGAGTTGGGAAGACTACGGTTTTTGATTTGGAGAAAAATAGGGAAACGGTTCGTTGGAGTACTCTTTTAGCAATACTGAAAGTATTGAATATTGAAGTTCAATTTAAAAGTCCAATCCATAAACTATGATGAGAAAAGCAATGCTATTTGTTCACGATATAAAGGCAGGAGTGTTGGTGGAAGAAAACACGGGCGGATATCAACTTACCTATATTAATAATTATGAAGGAGAACCAGTCTCAATGACTATGCCGTTGATTACTAAAAATTATTCATTTGCCAAATTTCCCTCTTTTTTTGAAGGTTTGTTACCAGAGGGAATAATGCTTGAAGGCCTTTTGAAAATTGGGAAAATTGATAGAAACGATTATTTTTCTCAACTTGTGGCTACAGGAAATGATTTGGTAGGAGCAGTGACTGTAAAAGAATGGAAAGATGAATAGATGCCCAATAACTTACGAATTTTGTGGTACTAAAAAGTACAGTGATAAGGGACTTCGGTTGCTTGCTCCTAAACTTACGGCATTAAATGATTTGCCATTTATCGCAGCCGAACAAAGACAAGAAGCTGCAAATCGAGCTAATAAATTGTCTATTCAAGGTGTTCAGCCCAAATTAAGTGCTATTGTTTCAGTGGTGAATCAACAATTTGAAATTGTAGATCAGTTTGGCAACTATATTATCAAACCTCAGAATGATATTTTTCCAGAATTGCCCGAAAATGAAGATGTAACGATGAAATTGGCAAAAGTTTAAGGACTTGATGTTCCTTTTCATGGATTGGTTTATTCTAAGGATGGCAGTCTTTCTTATTTTATCAAACGTTTTGATAGATTTAGTAAAGGTAAAAAATATGCCACCGAGGATTTTGCACAATTATCTGGAAATTCAAGGGATACGAAGTATGATTATACTATGAAAAATTGGTCAAAGTAATTGATGAGTTTTGTACTTTTCCTGCCATCGCCAGAGCCGATTTCTTTAAACGTGTTTTATTCTGTTTCATAACTGGCAATAAAGATATGCACTTAAAAAACTTTTCAGTAATTACAAAATCTGGAAAAACAACAGTGGCTCCAATTTATGATTTCTTAAATTCTTCCATTTCCATTAAAAATCCACCAGAGGAGTTAGCCTTGTCTCTCAAAGGGAAAAAGAGTAATTTAATGGCAACGGAATTAGTAGATTATTACGCAAAAGAACACTTGGAGCTTAATGACAAAACAATCAACGCCATTTTATTGGATATGAATAAAAGCGTATCTAAATGGACGGAATTGGTAGAAATATCCTTTTTATCAGATATTATGAAAGAAAAATATCTGAGGTTGATGGAAAACAGGAGGAAGCGATTTTAAAATAATTAAACCTTGATTCACAACTTCTTAATCACATAAGTTACAATTCCCCAAATGATTAGTTGGTTTTCCTCAGTGACTTTTATGGGGTTGTAATTTGCATTTTCGGGCATAAGATACAAGCAGTTTTCTTCCAATTGGATTCGTTTTACAGTGAATTCCCCGTCGATAAAACAAATGGCGACGGCATTATTTCTGGGTTCTAAACTTCTGTCCACCACAAGAACATCTTTGTCGTTTATTCCGGCATCAATCATAGAATTTCCTTTGACTTTGATGTAAAATGTTGCCAAAGGATTTTCGCTCAATTCCTTGTTCAAATCGATATTGGTTTCCATAAAATCAGCCGCAGGCGATGGAAATCCCGCCGAAACGCCTTCGCTTATAAAAGGAATTCTCAAGTCACTTTTAAAATCAGGTTTAAAAAAAGTTAGCTTTTGGTCTTTGTTTATTGACATCGTATTTCGAGAATATCTTTAAAATTAGTGGTGTATTTTGGCGATAAATGATTCTGGTTCATATTCCAGGTCAAGTTTAAATTTTGGCTTGCCAGTTTCACTTTTGTGTATCCAATTTTCGCATTGAGTTGGTCCATTACTTTCATCAAAGCCAAATGTTTTGGATTTTCTTCCTCGAATAATTGAAACTGTTTCTGGTTTTCGTTTATGAGTTCGGTGACAATAACGCCTGCTTTTTTGAACTTCATATTTTCGTTTCCTTTGTGCAATTGCTTTAACATATCAATCGCTACATTCGAAATTGTCAAACTCGAATTCGTAGCAAAAGGCAGGGTAACCGCCATATTAAAATAATATTTTGAGGTTTGAATCGTATGTCTGTCAACAACTAACATCACGATAATCGTATGGCAACAGGACTTTTGTTTTCGCAATTTCTCAGCACAAACTGAAGCAAAAGTAGTCACGCGTTCCCGCAATAAGTCGAATTCCGAAATTTGTTTTGGAAAACTTCTAATGGTGGAAATACTTTTCTTTTGATTAGGAATGGGTTCCAAATCCAAAACTGATCTTCCTTCCAATTCATATTTCAGCCTGAGACCTATCACGCCCATTTCTCTCTTAATCCAAGCTTCGTGTTGCGGTTGGACAAAATCCAATGCTGTTTTGATGTTCCTGAGTTTTGCTTTTTTTGTAGTTCGGGAACCAATGCCCCAAACATCTTCAATCTTAGTCCATTTCAGGGCTTTGATGCGTTTTTCTTTGCTGTCTATATGTAAATACCTTGGGTTCTTTCTTGGAATTTCTTGGCGATTTTGTTAGCAACTTTCGACAAAGCTTTGGTTTCGTCAAAACCAATACAAACTGGAATTCCTGTCCACTTTTGCACTCGGGTTTTCATTTGGACACCATAATTATGATAATCTGCAATGTTCATTCCGTCAAAATTAAGGAAAGCCTCGTCGATGCTGTAAATTTCTAAATTTGGTGTAAACTGTTCTAAAACCTTCATCACCCGATTGCTCAAATCACCATACAGCGCATAATTGGAAGAAAATAATGTGACGTTTTTTTCTTTGACCAATTCCTTGATTTGAAATGCTGGAACACCCATTGCAATACCAGCTTCTTTGGCTTCATTGCTTCTAGAAATCACGCAGCCGTCGTTGTTGGATAATATCGCAGCCGGTTTTCCGTTGAATTTCGGTTGAAAAACACGTTCGCAGGAAGCGTAAAAATTGTTACAATCGACTAAAGCATATATGCTGCAAAATTACAGAATAGCCGCTTATGATGGTGTGGACAAAAAGTTAATTTTGGGGGATTATTGATAAAAAAATTGGACGCGGATAAACGCGGATTCGCTTTGGGAAAACACGGATAAAAACGTATTTTTTTCTGTGTAAATTCGTTTAATCCGTGCAATCTGTGAGCATTATTCCTTTAAAATGGTATAACCCATTTAATCACATCCGTTGATGCCGCAACTATTGTCAGTTGAGGTATTAATCAGGGTCACTTTCGAATCATATTGCCCTTCCTGCCATACTTTTTCCAAAGTTTGTAAAAAAGCTGTTGCGGGTTGTGCACCGGAAATGGCATATTTGTTATCAAAAACAAAAAAAGGAACACCTTGAACCCCTACAGCATTGGCTTGTTGAATATCTTGCTTTACGGCTGCGCTGTATGTGTTTGAATGTAAAACTTGTGCAACAGCTTCGGCTTCGAGCCCTGCTTCAATTCCCAATTCACTTAGTATATCCAAATTATTCAAATCCTTGCCGTCGGTTAAATAGGCTTTAAATAATAATTCTTCTAATTCGTTGGCGAGATTGTCCTTTTTTGCCAGATGCAACAATCGGTGGGCGTTATGGGAATTGGCCAAAATCGCTTTTTCGAAATGAAAATCCAGTCCCACGGATTTGGCATTTTGGGTCATATCGTCGACCATATTTTGAGCCCAATCCGAGTCTTTTCGGTACTTTTCGGCCAAGTGTTCCACCACGTTATCTTCGGGAGAAGGAATGAAACCAGCATCCAGCTGAAAACTTTTCCATTCAATTTCAACGGAATCGTTGTGTTCAAAAAGGGTTAAAGCCTCTTCCATTCTTCTTTTTCCTATGTAACAAAACGGACACATAATATCCGACCATATTTGTACTTTCAATTTATTTTCCATTTTGAGATTCCTTTACTGGCATTGCCAATTGATTTTGTGTTGCAAAAATAATCAATTCCGTTTTTGGCTGTTTTTAAATTAGGTTTTTATTGTGATTGGTTTGAGATTAATTTTTTGCTTTCGAGATTTGATGTTGCCAAAAATTTTAATTTTCTACTGATTTTTTTGGCCAAAATTTCAAGAAAATAAATAATTCCCAATATGGATTTTAGTTAAAGAACACCCAAATTCCAGCTTTTAAGGAAATTTGTTTATTTATTTTTAAGTTTTTAAAAAATTGATTATAAGTTATTTGACAGTTTTTTATTTGCCAATTGATTAAAAATACAAAACTGTTATTCAAATCTTTGGCACGCTACTTGGATATACCCATTCAAACAAATACAAAAAGCGAAAGCCGAAAAGCTTATGAGTAGGCAAAACACAAATTATATATATTATGAAAAAAATTACCCTTTTAGTAGCTAGTATTTTTCTTTTTGGAGGTATTGGAGCCCATGCAACAGAAAAAAATAATAGAAGACCTCCTGTTGATTTTAGAAATGCCAATCCAATTGTATTTTCCGAAAGAGGAGTCGAATTCTTCATATTCCCTGATGGACAATTTGATTTTATTGAGGTCAGTAGCTACGAGCATATAATTTCAGCCTGATAAATTTTTTCTGATTTGACCATTCTTACTATCAAATTATTAAAGATGTTTTCTT